>Ga0187862_10004407_pt1 | contig 13388 bp, 10 predicted proteins | sample June2016WEW_10_1_FD_133003 | JGI IMG/M metagenome (GOLD analysis project Ga0187862, IMG submission 133003) | Peatland microbial communities from SPRUCE experiment site at the Marcell Experimental Forest, Minnesota, USA - June2016WEW_10_150 | ecosystem: Environmental > Terrestrial > Soil >...
CTCTTAGGAATCGCTGCCAGACGGCGCTGGTGGGTGCTCATACCTGCTGCGGCCATTACTATCTGTGCCTGCCTGGTATCTCAACTTCTTCCCAACCGCTTCGAGTCAGAGGCCGTAATCCTTGTGGAAAGCCCGCAGGTGCCTGAGCGCTACGTCACACCCAATTCAAATTTCGATATGAGAGAAGTGCTTTTGGTGATGACCGACGCGGTTCTTTCCCGGACTCGACTGCTTCAAATTATCGATGGACTCGGCCTCTATGCGGAGCAGAGGGAGCGTACGGTTCCCGAGAACCTTGTGGCGCTGATGCGGAGTAACATCAAGATTGAGCCAATGGATAAAGACCCCGAAACCACAAACCTAAACACCTTCAAAATCTCCTTCACCAGCGAGAACCCTCACACGGCGCAACAGGTCACCAAAGAGCTTACTACCCTGTTCATTGATGAAAACAATAAGTCGCGTGAAGAGCAGTCAACGGGCACGACCAACTTTCTCGAGGACCAACTCAAGGTTGCGGAGGAAGAACTGAGACAGCGGGAGGGCCGTGTTAAGGTCTTCAAGATGAACAATTTAGGTGAACTGCCAGAACAGCAGGGCGGAATCCTGGCTATTCTATCCAACTTGCACTCACAACTGCAGAACGCCCAAGCTAACTTGAGCCGGACGCATGAACAGCAAGTTTATCTGCAGTCCCTACTTACCCAATACCAAGAGCTTGCTGCCTCCAATGTGCCGGTTTCCGGGACGACAGCGGCCGGTCCGATAGATTCGATCAAAGCGGAGTTGGTGCGGTTGGACGATGAGAAGCGTGCACTGCTGGCACGCTACACAGCAAAGTATCCGGACGTGGTGAGAGTCGACGAGCAGATTAAGGAAACGGAGGCGTTGCTGGCAGTGGCAATAAAAGCCCGCGAGCGCGCCAAAGTTGAAATCGCGCAAAAGAATTCCAAGCCGGCGGAAACCACCGAAAATAATCCGGCCATTGCGCAACTCAAAAGCCAGTTGGAAGCGAACGCTATAGAGACCCAAAACGGCTTGGCGGAACAGAAGGATATTCAACGACGTATTGAGGAAACCCAACGCCATCTCAACCTGACTCCAGTTCGTGAGGAACAACTCACGGACCTGCTTCGGGGCTACGAGATAGCCAAACAGAACTATGACGACTTGTTGAACAAGAAGACGCAATCGGAGTTGGCAACGAGCTTGTTAAAGCGACAACAGGGCCAGCGATTCCACATAATTGACCAGCCCAACTTGCCGTCGAAGCCCTCCAAACCCGCACGTGTGAAAATCAGCCTGGGTGGATTGGCGGCGGGAATCGCGATTGGAATTGCATTGGCATTTTTCATGGAGACTAAAGATCACTCGTTCCGCGAGGAAGCGGAGTTGCGACGGATCTTTCCTTTTCCTCTGGTGCTGGGGGTGCCGCTGTTACTGAGTAAGGCTGACGAACGGAAGCAGTTGCGCGCCGCGGTTTTCCAATGGATCGCGGGGACGGCGTTGTGTTTACTTATGGGCGCAACTGAGTTTTATGTTTACTGGCGGGGCTAGATACCTGCACACAACCTCTTCCAGCAATTTGGTGAGGTGGGACACTTAATGGAGTGGATAAGCGCTATGGGCAACCGCATTCTGAAGTCAGAGACCGAGGTGAAGGAGGACTACACCTCCGTTTCACCGGAAGATTTCCTCGCGGCATGGGAGGAGGCTGATTCTTCATTTCCTGTACAAATTGAGGTGAGCAGGGTTCCGGAGGAGAGCCGCGTGGTGGTTTACGCCGATCCGGGCAGCGCTGGTGCTGACAGATTCCGAATGGCCCAGATACGCCTCAAGAACCTTCAGGAGGCGAGAAAGTTGAAAAGCCTCCTTATTACCAGCCCACTACCGGGCGATGGAAAGTCCACCGTCGCTTTGAATCTGGCTACCGTCCTATCTGAAAACGGCAAGGTTCGCGTGCTCTTACTTGAGGCCGACGTTTATCGACCCACGATGGTCAAGAGGCTGGGTCTCAACCCGTGGCCGGGATTGAGCGAGTGTCTTAGGCGCCGCGACGATCCGATGCAGGCCAGCCGGCGAATCGACCCGCTGGGTTTCTATCTGTTGCCGGCAGGGCAGCCGACGGAAGAAGGCTCCGGTATTCTCCAGTCGAACTTGGCCGCGCAACTGATCAAAAGGCTTGCTTCGACTTCCTTCAAATGGATAGTCATCGACTCTCCTCCCACGACTCCGATTGCGGACATCCTTGCCCTCAAAGCACAAACCGACGGCACCTTGCTTGTAGCTCGGGCGGGGGAAACTCCACGAGAAGCCATCGAGGAGTCGACTCGGAATCTGGGGCGCGACCACATACTCGGGATCTTTCTCAATGGCGTAGAAGGTCTCAATAGTCTCTACTCCAAGTATTATGGATATGGGAGATCTGCGGCTGCTGGCAAGCCGGCCAAAGCCGGGGCTATCGTGGACTTGGGTCTCCGGGAACAAGCAAAGTAAGTTCTAAACCTATTTACTGCCTTGGGGCAGGCCTTGACGCCGGCGCTGGGAGGATGGCGCTTTTCACAGGGAAACCGACCTCGCCCCGGTGATTCACAAGGACCCTGACTTCATATGCTACGGAAAAACATCGACTCGAAATACTGGAATGAATGCAGCAAGCACGACCGCCTCTGGAGAGAGCCAGGGCGGACGTTGATTTCCTTCCTGGCTTTCATCGCTTTATTCCCTTTTGCGCTGGCGGCTCAGGATACAGGGTCGACGAGCACTTGCCAGGCCTGTGTCTTTGGCGGCGGAATACAGATGCCGCTCTTATTCGCGGGAGAGTCGGGGCCAGTCAATCTGCTTAGCCTCAGCGCGGGGATATCAGCCGTTTATGACGATAACGTACTTGACTCAAGTTCTCCACGCGCCAGTGACGAGGCGTTGTCATTCGATTCCCATGTCGGCATTAGGAGGCGCTCTAAGCGCTCAGTAGTCAGTTTCGACTACACCCCATTTTTTATGTTATACCGCCAAATTAGTCAATTCGACCGCGTCAATCATTCCGCCGGTATGAACTTTTCGTATAAGTTGACACGGCGCGTTTCGCTGGCATTGCACGACAATGTGAGTTATCAGAACGGAGTGTACCCATCTCTCACCAATCAAGAGATTCTAGCCGGGCCCGCCGCACCGATTAGTCTGGATCAGATTGTTGTCCCGTACACCACGAGGACTCTAGTAAACACGCCTGGTCTAGATCTGGCGTTTGCAAAGACCCGGCGCACCTCGATGACTTTGACCGGCGTCTACAGCCAGCTCAAATTTGGGCACAAAGTAGCTGGTGAGCCGTTGTATAACAGTAGCGGATTGAATGGCGGCCTGACGATTCAATACAGTTTGACTAGGCGTACAAGCTTGGGCATGTCACTGAGTCATCAAGATACCACGTACCAGGGAGGCCAGGTTTTTGGCAACCGGCTACGCTCCCAAATAGAAAGCGCATTTCTTACCCTGGCATCCACCCTTTCTCCGAGTGTTTCCGTAAGTGTTTCTGGTGGGCCGCAATATGTCCGCACAATAGACGCAACCTCTGCGGCGGGCCGCATCCCTGCTATTCTTCTAGCCGCCGGAGGCGGAGGTATTAGGAAAGAGGTTCGAAAGACTGCGCTGGAGGCAACGTTCTATAGGTCCTCAAATACCAGCGGAGGCGTGTACACAACCGCGATCAGCACCACTGCAAGTTTCTCCGTCCGACGTCGGTTGATGGGCCGCTGGGAAGTAGGGTCGCAGGTCGGGCTCGCACGAGATGACACCTCAATTTTTCAGCTTAAGAATGGGAGGACCGATGGGCTGTCCGCCGGAGCCGACATCACTCGCCCCGTCGGTCGTGGCTCTGTGTTCCACATTTCTTATTTCAATATGCACCAAATGAGCAGCGGCGCCTTGCCTATATCATATAACTTTAGCCGCGATCAGGTTTCTGTGGGCTTCGACTACCAGTTTAAAGCTCTTCCCTTAGGGCGGTAACCGTAAGACCCGTTTAGCCCCCCATCCGGAATTAAATTACCTTGTCAAACGCCGAGACAGGACAAATGCAATGATCAGGACAATTCTTGCTCGAGCAAGACCCGTTAAAGTAAGGCAAGACCGCAGGCCAGGCTGGGAGTCCACCCGGATACACATAGGCAGCGCCAAAGTCGACACTTCGACGCTTGTGCCTGAGGACATGTTCCGGAGAGTACTCTCCTTGGAAAGAAAGAGGAGTGCTCGCTCTGGCCAACGTTTTGTCCTCATCCTACTGAATCTGGGCGCCGCTCTCCGAGGTGAAGGACAAGACGCCGGCCTTGACTCCATTACCAAGGCGCTCGTGCTCGCAACTCGGGAGACGGACTTGCTGGGCTGGTACAAGGATGGCGAACAAGTGGGTGCCATTTGTACAGAAGTTGGGTCAGGGAGTGTGAATTCCATTTTAAGCACCTTGGATTCAAGGATTCGGACCGCCCTGCGAAGCCGCCTTAGTTTGCAGCAGATGAACGCCATCCGTATTTCTTTTCATGTGTTTCCGGACGACTTAGACCTGGAGAATGGGGGCCGTCCAGCAGACAAAAGTCTCTATCCGGACTTGTATCCTGAGGACATCTCTCAAAAGTCCTCGCAAGCGATCAAGAGAACTATCGATATCATCGGGGGCGTCCTCGCTCTGGCTCTCCTTTCTCCCTTCCTGATCATCATTGCGGTCGCAATCAAGTTGACCTCGAAAGGACCTATCCTCTTCAAACAACAAAGGTTGGGCCAGTATGGAACTCGGTTTACCTTCCTGAAGTTCAGATCGATGTACTACCAAAGCGATCCTAGGATTCACCAGAATTACATCAAGAAGTTCATTTCAGGGAAGCATGAGTCGGCGCACTCGGGTGGTCGCCAGGACATATTCAAGATCCAGGACGATCCACGCGTAACCCCCGTGGGACGATTCCTGCGAAGAACCAGCTTGGACGAGCTGCCGCAATTCTTGAATGTGCTTACGGGCGAAATGTCTCTGGTGGGACCGCGGCCCCCTATTCCCTATGAAGTGGAAAGGTACAACCTATGGCACCGGCGCCGCTTCTTGGAGATAAAGCCCGGGATCACAGGCTTGTGGCAAGTCGAAGGCAGAAGCCGAACGAAGTTTGATGAAATGGTTCGTCTGGATCTCAAATACGCCAAAACATGGTCTCCCTGGCTGGATATTAAGATTCTCTTGAGAACGCCATCCGCGGTCTTGCGAGGAGACGGTGCCTACTAAGTGTGGCATCACCGCCGTTCATAACTTGGTCACGCCAAAACAACCACGATCTTAACCTGACGAAGAGAGGAAAAACATGATTCGGGTTGGCGTTATCGGATACGGTTACTGGGGCCCCAATGTGGTCAGAAATCTGCAAGGCCTGGATTCGGCCGCCGTGGTGGTGGCCATCTGCGATCGCAGCCAAGCGGCACAAAAACGCGCCCAGCGTGCCTTCCCTTGTCTGGAGGTCATCTCCGACGCAAACGAAATCTTGCGTTCACCCGATGTTGATGCAGTCGCCGTCATCACCCCCGTTTGGACACATTTCGAACTCGCCAAGGCAGCCCTGGAAAACGGGAAGCACGTGTTCGTCGAGAAACCGTTCACTGCTACGTCGGCCCAAGCTGAGACACTGATCGAGTTGGCTCAGCAACGGAACCTCAAGATCATGGTCGACCACACCTTCCTGTTCACGGGCACGGTAAAAAAGATTCGCCAACTCATCGACCAAGATGAGCTCGGCGATCTCTACTACTATGATTCCATGAGGGTCAATTTGGGCCTGTTCCAACACGACATTGATGTGATCTGGGACCTTGCCCCTCATGACCTGTCCATCATGGACTATCTCATCGGCCAGGAACCTGAAGCCATCGTAGCCACCGGCGAGTCACACTTGAACGGCCACGCCGACGTGGCTTTCATAACGATCTACTTCCCGCACCGAACGATCGCCCACATCAACGTGAACTGGCTCTCTCCGGTGAAGGTCAGGACGACGCTCATCGGCGGTGAGAAGAAGATGCTGGTGTGGAATGACTTGGAAGCCCACGAAAAACTCAAAGTCTACGATCGCGGAGTGCAGATAGCGAATGGCGAAGGCCTTTACGAATTATTGGTCAGCTACCGCTCGGGAGACATGTGGGTGCCCAAGATCGAGCAGACTGAAGCACTGAAAGCTGAGTTGGGATACTTTCTGGATTGCATTGAGAAAAACGAAACGCCCTTCAATGACGGCGTAGCCGGGCTGCGGGTCGTCAAGATGTTGGAAGCCGCCGGACAATCACTTAAGCTGAGAGGGGAGACTGTTCTTGTATGAACGATCACGTTTGCATAGCGCCGGACGTGAGGTTGGGGAAGAACGTCAAGCTTTCAAAATTCATCAATCTCTACGGCTGTGAAATTGGAGATGAGACAAAAATTGGGGCGTTTGTGGAAGTTCAGAAGGGCGCCACGATTGGGAAAAGATGCAAAATCTCGAGCCACACCTTTATCTGCGAAGGTGTGACTGTAGAAGATAATGTATTTATAGGCCACAATGTGACATTTATCAACGATACCTACCCGCGCGCCACCACGCCAGACGGGGGATTACAAACCGAGAACGACTGGAAAGTCGAGACCACGCTGGTTAAAAAAGGTGCGTCGATTGGATCGGGAACCACAGTTCTTTCCAATGTCACTATCGGAGAGAACGCCATCGTGGGAGCGGGTAGCGTGGTTACAAGAGATGTACCCGCTAACACCATTGTGGCGGGGGCGCCGGCCAAAGTACTGCGCCTTCTGGAGCCAACGGTCATGGAGGTCTCAGTCGGTGAATAGCGATAGCATCCCTTTTCTGGATCTTGTTACGCCACATCAACAGTTAAAGGACGAGTTGCTCAAAGTTGTCGAGCAGGCCCTGGAAACGGCTGGCTTCATCGGCGGTCCAATGGTGGCCGGTTTTGAGCAGGAATTCAGCCGCTTCTGCGGCACTCCGTATTGTGTAGGGGTCGGGAGCGGCACGGACGCCGTACGGTTCGCACTCATTGCCGCGGGCGTTAAACCCGGCGATGTCGTGGTCACCGTGCCGAACACCTTTATCGCCACGGCCGAAGCCATAACGCAGGCAGGCGCCACGCCCGACTTCGTCGACGTCGATGAGCGCACGTACAACATGGACCCTGAACAACTTCTCAAATACCTTCAGGTTCAGTGCCGCGTGGACGGAAACACCGGCCGCGTTTACAACCGCCGGCTCGGGAAACCGGTCACGGCGGTCGTGCCCGTCCACCTCTACGGTCAACCCGCGGATATGGATCGCATCGCGGACATCGCCGATCGCTTCGGCTTGTTGGTGGTGGAAGACGCCTGCCAGGCGCACGGGGCGGAGTACTATTCGCGGAAAGAAATGGCCTGGAAAAAGGCCGGGACGATGGGTAAGGCGGCCGCTTTCAGCTTTTATCCCGGCAAGAACCTGGGAGCCTGCGGTGAGGCCGGGGCGGTCACGACCAGCGACGACGAGATTGCCCGCAAGGTTCGAATGCTCCGCGATCACGGCCAATCGCGAAAATACTTTCACGACCTCGAGGGTTACAACGGCAGGCTGGATTCGATTCAAGCTGGGATCTTGCAAGTGAAACTCCGGCACCTTGCCGAGTGGAACGAGAAACGGCGCGCGGTGGCAGCTCGCTATCGGGAATTGTTCGAGGCCGCCGGTGTGGAGAAATTGATTCTCCCCTTCGAGCCGAGTTGGGCAAGAAGCGTCTACCACTTGTATGTCGTCCGGGTATCGAACCGGGACGCGTTGCTCAGCCGCCTCGCCGCTGTCGGCGTCGGTACCGGCATCCACTATCCGATTCCTCTCCACCGTCAGAAGGCCTACCGGTCGTTCGGCTACGAGACGGTTGTTCTCTCGAACGCCGAGGGGCTTGCTTCTGAAATCCTATCGCTTCCGATGTTTCCTAATCTCACGTTGCAGCAGCAAGAGCGCGTGGTTAATGAAATCAGGAAATTTACACTCGCAGGAGAGGCCCTTGAAGCGCAAAACGTGTTTACCGTCTGATGGCTTGTAGTAACTTCTCAAACGAGCGGGCGACGCGTAACTTTGCATCGCGTGCCCCTCGCCACTTGGATCAAGAGCAAGCCATGGTGAACAATGCAAAAGAGCAGCCGGAATTTCGAGGCACGACGAAACAGCGACCCACGGCAGTTTGTATCATCGTCGAGAACTTGCCCGTTCCTCTAGATCGACGTGTGTGGCGTGAAGCAGCCGCGCTTCGCGATGCCGGATACTCCGTTTCCGTCATCTGTCCCAAAGGTAAGGGTTCTTGCACAGCGAGTCACGAGGTTCTGGAAGGAATCCACATCTATCGCCATGCTATGTGGGAACCTTCCAGCGCCTTGGGGTATCTCCTGGAATATGCGTTGGCGTTGGTTGGCGAGTTTTATCTCAGCTTGAAGGTGTTCGCCCTCACGAGGTTTCGGATTCTGCAAGGTTGTAACCCTCCCGACACCATCTTCCTGATTGGCCTGTTCTTCAAGCTTTTCGGCGTCCGCTATATTTTCGACCACCACGATCTGAGCCCCGAATTATTTGAGGTCAAGTTCGGCAGGAAGCGGGGTCTGCTTCCTGCCATGACAAGGGCGGCCGAGCTATGCTCATTCAAGGTTGCCGAAGTCGCTATCGCCTGCAACGAATCCTTCCGGGAAGTCGCCGTCACGCGAGGGGGGAAAAAACCGGAACGGGTATTTGTAGTACGAAATTGTCCCGACCTGACAACATTCCGCCGTCGATCTCCTCAGCCTGAGACCAGGCTGCGGGAATCGTTTCAGGTGGCGTACGTGGGTTTCATGGCCAAGCAGGATGGCTTGCCCCTCTTGGTTGAATCTATTGAACACATGGTCAAAAACCAGAATCGGCAGGATACCCACTTCCTGCTTGTGGGCGGAGGGAGTGAGCTTCTGGAGTTGCGAGGCATGGTAGCCGCAAAGGAGCTCAACTCGTATGTGACTTTTACGGGCCAGGTATCTCACGAGGACGTGGCCGCGTTCCTCGCTGATTCAGACGTGGGGGTAGCGCCGGACCCCAAGAACCCCTTGAACGACAGCTCGACCATGATCAAGATTCTTGAGTATATGGCGTTTGGGTTGCCGGTGGTGCTTTTCGATTTGAAGGAAGGACGGCGTGTAGCGGGCCCCGCCGCCTTGTATGCGCTCCCCAATGATCCTGTTGACTTCGCCAACCAGATCAACAGATTGCTTGATAGTCCGGAACTCCGCCGGCGGCTGGGGGAGTGCGGTCGCGCGCGGATTGAAGAGGGTTTGAACTGGGAAACCGAAAAGCAGGGGCTGCTTCGCGCCTATCGCATGGCGTTGGAACCTGACCATGCTTCATGACGTGGTGGAACGGGTCAGTGCGCGAGCAAGCCGATGGAACCCGTCCTGCTCCGATCGCGACGCTCTCAGAAAGCGTCTGCATTGATATGATGGCTTGGACTGCTAACGCGGAATCCCCGATCTCGCTGCCTATTTGGCGCGGAGGCTTTGAAGCCGTGGGAGCAGCTCGTCTCCGCAAGCTGGCAACCCGCCTGGGGGGCGCAGCAGGCGCCGTCCTTTTCTCGATGTTGTTGCCTTCCCTGCGATGCCAGGCGGCCGATATCGTTTTCGTTCGTTCGGCCGTAAGCTCGCTCGCCCCACAACAAGAACTCGAAATAGCCACCAGTTTTTATGGATTGGGGCTCCAGGTGGTTACGGTCACCGCCGATGAAGACAATCATGTCCTCGCCAGGGCCGTCGAGGGGAACGACACCCTCGGGGTAGCCGTCGCGGCTGACGCTCTCGCTCTGGTGGATGAAAAGGCTCTGCTGCAAGCCATGTCGCGGAAATCCGGGGCTGGTTTGCCTTTGCTGATCCTGGGAGTGACACCCGAGATTGACCAGACACTCTTGAGAGCCTGGTCTGGCGGCGCGGCGGCCGGCTGCAGATGGCAAAGGAACCCCGCTCACCCGCACTATGTTGTGCATCGCGCCGCCGGCCTCACCGGCCAACTTGCCGAACTCGAATTGGCGATGCCGAGTGAGGATACATCTTATTTTGTCTTGGGTGACCACCTCAAGGGTCAAATAATCTCCGAGGTGCGGTACGCGCAGCAAGCTCTTCCGGTGTTCATCGCGACGGCCCTCGACCACCACAATCTCTTCCTGGTTAGCCAAACGCCGTCTCCCACCAACGGGGGCACGGGAACCGCTGACAGTGTGACGACAAGGTTCGCGACCATCGCCCCAGCCATGATGTTCATCAGGTATTGCAGCGGGGAACGGGGATGGCACGCTCTCCATCACTACGCAAACCTCACCATTGACGATGCCTGGTTGACAGAGCCCTATGGAAATCTCAATTATAGAGGCCTTCTGGGTGAGATGGAGCGGCACAACTTTCACACCACTATCGCTTTCATCCCATGGAATTACGACCGCAGCGAACCGGAGGTTGCCGGGCTGGTTCGCAGCCGCCCGGAGAGATTCTCAATCTGCGTTCACGGAGACAATCACGATCACCAGGAGTTTTCGGACCTTCGAAGTAAGCCGCTGCCGGTCCAAGTGGCAGCGCTTCGAGAAGCCTTGGCCAGAATGGACAGATTCCAGACACTGACACGAATTCCCTACGATAAGGTGATGGTATTCCCGCACAGCATCGGTTCGGAGAGAATATTGGAAGCTCTCAAAACCTATAACTACCTGGCCACCGTCAACTCCTCGAATGTTCCGATGGACGTTTTCCAGCCCCCAGTGTTCTGGGAAGCCTTACGGTCCTTCACGCTCTCGTGGGGAGACTTCCCCAGCATCGCCCGTTACCCGGTGGCAGCGGGAGCAGAAGGCCCGACAGACCTCATCGCGATCAATGAGTTCCTCGATAACCCCCTGCTCTTTTATGGGCATCATGATCTTTTTGAGAACGGTATCAGTGCCTTCGACGCCCAGGCAGACCAAGTCAACAAATTGGAGCCGGATACGCAGTGGAGCAGCCTGGGCGACATCGTAAGGCACCTTTATAGGGTCAGGCTAAGGGATGACTCCAACCACGACGTGCTCGCCTTTTCGAGCAACCTTTCTCTCGAAAATACTTCCGGCCACGATTCGATCTTTTATGTGCGGAAGCAGGAGACCGGTTCGCCCCTCATAACTTCAGTCAGCGTGGACGGCCGGCCTAGCGAGTATCAGTTGCACGATGGCTATCTGGATTTGAGCGTAGAGATTCCCGCGGGCAAGACTCGTAACGTGGTCGTGCTATACGAAAACGACGGGGGGTTGATGCCGGCCAGCGCCTCCAAGCATTCTCTTCGCGTTTACCTGCTGCGCCGCATTTCGGATTTCCGCGACATAACCCTGTCAAAATATGCCGCCGGACGAGCCCTGACCCACCTTTACTACTCGACCCAACCAACGAGCCTACTCATTTTCGGCGCATTGGCAATGATCTTGGCCTGTGGTTGCGGGGGTTGGGGCCTGCGCCTGTTCCTGAGGAGAAGAATTCGGCTCGATCGAGCCCGGACACGTCGCACCGTGCCATCGAATCGCCAGAACGACGGGCCAGCGCCCGATTCCCATCCTGCGTGGCCAGAATGCGAGCACACTCCGGTGAGACCAACGCGCCCGGGTGGGTAGTTGCGCCCTGGAATGCGTGTCTTGCGTCGCTTGGAAAGACGTGGAAGCAGATACGGCGCTGTCCGGGTTCCTCAAAAAGCTTGTTCTTGAAGATTCGGAGCTAATGATGGAAATCAAAATTGAATCTCGGCAATTGGGGGAAATTGTGGTGCTCGTGCCCGAGATTTTTCAGGATAGCCGTGGCTTCTTCATGGAGGCTTACCGCGAGGACCAATTCAAGGCTCTGGGTCTGCCTACCCTATTTGTTCAAGAGAACCATTCGCGTTCGATCAAGGGCGTCGTACGTGGACTGCATTTCCAGTGGGACCCGCCGATGGGCAAGTTGATGCGCGTCACATTGGGCAGTGCCTTCCTGGTTGCTGTGGACATCAGAACAGGATCGCCCACACTAGGGAAGTGGTTTGGCCTCGAGACCTCGGCCGACAACCGGCGTCAGGTGTGGGCTCCTGCTGGGTTTGCCCGCGGCTTCTGTGTTCTTTCGGAAGTCGCCGAAATCCAATACAAATGCACGGGCCTCTACAACCACAGGGCTGAGTCGGGGATTCGCTGGAATGATCCACAGATCGGCATTAAGTGGCCGGTCAGTGAACCTAGCCTTTCCGATAAGGACCGGAAGGCCCAGACTCTGGAACAGTGGCTCGCCAGGCCCGAATCCCGCAATTTCCATATCTAACGGGGAGATGGATTGACCATGAGATTGCTTGTTGCAGGTGGTGCAGGGTACATAGGGTCGGTGCTGATACCCAAACTGCTCGATCGTGGCTACAAAGTAGACGTGGTCGACCTGTTTTGGTTTGGCAACCATCTGCCACGGGATGTTGGGATCCTTCACAAGGACATTTTCCAACTCTCGACGGAGGACTTGGAGCCCTACGATCAAGTCATCTTTTTGGCTGGGCTGTCCAACGACCCTATGGCGGAGTTTTCGCCGAGCAAGAACTTCATCTTCAACGCCGCTGCTCCGGCCTATCTGGCCTATACGGCCAAGAATGCTAAAGTGAAGAGGTACATTTACGCCTGCTCCTGCTCGGTTTATGGGTACACGGAAAACGAACTCTACGACGAGACGCGCCCTGTCTCCTCCACTTATCCCTACGGAATTTCCAAACTGCAAGGCGAGCAAGCGGCGATGCAGTTGGCGGACGGAGAATTCTCGGTTATCTCGTTGCGCAAAGGCACGGTTTCTGGGTACAGCCCCCGCATGCGCTTCGACCTTATCATTAACACGATGTTTAAGTTCGCGATGAAAGAACACACTATCACCATCAACAATCCCTCCATTTGGCGGCCCATTCTCAGCATCGACGACGCCGCCACCGCGTACATCCGGGCTATTGAAGCGGATCAGAAAATCTCTGGCATTTTTAACATTGCGTCAGGCAACTACACGGTCGGGGAAGTCGGCGACTTGGTGAAGGCCACGATTGAAGATCGCCTGGGAGAACGGCTGAACCTTTGCATCAAACACATCCAGGATTTTCGCAACTACAAAGTGAGTGTGGAGAAGGCCAAGAATGTGCTCAGTTTCCATCCGGCGGGTGATGTGAAATCCATCGTGGGCCATCTGACTGACAACATGGAAAAGTGCAGCGACTGGGACAACCCGCTCTATTCCAACATCGTTTCGTTCAAGCAACTCGAGAATGGAATCGAAACCTACGCGATGGGGAAGGTGCCGGCGCGATGAAAGTGGTCGTAGTGGGCAGCAATGGCCA
>Ga0187862_10004411_pt1 | contig 13377 bp, 14 predicted proteins | sample June2016WEW_10_1_FD_133003 | JGI IMG/M metagenome (GOLD analysis project Ga0187862, IMG submission 133003) | Peatland microbial communities from SPRUCE experiment site at the Marcell Experimental Forest, Minnesota, USA - June2016WEW_10_150 | ecosystem: Environmental > Terrestrial > Soil >...
GGGCGAGATCGCGATGCTGCCTGGCGCAGCCATCTGGAGGCGGAACTGCCGCAGACCGATGTGGCGCTGCGTGCGGTCATCGAGCGCCGCCGGGTTTCCGCCACCGAAGTGCTGCGTTGGCGGATTGGTTCGACCGTGTTGCTGAACCGCCGTCATGACGAGCCGATCGATGTGTTCTGCGACGACCTGCTGGTGTTGCGTGCCCGCATGGCGGAGCACGACGGCCGCATCGCTTTGCATGTCGAAGAACGCCGTCTGGCCGAGGACTGGCCGGCGCAAACCTGAACCCTTTGAGTTTGATCCATCACGAACCGACTCTCGGAGAACCGAACCATGCTCGAAGCGATCCTCAACCTTGCCGGCCTGCTGCTGATGATCATCGTGGCCTGTCACACCATCGTGCTGCACCGGCGGCTGACCCGGTTGCGTGGCGCGTTGGCGGAGGCCGGGACCGTGCTGCCTTCGCTGGATGCCTCGGTCGGGCGGATGTCCGAGGTGGTCAACGGGTTTGCACAGCGGTTACAGACCGACCTCGGCGCGGTAGAAGCCCGTCTGGCCGCGGCGCGGCGGGTGGCAGCGGAGCTAGCCTCGGTCAACCGGTCGGCGGAGGAGGCGTCGGTCAATCTTGATCGCCTGCTACGCCAGCACAGGCGGATGGAGGACGTGCGCCCTGTCCCAATCCCGCGCGAGTTCGTAGAGCCGAAGGGGTTTGCCGAGCGCGCCGGGTTGCCGAAAATCACCCCGCCCGATCCGGCCGAACTGGCGGCTAGCCCCGATTCAGGCCGGTCCAACGACCTACGGGCTGAGCCGCGGCGTCGGTTGGTCAGCGAACTGGTTTCCTGATCCTATCTTGATCCTCTGGCGGAACCCGAGCCATGGTGCAAACCTCTACGCCCCCGGCCGCGCGCGGGTCCTTGTTGAGCCGATCGGTGGTGTTGCCGGTCGTGGCGGTAGGCCTGCTCGCCCTGGCGCCCTGGCAGGCAGCAGGCCTGTTTGCCCGCTGGCAGGCACTGGCGCAGCCCGCACCGCAACAGGTCGCCTCGCTGCCCAATCCAACGGCGACCGAGCAACCAGCCTCGGCGCCGGTCAACAAGGCAGTCATGCCGGCCTCCGCGCCGGCGCTGGCATTACAGCCCGCCGACGGCAAGTTGCTCGAGGAACTCAACCGACGGTCCGCTGCGCTGGACAAGCGCGAGCACGACCTGCAGACATGGGCTACCCAGATCGCTGCGGCGGAACGGCTGGCGCGTGCGCAGCTGGCCGAGCTTGGGCAGATGCGGGCCGCACTGGAGAAAGTGGTGGCACAGGAGAGCGCTGCCTCTGATGAGGATATCGCGGTCCTGGTCGGACTGTATTCGAACATGAAGCCGGCCCAGGCGGCGGCGCTGCTCGGACGGCTTGATGCGCCGAAGGCGGCGGCGATTTTGGAGAAGCTGGATATCCACTCGGCCGGGCCCGCTCTGGCAGCGATGGACCCGACGATGGCGGTGGCGATCACCGAGGAACTGTCGAAACGGCATGCCCCGCTGCGGAAGTGAGGGTCCGCCGGTTGCCGCGACGAATGCCGCGGGTGCGGTCAGGGACAGCAGGCTGGCTTCTGCCGGCCCGAATATCGTCCACGCACGGTAACGGCCCTCGTTTGCCGGATGGGTCGACGTCGACGGAATCGTAACATGAGCAACACTCCATTGAACCTGACTCAAAGCAGGACGGCGGAGCGTGCTACCGCCGGGAACCTTGGCGGCCTTACGGGGCCATGTCGAAGGTGTAGTGACTGTGGTCGCGAGGATCGCAACCGCCTCATGGCGTGATCTGGTAATGGCCATTGCGGTGAAGAACTTTTGGCCAGACATACCGTTCCTGAGGCCAGTGCTCACCGCGTAACCAGGCAAACCACCAGCGCCCCAGCCCACCGATGGCAGACCCGACCCAAAACGCAACGAGTACTAACTCACCACTCTCGACGTCCGCCTGGCCCAGATCATGCCGATGATCTTTGCCACGGTCTCGAAGTGCTCGTGCGGAATCGTCTCGCCAACTTCGACCGCGCTGTTCAGCACGCGGGCCAGTGGCGGGTCCTCCACGATGGCGATCCCGTGTTGCCGCGCCACCTGTCGGATCCGCAGCGCGATCAGTTCCACGCCCTTGGCAACCACGACAGGGGCCGCATCCTCCCCGCGCCGATAGCGTAAGGCGACCGCGACGTGAGTCGGGTTCGTCACGATCACCGTCGCCTTGGGAACATCATGCATCATCCGGCTGCGCGCCCGCTTGCGCCGCAACATCCGGCGGCGCGCCCGCACCTGCGGATCGCCTTCGGCTTCGCGCAGTTCTTCCCGCATCTCCTGCAAGGTCATGCGCATCCGGCGGCGGTGTGCCCAATGCTGATACGGTGTATCGACGCCGGCGATCGCCACCGAGACCAAGGCCGCGGCCAGCACGATCATGAACACCGAATGCAGCAACATGTGCGGCAGTAACCCAAGATCGGTCGACACATAGCCCACGGAATGTTCGTAAATCGGCCGTGCCACGACGAAGGCCGCTCCCGCGACCACCGCCATCTTCGCGAGGCTCTTGGCAAATTCAAACAAAGCCCGTCCGCCGAAGATTCGTCGAAACCCGCGCGATGGCGACAGGTGGGACAGTTTCGGCATAATCCGGTCAGGCGCCAAAGTGATCGCGTTTTGCAAAACATACGGCAGCAAGGTTCCCGCCACGGTCAGAGCGAAGAACGGCACAATGGCCAGCGCCAACGCCGTCGCCACAGCGCGCCCGGTGTCGCGCCATCCATCGACTGTGAAATCCAGCACCATGTGTGGCTGGTCGAACATCGGCAGTATGATCTCACCGATGCGCTGCGCGATCGGACCGCCCAGAAGCAGCAGCGCCAACAATGCCGCGATGTAGAGCGTGGCGATCGGGGCTTCACGGGCAACCGGCACCTCACCTCGCTCACGCGCCTGATCCAGCCGCCGTTCGGTGGCTTCAAATGAGCGCTCGCCACTGCCCGCCTCTGCCATGACCCCGGCTCAGCGCAACAACGACGGCAGGTCGTACCATCCGCTCAGGCCAACCTCGAGAATTCCAGGGACCGCCGCGACAAGCAAATACAATCCGGTCACGACCAGGGCAGGGGCGGCGATCATGAACACCGGCATGGCCGGGAGCGCTTTGTTCACCACGGCGAGCGTGACGTTGAACACAAAGGCCAGCAGCAGGAATGGGAATGCGAGCTGCGCGCCGGCGCGAAAACAGCGCAAACCGGCCTCCACCACGGCGCGGGTACTGGCGGCGACATTCGGGAAACCGGCCGGCGGCAGCACCGAGTAACTCTCGACCAAAGCCCGTAAAATGACGTGATGACCACCCGAGGCGAACATGATCGCAATCATGCCGGCATACAGCATAGCCCCCAGGCTCGCTGCCTGATCGATTGCCACACCCTGGGCGAAAACGTTGCCAATCCCGATGTTCTGGCCGATGACCTGACCAGCAATCAGGATGCCCGAGACGATCGTGCGGGCCAGCGTGCCCAACAGAGCGCCGCTGAACGCTTCGCCGGCGACAGCGAACAGGGTGCCCCACGCATCCGGCACACTGACCGGCAGGCCGGGCACCGCGCCGGCAACCGCGACGGCGATCGCAAGGCCCGCCAGGACGCGCATCCGGGCTGGCACCGCCACCTCACCGAAACCTGGCAACAACAGAAACGCCGCACTGATGCGGCTGAACACCAGCAAGGTGCAGTAGACCTCCAAGGTGAGCCAGCCGGAAAGATCAAGCGCGATCATGCAGCGCGCGCGGACACTCAGATCGGCTCCAGCATGCGCAGCTTGCAGCGCGGATGCACCTCGTTGTGCGAGATCACGGCGACGGTCGCATTGATCCGCTCGACCAGGCCGCGCACGAACGGCCGTGCTTCGACGCTGGTCAGGATCGCCGGCCACGCTCCTTGGGCCGAGGCAGCCGCCAACCGCACGCGCACCGCCTGCACGAATTCCTGCGTACGCGACGGGGCCAGAGCGAAACTGCGTTGATCGCCATCCGTGACAATGGCCTGATTGATCTCGCGATCCCACTCCGGCGACAGCGGAACCACCGCAACGAGGCCATCGGCGCCTTGCAGAGAGCGGCAGATTTGCAACGCGAGGCGGCCGCGCACATGCTCGCTGATCAGCCGGACATTGCGGGTGAAACCGGCGGCCTCGTGCATCGCCTCCAAAATCAGTGCCAGATGGCGAATGGAAACGCGCTCGGCCAGCAGATTGGAGAGCACCTTCTGCACCGTGGTCAGCGGCAGCACCGCCGGCACGAGGTCCTGCACCAGTTTCTGATTGTCGCTGCCCAGTCCGTCCAGCAGCTTCTGTGTCGCGCCATAGGACATCAGCTGGCTCATGTGAGCCTTAACAGTCTCGGAAAGATGCGTGGTCAGCACGGTCTCGACATCGACAACCGTAAGGCCTTCGCGCACCGCGTCGGCGCGTTGCCGCGGCTCGATCCAGCGCGCGGGAATGCGGAACGAAGGCTCGATTGCGTCAACCCCGTCGATTTGCAATGGCTGGCCGCCAGAGGAAAACGCCAGCAGGCGGCCCATCATCATTGTTTCGCGGGCGATTTCCACGCCCGACACCTGCAATGCATATTCGCCGACCGCGAGGTCGACGTTGTCGCGGATGCGCACCGATGGCAACACGAAACCATAATCCAGCGCGATCGCACGGCGCAGTTTGCGGATTTTGTCGGTCAGCCCGCCGTCGGCAGCGTTGGTCAGCGGCACCAGTCCCATGCCGAGTTCAATGCGGATTTCGTCGACTTTCATCAGTTCGGGGAGCGGTTCATCCTTGGGTCCGCCGACGTGCTCCTCCGAGCGAGCGGCGACGGCAGCCGCCACGGCTCGCCGTTGCTCGACGCGGCGCACCAATATGGCCCCGCCGCCGCCGGCCAGCGAGAGCACCGCAAAGGGCGCAAATGGCATGCCGGGCAGCACCGCGAACAGCGCTGCCAACCCCGATGCCAGGAACAGCGGCTTCGAATGACCGCCGAGCTGGCCGACGAAGGTACGATGGGTCGAGCCTCGCACGGAGCCTTTGGACACCAGCATGCCGGCGCCCAGGCTGACAATCAGAGCCGGGATCTGACTGACGATGCCGTCGCCGATCGTGAGCGTGGTGTACAGCGTGGCGGCGTGGCTGACATCCAGGCCATGCCGCAGCGTCCCCATGACGATGCCGCCGATCGCATTGACCAGCGTGACGATGATGGCCGCGACGGCATCGCCGCGGACGAATTTCGACGCGCCGTCCATGGCGCCGAAGAATGAACTTTCCTCCTCGAGTTCCCGCCGGCGACCGCGGGCCTGCTCGTCGGTGATCATGCCGGCGGACAGGTCGGCGTCGATTGCCATCTGCTTGCCGGGCATGGCGTCGAGCGAGAACCGCGCCGCCACTTCGGCGATGCGGCCGGCGCCTTTGGTCACCACCATGAAGTTGATGATCACCAGGATGGCGAACACCACCACGCCGATGACGAAGTCGCCACCGACCACGAATGATGCGAACCCGTGAATGACCGAGCCGGCAGCGCCCAGACCTTTGTGACCATCCGAAAGAATCAGCCGGACCGTGGCGAGGTTCAACGCCAGCCGAAGCAACGTGGCGACCAGCAGCACGGTCGGAAAGGCAGAAAAATCCAGCGGTTTCTCGATCCAGATCGCCACCATCAGGATCAACACCGACAGGGTGATCGACGTGGCCAACCCAATGTCGACCAGCCAGGTCGGCATCGGCAGTACCAGCACCGCAATCAGCGCCACGATGCCCGCGGCGAACAGCAGATCCTGATGGCCGAGCGTCTGCCGTAACCACCCAAGCCAGCGAGCGTTGAAAGTGAACGTCGAGGACAGTGCCACGGTGGCCAGCGGTGGGCGCGTCACTGTCCGCGCATCGCTCATATGCGAACCACCATCTGCATGATCTGGTCCATGTACGATCGCATCGCTGCGAACGAGAGCGGCAAGAACAGCATGACCAGCAGCAATGTCATGAAGATCTTCGGGATGTTCGCGAGCGTCATCTCTTGCACCTGGGTCAGAGCCTGCAGGATGCTGATCGCCACGCCGGTAAGCAGCGCGCCCGCAAGCGCCGGTCCCGCCACGATCAGCGCCGTGTACATCCCGGACCGGACGAGTTCGAGGACGTCACCTTCGTTCATGGCTGCAGACCGCCACGATTACCGTGTGCAGGGAAACGGCGATGCGAACGTCGCAGCACCCGTGCTCTCGCGTCATGGCCGTCCCCCGACTTGTTCCGGGGATCGACCCGGCCATCTATCGCGGCAACATGCCGGTAGAGATGGCCGGGTCGATCCCGGCCATGACGTGGGGAGTGCCGTGTCACGACCCCGAGGCCGGTCATGTTGACGCGCACCGGGTTCGACCGGCCCATGACGAAATGGTCCGGTGCCTCATCAGATCGTCATCTTCATGATGTCGTTGTAGGCGCCCAACACTTTGTCGCGCACCGCCACCACGGTTTGCATGGTGAGTTCGGCATCGCTCAACGCCTGCACGACCTGTTGCACGTCCGCCGTGCCGCTGACGCCGGCGGCGGCGACCTGCTCCGAGTTCTGCACCGTCTGCAAAGCCGATTGCGCCGCCTCGGTAACCATCGTGCCGAAGTCGGCCCCGCCGGCCGGTTTGGTGGCCGAGTTGCCGTAAGCCGAAGCGATCTGTGCTGCGGACGAGATGGGCGCGATGGGAATCATGCGACGTCAGCTCTTCAGAATATCCAGGGTTTTCGAGAACATGCTGCGGGCCTGGTTCAGCGTTGCGAGGTTCGCCTCGTATGACCGCTCGGCCTCCCGCCCGTCGCCCTCTTCGACCATTTCAGAGACGTTCGGCAGCTTGACGTAGCCGTTCGCATCGGCGGCCGGATGCGATGGATCATAGATGGTGCGGAACGGCGTGGTATCCTCGACGGTACGCCCAGGCTTGACAATGACGGCGCCGGTGGCCTGATCGACCGCCTGCTGGAACGTCATCAGCTTACGCTGATAGGGCTGTCCGTCGGGCCCGGTAGCGGTTGAATTGGCATTGGCGAGGTTTTCCGCCACCAGCCGTGCACGCAGAGCTTCTGCCCGCATGCCGGAGGCAGCGCTGGCCATGGCCCGCGACAGCGGTCCGGTGCCCTCGATCGGCGGGACGACATTCATCGTCCGTAATCCACGGCTGTCTTCATGATGCTGATGCTTTTCGCATAGACCGCGGTCGCCATGGCGAACGCGTTGGAAACGTCGGCAGACTTGATCATCTGTTCCTCGACGGAAACGGTGTTGCCGCTTGGCTTTTCGCCACCATAATCGGCGGCGGTGTCAGTCGGTTGCTGGCTGTCCATGGCGTCCGGCTCCAGTTGCAGGTGCGCCGGGTTGGTTTGCACCAGCACCACCGGCGAAACACCCGCCGAGGCGGGCCCGCTTGCCGGTGTGACCGGCACAAACGGCGCCAAATCCTGGGCTTTGTAGCCCGGGGTGTCGGCATTGGCGATGTTGCGGGCGATCAACGTCTGGCGCTCCGTGAGGTAGCGCATACGGTCGCCGGCAACCTGAAACAGATCGATTCCAGAAAGCATTCCGGTCGCAGTTCTTGCGAAGGTTTTTCGAGCCCGGTTCCTAGCGGTCAGATTATTGCTGAATTCATACAGTTTCGCGGAGTTCAGCCGATTTTTCGCAAGCTTGCTTCGCCGCCACGCGTCGGCCTACAATGGCGAAATTTCGCAAGGCACCCCGATGCTCAACAGCGACCTGCTGCCACGTCCCTGCTCCCTGGCCGATGCAACCGCGCAAATTGCCCGCCTGCCAAGGACGATCCGTTGGGGTCAGCTGGAATCCGTGCGTGGCGCATCTTTGATCGTAAGCGGCTTCGGGCGGGCTGCCGCAATCGGCGACCGTGTCCGGGTCGACACGGCGCACGGACCAGTGCCCGGCGAGGTCGTGGCATTCGCCGGAGATACCGTGACCGTCATGGTCGAAGGCCGCGCCGAGGGACTGACATCGGGCGCGCGCGTGGTACTCACGGAGTCCTCGGACCTTTATCCGTGCGCTGGCTGGTTGGGTCGCGTGGTGGATGGGTCGGGACAACCGCTCGATTTTAAGGGGCCACTGCCGCAAGGCAAGCGGGCGATGAAACTGCGCGGGGTCGCACCGGACGCATTCGGACGCCGGTTGATGGGCGCCAGGCTGGAAACCGGCATCCGCGTGCTGGACGTATTCGTGCCGGTCTGCCAGGGCCAGCGGCTGGGGATATTCGCTGCCTCGGGGGTCGGCAAATCCACCATGATGGGCATGTTGGCCCGCTTTGTCGCCGCGGATGTCATCGTGGTCGGGTTGATCGGCGAGCGCGGGCGGGAGGTCCGCGAATTCCTCGACACGATCCTGGGCGAATCCGGGCTGCGCCGATCGGTCGTTGTCGTCGCCACCTCGGATCAACCGGCATTGGCGCGACGCCGGGCCGCGCACGCCACATTATCGATTGCCGAATGGTTCCGCGACGCCGGCAAACAAGTGCTATGCCTGCTGGACAGCGTCACCAGGCTGGCCCAGGCGCAGCGCGAAATTGGGCTCGCGGCAGGAGAACCGGCAACGGCCCGGTCCTTCACTCCATCAGTTTTCGCAGAACTTCCGGCCTTGCTGGAGCGGGCTGGGCCCGGCTCCGGGAGCGCAGGGGACATCACCGGGATTTTCACGGTGCTGGTGGACGGCGACGACCATGACGAGCCGGTGTCGGACGCCGTGCGCGGGATCTTGGATGGTCATCTGGTGTTCGACCGCCAGATCGGCGAACGCGGTCGCTGGCCGGCCGTCGACGTGCTGCGCTCGGTCAGCCGTGCTTTGCCGCGCTGCCACGCGCCGGAGGAAAACGAGATGCTGGCGCGCTCGCGTCGCCTGCTGTCGGCGTATGAGGGCATGGCCGACATGATCCGGCTCGGGGCCTACCGAGCGGGTTCCGATCCACTGGTCGACGAGGCAATCCGAAAATACGACGCGTTCGAGGACTTCCTGCGACAAGGGGTGGACGAACGCTGTGCGGCCTCGGAGGCGTTCGCCGCGTTGAGAGAAATCCTCGACGGAGGATGATGCACCCTGGGCCTGGCGACGCGTATCGCTTGGCAAGCCAGAACTCAGGGCGTCCCGTGCATTGGTTCGAACCGGATCGGTGGCGGGTGGTCGGCGCACGATGTGTCGAGCGCTCGCGTCGGATCATCGACGAATTCCGCCACGATCCTGGATGCGCACGGGCTGGCAGCCCGAACACTGTGACCCACCAACAAAAACTCCACCCATCGAGAACGAGCGCCGATCAGATCGGCGACGTGGCGGCTGACGACCGGTCTGGCAAAAGGATCGAATTGTCCCGCCAGCACCAAGGTCGGCACTCTGGTCCCGACCGGAATGACGGGCGGCGGTCCGAGTTTCTCCCAGTCCCTGCAAACGTCATAAAGCGTCGCTCGGTCAAGAACGTTGGCGTTGTCAGGCAGTTTCTGGCGAAAGCGTGGGCGGTCGCGGCACTGGACAGCAACGTTTGCGGAGAAATTCGTTCCCGTTTCCGGATTGCTGGCCTCGGTAAGCAGAGCAGCCAAAGCGCGCGCGAAAAGCGTTGTGTCGCCGTGATGCACCCATGCAATGAGACGCGGTAGGCCCGGATAGAAGTGCGCATAATAGATAAGTTGGTCGATGACGAACTCGAACAATGGCGCGCTCAGGCGCGGGTCGGGAAAGGTATCGTGCAGACCCGGTGGGAGGTTCAGGGCGGCGGGCGAATGAACCAGGTGCCTCAATGTCTCTTGATACATCTCGCCCAGGTGCGGATACGCGGCGACACAGGCGGTGTTCTTGTCACACGCCGCGAAGAACGCTGCGCGATCGTCAGCGAAATTAGTCGACTCCAAAGGCAAGAAGGGATCGGGCGGATCGACCGAGTCGAGGACAGCCGAGCGGATCGTATCGGGATAACGAGCCATCAGCGTCATCGCGACGGTTGTGCCATATGACACGCCAAACGCGTCCCATTGCTTCACCCCGAGCGCCCGCCTCACCATGTCAAAGTCCTGGGCTGTGACCGCGGTACCGAAATCTCTCAGGTCAATGCCTTTGGCGATCGCCTCCTCCCGACAGGCCATGAAAATCGCGCGCCGCCTGGCTTGCGCGTCCACCGTCGGTTCGATCACGAAGGTTGCCATGGCGGGAACCAGGTCTCTGTTGTGATCCGGGCAGATGCTCGGGTCGGATCGGCCCATGCCCCTTTGATCGACCAGAATGACGTCCCGCCCCGGCGCCAAAGGATGCCTGGCCTGGTTGTAGGCATAGATGGTCAGCGGAGAACCTGGACCGCCGCTGATATACACCACCGGGTCGGGGCTTGCGGGCTGGTGCTCACTCCGAATGACCACCACCGCGAGCCGGAAACTCCCGGCTTCGGGATGCTCGTAATCGCGAGGTACGCCGACCGTTCCGCATCGCAGCCGCGGCCGGATGTCCGGCGAAATATGTGGCAGGTCGCACGCTGCGTCGGTGAATCCCGGCGGCGGAAGCGTCTGGCCAGATGCCTGACTCTCAATCGCATAGCCGGCGAGGGCGGCGGCCAAACTGCATGCCGCCGTCCCCCGCAACATTTGCAGCGAATGACGAGCATACAAATCGGTCAGCCGGCATTTGTAGCTCGCAAGGATGCATCCGACATTCCAGACCAGGGCACCGGGCTGATCCTTGATGTGCGCCAACTCGTTCCGCATCGCCTCAGCCCAGATCGAGCGCGTCTGGGGCATGCAGCGCGACGCATGCCGGACCAGCCTGGCGGCCAGTCGACGAGAGCAGCTTGCGAGATCGATCATCGAATGGCTTCCACGCAATCGCCCACCTCAGGCGTGGCTTCGGCCCGGCGCTGTTCATGGGCCAAGGCCACGCCCGCGCTGGTCAGGCGATAAACATGGCGAGGTGGCAGGCCGGCACGGTCCGAACTCTCCCAGCGCGAGTCCAACAAACCTTGCTCAGTCAATCGTATGAGCAATGGGTAAAGCGTGCCGGATTTGAGGCCGGTCTCTTTCGAGAGGTCATATCCGTGGCGCCAGATTTGCGACCGCTCCAGAAGCGCGGCCAGTAAGGCTCGGGTCTGCCGTGAGCTATTCGGTTTGCGAGGCAAACGGCATAATCTACCTATATAGAGTTTATGTCAACACCCTTTGGTCCGAACCGGTCCTGGACGGTTCCGCATGACCACGCTCAGTTGGACGCTACTGGGCCCCGTTCGACAGCGTCCGGCCGCACGGTGTAATCCCGTGCGCGGCATTATGTTTCTGAACGGTCACGACGCGTACCGCCCCGACCATGCCGCTTTCGCCCCAACCTACGGAATGATCGCGTCATGTTGAGGCAATCACGCTCGGGCCGGAGTGGCCCGAGCGTGATCGACGCCCTTCTGGTTTCAGGCGGTCACGGCCGCTCGCTCGCTACACCCCGGGAGGCGGCTTGATCGGCGCAAAGCGGATGACGCCCTGCGTATCCTCCGATCGGTCGAACACGGCGTAGTAGTTGTTTAACAGTGGCAGGCCGAGGATCGACTGATTCGGAACGGGGTTTTGTGTCGTCTGGAGTGGCCCGCTGATTTGAAACATCGCCTGGCCCGCCGCCGGGAAGTCCACCTGCCAATAGGTCTGCGGCGCGCAGGTGAGTTCGATGTCCTCACCGTTTTCGCCGGCCAGCGTAAAGTAGATGTTTGGCCAGTTAGCGAGATTGAGAGATGCAGCCGGAACGCCCTGGTTTTGTTCTGCTGCGGCAAGCGATGCCTGAACCGCTTGGGAGAAGGCGGGATCCCGCTGTTTGAGGCCGGCCAGGATCGCATCGTAAACATCCTGCGCGAGCGTGAGGTCGCTGGTGCCACTGTCGACGATCGAGTTCGATATTGCGTCCTGCACGTACTGCGGCTGAAGCGGGGCCGCCGCCACCGCCGGGCAGCCGTCAACCCGCACGGATTTGAGGTTGGTATTGTAATATAGATCGTGCAATACATCGACGATCACAAAGTTACCATTATACAGGTCGGTCTGTTCTTCGCCTCCGCCAAGTACGAAGATGCCATTATTGAGTGGATCCGCCGCGGTGGCCGCCTGATCGGTTCCCGCGCGATAACTCACAAAGGAGCGCAGGGTGTAGAACGCGAATTTGTTCGCCACGACGCCACTGCTTTCGAGCTGGTCGAAGTACGGCACCAGCGACGGCTGCGGGATGGGATTCGAACCAAGAAGCGTCTTAAAGCGCTCCAGGAAGGTATTCCAACTTCCACCGCCGAAGGGCCAGGGATAGGTGGTCGCGGGCTTGCGGTGTTGCGTGAAGTAATTCCCGAAATCGAAAGCAGTATTCATTCCGTTATAGGCAAGGCCCAGGATGCCGGTGAGGCCCTCGAAATTTCCTGGCTCCTGCACCTCTGTTATTGCGGTGTAGCAATCGTTGAGCGTGACATTGTTGCCGGGCCCGCCAATGGTAACATTTGTCGTGACCACGGGACCTGCCCAGCCGCCAGTTCCGTACTGCACCAATTGCGCGTATGCCGTTGACTTCCGGTCTGTGTCGCCGCTTCCTTCATAGGCCGATGGTTCCACCGCGAGCGTGCTGCTGCCGGTGTCGAGGATCACGTTGGCCACGGCGTTCCCGCTGCCGATCGACAGAGCTGCCGAATAATCGCTGAGATCGTAAACGTTGGTGATCGGGATTCGAATAATCTTCGGCGCGCCGCCAGCCGTCGCCGCCAGCACGCGCTGTTTCCCGGCCAGCCGGTGTTGCTCCGCATTCGGGTTGCTCTTGTGCGCCGCGTTCGCCGTGCGTCTCCTGACAGAATGCTCCTTGCGTCTCTTGACGAAAGCGATCGCGCGTTCCGCCAGTTTGCTCGTACCGTGTGCGGTCATCGTGTCAGTCGCCATATTCCCCTCCTGGTCCTCAAGGTAAGTTGAATGGTTTCAGGCTGTCAGGTTCGACACCCGGCCGGACACCGTGCGATGTCCTGGACCGATGGAATTCTTAGGCGCGCTCTCCGCCGTCAGTCTGGAGACTGGGTCCTACCGCATCACGTTCGATGGTGGGTCGCGACCCGGCATTGGTCCGGCCCACGGTGTCCATGCGACGGCATCCGGAGGCGACCGATTGTCGCTCAACCTTGCGGGCGCGGCCCTTCACAAACGGTGCCAGTCATTATCGCGTCGCCCACGATGAAGTTCACAATGCGTGCCCGTCCCCGGCGGCCAAGCCTACGATTTTGAGCCAATCGTGGGGGTGCCCTACGATTGTTGCGAGCGTATCGCAGCAGTGAGCCTGGTTATGTGAGCTTTGTCA
>Ga0187862_10004420_pt1 | contig 13367 bp, 13 predicted proteins | sample June2016WEW_10_1_FD_133003 | JGI IMG/M metagenome (GOLD analysis project Ga0187862, IMG submission 133003) | Peatland microbial communities from SPRUCE experiment site at the Marcell Experimental Forest, Minnesota, USA - June2016WEW_10_150 | ecosystem: Environmental > Terrestrial > Soil >...
ACTCCTATCCGATACTGATGGCGGCCGATATTCTGGTCTATCGGGCCACCCACGTGCCGGTCGGCGAGGACCAGAAACAGCACCTCGAACTGTCGCGCGACATCGCGCAGAAATTCAACAACGATTTCGGCCACTCGATCCACGAGCACGGCTACGGCGACAGCTTTTTTCCGCTGCCGGAGCCCGTGATCACCGGCGAGGCGACCCGCGTCATGTCGCTGCGCGATGGCACAAAAAAAATGTCGAAGTCGGATGCCTCCGATTATTCCCGCATCAATCTCACCGACGACGCCGACGCCATCGCCCAGAAAATCCGCAAGGCGAAAACCGATCCGGAGCCGCTGCCGAGCGAGGAGGCAGGCCTCAAGACCCGGCCCGAGGCCGATAATCTCGTCGGCATCTATGCCGCGCTCGCCGATACCGCGCGCGCCGGCGTGCTCGCGCAATTCGGCAATGCGCAATTCTCGACGTTCAAGTCGTCGTTGGTCGATCTTTCCGTCGCCAAGCTCGGCCCGATCGGCGCGGAGATGAAACGGTTGCTGCGCGATCCGGTCGCGATCGACTCCGTTCTCGCGGACGGCGCCGCCCGCGCGCAAAAGCTGGCCGGCGAGACGATGAAGGCGGTCAAGGATATCGTCGGCTTCGTGCGATCGTAACGCATTCGGGACGCAACGACCCGCACGCATTGCGTATTCTGCGCGCGTGCTTCCTGCCAAATTTGCATGTCTGGGACCGGCTTGTCGGACCACGCACCGCCGTGGCAGCATGAAGCGCTTGTGGCGTTGTGTCGCTCGTGCCGGAGAAATCCCATGCCCCGCAGGCGCCGCAGTTACGAGGCCGGCCACAAGCCGAAGCTTCTCGTCGTGATTGACGACACTGAGGAATGCGACCGCGCTGTTTATTTCGCCAGCCGCCGGGCGGCACGCATCGGCGGCAACGTCGTCATGCTGCGCGTGATCGAGACGCACGATCAGGGCCAGCAATGGCTGGGCGTTGCCGACATCATGCGCGCGGAGGCGCACGAGGCAGCCGACGCGGAGCTCAGCAAGTATGCTGCGCGCGCCAACGGCATTGCCGGCATCACACCCGAGCGGGTGGTGCGCGAAGGAGACAAGGCGGAAGAAATTCTAAGGCTGATCGACGAGGACGAAGATATATTTATCCTGGTTCTGGCCGCAGGCATCGGATCAGAGGGACCGGGTCCGCTGGTCGCGACGATTGGCCGTACCGCGGGCGACTATCCGATTCCGGTGGCGATCGTTCCCGGACACCTTACCGACGAAGAGATCGACGCGCTATCGTGAGGCGCTGACCGCCTGTGGTGCCGTGGCTCGGGGTAACCGACCCGTCCCACTCTTGAACTTCCACCAGAATTCGCCACGTATTACACTGATTCGAGCCTGGCACGGCGCGGCCCGATGGGGCCGGCACGAGTTCACGGAGGGCACCATGTTCATCCAGACGGAAGCGACGCCAAACCCGGCAACTTTGAAATTCCTGCCAGGCCGGGCTGTGCTTGAAAGCGGAACGCTCGACCTGCGGGATAAGGACGAGGCGGCCCAATCCCCGCTTGCCGAACGGCTGTTCGCCGTTACCGGCGTCAGTGGGGTCTTCTTCGGCTCCGACTTCATTGCGGTGTCTAAAGATGCCGGCGAGTGGCCGCAGCTCAAGCCGATGATCCTCGGCGCCATCATGGAACACTTCATGTCCGGCGCGCCGCTGCTTAACTCCGCGAGCGCCGAGCAGAGTGACGCCGATGAATTTTTCGACGCGGCCGACGCCGAAACGGTCGCTACGATCAAGGAACTCATCGAGACGCGGGTGCGGCCCGCGGTTGCCAATGACGGAGGGGATATCACCTTCCGGGGCTTCAAGGACGGTATCGTCTTTCTCAACATGAAAGGTGCGTGCGCCGGATGCCCATCGTCAACGGCGACGCTGCGGCACGGCATCCAGAATTTGCTGCGTCATTTCATACCCGATGTGACCGAAGTCCGGCCGATGTGACCCGGCGATAGCGCTGATCACCTGGCCGCGTGAATTCCCATGCGTGTACTCGCTATTGATACGGCGCTGGGCGCTTGTTCCGCGGCTGTGCTCGACACCGAGCATGGCATCCTTGCGAGCGAGAGCCTACCGATGACGCGCGGTCATGCCGAAGCGTTGATGCCGTTGTTGAAGCGGGTGATGGACGAAGCGGGCATGATGTTTCCCGATATTGACCGGGTCGCGGTAACCACGGGACCGGGCAGCTTCACTGGCCTACGAGTCGGCATCGCTGCTGCGCGCGGCATCGCGCTGGCAGCCGACAAGCCGGCTGTCGGGTTGTCGACGCTTTCCGCCTATGCAGCCCCCCACATGGCCGCCGATGACAAATTTCCGGTCGTCGCCGCCATCGATGCGCGGCATGCTCACGTCTATCTCCAGGTCTTCAGCCCGGGTGGCCGCACGCTGACGGCGCCGCGGCTGGCGGCCTTGCGGGAAGCGGTGCAGGCGGCGGCCGAGACCTCTTCCTGTATCGTTGGCTCGGCGGCGCAATCCGTCGCGGCCGCATTATCCCAGGCCGATGCTCCGCCTGCGTCTGTCGACGCGCGCGCGGCGCCCGATATCGCGTGGGTCGCACGAATGGGTGCCGTTGTGACGGAGGGTCAGTCTCCGCCGAAACCACAATATCTCCGCGCGCCCGACGCGCAGCCGCAAAACGCCGCTCAACTCCCGCGCCGATGATGAACTTCGTCACGCGCCTGCTTGCCCGGCCCGAACCCATCGTCTCGGAGGCGCGGGAGCGCGATGCCGCCGCGATCAGCGCGCTGCATGCGGTGTCATTCCAGCGTGGCTGGACCGAGGACGAGTTCCAGCGGCTTCTGCTCGATCGTAACGTCGTCTGTCACCGCGCGACCATCGGCCGGACGTTGATCGGGTTCATCCTCTCGCGTCTAACCGCAGGCGAAGCGGAAATCCTGTCAGTCACCATCGGGCCGAACTGGCGCGCCCGCGGGTTCGCGCGGCCGCTTCTCGACTTGCATCTCCGCCGCTTGGCGGGGCTCGGTGCCCGCGCCGTATTTCTTGAGGTGGGGGAGCACAACGCGCCAGCCAGCCGGCTTTACCGGAAGGCCGGATTCTACGAAGTGGGTCGGCGGCAAGGCTATTATGACGGCGGTGCGACCGCCCTCGTCCTGCGCCGCGACCTTGGCTGACGCACGGGCGTAAAGGCGGTATGATCTTAGGGAAAGAGTCCCGCCATCGGCAAGGGACAGAGAAAGGTTCAGATTCGACCGGGATGACAGGTTCTCGCAAGCTATTCGTAAAATCCTTTGGCTGCCAGATGAACGTCTACGACTCGCAGCGTATGGCGGACACGCTGGCGCCGGAAGGCTACGTCGAAACCACGACGGCCGAAGACGCCGACCTCATCATCCTCAACACCTGCCACATCCGCGAGAAAGCGGCGGAGAAGGTTTATTCCGAGCTCGGCCGCATGCGCCGCTTGAAAGAAGCGGCCGCCGCGGACGGCCGAAAGCCCCTCATCGCCGTCGCCGGCTGTGTTGCGCAGGCCGAGGGCGCTGAAATCATCCGCCGTGCGCCGGCGGTCGACCTCGTGGTCGGATCGCAGAATTACCATCGCCTACCGGACCTCATCGCGCGTGCTGAGCGTGACGGCAAGGCGGTCGATACCGAGTTTCCCGCCGACGACAAGTTCGACCAACTCGCCGCGCCGAGCGTTGCGGCTATGCGGGCGCGCGGCGTTGCCGCCTTCGTCACCGTGCAAGAGGGTTGCGACAAGTTCTGCACATTCTGTGTCGTGCCTTATACGCGCGGCGCGGAGACCTCCCGCCCGGTCGACAAAATCGTGGCCGAGGTCGCGCGGCTGGCAGACGCGGGCGTTCGCGAAATCACTCTCATCGGACAGAACGTGAATGCCTATCACGGCGAGGGGCCGGACGGGCGGACGTGGTCCTTGGCGCGGCTGCTGGAACGTCTCGCGCAACTTCCAGGCATCGAGCGACTGCGTTACACGACAAGCCACCCGCTCGACGTCGATGCCGATCTGATCGCCGCGCATCGCGATTTGGCGGCGCTCATGCCGCAACTGCATCTGCCGGTGCAGTCAGGCTCCGACCGCATCCTTGCCGCCATGAACCGCCGCCACACGCGCGCCGATTACGTCGAGGTCGTATCCCGTCTGCTCGAGGCGCGGCCGGATATGGCACTCACGTCCGATTTCATCGTCGGTTTTCCAGGCGAGACGGAGGATGATTTCGCTGCAACGCTCAGCCTCGTCAGTGAGATCGGTTACTCCGGCGCGTTCTCGTTCAAATACTCGCCGCGACCCGGCACTCCCGGCGCCGATATGGATGATCAAGTCGAGGAAGGAACAAAATCGGATCGGCTTCACCGCTTGCAGCAAGCGATCGACCGCGACCAGGCGATCTTCAATCGCCGTTGTGTCGGCCGCACTCTTTCCGTGCTGTTCGAACGGCCGGGCCGGTACAATGGCCAGATCGTCGGCCGCTCGCCTTATCTTCAGCCCGTGCAAATTGAAGCGCCGCCCTTGTTGATCGGCGCGATCGCCGCCGTCACCATCACCGAAGTCGCCAGCAACAGTCTGTTCGGCGCGCTCGCGCAACAGCCGGCTGTTAGCGGCGCAGGAGCCTGAATGCGAACACCCGGCCCTCCTGATCCTCTTGGAACGGATGCTGGATCGCTCGTCGCCGCGCCAGACAACGCCACACAGATCGTTCTCACCTTCGACGACAATCGCCTCGCCTCTGCGCTGTTCGGTCAATACGGGCAGAACCTCGCCCTGATAGAGCGGCGTCTCGGCGTGGTTGCTACGTCGCGGGGCAATCACGTCACGCTGGAAGGCTCACGCGAGGCCTGCGAGCAGGCGCGGCGTGTGCTCGAAAGCCTGTACGAGCGCCTCAAGCACGGCGACGAGTTGGTGCAGGGCGATGTCGACGGCACCATCCGCCTCGCGCTGTCGCAAGGATCGCTGTTCGATTTCGATCCAGCTTCGGCGCGGGAGAATTTTGACGAAATCAATCTGCGCAAACGCCGGGTGCGGGCACGAACCCCGGCGCAAGACGCCTATGTGCGCGCGCTCAAGCGCCACGCGCTCGTTTTCTCAACCGGCCCGGCCGGGACCGGCAAGACCTGGCTCGCAGTCGCCCATGCCGTGCAGTTATTCGAGCGCAAAGAGGTCGACCGCATCGTCCTCTCACGTCCGGCGGTCGAAGCAGGCGAACGGCTCGGCTTCCTTCCTGGCGACATGCGCGAGAAGGTCGATCCATATCTGCGGCCGATCTATGACGCGCTCTACGACCTGATGGACGCGCGTATCGTAGAACGTGCGCTGCAAACCACCGAGATAGAGATCGCGCCGCTCGCCTTTATGCGTGGCCGGACGCTGTCGAACGCGGCGATCATTCTCGACGAAGCACAGAACACGACCGCGATGCAGATGAAGATGTTGCTGACCAGACTTGGCGAGAACAGCCGGATGATCGTTACCGGCGATCCGAGCCAGGTGGACCTGCCTCCGGGGCAGACGTCGGGCCTCGCCGAGGCGGTGCGGCTCCTTCAGGGCGTCGAAGGAATCGGCTACGTCACGTTCACGGCCGCCGACGTGATCCGGCATGAACTCGTCGCGCGCATCGTTGAGGCTTACGACAAGGCCGCGGCGGCAAAGCGCGAGCGGGCCTGATGACGCAGGCGGCGCGGACGGCGCGCGGAGCGCCCAAAATCGACGTCAAGATCGACGTGTTGATCGAATCCGATCTCTGGAAAGAGGAAGCAGCCGTCAAATCGGTCACTCGCCGTGCCATCGCCGAGGCTGCCGCGATGCTGTCAACACCCAGCGCCGAGCTTGCTATCGTTCTAACTGATGATTCGGCAATCCGCTTGCTCAACCGCACTTGGCGCGGTGTGGACGCCGCCACCAACGTGTTGTCATTTCCGACGATCCGCGCCGGGGGCGAACCGTCGCTCATTGGCGACATCGTGTTAGCCTACGAAACCGTCGCGGCGGAAGCCCGCGCCGAACACAAGCCGTTCGCCCATCATGTTGCCCACCTTGCCGTGCACGGTTTCCTGCACCTCCTGGGATACGATCACGTGCGGAAAAAGGACGCCGAGACAATGGAGCGGATTGAGCGCGACATCCTTCATCGCCTTGCGATCCCCGATCCGTATCTGCGGTCCGGCAAGGCCTGACTCGAGATATCCGAGGCTATGACCCAATCTCCGACGCGCAGCGAGCAGAACGAGATCGAACATCGCGGCCTTCCCATGGTCTTGCCGGGATCCGGCGAGCTGAGTGAGGGATGGCTCGCGCGGGTCATGCGCATCCTGTTTGGTTGGAAGGCTGCGGCGACGCGTGCCGACCTTGAACTCGTCCTCACGGGCGAGCAGCCCGAATCGGGTTTCTCGCCCGTAGAGGCGGCGATGCTCAAGAATATTCTCGGTCTGCGCGAATGCCGGATCGAGAGCGTCATGGTACCGCGCGCCGACATCGTCGCCGTGCAGCAAGACATCGCCATCGGCGAACTCGTCATGGTGTTTGCCGGCGCCGGCCATTCGCGGCTCGTGGTCTACAACGACACGCTCGATGATCCGATCGGCATGGTGCATATCCGCGATCTGCTCGCGTTCATGGCCGCGCGTGCAGCGGTGGATCACGCCGCCGGCGAACCAGAGCAACTTCCGGCTACCGCTCTCGATCTTGCCAAGATTGATCTTTCCATGCCGCTGACGGCGGCCAAAATCGTCCGTGAAATCCTCTATGCGCCGCCGTCCATGCCGGCACTCGATTTGCTTGCCAAGATGCAGGCGACGCGCATTCACCTCGCTCTCATCATCGACGAATACGGCGGCAGCGACGGGCTGGTCTCGATCGAGGATTTGGTCGAGCTTATCGTTGGCGATATCGCCGACGAGCATGACGAAGCCGAAACCCCGGCGGTGATACGACAAAGCGACGGCTCGTTCCTGGCCATCGGCCGCGCCAGTCTCGACGACGTGCGCGCCATGATTGGCGAGGAGTTCGACGTCGGCGAAGCCGCGCATGATGTCGATACGCTCGGCGGATACCTGGTCATGCGAGCGGGCCACGTGCCAGTACGCGGCGAACTGGTGCCCGGGCCCGCCTCCTTTGAGGCCGAGGTGCTTGATGCCGACCCGCGCCGAGTCAAGAGAGTCAAAATCTATCGCAGTAAGGACCGCAGGCCCGGTGGGGCACGCGAGTTGCCGGCGCCATTGAAGCCGCCGGTGTCACGGCCGTCGCAGCCACGTGACGAGGCCGGGCGGCCAACCCCGAACTCTCAGCCGCCGCCGTGACGCCGACGGCCCTGATCCACGCAATCGTATTGTCCTATGGATGGCGGCGCTGGCTCATTGCTTTTGCCGCAGGCGCGCTATCAGCGCTGGCAATGGCGCCGTTCAACGTCTGGCTGGTCCTGTTTCTCACTTTTCCGACGCTGGTCTGGCTGATCGACGGCGCCGGAAGCGGAAGTTGGCGCGGGGTAACGGGGGCCGCGACCACGGGTTGGTGGTTCGGCTTCGGCTACTTTCTCGCCGGCCTTTATTGGATCGGCTATGCCTTCCTCGTCGATGCCCCGACCTTTGGATGGCTGCTGCCGATTGCCGTGGTGGGCCTGCCGGCGGGGCTGGCGATTTTCATCGCGTTCGGCGTCGCCTTGGCGCGCCTCCTGTGGACGCGCGGGGCCATGCGCATCGTGGCTTTGGGTGTCGCACTCACCGCGGCCGAATGGTTGCGTGGCCATGTACTGACCGGCTTCCCATGGAACACCTTCGGCTACGCGCTCACTTCACCCCTGGCACTGGCGCAAGGCGCTTCGGTCATCGGCATTTGGGGCCTTACCTTCATCGCCGTGGTTGTTTTCGCGAGCCCAGCCACGCTGGCGGACGACCGCGCCGAAACCCGCTGGGTGTGGCTGCCGCTCGTTCTTGGTATCGTCGTTCTCGCGGGCCTGGGCGGCTTCGGTGCGTTCCGGCTTGCCCGCACGCCGACGAGGTTGGTCGATGGCGTGTACCTGCGCATCATGCAACCGAATCTGCAGCAGGATGTCCGGTTTAACTATGCGGCCAAGCAGCAAGTCATGGACCGCTACATCGCATTGTCCAACCGCCCGTCCGGCCCGCAGTCGCTCGGCGTGCGAGACGCCACGCATTTGATCTGGCCGGAATCGGCTTTTCCATTTTTCCTCGCGCGCGAACCTGACGCACTCGCCCAAATCTCGCAGTTGCTGCGGGGAGGCGCCGTACTGATCACCGGCGCCGTGCGATTGGGTGAACCGACCAATCCCACCGAACCCACGGCTTACAATTCGATCTACGTTATCGACCACGACGGCTCGATGGTGTCGCTTTACGACAAAGTCCATCTCGTCCCTTTCGGTGAATATCTTCCGTTCCAGCGCTTCCTTGAAAGTCTGGGCCTGCAGCAGCTCACCAAGCAGCGTGGCGGTTTTCTGGCCGGCGACCGCCGAAGGCTCATCTCTGTCCCTGGCGCTCCGCTCGCGCTGCCCCTTATTTGCTATGAGATCGTGTTTCCGGGCGAAGTGATGCCCAAAGGCCGGCGACCGGGCTGGATCGTCAATGTCACCAATGACGGCTGGTTCGGGATTTCGAGCGGCCCTTACCAACATTTGCAACAGGCGCGCGTGCGCGCCATCGAAGAGGGCCTTCCGCTGGTCCGCGCCGCCAATTCCGGCATTTCCGCCGTCGTCGATCCGCTCGGACGGATCATCAATTCATTACCGCTCGGCAGCGAGGGCGTGATCGACTCGCCGCTGCCCCAACCGGTCAGCATCCCAATCTACGCCCGCGTCGGTGACGCCCCGACCGCTCTGGTGGTGGTTGTCTCGCTGCTTGCACTTATTCGCCGGCGACTGCAGCCGAATATATCGAAAATCTAGCGTTTTCCGCACACTGAAATTTTATTCTAATTCAGATCGGTAATTCGGTGCGGCGGACACGCTTCAAGACGTGTGATAACGACCGTCGGATGTATTATGCATCTCGATTTCAACTATCCCGCGCAAAATACAGACTCGAAAATTACTCGTTAATATTATAACTAACTGTATTCCGCCCTATTTAATGTGGAAGAATCGCGATGAAACCGCACAAGTGCATGATAATTAGTCGGCGCATATTTGATATCTAAAACAATTACGGTAAATAGGTGCGGCACAGGAGACCGCGTTGATGATTGCCAAAAAGGCACCTAACCCAATTGACAAGCATGTCGGTAGTCGCGTGCGCATGCGGCGCATGATGCTTGCGATGAGCCAGGAGAAGCTTGGGAATAGCCTCGGCCTGACGTTCCAACAGGTGCAGAAATACGAAAAGGGTACCAACCGCATTGGCGCGAGCCGCTTGCAGCAGATCTCGCAAATCCTGCAGGTTCCGGTGTCGTTTTTTTTCGATGGCGCGCCGACGGTTGGGACGGCGCCGCGCGCGGAGGGATTTACCGAAGCGCCCTCGCCCGCCTACGTCTCCGATTTTCTCGCCACGTCGGACGGCTTAGCCCTCACCAAGGCTTTCATGCGTATCTCTGACTCCAAGTTGCGGCGGCGTATCGTCGACCTCGTCGAGCAAATCGCTCTCAGCGATAAACACTGACAAGCGTTTCAGCGCGGGCTCACGACGAGCGAAGACTATCGCCCACGTTTAGCCCACATCTTGACCGCGCGGAGCGACGCTGCAACAACCTGTCACGGTTAGCGCGGCCTCCGGCCGGCGGTCGAGCCGAATAAGGCCCGAGGGTACGGGGCCAGCTTTATGAGGGGAGTGTTTCGCGGTGCAACGTACAAACTATCTGTTCACGAGTGAGTCGGTCTCGGAAGGACATCCGGACAAGGTCTGCGACCAAATCTCTGATGCGATACTTGATGCGTTCCTTGAGAACGATATCAAGCTCGGCATTGCCGACGAAAGCAAAGTAAATACGAGGCTCGGCTGCGAGACCCTGTGCACGACAAACAAGATCGTCGTCGCCGGCGAGGGACGCGGTCAGGCTCCGCTGTTCCACAAGCACGGCGAAAAGGCGGTCGTGAATCGCGAGATGATCACGGAAATTGCGCGCGGCGTCGTGAAGGATATCGGCTACGACCAAGATGGATTTTCCTACTACGGCGCCGATGTCGAAGTGCTGCTGCATGGACAGTCGCCCGACATCGCCATGGGTGTTGACGCCAAGAAGAAAAAGGGCGGCGATGAAGAAGGCGCCGGCGACCAGGGCATGATGTTCGGCTTCGCCTGCAACGAGAGCGAGGTTTACGAAAAGGGCTCGTTCATGCCCGCGCCGATCTACTTCGCGCATAAGATCCTCAAGGTGCTGTCGGATAAGCGTCGCTCCGGCGCGCTGTTTGATCTTCAGCCCGATGCCAAGAGCCAGGTGACGGTGAAATACGTCGACGGCCAACCTGTTGGCTGCACCAAGGTCGTGGTGTCGACGCAGCACAACGCGCAGACCCGCAACGGCAAAAAATATACGCCGGGCATGGTCAAAGACATGATCGGCGAAGCGGTCGAATCGGCACTGCCGGAAGGCTGGATGCCGAAGAAGCCGAGCGATTTCCTGGTCAATCCAACCGGGAGTTTCGTCATTGGAGGCCCCGACGGCGACTGCGGTCTCACCGGCCGCAAGATCATCGTCGATACTTATGGTGGCTACGCACCGCATGGTGGCGGCGCCTTCTCCGGCAAAGACCCAACCAAAGTCGATCGTTCGGCCGCCTATGCGGCGCGCTACCTCGCCAAAAACGTGGTCGCCGCCGGTCTCGCCGAGAGCTGCACCATCCAGATTGCCTACGCGATCGGGGTCGCCGATCCGATGTCGGTTTATGTGGATACGCACGGCACCGGCAAGGTCGACGAGGCGAAACTGCAGAAGCTTCTTCCCGAGCTGTTCCCCTTGCGTCCGACCAACATTCGGCGGGCGCTGAAGCTCAATCGGCCGATCTATCGCCGCACCTCGGCCTACGGCCATTTCGGCCGTGCGCCGGAAAAGGACGGCGGCTTTTCCTGGGAGCGGACCGACCTTGCCGACGCCCTCAAGCGCAGCCTGCGCTGAGCACTGGCTCTTTAACGCCCTGAACCGGCACGGCGGATTTCAACAATCCGCCGTGCCTTGATTTGTTGTCGGCTCAACCCACATTGGCGGGCAGCACGAATTGGCCCTGTGCCGATTGGCGCAACGCCGAATGAAGTCGACTGACATGAGGGCAATGTTCGCTGGTCTCGCGGTGATCGTGGCGTCTGCGGCCACGACGATCCCCGCTGATGCAAAGGGTTGCATCAAGGGAGCGGTGGTCGGCGGCATCGCCGGGCATTATGCCGGCCATCACGCCGTGTTAGGCGCCGCCGCCGGTTGTCTAGTCGGCCGTCATGCTGCCAAGCAGCATGAAAAGGCAATGCAAAATCCCTCGCCCGATCAGGCGCATTGAAGATATTCTGACATCGCCCGGCTGTGCTGCTCCGGCCGAATGCGGCGACGACTTCGATGGATTCCGGCGGTCAACACGCGCGCGCCTTCTTCGGCCGGCGCAAAGGTCACAAGCTGCGCAAGCGGCAGGCGGAACTTATTAACACGTTGCTGCCGCGCCTAGCGGTGGACCTTGCCCACCCCGCTCCGGCCGAGCTGAGCGCGCTGTTTTCAGTGCCGGTAACCGAGGTTCAGCTCGAGATCGGCTTTGGCGGCGGTGAGAACATGATCGCGCAGGCCCAAGCGCGACCGCGGAGCGGGTTCATCGGCGTCGAGCCCTTCGTCAATGGCATGGCCAAGGCGCTCGCGGCGATCGAAGACGAGAATCTGCAAAACATCCGTTTGCACTTCGACGACGCCACAAGCCTGATTGGGTGGCTGCCTGACGCGTCGTTGGAGCGCATCGACCTGATCCACCCGGATCCCTGGCCAAAACGGCGCCATTGGAAGCGGCGCTTTGTTCAGGATCGGACGATCGCGCAGTTCGCCCGCATCCTGCGCCGCGGTGGCGAGTTGCGCTTCGTGACCGATGTTGCCGATTACGCGGCCTGGACATTGCGGCATTTCATGCAATCGGTTGATTTCGAGTGGACCGCGCAATGTGCCGGCGATTGGCGAAAAGCCTGGCCCGATTTCGTCGGCACGCGCTACCACGCGAAGGCGGCGCGAGAAGCGCGGCCACCGTGCTTTCTGATTTTCCGACGGCTGTGAATACCCCCGGCGCGCCCGGCGTTACTGGTTTTGCCGCACCTGCCAGAAGCGGACCACGCGGCGCGCGGTGGAGGCCGAAAGCCTTCCATAATTGGCGAAGGCCGCGTCGAGACCCTGCGCGGACGTGCCGGCTCCATCAGGACGCGCGAGGATGAGCGCTTTCACCGCCGGCCAGTTTAGACCGGCGGCCTTGCACAAGATCAGCACCGGATCGGGCCGATCGCCGGCCATTAGCCGGTCGGCGATTTTGATCGGCACCTTGGCGAGGGCGGCAAGTCCCACTACCGTCTCTTCGTATTTGCCCTCATTGCAGAACGACGTCAGGACCGTTTCGTCCAATCGGTTCGCCCGATCGAGGTTCAGCACGACGCGTTGCGCGGCGCGATAGTCACGCGGACCGACCCGGGCGCTGACTTCCTTGGAGACCTTCGCCAGCACATCGCAGATCGCCGCCCTCACCTCAGGTGTCGCCGAGGCGATGAGACGCCGATGTACGACCGCAGTCGCTTTCGTCAACAGATCTCGAAACATCGGCGCGGGAATATCAGGCCGCAATCCGACCTTCTCGGCCAGGATTCCATCCTCCTCGGCGCGCTTGACGAGGCCGTAAAAGCCTTTCTCCGAGATGCGGGCGCTACGGTTATCGGCGACACGGCGGGCGACGTCGCGATTGCCGCGTCGCACGAGCACATCCGTGACCGCCTCACCCAGCGCGCGACGCGCCGAGATAGCATGCAGATGGGCTTGACCCTTGGTGCTCGCCACATCGATGAGATCGGCTTCCGCCAGGCGCGGCGCGAGCTTCAGCACGGGCCCGGCGACAGTGATGTCGTCGTCGTTGGCGAGCTTGCGAAGCACTTTGGCCGGCGCATTGCTCACGGGCGCGAGACGGTTCGAGAGCTCGGCGCGCGCCTTGGCCTCGATCTCATCGATGAGCAGCCCGAAGACATCGTCAAAGAGGTCGACGTGCTCGTCGCTGTAGCGGCTGGCACCATCAAGGAAGAGGGCCGTGATACGCTGCAGCGTCTCAACCCGCTTCTCACGCGAGCCGTGCTGAACGACTTCTTCAAGCTCGGAGATCAACGAGAGGGTGGCACCCATCCTCGAATCCATTAATTTGACAAATTGCACGGTGCCCGCGCGAGAC
>Ga0187862_10004431_pt1 | contig 13349 bp, 9 predicted proteins | sample June2016WEW_10_1_FD_133003 | JGI IMG/M metagenome (GOLD analysis project Ga0187862, IMG submission 133003) | Peatland microbial communities from SPRUCE experiment site at the Marcell Experimental Forest, Minnesota, USA - June2016WEW_10_150 | ecosystem: Environmental > Terrestrial > Soil >...
AGTCTTGGCCGAAGTTGCCCGCCGCGGTTTGACTTGACGCCTTCGCCCGCGCTATCGTGCAAGTAGCCACAACCTCAGCAGGGCGCGGTAGCCAAGTGGTAAGGCCAAGGTCTGCAAAACCTTTATTCGTCGGTTCGATTCCGACCCGCGCCTCCAACGATATCTACTATATAATCATGTACTTCGAGAAACACAGCTTGGCTGCGTACGATTGGTGTACGATAATTGAGCCGTGCTCACGTTGTACCGGCGCCATTTGAAAACCGGCTTCGGGCTTGAAAAGCGCGATCCTCGCCCCAGCTGCCAGAAACGCTTCGGTAACGAAGCGTTCGAGCCCGCCCGTGGCGCCGGTAGTGAGTCCGACTTCCAGTGCGTTCATGATGTCCCTCCTGGAACGATCTTACTCGCCCGATGACACGTCGCGCGGAACAACCCCCGGACGTGTTCGGGTTGGCCGGGCCGGGCTGCCGATATCAGCAGCCTCATGCGCAACGCGGCAATGTATTGAACCAGGAACTTACTTGAGTCCGCGGCATGCGGCGTTTCTAATTGTTCATAGACCCGGGCGGCAAGCTATGGCCGATTATAAAACTGGTGCGTTTCAGTGCCCGGATATCAGCATGGCCTCAGGTGCCGCGAGGCATTGATTGGTGGCGGGCCAGCCTTGAAAAAGCCCGATCCGATTCCGTTGGAGAGTCTCGCGGTCGCTGTAGGGTAACGTCCTTCGCACGCGGCGTCCGCCGTCTTCCACCCTACCGCTTCGCTCCCCCATTTTCATCCTGGCGGGTGAGGTTTTCTTCATAACGCGACTGATACAAAGCCTCCCCCACTGACGCTGGGCGGTATGATTGGGGCTGATATGATCGGCGGAACGGCCATCCGCGCGCCGCGAGGCAGCGCACTTACGTGCAAGGGCTGGCACCAGGAAGCCGCCTTGCGCATGCTGCATAACAATCTGGATCCGGAGGTCGCCGAAAACCCGGACCAGTTGATCGTCTATGGCGGCACCGGCCGCGCGGCGCGAAGCTGGGAGGCGTTCCACGCGATTGTGCGCGCGCTTCGTGCGCTCGAAAACGACGAGACCCTGCTGGTGCAATCCGGGCGGCCGGTGGGCATTTTCCGAACCACCCCCGAGGCGCCGCGGGTGCTGATCGCCAATGCCAACCTGGTGGGCCACTGGTCGAACTGGGACGAATTCAACCGGCTGGAGCGGCTGGGCCTCACCATGTACGGGCAGATGACCGCGGGCTCGTGGATTTATATTGGCAGCCAGGGCATCGTGCAGGGGACTTTCGAGACCTTCGCGGCGGTGGCGCGCAAACATTTCGGCGGATCGCTCGAGGGCAAGCTGGTGGTATCGGGCGGCATGGGCGGCATGGGCGGCGCACAGCCACTCGCCGCCGTGATGAACGGGGCGTGCTTTCTGGGCGTCGACGTCGATCCGGACCGCATCCGCCGCCGCTTGGACACCGGCTATTGCGACCGCATGGAACGCAGCCTGGATAGCGCGCTGGCCGTGCTCGGCGAGGCGCAAGCGCGCGGCGAAGCGATTTCGGTCGGGCTGGTGGGCAACTGCGCCGACGTGATTCCGGAGCTGGCGCGGCGCGGCATCGTGCCGCATGTTCTCACCGATCAGACCAGCGCGCACGATCCGCTCAATGGCTACGTGCCGCATGGCATGACGCTCGAAGCAGCGGCCGCGCTGCGAAGCGCCGATCCGGCCGGGTATGTCGGGCGCGCGACCGCGTCAATGGGCGTGCACGTTGCGGCCATGCTGGAGCTGCAAAAGCGCGGCGCGGTGACCTTCGATTACGGCAACAACATACGCACCCACGCCAAGAAGGCCGGCGTGGAGCGCGCTTTCGACATCCCCGGCTTCGTGCCCGAATATATACGGCCGCTGTTCTGCCACGGCCGCGGCCCATTCCGCTGGGTGGCGCTCTCGGGCGACCCGGCCGACATCCATCGCACCGACCGGCTGGCGCTCGAACTGTTTCCGCGCGACGAAACTTTGGCGCGCTGGCTGCCGCTGGCGCGGAAGCGGATACAGTTTCAAGGGCTGCCGGCGCGCATCTGCTGGCTGGGCTACGGCGAGCGCGCCGAATTCGGCGTGGCCATCAACCGCCTGGTGCGGTCGGGCGAATTGAAAGCGCCGATCGTGATTGGCCGCGATCATCTGGACGCGGGCTCGGTGGCATCGCCCTTCCGCGAGACGGAAGGGATGCGCGACGGCTCGGATGCGATCGCGGATTGGCCGCTGCTCAACGCGATGGTGAATATCGCCGCTGGGGCGAGCTGGGTGTCGATCCATAACGGCGGCGGCGTCGGCATCGGCTATTCGCAACATGCCGGCATGGTGGTGGTGGCGGATGGGACCGCGGAAACCGAGCGGCGCCTGGAGCGCGTGCTGACTACCGACCCGGGGACCGGCGTGATGCGCCACGCCGACGCGGGTTACGATGAAGCCGTGCGGTTCGCCAAGGAGCACGGCGTGAAGATTCCGATGCACCCCTAGCGCGGGCTTTTTTTCGTAGACGCCTAAAACCTATGTCCCGACAACTCGTAGAATGCGTTCCGAATTTCTCCGAAGGTCGAAATGCGGCCAAGATGGACGCCATCGTTGCGGCGATCACGGCGGTGCCCGAAGTGACGCTGCTCGATCGCGAAGCGGATGCCGATCACAATCGCTCGGTGCTGACGTTCGTAGGGCCGCCGGCGGCGGTGGCGGAGGCGGCTCTGCGCGGCGTCGAAAAGGCCGTCGAGTTGATCGACCTGACCAAGCACCAGGGCGCGCATCCGCGCATCGGCGCGGCCGACGTGGTGCCCTTCATTCCGATTGAGGGCGTCACGCTGGAAGAATGCGTTCGCCTCGCCGAGCGCGTGGGCGGCGAAATCTGGAGCCGGCTGAAAGTGCCGGTCTACCTGTATGAAGCCGCGGCCCGGCGCCCGGAGCGCGTCAACCTGGAAAACATTCGCCGCGGGCAATTCGAAGCGCTGCTAAAAGAAATGGGCACGGAGCCCGGGCGCGCGCCCGATATCGGCGAGCCCGTGTGCCATCCCACTGCCGGCGCGGTCGTCCTGGGGGCGCGCAAATTCCTGATCGCTTACAACGTCAACCTGGGCACGCCGGATGTGGAACTCGCCAGGCGGATCGCCAGGACCATCCGTTTCTCGAGCGGCGGTTTCCGCTTCGTCAAATCGATGGGCGTCATGCTCGGTTCGCGCAACCTGGCGCAGGTCTCGATCAACCTGACCGATTTCGAGCAGACGCCGCTGCACCTGGTTTTCGAAACCGTGCGCCGCGAGGCCGAACGGTACGGCGTGCCGGTGGTGGGCAGCGAAATCGTCGGGCTGATTCCGCGCAAGGCGATTGAGATGGCGGCCGAGTATTTCCTGCGGGCGGAAAACTTCAGTCCGCAACTGGTGCTGGAGAATCGTATCGCGGATGCCGTAGCCGCGCGCGGCGGGTTGCCGGAATTTCTGGATGCGCTGGCCGCGGGCACCGCCACGCCCGGCGGCGGCAGCGCGGCGGCCGCCGCGGCCGCCATGGGCGCGGCTTTGGGCACGATGGTTTCGCGGCTGGCCAAGCTTGACCCGGCAGCGTTTGAAGACGACCGCGGCTTCTTCACCGCAGCCGTCGAGCGCGACGCCGCAGCCTTCCAACGGGTGATGGCGGCTTACAAGCAGCCCAAGGACGAGCGCGCGCCATTTGTGGAAGAAGCGCTCCACGGCGCCGCGCTGGTGCCGCTCGAAGTGCTGGAGCGCGCCTCGGCGATGAACGCGCGCCTGGAAAAGATGGAGGTGCCGGCACGGTTCGGCTCCGACCTCGCGGTGGCCAAGGCGCTGATCGCGGCGGCCAAAACCGGCGCCATGGAAAACGTGCGCATCAACCTCGAAAGCATCGCGGACGCGGCGTTCAAAGCCGCCGTGGAAGAGCGGCTGAGCCGATTGACGGAGGCCACGCATTAAAACCAAAACAGGATTGGCCACGGATGAACACAGATGAACACGGATAGGAAAAAGGACTTTAAGATCGACGTTTCTTGCGTCGTATCTGTGTTTATCTGTGTTCATCCGTGGCTTAAAGGTTTACCAGCGCTCATCCGTGGCTCGAACCGTTATGACTGACCTCGTCGTCGCGAATTGCCGGCAGTTGGTTTCGCTCGCCGGTCCGGCGCGGGCGCGCACCGGCGCGGAAATGCGCAAGCTCGGGATTATTCCGGATGGTGCGCTGGTGGCGCGCGACGGGTGCATCCTGAAGGTGGGAACGCGCGCGGAAATTGAGCGCGTGCTTTCTCCCGATGCGGAAATCGTGGATGCCGGCGGCCGCATCGTGCTGCCGGGCTTCGTGGACGCGCACACCCACCCGGTCTTCGCCGGCAACCGCGCGGATGAATTCGAGGAACGCGCCGAAGGCGCCACCTACGCCGAAATCGCCGCGCGCGGCGGCGGTATCCGCTCCACCGTGCGGCGCACGCGCGCCGCCGATGAAGCGGATTTGCTCGCCGTGGCGCGCCGCTATCGCGGATGGTTTCTGCGCGGCGGCACCACCACCATCGAAGCGAAATCCGGCTACGGGCTGACGATCGAGGCTGAGCTCAAGATCCTGCGCGTGATTCGCAAGCTGGACGCGGAAGGCAGCCTGCGCCTTGCGCCGACTTTCCTGGGCGCGCACGAAGTGCCGGACGAATACCTCGGCCGCAGGAGCGAATACGTACGCCTGGTGATCGAAGAAATGCTGCCCGCGGTGTGGCGCGGGGACCTCGCCGAATCGTGCGATGTTTTCTGCGAGCCAACGGTGTTTCCGGTCGAAGAGGCGCGCGGCATCCTGGAAGCGGCGCGCGCGCTCGGTTTCAGCTTGCGCGTGCACGCCGACCAGTTCAGCGCCGATGAAGGCTCGCTGCTGGCCGCGGAGGTGGGCGCCGATACGGCGGATCACCTGGAAGCGACTACCGAACGCGGCTGGATGGCGCTCGCCGCGGCGCAAGTGCAGCCGGTTCTGCTGCCGGCTTCGGTGTACTGCCTCGGCTCAGGCCGCTACGCCGCGGCGCGGCAAATGATCGAGCGCGGCCTCGCGGTGACGCTCGGAACCGATTTCAATCCCGGATCGTCGCCCACTACTTCCATGCCGCTGGTGCTGTCGCTGGCCGTAACGCAAATGAAAATGACCTGTGCCGAAGCGATCACAGGGGCCACCATCAACGCTGCGTACAGCCTGCGGCGCGGCGAGATCGTGGGGTCGCTCGAAGAAGGCAAGCTCGCCGATTTCGCGATACACGATTGTGACGACTACCGTGAGCTGCCGTACTTTTTCGGGCGCGACACCGCTCGAGCGGTCTATATCGGCGGCGTGCGGCAGATTTGGTGACCGCCGGCCACTTGACCCCAAGTCCTTTCGATGGAATGAGTCACACCTGTTCCGTTGGCGCAGCCACCGGTTTTCCTCAGGAATATTTTCCGCGGAGCGATCAAAACCGGAGATTCAATCGTCTATTAGTTTAAGCCCGGAAAATAACCGATTCGATCCGGAAAGTTGCAGTAGATGGAACGCCATACGAAAAAACTCGCGCAGCTTCGTGCCCGCACGGACCGGCAACTGGCGGAACTGATTTCCGCCCGGCTGGATCGCGGGTTTGCGTATGCGCGAGTGCTGGCGGCACGGGATTCGCAGGCGCAAGGGCCGGCGGCGAGGGATTTCGAACTGCGCGCGGAGAATGCCTGGCGCGAAGCCCATAACCTGCTGCCGGCGCTCAGAGGCATTGCCGAAACCGACCGCGCCGCTCTGCTGCGCCGTGCCGAAACCCTGCGTGAAGTGCTGGACCAGTTCGCGGCAGAGACGGTCCCGATCCGGCGAGCCGCCTGTTTTTAGCGGGCACGGAATCACATCGTGCCCGCGCCACATGGCAGCGGCCCCCTTCAGCGATAGCGGTAGAGCTTGATCTTCTGGATTGTGTAACGGTCGCCGGGGAACCAGAGCGCCTTCCACTCGGGAGTCTCGTCGCCATTCAAGCGGCGTCCAGGGACCCAGCGGCCGTCGACGTACTGGCCTTCCTCGACCGTGCCCAGTCCGACGCTTTGGGTTGCGTCGGTGGCCGACTCGAAGTCGACACGCATGCTCCTGCCGGCAATCACGTAGTCATCGGGGCCCAATTGAATGAACAGGCCGGCCACCTGGTCCACCGGGGCGGCGACGGGCGAATTCGGGTCCTGACTGCGCCGGGCGAAGCGGGCCTCGATCGTGTAGTCGCCCAACCGCACCTTGGATCTTGGGGTCGCTTCATCCACCAGCACGGCCGCCACTTTTCCGAGGCCTTGCCGTTCGAGGATCAGCGGAGCCATCTGCGAGAGCACCTGGTAGCCTTTGGCCAGCTCACCCTCCGGGTTCGCCAGCCGGTCGATGCCGAACGGCGAATAGCCGATGCCGTCATACTTGCCCGCCGTGGCAAACGCCCAAGCCACGCCTCTCGCGTCTCCTCTTGACTCGGGGATGAACAGCGGGTTGCCGGATTGCATGTACCAGGCGCACCAATCGTCGTAATTCGGGACGTGGACGTCCGGCGCGAGAATGTCGATGGCCGGCCCGCCGGCCCTCCAGGCATCCATTACCTGGGGTAATGGCCCGCCGCTCGGATAACCGCCGGGCATGTCCTCGTTAGGTTTGAACTTTCCCTGGCGCAGCCAGGTGTTGACGAACATCGGCAACGGATACTCCGCTTTGCCGGCCGCTGCGACATAGCCAACATAGCGCGCGTAATTCCAGGCCATAAAGAGTTCGTCGGTTTCCACGCCGGCGCCGAAGACCTCTTCCCAGCTTCCGGAAGTCTTGAAGCCGGCGGCTTCCCAACGCTTGTGCAACTCGGGAATCAGCGTGTCTTTGTGCGTCCGCAGGTAGTCCATGAACTCCTTCGGCACCGGCCCCGCGAACGCCTGGTTGGCCGCTGGCGAGTGGTCGCGCGAGACCCCCAGCACGCCGACTTCGTTTTCGACCTGCATCATGATGACCGTGTGCGAGTCTCCATCCACCTCGCGGATATGCTTCATCAACGCAGCAAAGGCGCGCGCGTCGGCATCGCGGTTGGCATTGCGCAGGGTGGTCAAGGTCGGCAGTCCCCTGCCCTTCTCGTCCTGAATCAGCGGAAACCGCTGCTGGTTCGCCTTGACCCACAGCGGCTGGTAAGTGGACTTGCCGTTTTTCCAGCTTCCAAACCAGAGCAGGATCAGGCGCAGGTTATATCGGCGGGCATCTTGAATCACACCGTCGACCAGGCTGAAGTCGAAGCGGCCCTCCTCGGGTTCCAGCAACTCCCAGGACACGGTTGCCAGCACGGTGTTGAGGTTGGTCGCCGCGATTTTGCTCCAGAGCGGCCGCATGTACTCCATGCTGGAGGCGCTGGAGTTGTTCAATTCCGCGCCGAGGACCAGGAACGGTTTGCCATCCACAATCAGTTGCGTGGCCGTTCCCTGCTTTTGAAGATGCGGGATGTTAGCGGAGGGCTGCGTCTGCGAGAAGGCCGCCGTGGACGCGAGCGAGATCAGGATTGCCGTAAACCCGAAAGTGCTCAGCTTCATGAATTCACCTCAAGGGCGTTCGCCCAAAGGATAATGTACTCCAATGCGCCGTTACCCGAAACACCGAGACGTGACGAGCCACAGATAAACACGGATAAACACCGATCGAGTGGATTTGGCTTATCCGTGTTCATCTGTGTTCATCCGTGGCCCGGAATTCCCTTCGGACGTTTCAGCAGCCACTAAAGCATGCTTACCAAGTGGTATGATGACGCGCAACGGCTATGAGACATTTGCGTTGGCTCTCGTTACTGGTTCTGGCGCTGGCCGGGCCGGCGGCATGGTGCCAGCCGGCGAATCGCTCGATCGTGCTGCACGCGGCCCGGCTGCTGGATGTGGAGACGGGGAAAGTGATCGCGCCGGGCGAAGTGCTGGTGCGCGGAGACCGGATCGCCGAGGTTGGCATGAAAGTCGCGCGGCCGGCGGATGCCGAAGTGATCGACCTGGGCGACCGCACGCTGCTACCGGGATTGATTGACGCGCACGTGCATCTGTTCCTGCATCCCGGCGCGGAGGACTTGCAAACCGTGCAGGAATCGGTGCCGCAGCGAACCATAGCCGCGGTGCTGGCGGCGCGCGACGACCTGATGGCCGGATTCACCGCCGAGCGCGACATGGGAACCGAAGGCGCCGGATCGGCCGATACGGCGGTCCGCAACGCCATAGACGCCGGCTCCGTTCCGGGTCCCCGGCTGCGCATCAGCGGCAACGCCATCGACATTCTGGGCGGTCACGAAGACGCGATCGGCTACAACCCGGAGCAGCGCGTGCTGCCCAACGCCACGCAGGCCAACAATGCGCTCGAATTGATCCGCGCCATCCGCGGGCAGTTCAAGGAGGGCGCGGATTTTATTAAGATCTACGAGACCGGCCACGATACGCTCGCGGGCGGCAAATTCTCCACGCCGTACCAATACACTGAGGCTGAACTCGCGGCCGCCGTTGCGGAGGCGGCGCGGGTGGGCAAGCGTGTGGCTGTGCACGCCACCGGCGAGCCGGGCACGCTGTACGCGGCGCGCGCCGGCGTGGCGTCCATCGATCATGCCTTCCAGTTGAGCGACGAAACCATGCGGCTGATGCGGGAACGCGGCATTTTCGCCGTGCCCACCTTCGCCATCGTCGAGTACTTCGCCGATCATGCAGCGTCGCCTGCCATGGCGGCGCGAGAACGGGCGATGCTCGAATATCACGCCGCGGAATTCCGCAAGCAGTTAGCGGCCGGCGTCGAGTTCGCTATGGGCTCGGACGTTGGGCCGTTTCCGCACGGCACGCAGGCGCGTGAATTCGCGCTGATGGTGAAATACGGCATGTCGCCATTGGCGGCGATTCAAGCCGGCACTCTGCATGGAGCCAAGCTGCTCGCATGGGAAGGCCAGATCGGAGCGTTGAAGCCGGGCTACTTTGCCGACGTGATCGCGGTGGAAGGAAATCCGCTCGAAGATATCGCCGCGCTGGAAAAAGTCAGCTTCGTGATGAAGGGCGGAGTGGTGTGGAGGAAGTAGGAAGGGGCCTGTTGGGTGAGGTAAGAGCGGCTTCTCTCGGATGGTATATCCGGGCGGCGGGCTGAGTAGCTCGCTCTTGGGTTCACCGGGCACATAGGAACGCACAATGAAGTGATACCAGGATGTCGGTATTCCGATCATGTTATAGGTAGCTCTCCGCTCCTCCAACAAGTCACATCCGAATCGTGGTGCGAATGCCGCTTCGTGCAGGTCCTTGCCGGCTGCTCGATACCGGATCACGGGGATGCTCGCCACGATCCCCCCTCCGACGCGGATGGCATCGCCCAATTGGGTCTTGGCCCCTGCGAGGCAGCCTTGATCGGGCACCGGCGGTGACGGCTCGCCCGTTCCACAGGTGCAGCGCCAGCGCGTTGCCTCTTTGGCTTGGTCGTCTACCAGGTACAAAACGTTGGCCCGCCGGCTGTAGATATTGCGGCCGGCCCACTGGAAATCTCTAACAAAGTAGTGCTTAAAGTGCATCAGAGCGGCCTGGTTCACCCTTGAACCGTCGGCGAAAGCCGCAACAGTGCCCGAGAGGCGGTCCCTTTCAATGTTGTGCAGGCCCCAGCTACTATTCTCCCAGCGCTCCATGTCAAAGCTGACGGTGTGAGGCGAGGTACCGATCAGTTGCCAAATACCAAGGTAAGCGGCCGCAACACACATGCACGGCATATATCATCAGACTCCGGAGCTTCAGGAATTGTGCCTGATTTGGAACCGAAAACGTCGTCGCCAGGGCACCAGTAACAATAGCGTGCCTCACGCCTCCGGGCCAGTCGCCTCGCGCCCCGGTACCTCGAACGCCCATGCTCCGGCTTCTGACTCCTGGCTCCTCTCTTCTCTCATCCCCCTACTCCATCCGTAGCGAGCCGACCGGGTCCACGGCAGCGGCGCGGCGCGCGGGCAACCACGACGCAAGCAGGCCGACAACCAGCAGCAGAGTGCAGACCGCGATGAGAGTCAGTGGATCGGTTGGGCTGATGTGGTAAAGCAGCGACCGGAGGAGTCGCGTGAGAGCGAGCGATGCGGCAAGGCCCCCGAGAATCCCCGCCAGAATGAGGCCGAGCCCATCGCGAACGACGGCCCGAACCAGTTGCGAAGAGCTGGCGCCCAGAGCCATACGGATACCAATCTCCCGCGTGCGTTGCGATACCGAGTAGGCGAGCACCCCGTAGAGCCCGATAGCCGCAAGCAACAGAGCCACACCAGCGAAGATGCCGAGCAGAACGGATTCGAGACGCGGCCGTGCCACCGACTCCGCCAGCACCTGGTCCATGGTCTCGACGTGCGAGATGGCCTGGTCCGGATCCACGGCATGAACGGCCTGCTCCACGGCGGAAGCGACTGCTGCGGGTGGCAGCGCCGTGCGAACCACGAGGGCGCCGAAATACATGGGTGTCTGGGCCTGATTGAGGAAGATGGTCGGCTGTGGATCGATCTTGAGGTCGGTCTGGCGCGTGTCGGCTGTGATGCCGACGATGATTCCGTGCCGGACGTTCCAGTCAAGACCGAGGCTCTTGCCGATAGCGTCTTCGCCGCGGAAGAACCTCTGCGCGAACGCCTGATTCACGACTATGGCGGGCTCGGCCGAGATCGAATCGTGTTGGTTGAAGTCCCGGCCGCCGATGAACGGGATGCCCATGGTGGCGAAATATCGCGGACTCACGATCAGATAATCGGCGGTCGGCCCGGTGCCCGGCGCGGGCTGCGGCCGATCCATGCGATGGAAGCCGGAGCCGGAAACGATGCCGACCATGGGCAGGAAGTGCGCCGAACTTGCCGCCTCCACACTGGGTAGAGCGCGCACACGGGCGAGCACCTGGTCCAGATAGCGCGCGCGCCTGCCGTCGTTGCCGTACCGGGCGGGCGCGAAAAACATACGCATGGTGAGGATGTGGTCGGTTCGGAAGCCGCGGCGGACGCCGGTCTGGTTGAGAAAGGTGCGGCCCAGCAGGCCGGCGCCTACCAGCAGAAGCAGGGAGACCGCTACCTCAGCCACCACCAGTAGTCCGCGCATGCGGCGGTTGCCACGGCTGGCGCCGCGGAGGCCGCCCTGCTTGAGGGCGTCGTCCGGATTGGTTCGCGAAAAGGCCAGCGCCGGAGCGAGGCCGAAGAGAAAGGTCGTGCCCAGACAAAGCGCCACACTGAACGCGAGCACGCGCGCATCCACCGCGATCCCTTCGATGCGCGGCAGAGCGAGCGCGGGAAGCGAGACGACGATGGCGCGCAGTCCGGCAACGGCCAGCGCGATGCCGAGTGCTCCTCCGGCGATCGAGAGCAGCAGGCTCTCGGCCAGAAACTGGAGGGCGATGCGGCTCCGGCTGGCGCCCAGAGCGGCGCGCAGCGCAAACTCGCGCCGTCTCCCGGTGCCTCGCATCAGAAGCAAATTGGCGACGTTTCCGGCGGCAATCAGGAGAACGAATGTCACCGCGCCAAACAGGACCAGCAGAGCGGTGCTGACTTCGCCCGTGGTTTGTCGGTAGAGCGAGACCACTCCGGCGCTCCAGTCGCGATTCAGGTACGGCCGCTCGAAGGAGAGCTGTCGAGCCACGCCGGCCAGGTCGGCCTGTGCCTGCGCTAATGACACTCCCGGTTTCAACTTCGCGATCACGTTGAGGTAGCGGCCTTCGTCGGACGGCATGCCGCGCGCAATCTGGACAGGAACCCAGATTTCGGCGTGATCGAATGGAAGGTCGAATCGTTGGGGCATGACGCCGAGGATGGTATATGGTTCGTCGTGCAGGCTGACGGTGCGGCCGATCACGGATTTGTCGCCGCCGAACTGTCGCTGCCACAAATCGAAGCTGAGGACAACCACATGCGGCCCGTTGGGCACATCTTCGCTTGCCTCGAAAGTGCGCCCCAGCAGCGGCGCGACGCCCAGTATGCGGAAGAAGGCCGCGGACACCTGTAACGCGTCCACCTCGCGCGGCTCGCCGAATCCGCTCAGGCCCATCGGAAACGTGGAGAGCGCGGCCATCCCGTCGAACGAGCGCGTGCGCTCGCGCCAATCCAGAAAATTGGCCGGACTAACCGGATTTTGCTGGTTGCGCGTTCCCAACGAGGCGGTGTTGATCGTCTTTGGAGGCCGCTCCCACAGCATCACAATGCGGTCCGATTGCGGAAACGGCAGCGGGCGCAGGAGCACGGCATCGATGAGGCTGAAGATGGCGGCATTGGCGCCGATTCCGAGGGCCAGCGTGGCGGCGGCCACGGCAGTGAACAGGGGCGCGCGCCGAAGCCCGCGCGCCGCGATGCGCAAATCGCGCAGCAAGGATTCGATGGGCGCGAAGGCCCACACCTCGCGGCTTTGCTCCAGAACCGCCAGGCTGTTGCCGAAATGGGCGCGGGCGGCCAGCCGGGCTTTCTCACGGCTCATCCCGCCTTCCACCAGTTCGTCGGCCTTCTCTTCGATGTGCGCGGCGATCTCTCCCGCCAGTTCGCGGTCAAGCCGGCGGCGGCGGAAGAGCTGTCGAAGGCGGCTCATGATTCCACCGGCTTCATCACGCGGCTGATGCCCGTGAGCATACGTTCGAAGCTGGAGACCTCGCGCTGGAGCTGCTTCCGGCCGGCGGAGGTGATTTTGTAAATGCGGACCTTGCGGTTGCGCGCCGAGACGCCCCATTCCGCGACTACCCAGCCCTCGCGAAGCAAGCGCTGCAAAGCGGGGTAGAGCGTTCCTTCCTCAATCTGCAGGAGATCGTCTGAGGTTTGCCGGATATGCTGCGCGACGGCGTAGCCATGGAGAGGGCCGCGGCGGAGCGTCTGGAGCACCATCATTTCCAAGGTGCCGGGAAACAGGCTGCGTGGTTCGTCTTCAATCATGGCTCTATGCCTTGAGTCTCTATGCATAGAGTGGCTCAAGTCCAGGCCGATGTCAAGAGGGGATTTCGATGGCGGATCGGAGATCGGCGGGCTCTGCCTTGTGATAGTTGTAACAACCGCTCCCTCGCGGTTCGCTCCGAAAGGCCGGGCTCGTGATATGATACCTTCCAGGTGACTTCGCCCATGCGAGTGCCCAATCCCACCGTCGCTATTCGGTAAGCGCCGAGCGCGCTTCCGGTAGTTTCTGTTTCCCGTTAACCCAAAAACCAAGTCAGTGCGGAGCTGTATCTCCGCGAGGGCATTTCCATGCAAGTGACAGAAGAACGTGCATTTGCCCGCCGGCGCAATTTTCTACGAGAGGCGCTGGCGGGAAGCGATCAAGACTATACCGAAGGCAGCTTGAGCCGCGGCATCGCGCTGCTGGCCATCCCCACCATGCTCGAGATGGCGATG
>Ga0187862_10004433_pt1 | contig 13349 bp, 9 predicted proteins | sample June2016WEW_10_1_FD_133003 | JGI IMG/M metagenome (GOLD analysis project Ga0187862, IMG submission 133003) | Peatland microbial communities from SPRUCE experiment site at the Marcell Experimental Forest, Minnesota, USA - June2016WEW_10_150 | ecosystem: Environmental > Terrestrial > Soil >...
GCTCACGCCGTGGGCTACTCCCTGTCGGCCCTCCGGGCCTGAATTTAGTGGCGAACGAGACCCAAATTGCCACCACTTGACCAGTTGAGGCGTTAAGTGAACGCTTATGGGGCTGACCACTCCCTTTTTCAGTCTGGCTGACTCATCCAGCAAAATGGCGTTAGGCGATACTTCACTCCCGGTGCCCGCGGTGGTTGGCAGGCAGGCAAGCAACCTGCTACGGCCATTCAGCAGGTCGATACCGAAGCAGTCCTCCACACTTTGACTCGCATCCGCCAGGGCGGCAACCAATTTTGCAACGTCCAAAGCGCTGCCACCCCCCACGCCAACGACGGCGTCAGGCTGGAAGTCGCGGCCGGCATCAAGCGCCAACTTGAACATCGTGATCGTAGGCTCTTTATCAACCCCATCGTAAATTTCAACCTTCAGTCCTTCGTGGAGGATGGTCTCGGCCAACGTGGCGGCCAGATGCCGCGTAGGCGGAGCGGTCACTACCATGGCGCGCCTGATGCCTGCGCGCCGCAAATACGGCCCGCAGTCTTTGGCGCAGTCACGGCCGAAAACCAGGGTTTGCGGTTGATACAACGTGATCTTCTGAATCATTTTCCTGCTCTTTCTGCCGCCGATTGCGCAAGCGCCGCCTGCGCTTCGTCAAACGCTTTCTGCGCTCCTGCCTTCATTGCGGCGAGATCATTGATACAAAACAACAAGTCAAGGTCCTGAGTTACCCAAAAGCCAAGGTCCTGAAGGTGGATTCCCGCAGCGGTCTGCTTTCCGTGCTCCTTGGCCCTGTTTATGGCGAAAGCGGCGGCGCTGCGCACCTTCTCGTGTCCGGTCTGGCCTGGCACACCGAGGCTGGCAGAAAGGTCAGCCGGTCCGATGAAGATCCCTTCAATACCCGGTACGGCACAGAGTTCGTCAATTCGTCTGACTGCCTCCTCGGTCTCAACCTGAACCATGAGACAAAGCTCTTCATTGATCGTCTGCTGCGTTGCCGGGACATCCACCCCCACGCCATATTTGACGGCCCGCGAGACGCTGAAGTAGCCTCGTTCGCCGAGGGGCGGGAACTTCGCATAGCGGCGCAACTCTTCCAGTACTTGGGGAGAATTCGCCATCGGCAGGTCTATAATATCGGGGCCACATTCAGCGGCTTTCAGGACCGTGGCTCGCTGGGCGTCGGGAATTCGAATCATCGTGAGTAAGCCCAGGCCTGAAGCGATCCGGCACAAGTCGGCCGCTTCGGAGAAGCTCAAGAACGTATGCTCCATCTCGATCCACACTGCCTGATAGCCCGCGAGGGCGGCAATCTCCAGGAAGGTGGGATTATATAGATACGTGGCGGCGCCCAGGAGCGGGCGCCTTCCATTCTTCTTAACAGCGAGTCCAAGTTTATTCATGGGTCAACTTGTTGAACCTCCATTGCCGCCCTTCCGGCCTTACCCCGCCGACGCCAACCCCACAGCGTAAGGTCTTTCGACGCGACATCATTATTGGGGAACCAAAGACTCGCGGCGTAGCCGGAGACCAGCACGACGATGTGGCCGACTACACCGATCATGTATTCGTGGAATGGGAAATTGTATCGGCCCAGGTTCCATATTTTGCCTCCGCCCGATGTAAGCGTGCCCCACGTGGAGAACAATAAACCGCAGGAGATTCCTACCCACGCCGCGGTTTTGCTCGAACGTTCACTGAGAAACGCCAGGAGGAAAAGCCCTGCCAGGCCGCCGGCGACCATGGCAGAGATTGAGTACCATAGGGAGAGCGCGGTGCCGCGCGTGTGCACCAGCGCCGTCGCCACCACCATGCATAGAATGCCGCAGAAGGCCACAATGATTTTTGCGATGCGCAGTCGCAGCCGCTCGGACGCCGCGGGCCGGAACACGCGGTAGTAGTCCTCCACACCGATCGCGGCCAGGCTATTAAGATCGGCTGAAAGGTTAGCCATCGCCGCGCCAAATAAGGCAGCCAGGAAAAGTCCGGCGAGCCCGGACGGCAAGTGCGTCGTGATAAAGTGCGGAAAAACCTGATCCGCCTTGCCGATGTATGCAGGGAGCCTCTCAGAGGTGCTTCGGTAAAAGGTCCAGCAAAGCGTTCCGATCAGCATGAATAGCGCCCACACGGGGACACACAGCACCGCTCCGAGCGTGATTCCGCCCAGCGCCGCCCGATCGGACTTGGCTACCAGATATCTCTGAACGATGGTCTGGTCCGCCGTGTATCTCTGCAGGTAGAAAAAGAAGCCGTACAGAGAGAGCACGAGAACGGTAGGCCTGGTTAAATCCGGAGCGGTGCTTCCAAGACTGAGTTTGTGGCTTTGCCAAGCGGTTTGAAGCGCCTGCGCCGGCCCGCCGGGCGGAAGAAAGAGGAGGAAGCCCAGGCAGATGAAGACCACCACCCACAAGAGAAAGCCTTGGAAGACGTCCGCCCACACCACGGCTTCGATTCCGCCGATCAGCGTGTAACCCATGGTGACGATTCCGACCAGGATGATGACGCGCTCGGTCTTCCACCCTGTCATGCCGCTCACCGTCAGCGCCAGGAGATAGAACACGAAACCCATCTTAAAGAAATGAGTCGCCGCAAAGGCCACGGAGGAGTACACCCTTACTCCGTACCCGAACCGTTTGCCGAAATATTCGTAGGCGCTCACTCCGACCACATGCCGGAAGAACGGGATAATGACCAACCCCAGGATCGCCAGCACTACGACCACCATGAACCCGGGCACCAGGTTTGACCAGTCGCCGGCGTACGCGGACCCTGGGTAGGCGATGAAAGTCATGCTGCTGATTAACGTGGCCAGCAGCGAGAGTCCCGCCGCCCAGCCTGGTATGCTGCGCTTGGCAACGAAGTAACGCTCCGTGGAGGTCTGCCGCCTGGCGAAGCGGAGTCCGAAAAACACCAGCGTCGCCATGTAGATGACGATCACGGCAAGATCCAGCCATCGAATGGTGCCCATGATTCAGGTCCGCTCCGGCGGCTTTGGAAGCGCGGCGTTGCGCCTGCCTGTCGCCAACCGCGTGGCCATGCGCAGCGCCTGTTTCATGCTGCGCGCGTCGGCGAGGTTCTTGCCCGCAATGTCAAAGGCAGTTCCGTGGTCAACTGAAGTGCGGATGATGGGAAGGCCCAACGAGACGTTCACGGTTCCTTCAAAGTCGATCAGCTTCATCGGAATGTGTCCCTGGTCGTGGTACATCGCCACGACCAGATCAAAGGCGCCCCGGCTGGCCTGAAGGAAAACCGTGTCGCCTGGGTGAGGGCCGCTGCAGCGAATGCCCTGACGCTGGGCTGCCCGGACGGCCGGCAGAATGAAACGCTCCTCTTCGTCTCCGAACAAGCCGTGCTCTCCGGCGTGCGGATTCAGGCCGCACACTGCGACGCGCGGCTGCGCAAGGCCGAAAAGGAGCATCGTTTCGTGGCCCAGCTCGATAGTGCGTAAGATGCGGGCAGTATCGAGATGGCACGCTTTCCCCAGGGGCACATGGGTTGTGACATGAACCGTCGAGAGGAGGTCGCTGGCCAGCAGCATGCGCGACTCCGAAGCGCCGCAGAGTTCCGCGATGTATTCGGTGTGGCCGGTGAAGCGACGGCCTGACAGCGTCACGGCCTCTTTATTGAGCGGCGCGGTCACCATGGCGTCCGCCTCCCCCGTCAGGCAGAGTTCGGTGGCAACGCGCACATATTCCACTGCGGCGGCGCCGCATCGTGCGTCAAGGTGTCCGACTTCGAAGGCACTACCCTCGAGCGAACCTGTATCGACGAGGCGCGCCGAAGTCAATCGAAGTCCGGTGATCCGTTGTCCCATCTCGAGCGCGGCCGAATCGCCCACTACAATCCAACGCGCGAGCGGCGCGATCTCGGGATCGGCGAGGGCCTTGAGGACGACCTCTGGGCCGACGCCCGCCGGGTCTCCCATGGTCAACACAATGCACGGAATAGAACTTACGGCTTTAGGCATGAGAAGAAGTCCACCGCTTGTATGAGATCGTCCGCATCGCCGAAGCCACCCGACTTAGTGGCCACTGGCAATCCATCGAACTGGCCGCCGCGGAGATAACCCCAAGGGACGCCACGAATGATTTCGTACTGCAGGTCGATTTGCTGAGCGCCCATCGCCCGGCTCACGAGATATGCCGTGTCGCCACCGCACAGCACCAGCGCCGCCGCCGGAACATCGGCAAGCAAGCGGCAAACACGCTCGGCTGGTACGCGCCCCACGCCGAAATGAAGCAATACGTGCTCCTGATTATGCATCGCCTCGAGTATACATTCACGGGTCGCCGTTGATGCGTCGAGCGATCGAACCGCACGCGCCGCGGTCAAGCGCGCCATTTGAGCGACGGTGGCATGATGCTCCGACCCGATGCAAAGCAACACCGGGCCACGACGCGCTGGCTTGGAAGGGATTTGTCTCGAATCAGGGATTCGCGCGTGCGCGAGCGCGGAAGCGAGCCCCGCAGATCCGACCCACAGCACACGCGGGGCGAGGTCAAAGGCTTCGGCGACGATCCTATCTAAGTCGGCGTCGCATGCCGCGTCCACACATACGAATTCTGCCCCGCTTTCTACAGCTTGTTTGATGGCCTGCGGCATCACTTCAGTGCACGGCAGAGATGCCTGCGAACGCAATAGTTCCGCCACTTGTATCGGGCTGAACTCCGGCTCGCACGTAATGCGCAGAAGCCCTCTCTCGACCACACGATGCATTGCTGGAAACGCGGGAGTGATAACCGCTACATCTCGCCTGAACGCATGCATGGCGGCCCTGATCTCGACGCCGGGATTGCCTCGTAATGTGGAATCGATCTTCTTGAAGATCAGGCGGGTGTCGTGCGCGCCCGGGAGTCCTGCCAGCGCGGAGATCAGGCATTCAGCACGGCTCGGAGAGAGATTGCGGCTGTCGGTATTTATGGCTAGAACAGAAGGAAAATGGGCGGGATGGCAAGGTGAGATCAACACCACCGTCTCGGCACCGCGAGCAGCGAAATGAACTGCCGCATCACACGCGCCGGTGAGGTCGTCAGCGAGCAACAGCGAATCGATCTCAAGCATAGGGCGTACCGCCAACGTGGGAGGATTCCATAATTAACTTTTAATTTCAATGTTTATTTTCAGAAAGCAAGATTATCGAGGAACGGCGAAGAGTGATTCTTTCACTGCTTCGACGCGATGGCGCTGGCGGTTGATGTTACAGCGCTAACGATAGCCTCTTCCAGTTCAGCGTTGAAGCGAACGAGGGGCAGAGAGAGACTGAGCGCCGCAACCACCGGCTTGCCCTCACAACAAATGGGCGCGCCGACGCAGATGCCACCTTCCGTCGCTTCTTCGCGATCAACGGCGTAGCCCTGATTTCGAATCCGGGCGAATTCGGCAAGCAGTGCCGCCCTCTCCGTGATGGTTCTCGGCGTTCGCCGCACAAGCCCGTACACTTCGAGCATACGATTGATTTTTTCCGGGCTCTGAAACGCCGTAATCGACTTTCCCATCGAACTGCAGTGAGGAGGCAAGAGTCGTCCCGGACGGTTGGTTAGCCGCATGGAGTGGAGTGTCTCCACTGTATCGACCACCTGGATGCGGTCCTCAAACAGATATGAAAGGCTGGCCGTCTCGTCGAAGCGTGCGCTCAGCATTTCCAGGTGGGATCTCGCCACGTTTCGCAATAACTCGGCGAGTTCCCGGACTTTGCCGTACAGCACTCGTGGGCAAATCCGATAGGCTCCGTCCGCGCCTTGCACCAGATATCCGCGCAATACGAGAGTTGTCAGGGTTCGGTAAAGCGACGATTCCGGGGCCCCAAACCGCGACCTCATTTCCTTCAGACTGAGCGCTGTGGATTCATCAGAAAAGCATTCGAGGACGTCCAATGCTCGCGTAAGCGCTTTAGAGGTATATTGATCGGCCGAGAGTGCGACGTCCTCACGGCTCATGCTCTTTGGTCTCCTTCGGCGCTGTACCACGATGGCCTTATCCATGTTAATGAATCTGTCTGTAGTTCTGCCTTCCGGATAAAAGTACTTGAGCCCGGTTCAGTCGAGCCCCGCGCACACATAGTAGCATGATCTGAAAATTCAAGGATTTAGTTTTCAGCCTCGATAACTAAATATCATTTTGTGGATCCCACGCCATCTTCCCGTGCTATCATGTTCACCCTCTGTGAGCCGCTAATACACATCCTAGGAGCAGGAATGGACAAAACCCGAGCTGCGATGATATCGGTTGCGGCGACCATTATTTGGGTCGCGATGGCAGTACCCGCAAGATGCTCCGTCTACGAACTTGCGGATGGGGTCGTTCGCGGCTCTTATCTTAATGGCGCCAAAGAAGCTTACTTGCGGATTATCCTGCCAATATCTCACGCTGCCAATCTGCTTGCGTTGCCGGATGGCGACCTTCTTTGTTTCTGGTTTTCCGGCGCGGGAGAAGGGGGAAGCGGAGTCTCCATCGTTATGTCACGCCTCGTGCAGGGCTCGAGTCGCTGGACAGAACCAGTTCTTCTCTCTCACCGGGACGGTTGGTCGAATCAGAATCCCGTCCCTTTCCGGGCGCCGGATGGCCGGCTCTGGTTGTTCCATACATCACAAAAAGCCGGACAAGGGCAACAAACAGCCGAGGTGCTTGCACTCAAGTCGCAGGACGACGGGCAGACGTGGACAGCCCCCGAACCGCTATTTGCAGAGCCAGGCTCGTTTGACCGCCAACATCTGGTAGTCTTCAATCGTCACTGGCTTTTCCCGATGTACCACTCAGCAGGACCGGGTATCATAAACAGCGCTCAAAAAGACACTTCGATGGTTAAGATTTCTGACGATGACGGGGTGACATGGCGCAGTTGCGAAGTCCCAGGTTCGGGCGGGCTGGTTCAGATGAACATCGTCGATCTCTCGCCGCAGAGCCTTGTTGCATTTTTCCGCAGCCGCTATGCCGACTGGATCTATAAAAGTGTTTCAGGTGACGGCTGTCAGTGGAGCGCGCCCAGCCCGACCCAATTGCCAAACAACAATTCTTCCATACAGGTTGCGCGACTCCGAAACGGTCACTTGGTACTTGCCTTCGACAATGCGCAAGCAAGCGGAAGCCGAGGCGAGCCGCGCACGGCGCCCCGAGCGGTCTTATCCGTGGCGCTGTCGGTTGATGACGGGAAGACATGGCCGTGGGTACGCGACGTGCAAGCTGGACCCACCCCTCCGGCGTTTCTGCCTGCCGAGGCCCTTGAATATAGCTATCCTTCCATAACCCAGACACCCGATGACTCGATCCACATGGCGTTCACCTTCCGGCGTGAGACCATCAAGTACGTGACGTTTGACGAGGAATGGATCACGCAAGGTCAGACCATCGGCCTTTTTACGGGAGACCGAGCGAAATAGAAATCGTTTCATCCTGGCACCAACGTTGCACTAAGCTAACGCTCCGCGTCATTGTTCGCACTGGATCCCTTGTTCGGTAGAGACCATGACAAGTATACATAGGCGCAGAGCCTCTGACGGCATTTGGCTGGCAGGGCAACCGGGACTTCGCGGTCATGAAAGATTTCCCTTGACATAATTAGGCACAAGAATGTATACATGACACGCTGTACATTGTCCTGCTGGAGGTATAAATGAGTAAGTACATCATTACGATTCTGTGGGCTGTGACTTGCGCCCTCGCGTTGTGTACATCACCGGTGCTGGCACAGGTCACCAGTGCCACATTCTACGGCATTGTGGAAGACCCCTCCGGCGCCTCTGTGCCCAATGCGGCCCTGACGCTAACTGCAGATTCCACGGGCGTCACGACAAAGGGTGCGAGTGACGCTAAGGGAGAGTTTAGCTTCACTTTCCTTCCGCCTGGAAACTACTCCGTGTCGATTCAGGCTACCGGATTCAAGTTGATGTGGCGCTCAGGCATCGAATTGAAGCCCGGGGAAGGTGTGCGATTAACGTTCAATCTCGAGTTGGGCGGCACCACTGAGAAAGTGACTGTCACCGCCGAAGCGCCGCTGGTGAATACTACCAACGTGCAGCAGTCAGAGGCGCTCGACTCAAATCATGTCTTGGAACTTCCCATCCCGCAAAGGGATTGGACCAATCTCGTTCCACTTGCGACAGGTGCCCAACTTTCGGGCGAGGGGGTTTCCTTAAACGGTTTCGGTTCAGCGACGTTTTCGTTTACCGTTGATGGAACGGACGCCTCCGGTAGTCAGGAATACCCGGATTTTGGGTTATATGGCACCTATAACCTGGTGAAAGGCGTTAGCGAAGAAGCCATTTCCGAAGTGCAGGTTGCGAAAGGAATCACGTCCGCCGAGGTCGGCAACACCGAGGCGGGAAATGTCAATATATTCACGAAAAGCGGAACGAACACCTTCCATGGGAGCCTCTTCGAGAACTACAACACCGTCGGTCTCGATTCGAGAAACCAATTTCTGAGCTATAAACCGCACTCCGTCTTGAACCAATTCGGCGGTTCCTTCGGAGGCCCGATAATACACGATAAGCTTTTCTTCTTTGGGGTGTATGAAGGGAATCGCGCGAGCTCTATGGACTTGGACGACGGGGAGGTCCCCACTCCCGAATTCAAAGCGCAGGTCATCGCGGCCGTTCCTGCCTATGGGCCACTCCTTAGTCTTTTCCCCAACCCTACGGTTGGCTATAACCCTGGCGATCAAGTCGCATTCTGGGAATCGGTCGGAGCGAACAGAATCAGCGACAACCATATTGACACTCGGGTGGACTATTATCTTGGAACGAGCAGCAGGCTGGATGTCAGGTTTACCCGCGCTCGTCCATTTCAGAGTTATCCCATCGATGTGCTGCCCCAGTCAAATCTGGAGGCTTACCATGGCCAGTATGACGTGCTTAGCGCCAACTACACTTTCGCGAAAAGCTCGCTCAGCGCGGAAACACGCTTCGGCTTCACGCGCAGCGTCACGATGAGACTGGATGCACTGTTCAATTCGCATGATACAGGTATATATACGCCTGAGTTTGGCGCTGGAGACTCGGAGAATCTGGAATCCGGGGGCAAGACCTTCAGCTTCCAGGAGGTTGTGGCGATAATGCATGGACGCCACTCGATCAAGTTTGGCGGCCAGTTTGTCACTATGCCGGCCGGCCGCACGGATGCGGAAAGTGGTTATTACATCTACTCGACCATGCCGGATTTCACGGCTAATGTACCGGATGAGGCGGTCTTTACTTATGGAGTCGGCCCGGTTCCGGGAGACATCAATGCAGGCAGGTTCATCGTCAGTAACTGGAGGTTTGGTCCGTTCATTCAGGACGACTTCAAGGTCAGCCGTAATCTGGTGTTGAACCTGGGCGTGCGTTATGACTACTTTTCGGTTCCGAAGTCAGGCGACCATTTGTACAGCCGTTCGGACGGTGGCTTTGGCCCGATTCGACCGTTTGACAGTATTTACAATGCCAGCAGAACTAATTTTTCGCCCCGCGTTGGTTTCAACTGGTCTCCTCGAGAAAACGGCAAGACGGTTATTAATGGCGGCTTCGGTCAATTCTACAACCCGCACAGCCTCTTCTCGACCGCCATGGAAGTGTATCGCAATGGCTTGAACGAGCCCTTCCGCGACATTGCCAGCCGGCAGGAATTGATTAACCTGGGCATCACTTGCTGTGAGATCCAGACCGCCACAGAGCCGGCGGTAACGGGTGTAGGCGCCCTCTGGACGGGCAGCAGTCTTTCCGAGCATTACCCGGACCCCTATAGCTTGCAATGGACGCTGGGTGTTCAACGTGAGCTCGCGAAGGGCCTTGTGCTCGAGAGTACCTACGTCGGCAATCACGGGGTCCATGGTCAGATGATTCGTGATGCGAATCAGGTGGACCGCGTCACCGGAATTCGTCCGGTGTCAGGTTTTGGCCAATTTCGCTGGTATGACGACTCAGGTTGGAGCACGTATGAAGCATGGCAGAACACCTTGAGGAAGAAGACTTCGCATGGCCTTACTTTTGACGTGCACTATACCTGGTCAAGAAGCATGGGCAACAGGGACGCGGACCTGCTATTGAGCAATGGCCTGAAGCCGCAGGATAATAACAATCTGAGAGCGGAAAAGGGGCCTTTGGATTTTGACAGGCCGCAGATGTTCAACACGGACTTCATTTACGAACTGCCCTTCGCCCGGCTGGTGAATGGCGAGTCTGCCGGTAAAAGGCTAGGACTAGCGGGATGGCAAATCTCGGGAATTCTCGGCGCGGGCTCGGGTTCCCCGCTGAACATATCGGAGTCCAGCTCCTACAATGGGCAGCGGCCGGACTTGGTTAGCGGTGTCCCGGTTTACCTGAGCAATTGGAAAAACACGCAGGCCTTCTTGAACCGCGACGCTTTCTCGCTGGTACCCATTGAGCCGTTAAGCGGCGCAACCGCCGGCCCGGGCAATCTGGGACGCGACGCGTTCAGGGCTCCAGGATCGTGGAATGTGGATCTGACGCTCGCAAAGACATTGGCCTTAACCGAAAGGGTCAAGCTTCAGGTTCGGGCCGACGCTTTCAGTGCGCTTAACCACCACTACCTGAGTGGCATCGTCACCGGACTGCAGTCCGCGAACTTCGGCCAGTTCACCGGCGTTAGCGGAGACCGCTCGATGCAGCTTGGCGCCAGGTTATCTTTCTAAGCGGCTGAGCGTTGAATTGTATCGACAGCCAACGGCCTGCGCTTTGCCTTTCTGGAATGAAAGAGAGACAAGGCGCAGGCTTTGTTGGCTTTTAAAGAGCACCCCTTTGCCAATTCGGAAACTCGTCGGAGGGTACACGTACTCATGGAAGTGACAGATGGCTACCGGCTCAGTCGCCGAAGTTTCCTCTTGGCCGCTCTCAGCGCGCCCGGGATTGGCGCGGCGGCGAGTTTGGAATCTCAGCAACCTGCGGCACCAAAAGTGGAGTTCATCGATAAGATCGTTGATGCTAACCAGGCTCCTGACGCGGGGGTCAAGGTAGAGCTGGGGCCTGCCCGGCCTGTGATGCTTGCGCCCATAGGAGATCGTCAATGGGGCCTGTTCGGATTCCCGTCGGTCTGGAAACTGCGCGATGGCCGGGTGGTTTGCGCCGTCACCCTCGGGGAAGATGAGATGCCCTCGAATGGCGATATTCGCTATCTCTGGTATATCTCGGAAGACGAGGGTACAAACTGGACACATGTCGCCGCGAACGATGCGGAGGCGATCGGCTTTGTTCGCGAGAGGTTCACATTTCCCGGCGGGCGTCAGATGCACTACGAGTCGGCAGTCGTCAGTGTGCCAGAGCTCGCGGGTGCAAAACCACAGCTTCCGAAAGACGCCATGCCGGGACTGGTACGCGGCATTTCGCAGCTCTATCGACTCGGCGATTTACCGGACAAATATCGCTCCATTGCGTTGTACACTCGTGGGCCGGCCGAGGCCGACTGGCAGGTGAGCCGCGCCAGGCTGGATCCGGATATTCTTATACCAGTCTTTAAAGAGAAGGTGACTGACGACCCGGAGGCAGACCTCTTGGCTTCGTCGTTTGTTGCCACGCGCTTCGCCCGGATAGTACCCCATCTCGGGGATGCCCGCCTCGCGATCCCCGTAGTTCACAAGCACTATGACTCGGTATGGGCAACACCCAAGGATTTTGAAGGCGCGCTGCCCGCGGATACTGTGCTGCGCATCCAACTTCCGACGCCGTCGTACCAGCCGCTGCATAACCAATCACTCGAACCGATTCTCGAGGCCCCGGGCGGCCGCCTGATCGTGTCCGCCAAGGTCAGCCGGCTGCGCTTCGCCCGCCAGCCCGGAGGCGTTGACACGGCTCTTTATCCTAATATCTTCTCCAGTGAAGATGGCGGCAAGACGTGGGCTTACTATTCCAGTGTGCATTATTCCCAAGTCGGCTCGTTCATTGCCGCGCGGGCGCACGTGACTCCGGGGATGCCGGCCGGTAACTGGGTGGCGGCGATCCGCACCGGCAGCGGTATATCGACTGCGAGCTGCCCCCTACTTCTGACGCGCTCGTACGATCACGGTCACACGTGGACACCTCCCGTGGCGATCCGCCCAAGCAGCGTCAATCCGGTTGGAGGCTTGCTCGGCAACGGTATTGCATTTCGAATGTACGGGCGTCCCGGGCAGTTCATCACATTTTGTGGGGACGGCGAGGGGAAAGTTTGGGGTAACGATGTTGTGCTTGTGCCGCCGGTGAAGAATCCCAATCCCACAGTGATAAGCGATGAAGCCGAGAAAACAGGTTATTTGCAGAATTCGTGCTGCAACAGCAGTGTTCAGGCGTTGGGCCCGGACCGGTTCCTGGTCGCTTACACTGACTACCAGTTTCGCGACCGCTGCGGCAACATCCGCAAAGCGGTGGTCGTGCGCCAAGTCGTCGCGCGGTTGCGGCGTAACGCCTGAACGCCTGGGGTGGTCGCCGGCATAGTGTTTCAGGTATACTTAAGATGAGTTGGATGGTCACAGAAACGAGGGCAGACTTGGAGATGCAAACTCCATCAACGGAGATTTCAGCCGCAGCAGCGGTTGGGGCGGCCCATGAAATTAAGCGCCGAAGGCGACCCACCGAATATCTGGCGGAGCGCGCCTACCGCGATCTGCGCCAGCGCATTATTGCCGGCGAGTTTGCCCCAGGGGACCATCTCAAGGAAAATACCCTGGTTCCCCTCTTGCGCGTGAGCCGAAGCGTGGTGCGGCAAGCCCTTATACGCCTGACCGCCGAGGGACTGCTATTGGATAGTCCAAAACGCGGCAAGAACCTTGCCGTCTTCACCGAAGAACAAATCGCCAAGCTTGTGCCCATTCGAGTTTGCCTCGAACAACTTGCGCTTCGTGAAGCGATTCCCAGACTAACTGACTCTGATTGCGAAGAATTGAAGAGCATTGCCGCGAAGCTGACCAATCCTGAACTGGACCCCGCGGGACACGATGCTCTGGAGGTTTCGTTTCACCGAAAAATCTGGCAGGCGGCGGATAACGACGAATTGGTCAGCCTTCTGACCCAGGTGGTTGGCCCATTCCACATGTTGGGAAACGCGGTGCTGATGTCACCTTTCTACCGTCGGAGCGCCCCCGTGATCTCACTGCAGCACGCACTCCTTGAGCGGGAGAGGGACGCCGGCGGCCATCAGTTGCTCGCGGAAGCGATCTGCCGACGTGAGGTCGAAGGATCCTGCCGGCTAATGGCCGAGCACCTCACGGTCAACTATGCCATCAATCCGGACGAATTTGGTCAGAGAGTTGGAAAGCTGGTCAGCCGATACTGGCATCCAAAGACAACTTGAACGAAGCCGCCCGTGCGGCGGACGCTGCGCGTGCGTGTTGCCCACAGGGCTGCTCTAATCAGGCTATTGTCGGGTCATGAGGAGGTTCCCTATGACCC
>Ga0187862_10004435_pt1 | contig 13348 bp, 11 predicted proteins | sample June2016WEW_10_1_FD_133003 | JGI IMG/M metagenome (GOLD analysis project Ga0187862, IMG submission 133003) | Peatland microbial communities from SPRUCE experiment site at the Marcell Experimental Forest, Minnesota, USA - June2016WEW_10_150 | ecosystem: Environmental > Terrestrial > Soil >...
GGACCTCAAGCTTCGCCAGGTGGGGTTTGCGGACATGCTGATCCTGAACAAGGTGGGCCTTGCCGGTCCCGAGCAGGTCGAGAAAGTCAGGGCTTGGCTTGACGACCATTTCAACCGACTTCGCATCGTCGAGACCAATTACTGCGAGGTGCCCTACGAAATCCTGTTGGGTGTCGGGCGTTTCGATCCTGCTCGATCAAGCCTCAACTCGCACGCCCTTGAGCATAGCTGCACCGACCCGACCTGTCATGACGACCACCACGGTCACAACCACTCGAAGGTGTTCAGCACCTGGAGCTATGAGACGGACAAGCCACTGGCGCTGGAAGCGTTGCGGGAAACAATGCGCAAATTGCCGGGGGGTGTTTACCGGGCCAAAGGGGTGGTCTACACCACCAACGCGCCACAGCAGCGGGCGGTGCTGCAGGTGGTCGGTAGGCGCGTGGACATATCAATTCAAGACGAGTGGGGACAGCGCGCTCCGCGCACGCAGATTGTGGCCATTGGCAAGGCAGGCAGCATCGATGCGAGTCTTCTGGAAAAGACATTCGCCTCCTGCATTTCGGCCGCAGCCGCCAATACGTGATCGCTAAACTCAGAAAAGCAAGCTTGCTGGATAAAACGATCCGCAAAATGGCCTTGGGTCTGTCAAGAACGAACTCCTCAGGGGTGTCTCGCGGCGGTTCAGGGAAGAAGGTATCGCGCAGCCATATTTGCAGATGGTCTTGCACCATGAGTCCATGTCCGATGTCCGGATCATAACTAAACCCGAAGGGTGAGAAGGCCGCTGAATGAACGGGGCTCGCTACCAGACCTGTTCTACACAGTCCGATTCGGCTCGTCCGATCCGAAAATGCGGTAGATCAATCACTTCACGAGAGGAGCCATAGCGAATGAACAACGCAACGGATTACCCATTACTTGTTTTCGTGCTCTCTTTTTTCGGGATGTCGCTCTCGGTTCTGATCGGGGCGTCCTTTCTCAGAAGGCGGCGAAGGTTGGAAGATGACATGCGTGAGGACTTCGGCGTTATCCAGGCCGCTACGCTGACACTACTCGGACTTATCATCGGATTTACTTTTTCGATGGCCATGAACCGATACGATCAGCGCAAAAACTACGAGGCGGCAGAGGCCAACGCGATCGGCACCGAATACGTACGGGCGGACCTGCTGCCTGCCGCAGATGCGGCGAGGGTACGTGAGCTGCTAAAGAACTACCTGGATCAGCGTGTTTTGTTCTATACTGCCACCAACGAGCAACAGATTCCGCAGATCAATGACCGCACTGCTCAACTGCAGACCGAGCTTTGGTCCGTGGTCCTGGCTACGGCTTCAGCGCAGCCAACGCCGACGGTCGCCCTGGTCGTTGCGGGCATGAACGATGTATTGAACTCTCAGGGATACACACAGGCTGCCTGGTGGAACCGAATCCCGATTGCGGCATGGGTTTTAATGGCAGTGATCGCCGCATTCTGCAACGTGTTGATCGGCTATGGCTCGCGAAACGTCAAAGCGGAACGCCTCATGCTTCTGATTCTACCACTTGTAGTTACGATGGCGTTCTTTCTCATCGCGGACATTGACAGCCCACGCAACGGAGTCATTCGTGTGCATCCACATAATCTGATAAGTCTTGTTGAATCCCTGCATACGCATTAATCGGGATCGAATATCAGTTTTCTCCTGTTTCCGGAAACCTCTGCCGCCTGTAAACCCGGTATTGAATCCGCAGCCAGGGATAAGATCTCCCGCCTTCGGTAACAGTCAATCGTATGATCATTCACCATGCCGGTGGCCTGCATGTGAGCATAAACTATCGTGGGTCCCACGAAAGAGAAGCCTCTCTTTCGCAAATCTTTGCTGATCGTTTCGGATTCCGGACTCTTCGAGGGGTAATCCTCCAGTTTCCGGAGCACATTCACAATGGGTTTGTTATTAATAAAGCTCCAGATGTAGGCATCAAAGCTTCCGAATTGTTCTTGAACTTCCATCAACCTCCCGGCGTTATTTACCGCTGCAAGAACTTTTAAGCGGTTGCGAATAATCCCCGGATTTGCAAGGAGTTCCTGGATTTTGGCTTCGTCATAGCCGGCAACCTTTTCGGGATCGAACTGGTCGAAGGCAATGCGGAAGCTATCCCTTCTTTTCAGGATCGTATACCAGCTCAGCCCTGCCTGAAAGGCCTCCAGAATGAGGAACTCAAATAAGCGCCGGTCATCATGAACTGGAACGCCCCATTCTTTATCATGGTACGCCACGTATTCGGGCTTGCCTGGATCCACCCAGGGACATCTTTTGATAGAATCCTTCATCAGCACCGCCTGCTGCCTGTATGCCGCATCGTGGTTCCGAAGTAGTGAAGGGAAACTTTGGAGGGTTGAGCACCCGTTCAGCCCAAACGAGGTTTCACATCAGCTATAAATGTCTCGTTGCTGATAAACATGTTGATCAGTGAGAACGTCCAATGAGTTTTAAATATGAATCCCCAATTCATCAAGGTTTTCCGATAAATCCTCAGGGTCCGAATACACGCGGTAGGCGCCTGCGCGAAAGAGTTCCTCTTTTGGGTAACCGCCCGTCAGCAAGCCGACTCCAAGTGCTCCTGCGCGGCGCGAAGCGAGTATGTCCCATGTGCTGTCCCCGATGATGATGCAGTGGCCGGGAGCTGCCTTGAGCCGTTTCATCGCTGCAAGAAACAGGTCGGGATCTGGCTTGCCGGAAGAAACCTGTTCGATTGTGATAACGGGGACCTCGGGTCCGACTCCGAGCATCTTGAGGGAACTGTCGGCCCTTTCGAGCGAACTGCTGGTCGCTATTGCATAGCTAACGGAATTTTGCGCCAGCAGCGACAGGAGTTCCCTGGAGCCGGGCAGCAACCGCAGTTCCCTTGTGCGCTCGAGATAGAATCTTGTATGGAGCTTTCTCACTTTTTCGGTCTGGTCGGCATTGAAGGGCTGTCCGGCTTCCCGGCTCAATTCCTTCGAAATAAGGCCGTCGCTCATGCCGATTCGGCGGTGGATGCGCCAGTTGGAGATGTGGACACCAAGTTCTTCGAATGCCTCTCGCCAGGCCAGAACATGTTGGTATACGCTGTCAACAAGGGTGCCGTCCAAGTCGAAGAGCAACACTGGGCGATTTGCGGTAATGGAGAGGTCCTGGTCCTTATCTGTGTTCATACTTTTAATATAAGGCGGAAAAACTGAAAATGGGTTGCGCGGACCCGGGCGCCCAACCCGCCTGAGTTCCTATTACTACCTCGTCATGATGATTATCATATAAAAAAGATAGCCGTTCTCCCGCTGCCGGGCCTTTTGGCCTCCCCGTTTTCGCAGGCGAAACAAAACTCTGCAACTGAAAGAGAACATATGAAAAAGCTTGCAGCCTCCATTCTTTCGTCGGATTTCGGCAGGCTTTCGGAGGAAGTAAAGGCCGTGGAGCTTGCGGGGGCGGACTGGATTCACGTGGACGTAATGGACGGTCATTTCGTTCCGAACATCACTGTCGGTTCCAGCGTCATGCCGGTCAATCCCGGCTTCGGGGGGCAGAAATTAATCCGCTCGATGCTTTCCAAGGTGAGGGAGTGCAGAGATCTGATCGATCAAAGCCGGACAGATGTGCTGCTCGAAGTAGACGGCGGAATACACACCGACACGATCGGCGATCTGGTCGAGGCCGGAGCTGATATTTTTGTTTCGGGTTCTTCAATATTCCGAAACTCTGATTACATTGAAAACATAGACGCGTTGAAGACCGCCTGGCGACCTCGAAAAGATGGATAAAGCACCTTGGAGAAAGCCTTCGGTTTTGCGCCCATGTGTTTTGCCAAGTTTTCTCAGGCCGTGAGGATATAAAAAGATGGAGGGTCGCAAGAAATTAGAAGAATTAGACAAAATAAGCAAACTGATCCGCTATTACTCTCTTGCCATGTCCACTGAAGCGGGTTCGGGGCATCCTACCTCTTCGCTTTCTGCAACCGAACTCATGGCGGGGCTTTTCTTCGGCGGCGCCTTCAGATACCGCCTGGACCATCCTGATGATCCCAATAACGACCGGATTATTTTCAGCAAAGGCCACGCATCTCCGCTGTTCTACTCCTTGTGGGCGGTGGCCGGGGCAGTGAGTGAAAAGGAACTCATGACCTTCCGCAAATTTGGAAGTCCCATCGAGGGCCATCCGACGGTTGCATTCCGTTATACCGAAGCCGCAACCGGATCTTTGGGGCAAGGGCTTTCAATCGGTGTTGGAATGGCCCTTAATGCCAAGTATCTCGATAAGCTTCCATACCGGACTTACGTGCTGCTGGGGGACAGCGAGATGGCGGAGGGCTCTCAATGGGAATCAATCGAGATCGCGGCCTATTACAAGCTGAACAATCTGGTGGGCGTACTCGACGTGAACCGGTTGGGTCAGCGTGGCGAGACGATGTACGGTTGGGACGTTGCAGCTTATGCCCGGAAGATCGGGGCTTTCGGCTGGGAAACCATCGTAATCGACGGGCATTCCTATCCCGAGGTCCTCGAAGCCTACGAAAAAGCCTGCCGTTCAGAAAAGCCGGTGATGGTCATTGCCAAAACGATCAAAGGCAAAGGTGTTTCCTTTCTTGAAGACAAAAACGGTTGGCACGGGGTCACCCTGAAAAAGGATGAATTCGATAGGGCACTAAAGGAACTTGGCGAAATTGACTTTTCGGTGCGAGGAGAAATTGCCCGGCCCGAGGATCTGAAACCGGAGTTAGTAGAACCTAAGCCGGCAGGCAGGATAACCTATCCGGTGGACAAGCCGGTAGCTACCCGAGAAGCGTACGGGAGTGCCTTGGCGCGCATCTACCCTCAGTTCCCCACGATCTTGAGCCTGGATGCCGAGGTAAGCAACTCGACCGGGGCTGAAATATTCAAGAAATCCCATCCGGACCGCTTTTTTGAAATGTTCATCGCGGAGCAGAACATGGTTGGAGCTGCTGTGGGCTTTGCCCGGCGTGGGAAAATTCCTTTCGTGTCAACTTTTGCGGCGTTTCTGAGCCGTGCGTTCGACCAGATCCGCATGAGCCAGTACTCCGATGCAAACATCAAGTTCGTCGGTTCTCACGCCGGGGTATCGATAGGGCAGGACGGGCCCTCTCAGATGGGCCTCGAAGATATCGCCATGTTCCGGGGCATTATGAACAGCGTCGTGCTCTATCCGTGCGATGCGGTTTCAGCCGGCCGGCTGGTCGAAGAGGCCGCAAAACACAAGGGGACTGTCTACATTCGTACCACGCGGATGGCTACTCCGATCGTCTACGGCGTGGACGAATCTTTCGCCATCGGCGGGAGCAAAGTTCTGCGTAAAAGCGACAGCGATGTTGCCACGGTGGTTGCTGCGGGGGTAACTCTTCACGAGGCGCTGAAAGCCTATGAGGAATTGAAGAAGCAGGGAATTCATATTCGGGTGATCGACCTCTACAGTGTAAAGCCGCTGGACGAGGCGACTCTACGCGATGCGGCAAACAGCACCAATTTTATCATCACCGTGGAAGACCATTATCCAGCGGGAGGAATCGGTGAAGCGGTGAGGAGCGCGCTCACGCCGTCGACTGTGCCCGTATATTCCCTGGCCGTGAATAAAGGGCCTCAAAGCGGCCCGCCGCAAGAGTTGCTTGACTACGAGGAGATTTCTCAAAAGGCCATCATCTCGAAAATAAAAGAGGTCATGTTCGGGCGAAAGCGCCAGGCCTCATCCGGGTAGGCGGCGGGGCCGAAGCCGGATGTCGACAAACTGCCCCACTCACTTGGGGGCGCCTGCCTGAAGCTTTAATGAACCCTGGATGGAAACTTCGACGCGGATTGTTGCAGGCTGGGAAAGGCAAAAGTAAATGCGTGTGGGTGTTGCTGCCGATCATGGCGGTTTTGATCTCAAGAATAGACTCGTGTCCGACCTGAAAGGCATGGGCCACGAGGTGGTGGATTTCGGCGCGCACGAACTGGTTCCGATGGACGACTACCCGGATTTTGTTGTTCCGCTTGCGCTTGCAGTATCGAAGGGCGAGGTCGAAAGAGGTGTCGCCGTCTGCGGAAGCGGCGTCGGCGCCTGCATTGCGGTAAACAAGGTGCCCGGGGTCCGTGGGGGGCTGATCACGGACATGTTTTCGGCCCACCAGGGCGTTGAGGACGATGACATGAACCTCATGTGCCTGGGCGGCAGGGTGGTCGGCTATGAACTGGCGCAAGATCTGGTTCGCGAATTCCTGAGAGCACGCTTTAAGGGCGACGAGCGTTTCCGGCGGCGCCTTCAGAAGGTGAAAAATCTGGAAGTACGGGAGGCATAACAGTGAAGGAAAATCCCTTAAGGAAAATAGAGTCATACGGCCAGAGCATCTGGCTTGACTATATTCACCGCCACCTGATCGAGTCGGGCGGTTTGCAGCGGTTGATCGACGGGGACGGGCTTCGCGGGGTTACATCCAATCCCAGCATCTTCGACAATGCGATCGAGGGGAGCGAAGTTTACGATGGCACCATCAGGACTCTTGCGCATCAAGGAAAGAGGGTCGAAGAAATTTATCTGGCGCTTACGACGGAAGACGTCGGAGCGGCCGCCGATATATTCAAACCAACCTACGACAGGCTGCAGGGCAGGGACGGGTTCGTGAGTATCGAAGTGAATCCTCACCTCGCCCATGACGCGCAAGGCACTGTTGATGAGGCCCGACGCCTGTGGAAAATACTCAGCCGCCCCAATGTTTTCGTAAAGGTCCCGGCAACCCTGGAAGGGCTGCAGAGTATTCGGCAGCTTATCAGTGAGGGCATCAACATCAATGTTACTCTGCTTTTTGGGTTGCAGCGCCACCGGATGGTTGCCGAGGCGTACGTCTCCGGGCTCGAGGATCGCGCCGCCAAGGGACTGCCTGTCGAAAATATAGCTTCTGTAGCCAGCTTTTTTTTGAGCCGCATCGATGTTCTTGTGGATTCCATGCTCGAAAAGTCCAGTGTTGACGATGCCAAGCGCCTGCGCGGTCAGATTGCAATAGCGAGCGCCAAGATAGCCTACCAGATGTACAAGCGGATTTTTGACGGCGAGCGGTTTAGAAAGCTGGCGGATCTTGGCGCTCAAACCCAACGTGTTCTTTGGGCCAGCACCAGCACTAAAAACCCTGAATACTCCGACGTAAAATACGTCGAGGCCCTGATTGGACCCAGCACCGTCAACACCTTGCCCCTGGAGACCCTGGAGGCTTACCGCGATCATGGCAATCCGGCTCCCCGCCTTGAAGAAAACCTGGAAGATGCCCGCAAAAACCTTGATCGCCTCTCCGAATTGGGAATAGACATCGACAAGGTAACTCAGCAGCTTGAAGACGAAGGGATAGAAAAGTTCAATAAGCCTTACGACAGTCTGATGTCGAATTTCGAAAAGAAGCGCGGCAGATTTCGTCTCGCTGAGGCGAGTTGATGATTCGGTCAAAGGTGAAACTATGAGTTCGGCACGGATTACCACCCTGTTCGTGGATATCGGCAATGTCCTGCTCACCAATGGATGGGACCGTCGCATGCGGGTGAAGGCGGCTGGCGTGTTCGGTCTGGACCATGACGAGATGGACGAGCGTCACCATCTCACGTTCGGCGCATACGAGATGGGGAGGCTGAGCCTTGAAGAGTACTTGAACCTGGTGGTCTTCTACGAGAAGCGATCCTTTTCCAAGGACGATTTCAAGAAATTCATGTTAGAGCAGTCCGAGCCGATGCCGGAGATGCTCGACCTCATCGGCCGTTTGAAAGCGATGTATGGGCTTAAAGTGATTGCGGTAAACAACGAGGGCCGCGAACTGATGCTGTACCGTGTCGAAAAATTCGATCTCAGGTCCCTGATCGACTTCTTTGTATCGTCCTGCTTCGTTCATTATCGAAAACCGGACCTGGGGATGTATTTCCTGGCGTTGGACTGTGCTCAGGCAAAACCCGAAGAGGTCGCCTATATAGATGACCGGGCCCTGTTCGCAGAGGTTGCGGGTAGTCTTGGCATCCACGGCATTTACCACACCGGATTTCGGGCAACCCGCGCCGCGCTCGAAGCGCTCGGGCTCCCGGACCAACGGATGGCGTCCTAGGATGCGTTTCTACAATGGGAGTTTGGCATGACAGATAAGGAATGCGACATGGGAATAGTGGGCGCCGGCACGATGGGCGGCAATCTTGCCCTGAATTTCGCCGACCACGGGTTTTCGGTTGCCGCCTACGATGTCGACCCGGCCAAAGCTCGAGAGTTGTCTCAAAGGAAAGAAGCCGGAGGCAAGGTTCGGGCGGCAGGAACAATGCAGGAGCTTGCGGGCATGCTGCGCCGGCCCCGGGCCGTTCTGCTGATGGTTCCTGCCGGAAAGCCTGTGGACGATGCAATAGATGCGATCATTCAAAATTTCGATAAATCGGACCTGATCATCGATGGCGGTAATTCCCATTTTACGGACACTGACAGCAGGGCAAAGCTGATTGCTGAAAAGGGTTTGCTTTTCATGGGAACTGGTATTTCAGGAGGCGAAGAGGGGGCGCGGCACGGCCCAAGCCTAATGCCCGGCGGTCATTTGGAAGCATACGAACGGGTCAGAAAAATCCTGGAGGCTTCCGCTGCCAACGTGAATGGCGATCCCTGCGTCGCTTACCTCGGCGCCGGTTCGGCCGGCCACTACGTCAAGATGGTCCACAACGGGATCGAATACGGTCTGATGCAGCTCATTTCGGAAACCTATGACATCATGAAGCTGGGACTGGGGACGAGCGCCGACGAACTTGCCGAAATCTACTCGAGATGGAATGGCGGAGAACTCAATTCCTACCTCCTCGAGATCACCTCAGACATATTTCGCTACAGGGACGAAAAGAACCCGAACCTGGCGCTGGTCGACCTGATCCTGGATGAGGCCAAACAAAAAGGCACAGGTAAATGGACCTCGTGGGAGGCAATGGAACTTCAGGTTCCGACGCCCAATATCGATGCGGCCGTAATGATGCGAAATCTTTCAGGCCGTGTTGATGAGCGAAAAAGGGCTGCTGAAGTGCTGCACGGCCCGGAACATCGGTTTCGGGGCGATCGGGCGGGGCTGATCGAACACCTTCGAAATGCATGCTATGCCGGAATGGTCATGACCTATGCACAAGGGTTCGCCCTGCTCAAAGAGGCTTCAAAAAGCTACGAGTACGGATTGAACCTGGAGACGGTGGCAAGGATCTGGCGTGGAGGATGCATTATCCGTGCTGCCTTCCTCGATCCCATACGCGCCGCGTTCAGTAGGCGGCCCGATCTCGCGAACCTTTTGATGGATGAGCATTTCAGCCGGGAAGTCAATGCCCGGCAAGAATCGTTGCGGGCGGTGGCCGCCACGGCTGCAGACCTCGGAATACCCGCGCCCGGATTTTCGGCCTCCCTTGCTTACTTAGACGCGTACCGAAGCGCATGGCTTCCGGCCAACCTTATCCAGGCGCAACGCGACTATTTCGGCGCGCACACCTACCAGCGGAAAGACATGCCGGGAAAGATTCTGCATACGGTCTGGAGGAAAGTGGAGGAAAATACCTGATGAAGAGCGGCAAGATCAGTGATGCGAGCGTATTCGTCATCTTCGGGGGAGGCGGCGACCTCACCTGGCGCAAGTTGGCGCCGGCACTCTACAGTCTTTTCCAGGACGGCTGGATGCCGGAGCGATTCGCGATCCTGGGAGTCGGCCGCAAGCAGTTTACCGATGATTCCTACCGCGAACACCTCCGGGAGGGCGTGGATAAGTTTTCGATCAGCGGCCAAACCGATGAAACAAGGTGGGCCGAATTTGCCACTCACATTGCCTTTTCGAATGCCGATCTGAACGATCAACAGGCGTTCGGCGATATCGCAAAAGAGCTTTCGGCCTACGATGAAAAGTGGGGAGAAAAGGCAGCCCGAATTTTTTATCTCGCTTTGCCGCCGGATATGATCAAGCCCCTGGCCGAAGGGCTTGCAGGTGCAGGACTAAACCGGGACCTGGAGCATGCCCGAATTGTCGTGGAAAAACCCTTTGGGCATGACCTCAATTCGGCCCGGGAACTGAACCGGCTCCTCACCAAACATTTCCAGGAATCCCAAGTCTACCGGATAGACCACTACCTCGGAAAAGAGACGGTTCAAAACATTCTCGCCTTCCGGTTTGCAAACACACTCTTCGAGCCGATTTGGAACCGCCGCTACATCGACCACGTACAGATCGTCGTGGCGGAAACAGAAGGGGTCGGGCACAGGAGCGGCTATTACGAGCACGCCGGAGCGCTCCGGGACATGATTCAAAACCACCTCCTCCAAGTCCTGTGCCTCATTGCCATGGAAGCCCCGGTCGCATTCGACAGCGATGAAATCCGCCAAAAGAAAGTGGACGTGCTCCGTGCCATTAGGGCCATTAATCCCGACCAGATCCATCGCAGTGCGGTTCGGGGCCAGTATGGCGCAGGCCGGATCGAAGGCAGTCGCGTCAGGGGATACCGTTCCGAACCCGGCGTGGCCCCTGATTCGGCCACCGAAACCTTTGCGGCGGTCAAGCTCTATGTGGATAACTGGCGATGGCAGGAGGTGCCGTTTTACCTGCGCACCGGCAAACTGCTGCCCGCCAGAATCTCGGAGGTTTCCATTCATTTTCGGCCCGTGCCCCACCAAACCTTTCCGGTTTCGGCGCTTCAGGACTCTCGGCCTAACCGGCTACTGATCGCCATTCAGCCTGAAGAAGGCATTTTACTGCGTTTTGAGGTTAAACATCCCGGCCAATATCTGGCGCTCGCGCCGGTGATGATGCAGTTCTATTACCGCGAGGCATTCCAGGTCCGATCGCCCGAAGCCTACGAGACGTTGCTGCTGGATATCATACGGGGGGATTCCACGCTGTTCATGCGCGCCGATCAAACCGAGGCCGCCTGGGCGGTGCTTACCCCGATTCTGGACATGTGGCAGTCGGTCAGGCCGACCGATTTTCCTAACTACCAGGCCGGAAGCTGGGGGCCGGAAGGCGCTGACATCCTCATTGCCCAGGACGGCCGAAGCTGGACGATGCCCACCTTTCTGCAATGCCGGGAGGATCTTGCAATATGCCGTGTTACGAAAGAGCCGCCGGAGTAGTCTGCGTTTATGCCGACTATGAAGCCCTGAGCCGGGCCGCAGCGGAACTTTTCCTGCGCCGTGCAAACGAGGCCATAAACGACCATGGCCGGTTCATCGTCGCGCTTTCGGGAGGGCACACACCGGAGCGCGCCTACGAGCTTCTGGCAGGTCCTGCGTTCAATAGTCAGGTGGACTGGGGTCGCGTGCATATATTCTGGGGCGATGAGCGGTGCGTGCCGCCCAACGATCCCAGGAGCAATGCGCGGATGGCCCGGGAAAAACTCCTCGACCATGTTCCCGTGCCTCCTGAGCAGGTCCACACCATTGATTGCGCCAACTCGGCAAAGGATTGCGCCCGGAGCTACGAATCCCTGCTGCGGTCCTTCTTCAACGGCGGCCCGGGACACTTTGATCTGATCTTTTTGGGGCTGGGGACAGACGGCCATACAGTCTCGCTTTTCCCTGGAATGCCTGCGTTGCGGGAAAAGGCTCGTTGGGTTACCGAGGTATACAGCGAGAAGGACGGGATTTATCGGGTGACATTGACCGCTCCAATTCTCAATCAGTCCTCGGTTTTGGCCTTTATCGTATCCGGCGATTCCAAAGCTGAGGTGCTCCGAGAGGTACTGACCCAGCGGCCCGAATCCGAGCGTTTTCCCGCCCGGTTGATTAAACCCGATAGTTATGAAGGTAAACTCTACTGGCTGGTGGATAGGAATTCCGCATCGCTTCTGGAAACCGGATAGGAAGATCCACGATTTTTAGGTATGAATCTGCAGGATATCGGGATCACCGGCAGATGCCGGCTCACTACAACTGAGAGGGGCGGGGAAATCCTTAATGCTGCCTGTTCTTCATCTTGCGGAGGCGGATGGAACAGGGGGTTACCTCAACCAGTTCGTCGTCGGCGATGTACTCCATTGCCTGCTCCAGGCTGAACTGGCGTGGCGGGATAATCCTCAGGGCCTCATCGGAGCCGGAGGCCCTTATGTTCGTCAGCTTTTTTTCCTTCGTGATATTTACCCAGATATCTTCCGAACGCGAATTCTCTCCTACGATCATCCCGGCATACACCGGCTCCCCCGTGTTAACGAAAATCGTCCCACGCGGCTGCAGATGATGAATGGCAAAGGTAACCGACTTTCCCTCACGGTCGGAAACCAGCACCCCATTGGGGCGGGCGGCGATCTCTCCGGTGTGAGGCCGGTAGCCCAGCAAAAGCGTGTTCATGATCCCGGTGCCGCGCGTTTCGGTCAACAACTCGCTGCGAAAGCCGATCAACCCACGGGATGAAATCTCGAATTCGAGTCGAACACGGCCAAATCCGTTATTGATCATCTTGGTCATCCGTCCTCGTCTGGAGTTAAGCATCTCGTTGACGATCCCTATGAAGCTCTCTGGAATGTCTATCGTGGTAAGTTCCATGGGTTCGCAGAGCTGTCCGTCAATTTCTTTGGTTATGGCTTTGGGCCTCGAAATGGAAAGCTCAAAACCCTCCCTGCGCATAGTCTCCACAAGAACGGCCAGTTGCAGTTCTCCCCGCGCGCTCACCCGGTATGAGTCACGATTTTCCGCCTGCTCGACCCGAAGGCTCACGTTGTAGAGCAGTTCCTTATCGAGGCGTTCTTTAATGTGACGGGAGGTCAGATACTTGCCGTCTTTTCCTGCCAGGGGAGAGGAGTTGACGGAGAAGACCATCGATATTGTGGGTTCCTCAATGGTTATGACGGGCAGAGGGCGTGGGTCCGCGGGATCGCCCAGTGTATCCCCTATGAAGATGTCGTCCAGTCCGGCAACCCCCGCTATATCGCCTGCTTCAGCAATTTGCCTGTCCACCCGGCTTATCCCTTCATAGGTATAGATCGCACTCAGAGAAGCCTTCCGGGAGGTGCCGTCGGCCTTTAGGAGCATGACCTCCCTGCCGTGTTGCAATGTGCCGCTGACGACTTTGCCAATCGCGACCCTTCCGACATAATCGCTGTGATTGAGATTTGTGACCAGAAACTGGAGTGGAGCTTCGGGGTCGTACGACGGTGCGGGAATGGATGACAGGATGGTATCCAGCAGCGGGACCAGATCGTGTCCCCGGCCCTCGGGATCGGTTAGCGCGACTCCAGCCTTGGCGTTCGTGTAGATCACGGGAAAGTTGAGCTGCTCTTCAGTTGCGTCGAGATCTATGAAAAGATCGTAGGTTTCATCAAGGACCTCGCTTATTCGCCTATCCGGCCGGTCGATTTTATTTATGACCAGAATCGGAGGCA
>Ga0187862_10004436_pt1 | contig 13346 bp, 10 predicted proteins | sample June2016WEW_10_1_FD_133003 | JGI IMG/M metagenome (GOLD analysis project Ga0187862, IMG submission 133003) | Peatland microbial communities from SPRUCE experiment site at the Marcell Experimental Forest, Minnesota, USA - June2016WEW_10_150 | ecosystem: Environmental > Terrestrial > Soil >...
ACCGATCGTCAGGCGCCCCGAATTTACCCGCGAATGATTCGGCTTTGTTCTCGTTTCGATTCTGTGCTGTTCACCCCAAAGATGTCCGCGATTCCCAGCTACGGCAATTATTCGAGGTCCCCTATAGAGATTCGGCAGGGGCGTTCAAGAATAATGCTCTTCTATCTCATTGAATCAACATATATTTTAACACTGGAATGCTCTTCCGGTCTTGTTTTGAGATTACGGTTTGCGCCACTTATCTGGCTTTCCGACGCTTGTGTGCCGAACACGCTCGACCAACACCGTCGCGTCGGGCTCAAGCTTTCGCGCCTTTGCTATAGCTTTGGCTTGCGTAGTCGCGACGACACTCGCCCGTTCCGAGGTAGCTCTACGAACCGCAAAGTCACCCTGAGGCCGACGCTCGACGAATAGGTCTTTATTGCTCATCTGTCTTTTCCTTCCAGTCCTGCACAGTCTAAACTTTCTTTGCCGTGACGAATGTCAATACCGCAGCGTCTTGGGCCGTGTAGTTTCCATTCCGGCGGGCAAATCGCTTGCCGGGATTGCCGAGCCCCGAGCTTGATTTCGAGATAGGCTGGACCGTCGTGCAGCAGGCGGACCGCCTGACGGCGCGGATACCACCGCCCCCATAAGCCGTAGCGATCTCCGCACAACTCCAAAGTCTCGCTGCTAGCTGCGGCACAAAAAAGGCCCGGAAGAAATCCCGGGCCTTTGTCATTCGGTTGAGGGTGGCTTTAATAGTCCATGCCGCCCATGCCACCGCCAGGCATAGCCGGAGCCCCACTGTCCTTCTTCGGCCTTTCGGCGACCATGGCTTCCGTGGTGATCAAAAGCCCGGCGATTGACGCTGCATTCTGCAGGGCCGCCCGAACAACCTTGGTCGGGTCAATGATGCCCTTGGTGACGAGGTTCACGTATTCGCCGTTCTGGGCGTCGAAGCCGAAGCTGTATTGATCCTTTTCCAGGATCTTGCCGACGATGATGGAGCCGTCCTCGCCTGCGTTAATCGCGATCTGGCGAGCCGGCCAGGAGAGTGCCTTGCGCACGATGTCGACGCCGGTCTTCTGGTCGTCGTTCTGGGTGCGCACGCGCTTTAGCGCTTCGGCGGCGCGGAGCAAGGCGACGCCGCCGCCCGGCAGGATGCCTTCTTCGACAGCCGCACGGGTCGCGTGCATCGCGTCATCGACGCGATCCTTGCGCTCCTTCACCTCGACCTCGGTCGCACCACCGACGCGGATCACCGCGACGCCGCCCGCGAGCTTGGCGAGGCGCTCCTGCAGCTTCTCACTGTCGTAGTCCGAGGTGGTCTCCTCGATCTGCGCTTTGATCTGAGAGATACGCGCTTCGATGTCGGCCTTCTTGCCGGCGCCGTTGACGATCGTGGTGTTCTCCTTCTCGATCATCACCTTCTTGGCGCGCCCGAGCATGTTCACCGTAACCTTGTCGAGTTTGATGCCAAGATCCTCACTGATCGCCTGAGCGCCAGTGAGGATAGCGATGTCTTCGAGCATCGCCTTGCGACGATCGCCGAAGCCCGGAGCCTTCACCGCCGCAACCTTGAGGCCACCGCGCAGCTTGTTGACGACGAGCGTGGCAAGCGCCTCGCCCTCAACGTCCTCGGCCACGATGACGAGCGGCTTCGAGGTCTGCACTACGGCTTCCAGCAGCGGAAGCAATTCCTGCAGGCCGGAAAGCTTCTTCTCGTAGATCAGGATATAGGCGTCATCCATCTCAACGCGCATCTTGTCGGCGTTGGTGATGAAGTAGGGAGAGATGTAACCGCGATCGAATTGCATGCCTTCGACCACTTCGAGTTCAGTCTCCAAGGATTTCGCTTCCTCGACCGTGATCACGCCCTCGTTGCCAACTTTCTTCATCGCATCGGCGAGAAACTTACCGATCTCAGCATCGCCATTGGCGGAAATCGTGCCGACCTGGGCGATCTCTTCGTTGGAAGTGACGTTCTTCGAGTTCTTCTTCAGATCCGCGACCACCGCTTCGACCGCAAGGTCGATGCCGCGCTTGAGATCCATCGGGTTCATGCCGGCGGCTACGGCCTTCGAGCCTTCCTTCACGATCGCTTGCGCCAGAACCGTTGCGGTTGTGGTGCCGTCACCGGCGAAGTCGGATGACTTCGACGCGACCTCCCGCACCATCTGCGCGCCCATATTCTCGAACTTGTCTTCGAGCTCGATCTCTTTAGCGACGGTAACGCCATCCTTGGTCATGCGCGGCGCGCCGAACGATTTGTCTAGCACGACATTGCGCCCCTTGGGGCCGAGCGTCACGCGAACCGCATTGGCGAGAATATCGACGCCGCGCAACATCCTGTCGCGCGCATCAACGCCGAATCTTACGTCTTTAGCGGCCATTTTTATTCTCCGTTATGTTTGATGCGACAGCCATTAAGCAGCTTTCTTGCGGGCGACGGTCTGTTCGATCACGCCCATGATGTCGCTCTCTTTCATGATCAGATATTCGACCCCGTCGATCTTGACCTCAGTGCCCGACCATTTGCCGAACAACACGCGGTCGCCGACCTTGAGGTCGATGGGGATGATTTTCCCGGCCTCGTCGCGGCCCCCTGGACCGACGGCGATCACCTCTCCCTCAGAAGGCTTCTCTTTGGCGGTATCCGGAATGATGATTCCGCCTGCGGTCTTGTCGTCGGCGTCGATGCGCGTAACCACGACGCGATCGTGAAGCGGCCGAAACTTCATATCAATCTCCCTGGGACCTGTTCCCGTTAAGTTTTCTGACGAAAAGCAGAGGTTCATTACGGGTCGCAAGATGAATGCGGCCCTATGTTCTTTAATTGGTGGGCTTTTAGCACTCGTCAAGTGCGACTGCCAATTCGTTGTCAGCAACCCCGCCGTAGCGCTGCTAACGCATTGAATCTAGGAGCAAAATTTATTCTTCTAGGTTTGCCATGGCCGAGGTACGATGAAAAACTTGGATCATCAAGGACCTGGGGATTCGCGTGACTACGCAAGATTTTAAGAAGCAGGTTAAGGGGTACGGGCTAACCACTGCCAACATCCTGTACCGGCGCCCTGACCATCCCTGGCTGCTGCAAACCTACGTCTGGCAGAACTACGACCTCTGCCCAGATTTCCCGGAACTGCGGGGTTTTTTGGAATTCTGGCAGAAATCTCTCGAAGGTGTCCTGCATTCGGTCACGGTCGCGCATTCCCGCCTCATCAAACCGGCCGAGATCAAACCAGTGGATGGCGTTTTCATGCTGCATTGATCAGCGACCGGCTTCATTCGCCAAGTGTGCCCCGCGGATTGCTTCTACGAGGGCGAACATGCTCGTAAACCACCCGGACGAATGCATCGACTGCGGGGTCTGCGTGCCGGAATGTCCTGTGGACGCCATTGAGAAATGGCTGTCGCTGAATGCGGAATACGCGAAAATTTTGCCAAAATACTACGGTCAAAAAAGCGCTCTAAGCGCTTGATTGAGGCGGAGAGCGCCCGCGCCGTAGCTTTAATGCGGGCGACGGTTGACACGAGGGGTAAGCAATATGACCGAAGCTCTTGCTGGCAAAACCTGTACTCCCTGTCGCGGGGGAATTCCTCCACTCACGCGCGAGCAAGCTGAGCTCTTTCATGGACAGGCCCCAGACTGGCAACTGCTGGAAGAAGCTCACCGCATCGAGCGGAGCTTTCGGTTTCGTAATTTCCGGGAGGCACTTACCTTTGTTCAGGAGATTGGCGAACTCGCGGAAGCTGAAGGCCATCATCCGAATATCAGCTTTGGTTGGGGCAATGCAACGGTCTCGCTGCAGACCAAGAAGATCAAGGGACTGCATGAGAACGACTTTATCATGGCAACCAAGATCGACCGCATATTTGCTCGCACGCCCGCCGCGTGAACGAGTTCTGCTTGTCCTGCAACGTGCGCCACCTTTCCGGCGGCGCCGCGCGTTCTTCGATTTGCAGCAGACTGATCCGGCAATGTGATAGCGCGCCTCGCGGCGTACCGCCACAAGATCGCCACGGACAGTTGATGTGTTTCAAACAGCAGGACAACCAACCCGGCTGTTCGCAAGAGGGGAGTACCTTCTATGTGCGATTACAGTTTGGATCTCGTCGCGTCCCGACCTGCGAAGGTCGGAGACAAGTTGGTGACAACGGCGTTCAATAATTCTCTCACTCGTGGTTTCGCCGCTGTCGGAGAACCGCATGTAGCTGTGTGTCTTCTTCCCGGCACGGAGGTCGCATTCGAGACGGAAGTCGAATGCGAGCGTGTTTTTAAGCTCCTCGGTGGCCAGAAACTCATCGTGGTGTGGTTTGGCACCGGATCGGGACCCCGGTCGAAATCGAACTATCAAGCTAATTTCTAATCCGAAATACGAGTAGTGGTGGGGTCCCGATCGGCGCCGGTTGGGACCCCATCAGATTTGAGGATCCGCCAACAAAGTCAGACGGATAGCAGAAACGATTAAGGGGTCCCGGTTCGGCGCTTATTCACAGCACGCGGATATTGGCCTGCTCGGCGTGTGCGACAAAGCCTTCGAGCATACACAGCCGCGAGCAATATTCCCCGATCATGGCGCTCGCTTCATCGGTAAGCACTTTCTGGTAGGTGCAGGTCTTCATGAATTTTCCGATCCACAGCCCGCCGGTGTAACGCGCTGCCTTCTTGGTCGGCAGCGTGTGGTTGGTGCCGATTACCTTATCACCATAGGCGACATTGGTGCGCGGCCCCAAGAATAGCGAGCCGTAGTTCTTCATATTGTCGAGGAAGTAATCGGGATCCCGCGTCATAACCTGCACGTGCTCGGACGAAACACGGTCGGCCTCGCGCACCATCTCGTCATAATCGTCGCAGACGATCACCTCACCATAGTCCTTCCAGGCCTGGCCGGCGGCGTCGGCGGTGGGGAGGATTTTCAGCAGCCGCTCGACTTCGGCCATGGTGTCGCGCGCCAGCTTTTCGGAATTGGTGATCATCACGGCGGGTGAGGTAGGGCCGTGTTCGGCCTGGCCGAGCAGATCGGTAGCGCAAATTTCGCCGTCCACGCTGTCGTCGGCGATGATCAGCGTCTCGGTGGGGCCGGCCAGCAGATCGATGCCGACGCGGCCGAACAGTCGGCGCTTAGCCTCTGCCACATAGGCATTGCCGGGGCCGACGATCATGTCCACCGGCTTGATGCTCTCGGTGCCGAGCGCCATGGCGGCCACCGCCTGCACGCCGCCGAGCACAAAGATCTCGTCGGCGCCGCCGAAATGCATGGCAGCAACGATGGCCGGATGGGGGCCGCCTTTGAATGGTGGCGCGCAGGCGATGATGCGCTTCACGCCCGCGACCTTGGCGGTGACGATCGACATATGCGCGGAGGCGACCATCGGATAGCGCCCGCCCGGTACGTAGCAGCCGATCGAGTTCACCGGGATGTGGCGGTGGCCGAGCACGATGCCGGGAAGCGTCTCGACCTCGAGGTCGAGCATGGTCTCCTTCTGCTTCTGCGCGAAATTGCGCACTTGCGCCTGCGCGAATTTGATGTCGTCAAGGTCGCGCTTCGGCACCTGCGCGATGGCGCGTTCGATCTCCTGGACGCTCAATTTGAAATCGGCGGGCGCCCAATTGTCGAATTTCTTCGACAGGTCCTTCACCGCCTGATCCTTGCGCGCGTCGATGTCGGCGAGAATGCTCTCGACCGTCTCGCACACCTTGGCGTCGGCGTCCTTGATCGCGCCGGCGTCCATTCCGCGCTTGAGCCAACGAGCCATGGGGTTTCTCCCTTTTTTTCCTCTCCCCGCTTCGCAGGGAGAAGGAGTTATCACTTGATCGCCTGCGGATTGATCGGTGAGCCGGTGCCGCCAGTGATGATCAGCGGCGGGCCGCAGAAGAAGAACTCGTAGACCTTGTCCTTGGCGCAGTCCTCGGCCAGCTCTTTGAGATAGAAGATTTCGCCCATGCACAGGCCCATGGCCGGGATCACCACCCAGTGCCAGGGCTGATTCGCCTCGGTGGTCTCGTTCGGCCGCACCTCGACGCCCCAGGTGTCGGTGCAGATGGCGGCCACTTGCTTGTCCTGGCACCAGTAGCAGTTTTCGAACTTGACGCCAGGCGCGTCGCCGCCGGCGTAGCCGCCCCATTCACCTTCCTTCAGGCAGCGCTCCATCTGCCCGGTGCGCACGATGACGAAATCGCCGCGGCCGATTAAGACCTTCTGGTTCTTGGCGCATTTGTCGAGTTCGTCGTTGGAGATGCTTTCGCCGTCCTGCATCCATTCCACCCCGCGAAAGCGCGCAATATCGAGCAGCACGCCGCGGCCAACCATCTTGTTCTTGGAATGCTCAATGCCGAGCACGCTCAAGCCCCGGGAGTCGATCAGCTTGGCGTCGTGGCCATTATAGGCGTTATCTTCGTAGAAGATGTGGCCGAGCGCGTCCCAGTGGGTGGCGCCCTGCACGCATAAGGTGAGCGTGTCGTCGGCATAGCGGAGCTTGTTCCAGTCTTGCTGGCCGGCGATGGCGTCGGTGCCGGTGGCCAGCATCTGGTGGATAGGATTGAAGCGGCCGCCGAACAGGCCGGTCTGCGGGCCGGTGCGGTCGAGCGGGATGCCGAGTGCGAACACCTTGCCAGTGCGGATCAGGCTCGCCGCCTTGACGATATCCTCCGGCGTAACGTGATTGAGCGTGCCGATCTGGTCGTCCTTGCCCCAGCGACCCCAGTTGCTGAGCTTCTTGGAAGCTTCCTCGATCGCCTTCTTACTAACAATGATGCCCACAGCTGTTTTTTCCTTCGTCGTTCGCCTTCGGGGTCCATTTCATATCCGCCGCCGCGGACCGGCAATTCGCGTTTAAAACGGCACCTTGTTTGGTCCCTTGAGGGCGAGGATCTCGCGCGCCTCGTCGGGCTTTGCAATCTCAAGACCCAGACCTTCGAGAAACTGACGGTCCATTTTGACCTGCTCGGCGTTCAACTGCGCCCAGCGACCCTTGCCGATCCAAAGTGAAACCTCATTGACGCGGACGTTGCCGCCGCCGCCACCGCCGCGACCGAATTTGATTGCGGCCTGCTCCCAGATAAGTACAGACACCCTTGCATCGAACGCGGTAGGCGAAACCGCACCTCACGAACCCACGGCAATTCGATGGTGGGCGCCCTTGTGGCGCACAGCTTCTCAAGTCCAGCCCCGGGGCGCATTGGTCTCGGTCAAAAGGTGGAGGCGGCACTGACTTCCAGGTTCCTGAGGATCTTCCGCAGCAGTTTTCAACATACATCAATTATGTCAGGCCGCGCATGCCCCACCGTCTGGCATGCAACGCTCTTTGGGCGAGCCCAAAAGGAGGTTGTGTGTACCGAAAACCTCATCTAGCGATGATTTGGGTTTTGGTAAGGTGAAAATCCCTGTTCCTGCGTCAAAAATCCTGCTCGACGGATTCGCTTGATGTAGATCAAGGCAATTGTCTGAAGGGCTACGAGCATAAACAGCGTGCCTTGATCGGTGTTCGCGGCAACTGATACTCGTTGCACTGGTCGTAGGTGAGGATGATCGGGCGCAATTGAATATCGACGTCATGGCCGCCCTGACATACCAGGAACTCGATCATGCGCGCCGCGGCCACTAGCTCCGACCCATAGTATTGAAATCTTTGCAGAATTTTCCGTGTTCCATACACGCTTACATACTTTGAGTGTGTCTTGCAATGTCCCACTGTGGCCCATGACTGACGAGCACCACAGCCGTGGCGCTGGCGCGTTCTGCCGCCGACCGCCTCTCCAACCGCCCGCCGTGCTAGAAGCGGCTGCATGCCGCCCGCGCGTCGCTTCCCGCCGCCTTGGACGCCCGATGATGACACTTGAAGATGGCGCGTCATCGGGGTGTCTCCTGGTGGCGCGTTATCGTTTTATGTATTAAATTTTAGGTCTACCTTCTAGATCTCGGCGGAGCCAAAGATGGATATGACCGAACAACGTCTCGAGAAACTTTTGCAAGGAGCTTTCAACGGGCCTCCAACGCCGCTTAAGGATATCCCAAAGCGTAGCGGCAAATCTGGTGCCGTTCGCAAACAAAAGCCTCAACACCGCCCGCGTCGCCAGCGCAAGAACCGCGCAGCCTGAAATCGAAAGTTTCGGCTTCGCTGATAGGTGAGGCGTCTTGCCGCACCACTGCGCACCGCTTCAATTGTGAGCGCAAGATCAGCGATGCGCAGTGCGCGTCGTATCGGAAATCGAACTCCGCCAAGCCCGTTACTTGAGCGGCGCATTGATAGTCAGGTGGAGAGAGTCGCACAGACCACCAGAATTTGATTGCAGTCTCGGAAGGGCCGTCGCCCGAGCGATCCAGAAGGCGCGACTTCCACTGCGGGGTCGAACCGACGTCCAGGCCCAACTCCGGAATTATCACTGACGCCAGCGGGAGCGATCAATGCAGTCAGACCGAACAATATGCTCCGGGCGGCCTGATGCAAACAACTACTCATCAGCGCTTCTCAGTATTTGGCGACGACTAAACCGCCGCCAAGTTTGTATGCGATGCCGACGCGTATATCGCTGATCGGCACTCTATTCCTGCCGTTGGCAGAATTGGTCAGGACGTTCACGAAGCTCGAAGTTTCAAGATTGGTATATCGGTATTCGATACGCCCCAAGACGTTATTGCTGAAGGCGTAATCGACCCCGGTACCGGCGGTCCAACCATAGGCGTTGCTGCCATTGGTGATGAACGGAGCGGATCCGAGAGGGGCATAAGAGACCGAAGGATCGGCCAACGCCCAGCCGCCAGTGCCGAAGACCAGGAAGCGATCAAACGCGACGCCGAGCCGACCCCGGATCGAGCCGTAGTCTTTTACCGTCGTGGAAATCGTAAAGGGACCTCCGGGTAAGGCGCCGGCCGCGCCGATCGGCGCAAGTGTCTGACTGTTACCAATCAAGTTGGACCATTGCCAATCGCCTTCGACACCGACCACGAATTTGTGGAACTGATAATTGCCACCGATGAAGAGCCCAGCAAGCGGGCCGTTCACCCCATAGCTGTATGGCGTGAAGGGAATGCCTGCAGCACTGGTCAGGGTCCCCTTCGGCGTTGCCCAGCCATAGCCACCGTCGCTGCCGAGATAAAAGCCGGTCCAATCGCAAGCATAGGAAGCGGGAGGCGACTTGTAGACCAGCACCGGCGCGGGCGGTCTAGTGTAGGTAGCCGGTGCGGCGACGGCAGACGGTGCGCCTGAATTGAACTTATAGTTCACGCCGAATTCGATCGCGCTCACATTAGTCGTCGAACTCGTGGTGAGCTGCGAGAACGGAAGCGAAATGGTCGATGATCCAAAGCTTGTGTAGCGATACTCGGCAAAGACGTTCCAATTCTGCGCGAAGGCGTAGGCTATTCCCGCTCCGGCCGTCCACCCGCTCAGACCCCTGTTTACGGCCTCGTCGGTGCCGGCTGTCGCGTTGTTCAACGCGCCCGTCAGTTGCGTCCGGACGAATTGATCGTTGGACCACGCAAAGCCACCTGTCGCGTAAAACAAGACATTATCGGCGGCGTAACCGATGCGCCCACGCACGGTCTCACTATCAAAGACCGTTGTCTGGTTCGTGCTGGTGTCGGAGGCGTCAGAGATTATCGTTGTTTTGGTGCCACCGGAGGACATATCGGCTGCCACACCGATCACCACCCGAGATGGCGTCATGTAATCGAAGCCTAACTGAATGCCGCCACCCCATTGTGACGTGTTGCCGTTGGCCTCAGCGAATGGTGCGCCAGTCGCGGTATTGATGGTGTTGCCGTTGCTTTTGAACCAACTGCCGCCGACATGGGCACCGACATAAAATCCGGTCCAGTCGTAATTCGGCGCCGGCGGCTGGTAGGCCGGGATTGCGCGCTTGAGTTCGGCGGTCATTACCGGAATGTTGATCGTATCGATGGGTCCAGCGAGCGTGAGCCGAACGGCCAACGGCTCCATCGGATGGAGCACATAGTCCATCACGCCGTTCTGACAGACCGCCGCCGGCGCGGTGGGGGCGCCGTGCGCAGGAAAGCACATGGCGAACAGACTGTCGGTTGTTAGCAGCGAACCGTAGGCGTACGTGGCCTGGTCCGTTGTCGAGTTCAGGAGATTGAGCGCGTCGAGCTGGATGCGCCAACCGTTGGCGAACTGATACCCAACCCGGCCATTGATGACATTGAGGGGCGGCGCCTCGAAGACGCCATCCTCGGTAAGCGGCCGCGAACTGATATAGCGCCAACGCAGCGCACTGAACCAGCCGGTCTTTTCGCCTAACGTGATGCCAGCCGAGGCCACCATCCATGGCGCGTTGTAGATGAAGTTCCCCGGGGCGTTGCCGATCTGGGCCTGCGGAAAGCCGGCAAGCGACTCGTACAGCTGCTCTTGCGCCGTATCGAAGCCGAGAAAGCGAGCGCGAGACAGCGCCAGATCGGCATCGACGCGCACCCAAGAAGCCGGCTGATAGTTATTTGTGATCTCGATGCCGGTCCGCTGACTGGGCGGGCCGGGTACCGTAGTCCCAGTGTCGCCGTCGAAGAACAGTTCCGAATTTTGATGCAGGTAGAACAAGCTGACCGAGCTATCGAGGCCGGGGACGATCTTGGTGCGCGCTCCGATCTCGGCGCCTACAGTGCGCACCAGGAAAGGTGAGGCGCCTTCCGGCGTCGCCGGATCGCCGGGCACCTCGGTGACCGTCACGGCGCGGGCATCGTTGCTGTGATAGCCCGTGCCGGCGCCAAGAAACAATTCGGTTTTGTAGAACGGACCAAACACGGTGGTAAATTTCGGGCTGGCGATCGAGGCGTTAGGGTTGCCCGAGTTCGCCGGTTGCAACATTGAATTCACTGACGCCGCGAAATAATCGCCGCGCAAGCCGATGGTGGTCCGCCACCAATCGGTCCAATGCGTCGTGTTCTGGGCATAGATGCCGACATTGCCCTCGTTCACATGGTCGAAGAGGGTGTTGGAGAGGAACTGGCGCTCGACCGTATTGTTCAAGCCCAAATTGATGTCGTCGTAGCGGGTTTGCAGGCCGAACACTGTCTGGCTCGGCAGGTTGAACAGAGTCCCATTGAAGCTGCGAGAGGCACCGGCACCGGCGTAAACGCGGTCGTCGTGCTGATGGAACTGATCGCCGTTGACCGGATCGTTGGTGACCCAGGTGTAGTTGTTAAACAGGTCCAACGTGTATTTGGCGACGTAGGCGTTGGCCTTCCACAATCCAGCATCATCGGATTGCGCCAACCGGGTAGACAGCATGAAACGGCTGGTGTCACCGCCATCGGTCGGATCGAGCTCGCCATAGAGGCCGATTTGCCCCGTCGTGATGGCCCGTAGCGCTACCTGATCGGTGGAATTCCAAGTGTTGGTATAGGCCATCGCGGTGGCCGAAAAACCGTCAGTTGCGGTGCCCTGGGTGTAACGCAGAAGGCCGCTGAATTTGCGCATATCGTCAGAAGTGGTCCACGGACCGTCATAGGTGTTGAATTCGCCGGCATAGAGCAGCGTGCCGTCACCGACCTTGGCCGAGCCGAGGCTTAGAAATCTCTCATACCCGAAGCTGCCCGTGGTAACCGACTGGATGTTGCGATCGACACTATCCCGTAGCGAGATATTCAGCGCGCCGGCGCTGTCGAAATCGCCCACGTCCGCCCAATACGGTCCCTTGCGGACTTCCAATCCGCTGATCGTCTCAGGAATGAGAAAGTTTAGATCCGTGTAGCCCTGCCCATGGGCATGGGTCGGCAAATTGATTGGAACGTCATCCCAAAATGTGGCCAAGTCGGTGCCGTGATCGAGATTGTAGCCGCGCAGGTAATACTGATTGGCCTTCCCAGCGTCGGCATGCTCGACGATGGCGAGCCCGGGCGCCGCTTCGATGATTTCACCCGGATGGGTGACCGGGCGAGAGTTGAGGTCTTCGCCGGAAATGACCATCTGGCTCGCCATCTGCGGGACAACGGGCGTTCCACCGGCCACGTTGGGAGCACCGGTCTCGTAGGGTGACGGAGGCGTCGGCGCCTCGGCCGGCGCGGCTTCGCGCTGCGGCGCAGGGCCAGTCCGTTTGGGCGGAGGCTTGCCTGAAACCGTAATGGTCGGAAGCGTCGTGGCATCAGACGGTGCCGGTGGCGCAACCAGTCCCGGCGTGGTCGCGGTCGGAGCTTCACCGGTGGGGGCTTCGGGCGTCGGTGGGGGTTGCGCCTGTGGTGGTGACGACGTCTGCGCCGAGGCGAGCCCGCTAAGTGCCACCAGGACACACAATGCCAAAGCGCACTGACGCAACCCCACCCCGCCCCCCCCCAAAAAGGCGCGCAGCGATTCATCCATTGCTGAGCGCGGCGTGCGCCATGGGCAAGTGGTTTATTTGCCTGCCCACCGCGTACATACACATCGCACGGGCGGGACACTGAAGGGAAGTCACACGCGCCGACGGCGAGCGTAAGTTTCAGCGCGCTTCGCGACAATTCGGACTTAGCCTTGAATGTCCGCTTTCGGGGGCGAGTTCAACCGGTCAATGCAACACCGCTCGTAGTCTATCGGCAGGAGTTTCAAAACCCAAAGTCTTTCGCGGGCGTTGATTAAGCCGCAGTGCGATCCTGTTCAGGTATGCCCGAGAGAAACGCGACAGATCTGTTCCCCTCCGGAAATACTGTCGCAGCAAGCCGTTGGTGTTCTCGTTACTGCCGCGCTGCCAAGGACTGCGTGGATCGCAGAAATAGACCTGCACGTTGGTAGCGATGGTGAAGCTCTTGTGGTCAGCCATCTCTTTGCCTCGATCCCAGGTCAAGGAGCGGCGCAGCCGCTGAGGCAGTTTGCGCACGTGTTTACCGAGCGCGCCTACCACGGTCGCCGTGTCCTTGCTCGGGACCTTGAGAAGCATCGCAAAGCGAGTATGGCGCTCGACGAGCGTCACGATGTGCGTGTTGTTTGCTCCGGAGAGAAGGTCTCCTTCCCAGTGGCCTGGCACAGCGCGTCCTGACTTCGGATGACGCGGACGGTAACAGGACAAGCAAGAAAGCTGAAACGGAGCGGAACTTCTCCCTCTCGCAGGAACCGTGCCGCGTTGGTGGGCCGCCCTTGTCCGCAGGCCATCCTCTAGGGAAGCGTAAAAGGCCATCTCGTTGCTTGGATCGCCTTTGCCTCAGCTGCGAACTGCAATTCACCAGCTCACCGAGATGTACTGCGTCTCCAAAAATTCCATCAGCCCCTCATGGGCGCCTTCGCGGCCGAGGCCGGACTGCTTCGTGCCGCCGAACGGCGCGGCGGGATCGGAGACGAGACCGCGGTTCAATCCGATCATGCCGTAGTCGAGCTTTTCAGAGACGCGCAAGCCGCGGCTCAAATCCTTGGTGTAGAGGTAGGCGACCAGGCCGTATTCG
>Ga0187862_10004438_pt1 | contig 13343 bp, 7 predicted proteins | sample June2016WEW_10_1_FD_133003 | JGI IMG/M metagenome (GOLD analysis project Ga0187862, IMG submission 133003) | Peatland microbial communities from SPRUCE experiment site at the Marcell Experimental Forest, Minnesota, USA - June2016WEW_10_150 | ecosystem: Environmental > Terrestrial > Soil >...
GAACATCATGAAAACGAAATTAATCCCATACCTCGGCTTGGCCTTGCTTGGTTTGGCTCTCAGCGCAACGCAAGCCGCCGCACAACTGCAATGGAGCCCCGCTCAGTCATATGACACGGGACAAGATACCGCCATCGCCATGCATCCTTCGGGACTGGTTTTGGAATTTCACCGAACCCACGTGTATGGCGGTCTGACCCTCTGGTACCGCGTCGGCAGGGTAGAGGGAAACACTGTGACCTGGGGAAGAAGCCAAGGCTTACCCGGTTCAGGAACCTGGCCTAACGTGGCCATCACCCGCGAAGGCTACGTTCTCTACGTCTGGTCGACTTACGCGTACAAAACCAATTCTAACCTGAAGTACATGGTGGGGAAGATTGACCCCAACGGGGACGTTAACCAGTCCATAACGTGGTTGACTTACGAGCAAAGGTTTGATTCAGGATTCCACAGTTCGACTGTGGTGAATGACAACGGGGTGATCGTGGAAGTGCATGAATCGGGCAGCGGCGGCAAGGGCCTCTATTACCGGGTCGGGCACCTTGCTGATCCAGCAACGGGTAACTTTAACATCGTGTGGAACTCTGGCAACTACGGACAGCACTACGATGATGGAATTAATCCAGATATAGCGCTCAACAACCGCAACGAAGTGGTGGAAGTGCATCAGGTAACGGGAGAAGCCCTCTTGCACTATCACCGCGGAGTTGTCCTGAGCGGAGGCGTCATCGATTTTCGGCCGGCACAGCGGTACGACAACAACGGAGGGCGACCTGCGGTGGCGCTTACGGACAGCGGACTTGTGGCAGCACTCAGCGGATCTGGGGCAATTTATGCAAGAACCGGGGCGTTGAGCCTCTCCAACCTGAACGTGATCGATTGGTCGAGTTTCAACAAAATCAGTGATACGGGCACATATCCCGCGGTAGCGACTAATGGAAGTTTTGCTGTCGGAACCTGGACAGAGTACTTCGGTTTGGAGGGTGAACTTTATTTCTCAGTAGCGAAAATCCCGTAAGTCATTTTCAAGCGGATGGCAGATCGTTCACCCTGCTGATGAGCGTGCCTGAATCATTGCCGGCAAGGTGAATCTTCTTGGTTCTTGAATTCCGCCGAATGGAAGGTGCCACTGTGGCAGTTTTGTTGCTCGTGCAGGTTCTTCTTATGGCAGATGAGATATGCGGTGATTCCTAAGGGAACAATGACGAGTTCCGGAGACTCAAGATTAAGAGAAAGGAAGGGATGAAATAACATGAACACACTTCGCAAATTGGCTCTAGTCTTCAGATCGGGTCCGACGAAGTATCTGTTAGTTATGGGGCTGACAATGGCCGCAGCTTGCACGTTCGCGGCGGCCTTGGAGACGACCCCACCAACCAACATTACTAGCTGTGGCACGGTCATCAAAACACCGGGTTACTATGTAGTCCGACAGGATCTTCAAAGCACTTCCAAGACCGTGGATTGCATCCAGATCGCCGTACCTAGCGTCAATCTGGATCTTGGAGCCAACTTGACTGGTCTTGGAACCGACGATGTCTCAGCTGCAGGAATCAGCGTTCTGAACAGCGCCAAGGGTGTGCAGGTGTTCCTTGGCAATGTAACTGTCCAAGGCTTTGGCATCGGGATCAAGGTCGCAGGTTCTGGAGTCACCATTTCGGGCAGGGCCGGCAACAGTGAATTGCCATTCACCGTGCAGAATAACGCCGCTCAAGGAATCTTGATTAGCAACGCTTCGACGGTGCTGATTGATGGATTGATCAGTGAGAATAATGGCGGGGCCGGGCTGGAATTGTCAGGTGCCTCGGGGGTCATCGTGCAAGGTTCCCCTGCTCTGACATCGAATGGAAAGTATGGGGTGTGGGTGCATTCTTCGAGTGGAAACCAGTTTTTTGACTTTACTATCGCGGGTAACCAGGGGGGCGGAATCTACGTGGGAGAATCCAGTCCCGCAGGACCGGGTCAGGTGCCTCTCCAGCGCCTCGATGCGCCCGGCAATCCCGGCGGCGCTGGGCTTAGCCCGGCACCAATCCACAACAGAACAAGTAACAACGGCGGCAGCCAGAACAACGTGTTTTTCGGCGGGGCTCTGCAATTCAACCTAGGCGTGGGAATCACCATCGGCCAGGGGGATGACTTCAACGTTGTCACCTACGTGAGCGGAAGCAATGACGAGGGTGACGACGCGGTCGACCTGAATGGGGACTGCACCCACAATAGCTGGCAGTTCAATAAATTCACCACCGTGTCTCCTGCCTGCATTCAGTAGAAGGTAGTGAAGAATTGCGCGCACATTCGGGCTCAGGCGCCGGATCGGCCACCTGAGCCCAGCGCTTTAGGCTTTGTAGGTTAAGTATAAGTGGGTGCTTTCGAATTAACCGAAAGAATCTAGCGCACTGAAGCCTCCTGCAGCCACGCCCCCACTACAGTTTGTCCCTCCGACTTGCCTTGCTGCGCATTCGGCCCACAGCTTCCAATCGTGACAAGGGGCGTCTGACCTACCTCATAGTGGTATTCCCTGACATACCCAGCAGGGTTAGCGAAAAAGCCACCTATCCCGTGATGTGCGTTCGCACGCCAAGGCCGCATAGTATCACCATGAAAGCGATAAGCACGCAGCCGGTGGATAGCCAAACCGACTTGCTGAACGGGGACCGATCGCCATTAGCGCGTGCCCCACAACTCATGGAGAATGTCATGAAAAGAAACAAAGCGATTGCAACCCTGGCTGGCATTGCTCTCCTGGCGCTGATGCTTGGCACACCGGTGTTGGCCCAGCAGCTGCCAGACGACGTTCAGGGTGACTGGACGATCTACTCCACCAACGTCGAGAACGGTGAGACGGTCGTAAAGCACATTCAGATTGCGCAATATGGCGACCGAATCACTGGATCCTTCGAAGGTCCCAACCAATCCGGCCCGATTCAAGGCCAGATCAACGGACATCACATTCATTTCAGTACGGTCACTCGCAACGTTCTTAGCTTCTGGGGGCAGGTCTACGGAGACAACATGTCGGGAACGTACGGGCTTCACGGGAAGCATGCCGCCTGGCAGGCCGTCCGTGCCACGTCGGCGTCGGCGACGTCGCCGCCCACTGGAACCGTCTATGCCTCTCAGCCGGTCCTAGCGCCGCCAGCACCGCCTGCCCCTCAACCTCAGTATGCTGCGCAGCCTGAATATGTTGCCCAGCCTGCGACGGTCTCTACCACGACCCCAAGCAGTAGCTCCGCTCCAGCTCCTGCGCCGCTGTCGGTGGAACAGCTCGACGCGCTGGTTGCACCCATCGCCCTGTATCCCGACGCTCTGGTGGCGCAGGTCCTTGCCGCCGCGACCAATCCGGACCAAGTCTCGTATGCCGACAATTGGCTGGCGCAGAATAAAAATCTGACTGGCACGGCGCTCGCGCAGGCTATCGACCAGCAGGCCTGGGATCCCAGCGTCAAGGCTCTCACGCAGTTTCCCTCTGTGCTCGACAACCTGGCGCATAACCTTTCGTGGACCTCGAGCCTGGGTCAGGCATTCGCCAACCAGCAGCCCGATGTAATGGCCGCGGTGCAGACGATGCGCTCCAGGGCGCAAGCGGCGGGCACCTTGCAATCGAACTCGCAGATCGCCGTCACCCAGCCGGCGGCGAACACCATCGTGATTCAGCCGGCGAATCCTCAGGTGGTCTACGTTCCGCAATACAACCCGGCTATCGTTTACGGCGCATCCGTGGTGGTGCCGTTGTACGTGCCTCCGCAGGTGCCTGTCGCTTCGGTCGGCGTCTTCTTCGGCAGCGGTGTCACGGTTGGAGCCACATTCGGTGGCGGCGGCTGGGGATGGAATGCATGGAACGTCAATTGGGGCGGCTGGGGTGGTGGAGGTTCGACTGTCATCTACAACAACAACACCTATATCAACAACCGGACTTGGAACAACACGAACTACAACGGCTACCGCCCCTGGGCCAACGGAGCGGCCGGATCGCAGAATCACGCATACTACGCTGCGAACGGTAACTATCACCCTGACGCTAACTACCACCCCGGTACCGATACGCACTATGGTCCCAACGGCGCTTACCATCCGAACGGCTATTACGGCCCTGATGGCGGCTGGCACACTGGACCCGTCAACCATGCGGGCGGAGCAACGGGATCAGAAAACACTGCGTACTACGGCGCCAACGGTACGTATCATCCCGTCGCTGGCTATAAGCCGGGCGAGGACACGCACTACGGACCGAACGGCGCAGACCATCCGAACGGCTATTACGGTCCCGATGGCGGCTGGCACGAAGACAAACCTGGCACCAATCCGGCTGATCAGCCAAACGGTGGCAACAACGGCAACCACGGACTGATTGGCGGCAACGGCGGCGTGCAGAATCCCAACGCCGGGCAAGCGCATCCTGGTTTGGGAGCGAAACCCAACAGCGGCAGCAGTGGAGTGCAGCGCCCGGCCCAGCCGAACAACCGTGGCAGTCAATCATTCTCTGCGCAGAACCACTCTCGCTTCAGCGGAGATGGAGCGGCTAACCGCGCTGAGAGCAATCGCGGCCGCAGCAGCATGGCGGCGAATCGCCCGCCACAGCGGATCGCCAGGGAGCAGCACGCGCCGGCCGAACATCATTCCGGTGGAGGCGGCGGGGGACACCGCCGCTAAGTTACGAGTAATTCATGATCATTCACTCATAGAGAATTACGATCCTGGAAGGAGATTGAAAATGCTACGCACTACAAACACGACCTCAATATGGAAGCGCGTCTTGATCATGAGTGTGATGGTTTTGTTGGGTGCCGCAACCGCCGCTCTCGAGCTGACGACCGAGTCATTCGGTGCCGAACAGCCCAGGGTCACGTTTGCATCACCTGCGGAGGCCGGCGCGGCGCTGGCTAAGGCGGCGAAGACCGGCGATGAGAACTCGCTCACAGACATCCTGGGTGTCGACGTAAAGACGTTGCTGTTCACTGGAAACGACGAGGAAGACGAGGCTGCACAGCAGGTTTTTGCCGCAAAGTACGAGATGATGAACCGCTGGGTCGATATGAGCGATGGCAGTCGTGCGCTCTACATCGGCGCGGACAACTTCGCTTTCCCAGTTCCCCTCGCACAGAACTCCTTGGGCCGGTGGTACTTCGACGGTATCGCCGGCGGCGAGGAAGTCAGGGCACGCAACATCGGACGGAACGAACTGCTGGCCATCGATGCTTGTGATGCTCTCAGCTATGCACAACAGATGTACTTTGCCGGCCGCGGCCACTTGACGGAGTACGCCCAGCGCATCGTCAGCACGCAGGGCAAGCAGGACGGACTGTATTGGTCAGTATCTGCAAAACAGGCCCCCAGTCCGTTAGCGAGCATCGAACAATTTCCGAAATCTTCTGTCGGATCGTTGTCTTCGAGTGAGCCGTTCGTGCTTGGCGGCTACACCTTTCGCATTCTGACTGCCCAGGGCAACGACGCTCCCGGTGGCGCCAGGAAGTATGTGGTAAACGGAAAGATGACGGACGGTTTCGCCATACTGGCGACGCCGGTGAAGTACGCAGAAACGGGAATCATGACCTTCATCGTCGGTCCCCACGGCGTGGTCTACGACCGCGACTTCGGCCCGGATACGGCCAAAATCGCTGCGTCCATTCAGGAATTCAACCCTACGGAAGAATGGTCGCCGGTCGAGTAGGTGTCGCGTCAAGAAGAAGCGGACGATTGGCATCGAATTCACTTTTAACTAGGCGCAATAGTCGTGGAAGAAATTCAGAGCACCAAGAGAGGCCAGTACTCTTCGGTCGTGGTTTGTTCCCGCATTATATGCAGGTCCCTAGTGATCAGTGGTAGTAAAAACCTCTTTTGTCGGGATGTGCACCCGAGCGCGAATCGCGCATAGTACCGCCATGGCGGACGTAACGACAGCATCAGGCTTCACAAGGCGCTGGAGTTGCGATCCCCCGATCGGCAACCAAAAAATTTGCCTGCGCAAGGACTTCTACACATGCCAACCTTCGCTCATCGCAACCCCGGCACGCCGGCCCGTCTGCCTGCTTTGAGGCTCGGCTGAGGGGGTCTGCCAGCAGGTTTAATCCTCACTGAATACCTGCATAGTGGTAGCCGCTCAGCCCTCTACCGCAGTAGGTAGTTGTCGCCGGTCAGCGTTAGCGAAAAAGCCTCTTATCTAGTGATGTGAAGGCCGGGTAAACACCGCATAGTACAAGCGTGCAAGGCCGAGTCGGATCAGCAAGATCTGGGGATTCAATACCACGGCATTTGCAACAGACACGATTTTTCGACGGAGGATCCAGTGCAAAAGATACTCGCAGTTACAGCCGTGGTCAGCCTGACGGTCTTGATCGGCTCAATGCAGTTATTTTCCGCCGCCTATAGCAGCGTCGTCCGCACTCCCAGTCGGCACGGCATTCGCAGGTTCATGAGCTATTGCCAGAAATGGTTTGTGACTCTGGTTTTGAGGATGGCGGTCCAGTGCCCACCCGTGGCAATTGCCATCATGTCTTACCATACGGTGAAGTACTACTGGACGAAGGCCAAGCTGATCGCAAATGTTTATGGTCTCACCGGGAATAGCTGTCCCTCGCGACATCTTGCTGTCCGTACCCTGCCGCAAGCGAAATTGTCTGGCTTTGGGCATCGGGGCTGACAACCACATCAGGTACATTCATCACGCCGGTGCGCGTGTTGACGGCGTGATATGAAGTTTGGACCTCTGATACTCAAGCACCTGCGGAAGAATTGGATCCGCATACTCAGCACAGTGCTGGCGATGTCGGTATGAATTTTCCTGTTCTGCACGCTTCAGACGGTCATCGAGGCTGTGAACTTCGGGCGCACAGCGGCAACTCGAAGCGGCTCATAACTCGACACTATGTCAGCCTCGCATACATCTTGCCGCTAAATTACAAGGCGGAGGTCGCTGCCATTCCCGGCGTTACCATCATTGCCGGCTTCCCCAACTCGGACTGGCGCCCCAGATCACGCCGATTGGCATCGGTATCGCGCTCGTGTTGGGGCTGGTAGCCGGCTTCTTTCCGGCTTTAACGGCATGTGGCGCGAGGATTGTAGACATGTTGCGGCAGATGTGAGGGAGTGGGGCGTGCTTTGACGATGCCTCTTGACACAATTGCCACTTAGGAGCCATTGTTCACAAAAGCGACGGAGACTACCGTGTAAGCACCATAACCTCCAATCAGGGACCTCGCGTGCCGAGGTCCAGACAAGAGCTGGCCGGATCCTCCGAAGTCGATCCGAACGATGATCGGTCCCGCCTGGGATGAAAGTCGATCGTATGCATGATCCGATTCTCGAAATCGCACACGTATTATTTATCGATACTGTGGCGTATTCCACATTTCCGGCAGACCGTCAGCGCCTGGCCGTCCGCACCTTGCAGGACGCCATTTCTTGTACGAGCGATTACGCTCGCTCCCGAGACAATGAACAGTTGATTGTGCTACCCACAGGCGATGGAGCGGCCCTGGTTTTCTTTCGCGATGCCGAAGCTCCAGCCCGTTGCGCCTTGGAACTGGCTACGTGCTTCCGGGGGGAAAGCGCGTTTCAAGTACGAATGGGCATCCACACCGGGCCTGTGTACCGCATCGCCGACATCAATGCCAACCGCAATGTCACGGGTGGCGGAATCAACCTGGCCCAACGCGTTATGGAACTAGCCGATGCTGGTCACATCCTGGTATCGAAGGCTGTGGCTGACATCCTGGGAGAGGTGAGTATATGGCGGGAGTGCCTGCACGATCTGGGCCGAGCTGAAGTCAAGCATGGTGTGTGGTTACACGTATTCAATCTGTACAGCGAGACCGCTGGAAATCCCCATGCGCCATCGCGGCTCAGTTCGACGCCTGCCGTTCTCCCGGTGTCGCATTCCCCCAAAGCAACCAGTTCGGATCCTGAGCCCGCCGGGAACGTGCACGGCGACCGCATCAGGGTTCTAAGTGTGGACGATCATCCACTTTTGCGCGAAGGAATTGCGACTCTGATAAACAACCAGCCAGATATGCGCGTCGTGAGTGAAGCATCCAGTGGGGAAGAAGCCTTGGAACGATTTCGAGTGGTTCACCCCGACGTTACCCTCATGGATGTCAGACTCCCGGATATGAATGGCATCGATGCGTTGATCGCGATCCGGAAGGAGTTTCCCAACGCGCGAATTCTCATGGTGACAACATCCGAAGGTACAGTCGAGATTCAGCGCGCGCTGGCATCAGGAGCCCGAGGGTACATGCTGAAGAGTATGCCGCCGAGAGATCTGGTTGAATCCATTCGGCGAGTATACGCGGGGAAGAAGAGTATCCCATCGGCCATCGCGGCACATCTGGCGGAACACTACGGTGACGAAGCCCTTACCGCACGCGAGGTCGAGGTGTTGCAGCAGGTGGCAGCCGGAAGTCGTAACAAGAAGACTGCCGAACGATTGTTGATTTCCGAAGAAACCGTCAAAGTTCATATCAGGCACATTATGGAGAAGCTGGGAGCCAGCGATCGGGCCCAGGCGGTTGCCATTGGCATCAAGCGTGGAATCATTCACTTGTGAACATAAACCGGTTCTGCGGCAGGCGTGCACAAGACCCCCGCCGTGTGCCTATCTTGCGGACTTTGGCCCCGCAAATCTTGTGAGTAGGTGATACATGGCCTCCGCCGCGCTCGATTTGTTGAAGCAGGTCCTCTTGTCGCTTGGGTTCACTGATGACCAGAATGCGAGCTTGTCGGACCTTGCACAAGAAATGGAAATCCTGAATTTCAACCCTGGCGACGTCCTCATGCGCGAGGGCGATCCCGGAGACAGCCTGTATCTCGTTCTGTACGGAACCGTTGACGTGAATGCTCAGAATAGGTTCCTGGCGCGTCTCGGTTCCGAGGAGATGATAGGAGAGCTGTCACTATTAACCGGCGAGCCTCGCTCCGCGACGGTCAGCGCCATCGAACCGGTTTGTGTGGCCAGACTATCACAGGGGCGATTCGAACGTTGGGCGGAATCTCACCCGGAGGCGGCCCGGCAGCTATCGGCGATCATGCTGGAGCGTCTTTACAAGGTGCGGCTTGCATTTGCTCTGCACCGGAACGAGCTCTTTGCGGCGCTAGAGCCCGCGGTCCTGCGCGATCTGGAATCCGAGCTTACGCTTGTGACTCTGGAGAGCGGACAAGTGCTGTATCACGAGGGAGACCCGGGCGATACCCTCGCCGTTGTTGTGGACGGCCGCCTGCGTGTGTCCGCTGTCAATTTGCAGGGCGAAGAATACCAGGCAGAAGTCGGACGTGGTGAAACCGTCGGCGAGATGGCGTTAGTGACCGGTCAGCTACGCAGCGCGACGGTTACCGCCATTCGTGACAGTAACGTAGCTTTGCTCTGTCGCGCCGCCTATGAGCGTCTTCTAGCGAAGTATCCACTTGCGATCTCGCAAATCGTCACGGGTAGCCTGGTGACGAAGTTGCAAAACATGAGCGAAGGCCTGCTGCGTCGGCCGGTACTCTCAACTATCGCGCTGATTCCTGCCGACCGCAACGTACCGCTCGACTCCTTCACGGCTCAGCTCACGGCCGGCTTTGCACGTATCGGCAAGACCCTACTGCTTTCAAGTACTTCGGTTGAGCAGTTGCTGGGAAAAGAAGGCGCGGCCCAGCTTAAGGTGGATCATGGCGGGCACGTCACCATGGTCGAGTGGCTCCAAAAACAGGAACTGGAATATGACTATGTCATTTATCAGCTCGATCCGGATCCCAGCGAATGGAGTCGACGCTGTATTCGCCAGGCTGACCGCGTCCTGATCGTAGGCGATGCATCAGGCAGCGGTGCGCGCTCCGAATTGGAGCGCCTTGTGCTTCCCGAGCAGCGCCCAAGGCTTGCGTTGCTGCAGAAGTCGACAGAGCCTTCCGGCACGGCAGCATGGATCGCTAATCGCCAGTTGGAGGGTCATCATCACGTGCGGCTCGACCAACCCGCGGATTACGACCGCCTGGTTCGTTTTCTGACTGGAAGAGCCGTTGGGCTTACGTTGGGCGGTGGATTTGCCCGCGGACTGGCACACCTGGGCGTGATTCGTGCCATGCGAGAGCTCGGTATTCCCATTGACGCGATTGGCGGCGCCAGCATGGGCAGTATTGTCGGCGCAATGTGGGACCAAGGCTGGAGCGAGGACCGCATTCTGGCCGAAACCCGCGCCGGCTGCGAGAACTTGTTCAATGATCTGACACTCCCCTTCATTGCGTTTAAGACAGGGAAGAAGTTCGCTGGTTTCATCTCATCGGTATTCGGCGAGCGTCAAATCGAAGATCTGTTCTTGCCTTACTTCTGCGTCTCAGCGAATCTCAATCGCGCGGAGGCAGCCGTGCATCGGCTCGGTTCCCTGGCCAAAGCAGTCCTCGCCTCTGCTCGCGGGCCTGTCATTTTCCCGCCGGTTGTATACGACGGAGAACTGCACGTGGACGGTGGAGTCCTGAATAATGTGCCGGTCGACGTGATGAAGTCGTTTGTCAACGGTGGCATCGTGATCGGGGTTGATGCTTCACCGCCGCACGAACTGAGCCTGGTCGAAGACTATGGCAGCCACGTGGACGGCTGGGAGGTCGTGAAGAGCTACATCAGCCCGTTCGCCAGGAAGCGGGCTCAGGTCCCTCATCTCATGCTTGTGCTCTTGCGAACCATCGAATGCGGCGGCTTGTTGCATAAACAGACGATTGTGCGCTTCGCTGATCTCTACCTACGGCCCCCGTTGCTGCAGTTCATGCGCAGCGACTTTCATGCGGCGGCAGAGATCGCCCAGGTCGGATACGACTACGCCAGTGAGGAGATTCAAGCATGGCTCAGAACCGGCACTGGCCGCGCAGTTCAGGACCTCAGCTCGGCTGTTCACAAGTGAAATGAGACAATTTGTCGCTTGTTCCGCGCAAGCGATTCAAATCACTTGGTCAAATTTGCCGGCAGTACGCCAACCGCCAGGGCAGTAACGTGATCGCGAATGAATAGCAAGCAGCACGATTAGGTAGACTGTGTGCGTCCAACCAGTCGCTAGCACCTCGCCTCCACGCGTATGCGGATGGGACCCTTCGGGCGCAACGTAAGGCTCGGAACGGGTAGCACCGGCGCTTCGTCCACCGACACGAGCTGATACATGCGAAGTATGTTTGCGAGGATCAGGGCGGCTTCAGTCGTTGCGAACGATGCCCCGATGCACATCCTCTGACCGCCACCAAAAGGAAAATAGGCGAACCGGGGCAGCTTCTGACAGGCGCTGGTGCTCCAACGGTCCGGATCAAACTTCTCCGGCTCGGGGAAAAACTTTGGGTCTCGATGCATGATCCACTGGCTCATCACAACGTTGGCTCGAGCAGGGATCCGGTATCCTTCCAATTCGAAGGCGGCGATCGCAGTACGGGCCATGGTCCAGGCCGGAGGATATAATCGCATCGTTTCCTTGATGACGTTTTCCAGGAAGGTAAGCGACGGGATCTCGGAAACGCTCGGCGACCTGCCTGCCAGCACGCGGTCCACTTCGTGCCGAAGCTTTTCTTGCGCTCCGGCATTCTGGGACAGCAAATATAACGCGTATGAAAGCGCCAGCGCGGTCGTCTCGTGGCCCGCCAGCAGGAAGGTCATCACCTCGTCTCGCAGTTGCTCGTCCGTCATCCAGCTGCCATCCTCATCACGCGCTTGCATCAGGATGGAGAGCAAGTCGCGCGATGTCACTTGATCACCGCTCCGGCGCTGACGGATGATCTCGTACACGGCGGCGTTCATCTCGTCTACAGCACGACGTACGTCCCGCATTCCGGGTAATGGAAGGTACTGGAAAAAGTGAGGCAGGAGCAACCTCCAGCCGGTGCTATTTACCAAAACAGTGTTGAGAGACCGCGCAATCTTGTCTGTTTCTATCGTCTCTATCTCGAAAAGCGCTCGCATGACGACGCGCAGAGTGAGGCTCATCATTTCCTGATGGATATCCACCACCGTGCCACCCTTCCATGAAGCGAGCGCCTGCTCAGCGGAGTCGGTCATGCAGTTGCTGTAAGTGGAAATGCGATCGCGTGAAAAGGCCGGTTGAATGAGCCGGCGCTGCCGTTTCCAGGCGTCCCCTTCAGCGGTGAACAACCCGTCGCCCAGCAACCAGCGGCTTTTCCGCACGTAGGGATCTTTCAGAAAGTTCTGCGGATTGCGGACCAGCACGTACTCGATCAGATCGGGCCGATTCAGAAAATAAACGTGGCGCCATGCGGAGCGGTAGTAAAAAATGTCGCCATACTGGTCAGCCCACCTTCTGAAGGTATCCAGCGGTGCCCGACCCGCGAGAGGGATGTTACCGATCAGAAAGTGCGGCTTTGGTCCCGGAGGGCGCAGCATACGAGTGCAACCAAGTTTAGCAGCTCAATTCGAAGCCCATGAGGAGGGGGTAGCCGTCGGACTGGCCCCGTCGTCGCCTCCGGTAATGGTATACAGCGAGGCGTAGGTCCACGTGCCGTCGCCTGAGCGTGTTAGCTTGAACACGTTACCGCTTCCAAAACCCCAAAGAGTTGGTGCCATTAGAGATCGCCGGCGCTGGGACAGAACGAGGCCAGAGGTACCGCCTTCACCACCGAAATCATAAACATCGGAATGGGTTAGGGCCGCGGACACAATTGCGCTTGATGTAGAATCAGCTCGTATCTTGGGACATTTCTGTGCAGGCCGAACCATTACTGTCACTTGCCGCGACGGTAGCCGGCGAGCACCGTACGGACGACGTTCTGGCCACTGTCGTCCGGGGTCTCGCCCGTCAGCCTGGAGTTGCGCTAGCGCGGATTTGGCTTCTTGCTCCTGGCGATCTGTGTGATTCCTGTTTCCTCCGTGCCCAATGCCCTGATCAGGTGCAATGTCTTCACTTGGCAGCTAGTGCTGGATCTCCGCTCCATTCCGCTGGCGAGGACTGGTCATTTCTTCAGGGCCATTTTCGCCGAATACCACTGGAGCACGGCAAGGTTGGGCGGATCGGCAACACTGGACAATCGGTTCTTGTCGGCGATTTGGCTCCAAAAAGCGAATGGTTCATACGACAGGATTGGGCCGCGCTAGAGCAGATTCGTGGATTCGCAGGCCATGCCCTGGTTCACAGGGGCAAGATCCTTGGCGTTTTAGGTGTCTTCACTCGCGAACCTCTCTACGAGCAGGACTTCGCTTGGCTGAAAATGTTCGCCGACCAGGCGGCGGTTGCCATTGCAAACGCCCGGGCTTTTGAGGACCTCGTGCGCGCCGAAGCCGCGCAACGGGAACGGGAGTTACAACTGCACGAGCTCCGCCTCCGGCAAGTGGCCGGTTACATGCAAGCCAAGCTGGAAGAGCGTCTCGAGGAGCGGGAGCGGATTGC
>Ga0187862_10004443_pt1 | contig 13339 bp, 9 predicted proteins | sample June2016WEW_10_1_FD_133003 | JGI IMG/M metagenome (GOLD analysis project Ga0187862, IMG submission 133003) | Peatland microbial communities from SPRUCE experiment site at the Marcell Experimental Forest, Minnesota, USA - June2016WEW_10_150 | ecosystem: Environmental > Terrestrial > Soil >...
AGCAGCCCCTGCAGAACAGCTTGCCGCTCTGCGATGAGGTCCGTGTACGTCGAACTCAAGAATACCTGGTAACGCTTGTCCATTGTAGGCTGACTCCCCCTTTTGGGCGGTTGGCTTCCGATATTCCAATTAACGCTCGCGCGTAACAGGCACCGTTCACGCTTGGGCGGGTCCATTCTACGGGTTGGCGACTTCTCGCTCATGTGGATTTCTGTCGAACCTGGGACAATGTGCGCTCGGTCTCTCGTTTACCCCGAGTGCGCAACGTATTATGCTCAGACTGGGTCAGCACCCACCTATGCCTTTCCGCTCATTCTTCACTGCAACTCTAGCCTGTGTTCTTGCAACCCTGTCCACAGGGGGGAAATGCTTCTGCTCGCCGGCGCAGCAGGCAGACGCACCTCCGGGTTTCCGTCAACTGCTGGAGAAGCTCGCATCCTTTTCACCCGACCCGTGCGGTCCTCCGTTTGGGCCGATGCCGGACTCATCGGATCTTGAATCCTCCGCTTTCTACAAGGCGGAAGAAATCATGACGGAGGATCTTAACGCGCTTGCCGCCACTCCGAGGTCGCCGTTGGAACGCGCCACAGAGACGCTGAGAAGGCTCCAGCGGATGAGTGCCGAGATCAATGCCTCTTGGCCCGAGGACGACCGCTTCCGGTTTGAGGTTCTCGATCTCCCGCCCGTCCTGGTTGTGAAAGTGGGGCTACGCACACACGAGACGTTCTTCGTCTTCGGCGGTCCCGAAGGGAAGTCTGGGAACGCCAAACGTGTGTGGCATGGCGCCAGTTCGATCGAGGGCATCGTTGACCGGAATGTGCCCCATACGAGTCTCGAACTCCATCCATTGCACCGCGGCCCGTCCCAACGCGCCAGGTTTCTCGCGAGCTTTGGTTACATGGGATGCGCTGGAAGTACCGGGGGTCGCCTACAGTGCCCACGAGTGGAACCCGGAGGGTAACGGAGATCTTGAGCAGATCATAAAGCAAGCCGGCTCCTTCGGTCTGGACAATGAGGTGCACGGATTCGCACAAATCGGTGAGTTCCGAGCCGAAGGCTCGTCCATCAATCTGCCGTATTGCTGGTTTTCACCGATCGATACCTGGGACAATCCGAGTCTGTGCGCGATCGACCGCTACGATCTCTCCGGCGATCAAGTCAGGTTCCTCTCCCACACTTACAACCGGCCGGACCTTGTGCCGGTCGCCAAGGCCATTGAGTATGCGGAGCAGAGGGACTTCCCCGCCGTCCTCGGCTACTGCGCTTCCAGCCAGGTTGCTCGTACACTAGTGAGCGAGTACCCGCCATTTTTCTTCGCCGGCGATATCCGAGTGACTCATACGGGAACCGGTAAGGAGCGCGTCGAGCTGGGCTGGGAACGCAAGTATCGCTTCGACGTCGAGAACCGAGCTGGACGCTGGCTAGTGGTCGCCTTCAGCGCACGGTAGGTCGATCGTGCAGGCCTTGGGGCGGACGGCCGCTTGAAGCTCATGGACTCGAATAAGGCCAGGCGGTGTCACCTTGCCGCAAAACGCCCTTTCATTGCTTTGACTGTGGTGGTTCCCCGCAGCCCTAGAGTCAGCGACGGATTGGCAGAGCTCGGGCGGCATGGGTTTCGTCAATGAAGATCAGGCCGTCGTAGCGCTTGGCGAGCGATTCTGGACTGAGGTTTGCCTCCGGGTCTGCAACTTGCCAGACGGCACCGAAATCATAAAAGAGATGGTCCTGTTCCAACCATCTGCGCAAAGGGCTTTCGGCGGGCAGACCGGCCAGGTTGAGAAAGTAAAGGGGTTTGGCCGCCATCCCCAGCACGGCGCTGCCGGAGTTGGCCGGAGCCGGCGCGGCGGGATAGATCCCTAACCCGGAGGGTTTGCCATTTGAGTAGCCGACGGCCCGCACCTCGCCGCGACGCCAGGCGAAACCGAGCACGTAATACTGGCGTCCCAGTTCTGCGCGGAGCCACGTCCCCATGCTCTTGTGGCCGACCGCGCCGAACGCAACATGGGCGTTATGGGCCCAGATCACGATCTTCTCCTTCGGGTATACCTCGCGGGCCAGCCATTCGATGTTGGCGGCCATCATCTCGTCACGATAGCCGCCGCCGGCGCCCGCGGAACGCAAAAACACAGCCTGATACGCCACAGCAGCGGCCTGCCGGGCGTTGCGCCATTCTTCCTGGGAGGACGATTTTTCCATTTCCCCACGGTTTGTGTCGAAGACCTTTACTACATCATTCGCCGCTTCCGCAATTTCCTTGGCCTTGGGATCGGACATGGAGTTGGCGATGGCGTTGGCGCGCTCGTACACCGCAGCCGCAGCGGCCGCTTCGCCCGGGGCGTTCCGCTTGAGGTAATCGACCGCTCGCTCCCCGGCCACCTTTGAGGTCTGCATGTCGAACGAAGTGAACGTGAGGATCGGGTGCTGGCCGGGCGCCTGATTGTAGCGGCGCATCCATTCCACCAAATCGCGAACTTCCTCAGTCTGCCAGGTCCAGAAGTACATGGCGGCGAGCCCGGCGGCGGCATCGCCGTCGCCCTTCTTAATGTATCGATCGATGGCCAGCGCCTCCGGCCAGTTGCCTTCGATGGCGAACACGGTGAAGCCCTTCTCTTTGACGAGATACTCAAGAAGGCGGTGTTTCATTTGGAAGAACTCGCGGGTTCCGTGGGAGGCTTCGCCGAGCGCGACGAACCGGGCATCGCCGACAGCGTTGCCGAACGCAGCGAGGTCATCGGTCGGGTTGCCGGCCTCCACGGTCTTTAGCGGTACCGCTGCTTTCGTCAGTTCCGCGATGATGGGCCTGAGGGTAGCAGGATCGAACGGAGGAGCAACGGCCCGAACCGAGGTGACGTTGTTCTGTGCCAACCTCCAGCCATCGCTGGTGCGCACCCACGTATCTTGGCCCCGTGAGATGAAATCCTGGCGGCCGTTTGTCGTATCCTGCCCAATCTGTTGCTCGGTGGTGACGACCGCCCGGTCACCGGTGAGGCTGATCGATTTCACCGTCGTTTTCGAGTGGAATCGCGTGCCCGCCGCATAGAGCTCGTTCATCTCGGCCAGGACGCTGGAGAGCGATGCACGGTTCGCGCCGGAAACGAACACGGCATCGGGCATAACTAGGGACGCGAACTCGTCGAGTCTCCCGCCCTCTTCGGCCGCGTCCATGCGGCCGTAGACTCTCTGCAACTCCGATTTGAGGGCGTCGTCGTCCGCCTTTGGGGGCGTTTCGGGGACCACTTCAAAGGTGACGTCATCCGCCCAAACTCTTGCCTTGCCAACCAGAATGAAACCGATGTTGATGGAGCGCGCATCGGATTCCACTTCGCCCGATATCTCATAGAATTGCCAGTTGATAGCAGTCACTGGACGGTCCCCCATATTGTCGAAGAAGCCCATCTGGCCGTCCGCACGGTCGACGCGCAGCCACATCTGGCAGTGTCCGCCACCGTCCTGTTGGTCAACACGAATCGCTGCGCGCAGGCGGACGTTTTTGCCGCGGTAGGGCTGAGCGGGAAAGACCTGCATGAGATTCCCGAAGGGCTGGCTTGGGGTGCCATTCTTGGTTTGGATCACGGCACATCCCGAGCCATGGAAGCAGCCTTCACGGCGCAGTTCGACGGAGTAGTCGCTGGTGGGGACGAACCAACCCTGGGGAACGGCGCCAGCCACGCCAACCTCGAAGTCCAAATTGGTGGGACCAATTTGCGCTCCGCCCAGGAATGGCAGCAGCGCGAGCAGGCTCAAGAATCGCATACGCAGACTATAGAGCGCCGCGCTGGTGGACGCAAGGCGTGTGAGCGAGCCCCAACTATCTCGCAGTTTGGCCGTATCACGCGCTACGGGCGGATGTGGTCCAACTGCCGGATTCAGCCGCGCTGTTGGCGGCTTCCGTGACGCACGCGCGCGCATCGCTGGCGGGAAACAGTGTCCGATAATAGCGAATGACGCCCGCCGAGTATTCCTGCTGGGCAAAGCCTACGGCAAGTGATTTCATCGAAACCGCAGGCGTTCCATCGGACAACAAAGCGGGACAGCGCAAATCCCTGTTTATGCCGGGGCTCCAGCCTCGTCCCGAAACTTACCCATTTTGAAACACGCCGGGGCACGCGCTGCCCCCAAGCAAACGATGTAAGCGGACCCGCCTTGACGCAGTTCGCGCGGCGGACGTACGATAGAAAAACACTGATGGCTAAAGGTCGCGACAAACGAAAGCAGGTAGCCAAGAGGCGGAAGAAGGAAGGCCGCACCCGCACAGCGGAGGCCCTCCCTGATGAACCGATGATCCCGATGCTTTTGGTTATTCCACACTCAAGCCCAAACCGCGCTTGGGTTCCGGCGCGATAGCGCTCCCGGAACCAGAGGAAGTGGAAGAAGAAGGCACCGTCACCTGACCAGGCGGCTGTTCGGAGGCATGGTACGGCGGATCGCGGCGCTGGCCACGGGGTAGACGGAGGCGGTGGATGCAGCGAACTCAGGCGGCCAGGAGGTGGGGGCCGGAGAGGTGTTTGTGGAATGCACTGAAAAGACAGGGTTTCGCGGTCTTGGATTTTCCGGGCAGGGCGACAACCCCGCCTTGCCGGGGCGAAGACGGCTCCCGGAGGAAAAACTGCAACTCGCAGGACCACAGGACCAAAGGATTGCCGCGGCTCAGAGGACACCTGAAGATGCGACACGCGATGGCGGCTCTCCCCTGTCTATTGCTCATCGGCGCACTCCCGGCCCTGGCGGACCAATTGCCAGCCGCTTGCGGCGGGGTCGGCGCGAGTAGCTATACCCCTCCCCCGGTGACCGTTCCCCCTGTGGTTCTCAATCGTGGCACGGTGATCACGGTCACCAATGCCACGGTGGCGATTAATGGCGACACGTCCTCGGTGGCGGCGCTGGTTGCCAATCCCGGCCCGGACGGAATCTCTCTCCCGGAAGCGATCATGGCTACGAACAACGACCCCGGCACATGGGTCATCCAGTTCGCCCCCAGCCTGAAGGGCTCCACCATCCACCTCGATCCCGCGCCGTCGGTGGGGTTTCTAGGATTGCCCTTCTTGACCGGTGGCAACGTCACCATCAACGGCGACATCAACGGCGACGGACAGCCCGACATCACACTCACCAGCCTCTCGGGCACCGGTGTGGGTATCTACGTCCTGTCCGGGGGCAACACCCTCTACGGGCTGGCTCTCCAGAACTTCGCGTACGGGGTTTGGATCAGCTCTCAACCAGAGGCAACAGGGCAGCCGGGAGACACGGGGGGGGCTTTCTCCAACATCACCATCAGCAACCTCGTGCTGACGGACATTCAGTATCTGGGGATCGGAGTGAATCCTGGCGGCGCACCGTATCAGAGCACCTTGGACCATATTCTGATTACCGGCAACACCATCTCCGGCAATGTCGCCGGCCCGGTGCTGGGCATCAGTTTGGACCTCGGCAGCACGGCCGGTACGTTGCAGCACATCACCATCGCCAACAACAACATTGTGCTTCCGATGCCAGGCGGGGCAGCCGCGGGAGGCATTGCGATGAACATCGGAGCTGGGATTGGATCGACGAACAACCAGGCGCTCGATACCTTGATCGCTAACAACGCCATTTCAGCCGCTCCTGGCTCATTTGGGATTCGCATTGCGGCGGGCGTGGGCAGTGGATCGGCGAATTTGATTGACGGCATGCAGGTGATTGCCAACCAGATTGACCTCATTGACCAGACCGCGTCAGCAAACGAATTGGGGATCGGCATTAACGTGGCGGTCGGAGATGCTGCCAGCGACGATGCGAACCCGTCCCTGCTGCCGATCCAGTATTCGGAGAACAACATCGCTCGGAATATCGCCATTCTCTCGAACACCATCGGAGAAGCCGGTGGCTTCGGAATCTTCGCTCAAGCGGCATGCTGCGGGAACGCCAATAACACCATCGACAATCTCTCCATACTGGGTAATACCCTGACGGGCATTCAACTCGTTGGCGGAGCCAGCGGTGGGTACTTCAGCAGACCCTCGACCGGGAATATGTTGTCGAACGTGCTTGTCCAGGCGAACACCATCCACAGTTCACCCCTTCCCGGAAACCCAATCTTCACGCTTGAGGAAGCAATCCAGGGCGGGGGAATTAATGCCATAGCAGGATGGGATGAACCGGGAAATAGCCTCAACGGCATCTCGATTGCCAATAACGACGTGAACACGCCGTTCATCGGAATCAACATTGTCGGAGGATTGGGAGTTACGCTGGGACCGGCTGTCCATCCTTTCCCAGCCAACAGTAATGTCGTGGCTCATCCGCAGATCTTCTGCAACCAGATAGACCAGCTTCCCGCCCTTGGTCTTCCGCCCTCGTCAGGAATCAAGGGCATCAACGTGACGGCCGGGTTTGAAACCGCGACCGGAAACCAGGTGCAGGAGGTGCGCGTGGAAAACAATCTGATCGCTGGGGTGTTCAGTGATGCGGCCTTTTTCGCCAACCTGGGCGATGGCGCGTCGGGAAACGCGATATCGGGTTCAAGAGTCTCTGCACCCGTAAGCTGTGATCCACCAGCTCCGTCCATGCCGCCGAAAAACGGCCAGTGTGGAAGGCGTCCACTTTGACTTCTTACGAGGGAACCAGCGGATGTGAGCCAGTTGACGCGCCCTATATGACGGCTTCTGGGAGATCACTCCGATTCGGGTTTCGCACGCGCTGATCCCGCGACGCCGGTTCCGGCCCGCCGTGGCAGCCGCGGAAAGGCTACCGATATGACGCGATAACGCCCGCGCGGCAACGCCATCAGGCTGTATGCAGAATGGTGAGGGCCGCTGCGACCGAGAGCTTCTCGTCCTGGGTCCACGGCGGCCCAATCATCTTCCCCATCGCGGAAAGTCGGGCCGGTAACTCATCGGCTGGCATACGCAACGCCGCTGCGCACTGTGCCAGCACCTCGCGCTCCTTGATGCCAACCACAGCCACACCGCACGCCTCACACGCGCTCCGTAGCACATCCCGAAAGAACACGCCTTCGGCGGTGTGGATCAACGGATGTGCGGCCAGAATCTTGCCGAGTTCGGGCAGCGGCCTGCCCGATCCGAGCAGGACGGCGGCGCCCGCCACGCGGTAGCCTTCGCTGGCGAGGAGGGCAACGGCGTCCCTTATCGCTGCAGCCGCCATCTCCGTAGCGGTCTTCTCTGTGCGTTGGAGAAAGGCTTCGGCCTGCTGCAGTTGCATCTCCTCCGCTGCGTGGTAGGGCTGGCGCGCCCGGTAACCCGAGCCCTTGCTCATCTCGATCCGCCGCCGCAAGACCGCTGACCCACCGGACACGGCAATCATCACCGCCCAGCCCGAATGGGCCCTCAAGCCGAACGCCGCGACTGATTTTGCCTCTCGCATAGCTGAGAGCCTTAGGTGCCAGGAGCGGCCTATCCCGCGTCGCCCAGGAGCCCTTTCAACTTACTTTTCAATGCCACATCAGCAGGCGACCTTGCTGGTCGTTGGAGCCAGGCGTCAAACACGTTCCTGGTCAGCCGATGTTGAGTGCCGGGCTCGCGCGATTCCACGATAAACTCGCACCGCCCGTCGGTTCCTATTTCACGTGCTCGCAGCGGCGGAAACGATCAATCGCCAGCCCCACGGCTTCATACAGCGTCCGCGCCTCCAGCTCCACCGCGGGATCAATACCATCAGAATCCAAAAACGAGACCCGGCAGCACTTCACGATGGCAGCTTATCATATTTCTCCTTTTATTCGCCATAGTGGTCAGGCTCCCGCACAACCTCGCCCGGCTTCTTGTCGTCGCGTAAGCCCATGAAACGGGCGTGCCGCAGATGGCCGTCAGGCGTCCATTCAACGAACTCGAGCTGCCCGACCAGCGCCGGCTTTAGCCACCGGCATTGCTTCATCTTCTCGGCAGTCAGCCCCTCGCCCCAGCGCCCGCCTTTTGCTTCGGGCAGGTTGGCGAATAGACACTCCTCTGCCGCCAGTGTCGAAAAACGCTTGAACAACGGTCCGCCAGCACTCGTTCTTGCAGCAGCGCCCGGCGAACGGTCAGCGGCTCGCTCATCACGTCCGTGCCAGCAAGGATCATCACATCGAAGACGTAATAGAACAGCGCAGCCGTGCTCGCGCCCTGGTGCTGGAGGGCGCTGAATGACGGCCGGCCCGATTCGTCTAGGGCTACGATCTCACCGTCGATAGCGGTTTCATCCGGCATCGCAGCCAGAGCCTGAGCGATGGTCGAGAACCTTGGGGCGAGATCCTTGTCGTTCCGTGACCGCAAGTGCACGCGGCCGCCTGTCTTTATCGCCACGGCGCGGAACACGTCGAGCTTCAATTCGTACGCCCATGAGCCGCCCTCCGGCAGTTTCTCCGCGCTCAGCAGGAGCATGGGGTCGATGAAACGAGCCTCGATCTTCGCGTCTGCCATCCAGAAACCAATCTGCCTCATTCGCTTCGGTGCATCCCAGGGCCAACCCGTTGAGCCCCAAGTGTGCGTTGAACGAAGAAATGCCGTATTTTAGGGGCCCCAGTTCGTCTGGCACTCGTGTTTAATGATATGCAGATAAATCGCTCTAAGCGCCCCATCGCAATTGTCCTTCGCGGATTCGGCAATTTTGAGCGCGCCCCAAAATTCAGCCCGCGGCCCGCTAAGGACTTCAACCAGGACACCAACTGCCAAAGCATATGCCTCGGCGGAGGCACCGCACGCTTCAAGGAGATCTTCAGCCTCCCGGCACTTCATTCGCGTCTGTCCGTGCCACAATCGTATCCCTCCCACCCGCACAAGGGAAGCCCCTTACGCCAAGATCGTACTGGTGAAGAGCTGATCTGGATGCGCTCGCAACCTCCTGCCCGCGTCACTATCGCGGCGCTGCGAGCCGTGCCTAGGGATGGCTGCCGACAACCCGAAATAACGCCGTCGCCAGACCGATCAAGAATCGAAAACGGATCATTTCGCGTGGGACCGGGACTGCCATGAGATAGAAGCTTATCACGGGCGCTGATTTCGTTATTGATGCCATCGGCCTGAAAGTACTGAACGGGCCAGCGAAGGATTGAACATTCGGCAATAAACCGCTACTGTAGATCCAAGAGGGTGCGATGAAACCGCTGCGCTGGGTTCTGGCTGTGGGATGCTGCGTGGCGGATCTCAACGGCAAGCAGGATCTGGTCATCGCCCACTACGGAGGCAGCACCTACACCAGCTTCTTGTTCGGCAACGGTGAAGGTACCTATCTCCCCAGCCTCCGAAACGCGGAGTTTGCCGCTTCGTGGGCCAAGGCGCAGGCTTCCCTTCCCCACGGGCCGGGCGGCAGCAGCCTTCTGGGGCAGATCCTTTACGGGCGTTGGAAGGCCAAGGGCGGCGGCGGCGATCCGCGGGGGACTACGGTCCCGCGTCCATCCACTAGTTCATCCGAAGAATTCAGACCTGATCGGGAGTGAGTAACATGACTTTTAGTTTTCGACGTCGATTGCGATTGCTGGTGGTGGCGGCGCTACTGGTTCTGAACGCCTCGTTTGCCGCCGCCCAGTGTAAATTGTTTTCAACACAAAACGCTATGACGGACTTCGTTATCGACACGTATAAGATTCCGGGGATAATGTTTGACGAGGACGGGAGCCCGTATGACGTCATCAACACCTATACGTTCAGATGGTCCCCCAATGACGTCTTTGTTGAAGTCAATGGCCAGCCCTATACCCTCGGTCCAACCAATAACCCCGACGGGGAGTATAGTTTCGAGGACGCCAACGCGATCTTCAGCCAGATTTGTTATGGACACCCGCCTGGCTCGGGTGCCCAGGTAAAAGTCCGCCCACGTTCCAGTCCCGCCGCGACCGCCGGTGTCTCGGGCGCATACGCCGGTTCGGTGGCAATGGCAGCCTTCAATGGCGATGACATGTCGGGTAGCGCCGTGATCGGTTCCAGCGGGTTTACGGTGATCATTTATGGCGCCAACGGCCAACCCACTTCGACCAGCTTTTACCCGGTCGCCAACATTGGAGCCAGTATTGTGGCCGCCGATTTCAACGGGGATGGCTACACCGACCTGGCGGTGGTCTCCGATCCGCCATCCGGAGGAGGGAGCGTAGTGGTGTATCTCGGCCATGGCGATGGCACGTTCGGAACCGGCGCTAGTTTTCCCGCCGGCGCTTTCCCGTTTTATCTGACCGTGGGCGACTTCAACGGCGATGGCAAGCCTGATCTGGCCGTCTCGGTATTGGCTTCCCAGGACAAGGCGCCGGGGACGGTAGACGTGCTGATCGGCAAAGGCGATGGCACCTTCGCCGCCGCCGTCCCTTACACAGTGGGACTGGCGCCGGCCACCATTGTCACCGCCGATTTCACCGGCGACGGAATCCCCGACCTCGTCGTACTCGATGCCGAAACCGGCATTACCAACAAGGTCTGGGTGCTGCCTGGCAAGGGAGACGGCACCTTTCTCACTCCGGTCACCACCCCCACCGGCACCAACGCGGGCTATCTTCAATATGCCGATTTCAATCACGACGGCAATCTCGACCTCCTCATCGCGGATCAGCTTTCGAGCACCATGGTGCTGATGTCGGGGAAAGGCGGCGGCGCTTTCCAGGCCCCGCAGCGATATCTCTCCGCCGCTAATGGCGTCTCGCTCGGCGTTATTCCGCTAGGCGATGGAACCACGGCGATTCTTGCGCCCGATAATGCCAGCGGCTTCATGGACGGTTATTTCGTCAGCAGTACCGGTGTGATGGGGAGTCCCGCCGTCGAGACCGCCGGCGCGTCGCCCGCCGGCGTCGCGGCGGGAGATGTGAATGGCGACAAATTGCCCGACATCGTCTTCACGGATTCGGAAACCAATAACTTGTACGTGGAAATATCGAACGCACAGCGGACATTTGCGAGTCCCGCGGCCTACCCGCTGCCCGCCACGCCAGGACCGTTGGCAATGGCCGATCTCAATAAGGATGGGTATGCCGACGCGATCGTCGCCACCAGCTCCGGCCTGGCTGTCCTGCTGGGCTCTGCGAGCGGTTCGATGAGCGCGGCGCTCACTTTCGCGAGCGGCGCAAGTTTCAATTCGGTGACCGTCGCGGACTTCAACGGCGATGGCAAGCCGGACGTCGCATCGGCCGCGGGCAGCGGCACGGTATCGGTTTTCCTAGGCAACGGCGATGGCACCCTGCAATCGCCCAAACAGATTTCCTTCACTTCCGGGCTGATTCCGCTCGCCACGGCCGCGGCCGACGTGAACGGCGACGGGAAGGCCGACCTGGTCGTCGCGCTGAGCCCCAGCGATCCGACGCAGAATGGCAGCATCGCGGTGTTGCTGGGCAACGGCGATGGCACATTTCAGAATCCGGCGTACATTCAACTGCCGGCACCGTTGCTACAGCAGGGTGTAGGCGGCACCACGGTGGTGGCGCTGGCCCTGAGCGATGTAAACAACGATTCGAAGCCCGATATCGTGACCGCACTGGACGGCTTTCCGCACCAGGTCGCCGTCCTGCTGGGGCAAGGCAACGGAACGTTCGGTGCGCCGATCCTGACCAATACCAACACCGCGCCGCCTCAAATCGCGGTCGCGGACCTGAACGGCGATGGCAAACCGGACCTGGTCCTCGGCGACTGCTGCGGCCTGAGTGAAGCCAGCTTTCTCGCCGGCAATGGAGACGGCACTTTCCAGCCGGAACTGCAGTTTCCGTCCGGCCCCAATCCGCTCGGCGTAGCAGTGGCCGATTTCAATGGAGACGGAGCACTCGATTTGGCGATCATAGGGCAAATGCAGTCGCCCGATCGGGGGACGCTTACCGTGCTGTATGGCGCTTTTGCAAAGGCTCCTGCGGCGGCGACCGCTACCGCGGCGGTGATCTCGTCGGCGAACGCCAATGCCGGGGCGATCGCGCCGGGCTCGCTCGCCAGCGCGTACGGCGCCGACCTCGCTACCAGTACGCCAGGCTCCACTTCGGTACCTCTACCGGTGACCGATGCGGGAACTTCGGTGTCGATTCTGGATGCCTCCGGAAAGACGACCGCGGCGCCACTGGTGTACGTTTCGCCGAGCCAGGTCAACTTTTACGTGCCTCCGGGCGTCGCTACCGGCTCGGCCACGGTGACTATTACCAGCGGCGATGGGACGCAATCCGCCGCCACGGTGCAAATTGCGCCGGTGGCTCCTGGCGTGTTCGAACTCAACGGCGCGGGCCTGGCCGCCGCCGATGTGTTTCTTTATTTGGGCACCAATGTGACATTGGAGAATGTCTACAGCGTGAACAGTGCCGGACTGGTGGTGGCGAATCCCGTCAGCCTCGGTTCGGGGACGACCCAGGCGTATCTGGCTCTTTACGGTACAGGCTTCCAAGCCGCCGGAACGGCCGGCGTCAAGGTGACGGTGGACGGCGTCGCCGCCACCGTGGCCTATGCCGGTCCGCAGGGGACATTTACCGGCCTCGATCAAGCCAACGCGCTGCTGCCCGCATCGCTGGCCGGAAAAGGCAGTGTCACCGTGCAACTCACGGCCAACGGGATGGCAGCGAATCCCGTGAATATCACGATCCAGTAGGACCGTCCGGCGGCGATCCGCGGTCGTGAGCTTCCGGAATGGTCTGTCCACTTGTGCGCTTTGCTTGATGTCTCGCCTCGCCCCGAGGTAAGGTCCAAATGGCTACCGATATCGCCCATTATGAGGACCCTAAATGAATGATTTGATTGTAGTTCCGCAAACGAACCAGTGGCAGAAGCTGAAGGCGCTGGTGCTGAACAGCGTCTCCTCCCCGATTACGCGCCGCGTGTACAATCTCGGGCTCGACGAGTTCTTCGCGTGGCTGTCCGTCCAGGAACCTCGCCCCGGATTCACCAAGGCGACGGTGAGCGCCTGGCGGGTGGCGCTCGAGGCCCGCGGCCTTGGCGCGGTTTCGATCAACGTGCGGATCACCGCAGTGCGGAAGCTGGCGGTGGAGGCGGCCGACAACGGGTTGCTGGCGCCGGAGTTGGCCAATGGGATCACGCGGGTGAAGGGCGTCGCATCCAAAGGCGTCCGCCTGGGGAACTGGCTCACCGTCCGCCAAGCCCAGACCCTGCTTAACGCCCCGGACATCACCACCACCAAGGGGCTTCGGGACCGCGCGATTCTCGCTGTGCTTCTGGGGTGCGGATTGCGGCGATCCGAGGTGGCGGCGCTGACGATGGAGCACATTCAGCAGCGGGATGGCCGTTGGTGCATCGTGGACCTCATTGCGGTGACCTCGCGCATACACCGTCTGGCCGGAGCAGAATTCCCGCTGCGCCTGAAGGCGGCCGGCGAATACCACGTCGGCATCCAACCCGAGAGACAGCGACCCAGGGTCACCGGGAAACGCGTATCCCGGTAACAGTCCTGCCTCCGCCAGAAC
>Ga0187862_10004445_pt1 | contig 13337 bp, 10 predicted proteins | sample June2016WEW_10_1_FD_133003 | JGI IMG/M metagenome (GOLD analysis project Ga0187862, IMG submission 133003) | Peatland microbial communities from SPRUCE experiment site at the Marcell Experimental Forest, Minnesota, USA - June2016WEW_10_150 | ecosystem: Environmental > Terrestrial > Soil >...
GCACTTCGTCGTAATACCGGCCGTCCACCTTCAGCGCCCGCTCCTCCAGCCCATAAGGAGTAAAACCAAGCGCCGCATACAGCCGATGCGCCGGAACATTCCCCGCAATCACGCTCAACTGCACGAGTTCCACCCGATCCTGGGCGAACGCCAGCACGGCCTCCACCAACTGCCGCGCCAGTCCGGTGCCACGCGCGGCGGGTCGCACGTACATCCCCCAGAGGTGGCCTTTATGCGCCCGCTTCATCCCAGCCTCGGGCATGAAACCGGCAATCCCGAGAACCTCCTGGTCGCGAAACCCGGCGAACACCGTGTTGGCGGTCAGCCGTTGCGCAAAGAACGACAGAGGCTGTGCCGCCTCCTGGTCGAACGCCGCGCTGAACGAGTCAGGGTGCAGCCGCAGCGCCTCCAACCGGATGTCGCGGTACAACGCCGCCTCATCGGCGCGCAGCGGGCGGATCACGAAGCTCATGCAGCAAACCTCCCGCTTCTGGTGGCGCGGCGCAACATCTGCTTGAAACCGGCGCATGCGATTCCCGTCCTTGCCAAGCCGCACGATGGCGCTCCGGCTGCTGCTGCCTTTGGCGGCGGCGCTGCTGTTGGCTGCCTGCGGCGACCTGCCCGAGCCGTTCATTGGCAACCCCGGCGCCACCGCGCGCCGTCTGGCGGTGCCGGAGACGCCACCGATGCTCGCCGTGCCGCCGCCCACCAATGCGTTGTTGGGCGCTCAGGCGAAAAACGACTTCGCCGATTTGCTGGCACTCAGCCTGCAGAACGAAGAGGTCCCCACACTTGCCCGCAAGCCGGAGAAGACCGACTGGCGGCTCTCGGTGAGCGCGCAACGCAAGGGCGACCTCGTGGTGCCGCACTACGCGATCCTCGACCCAACCGGGCATGAGGAGGGCGCGATCGATGGCGCCGCCCTCCCCGCCTCCGGTTGGACAGAGGGTGCGCCCGGGACGCTTGGCCCAGCGGCGCAGGACGCGGCACCGAAGATTTTGGCGCTGATGCTGAGCATCCGGCGGACCCGCGATCGCGCCAACCCGAACAGCCTGGTGAACCGCGCGGCCAAATTGTTCGTGCCCATTGTCACCGGCGCGCCAGGCGATGGCGACACCGCCCTGACCAGGTTGATCCGTGCCGATTTGGCAGACTTCGGACCGCTGGTGCAGCTTACGCCAGACGGAGCCGATTTCATCGTGACCGGCACGGTCACGGTATCACCGCTGCCCAAGGGCCAGCAGCAGGTTGAGATTGCCTGGACCGTCACCTGGCCCAACGGAAGGTGGTCGGCAAGGTCTCGCAACTGAACAGTGTGCCGGCCGGATCGCTTGATACTTACTGGGGCGATGTCGCCGGCGCTGTGGCGCAGGAAGCGTCTGGCGGGATCAACGCGGTAGTCGAGCGGTTCATCGATGGCGACAGGACCGCTTCCGGCGAGGGGGCCGTGCCACACGAGGCCAGCGCCCCTGATCAGCCGGCTAAGGGTCCCGGCCCAGGGGCCTCGGGTACGTCCGGCGGTGGAGTGACGTCGCCTGGAGCCGCTGCACCTAATGAGACCGCCGGCACGCTCGGCCGCACCGCTGCTGGCAGCGGACCGACTGCTCACGAGGGTCCTGCATCGGGCACAGCCAAAGAGAGCAGCGGCCCCATTGATGGTACTCACTCCGATGCTCCCGCCAAACCAGCGGACAACCGGTGACGGCGGATCGTCCGTTGGTCGTAGACTCTGGGCTGGCGGATGACATGTCCCATGCCGGGGAGGATCCACTCGCCGGGAACGCCCCCCTCGCCGCAGTGATCTTGCCGCCGCGCGAAGGGTTCGGCGCTGGTCGGGCCGGCGCTCTGGGATTGCTGGCGCGGCGTTACGCCACCACACCCGGGTTTCGCACATTGGTTATTGGCGGCGAGCAGTCCGGGCCGCCATTCCCCGAGGTGCCGTTCCAATCGATCAAACCCGCCTCCTGGTGTCCAGGCAATATTAATCTGCGCTTCGTCGCGGCGATGATAGGAACCCTGCGCCGCCTGCACCCGGCGTTGATCGAGGTGCACAACCGGCCGGAGATCGCGCTCGCACTGGCGTTGCTGTTCCCGCGGATCCCGGTCGGGCTGCTGCTGAACAACGACCCGATGGCGATGCGCGCCGCCCGCTCCCCGGCGGCACGGCGCCGGTTATTGCGGCGGCTGCGGCCGGTGATGGCAGCGTCCGACTACGTGCGGCGCCGGTTCATGGAGGGGATCGATCCTGCCGCCGGTCGGGTCGAGGTATTGCACAACTGTATCGATCTCGTCGCTGTACCGCCGCCGGCTGAGCGTGAGAAGCTGATCCTGTTCGCCGGCCGCGTGGTGGCTGACAAGGCCCCGGACAGTTTCATCCGTGCCTGCGCGTTGGCACTGCCTTCCCTGCCCGGCTGGCGAGCCGAGATCATCGGCGCCGACGGCATGAGTGCCACCAGCCGGGAAACGGATTATGTCCGCCATATCAAGGCCCAGGCGATGGAGGCCGGGGTGGGAATGACCGGCTACCGCGACCACCCGCTGGTGCTGGAGGCGATGACTCGCGCTGCCATTGTCATCGTCCCCAGCCGCTGGAATGAGCCGTTCGGCCTGACCGCACTGGAGGCACTGGCCTGTGGGGCGCCGTTGATCGTGTCGCCCAGAGGCGGCCTTCCGGAGGTCGCCGGCGATGCTGCGGTCTACGCCAATCCGGATGCGCCGGCGGAGATCGCCGCAGCGATCATCGCTCTGGCGGCGGATCAGGCGCGGCGGGAGGCGCTGTCTGCGGCCGGCCAGGAACGGGCGCGGCGGTTCGATACGCCGGTTGCGGCGGCTCGGCTGGCGGCGTTACGTCATGCAGCGCTGAACGATCGTTAAGCGCAGGCGTTATAAATTGCTTGACACCGGGTTGGGAGGCTGGCAAAGCTCTGAACGAACAGTCGTTCATCATATAGGAAACGAATGCGCGACCCCGGCGGCAAACGCGAACTGATCAAGGACCAGGCGACGCGGCTGTTCGTGGAGCGTGGGGTCGACGCGGTGTCGGTGCGCGATATTGCCGCCGCATGCGAAATGAAACCGTCCAACCTGTATGCCCACTTTGCCTCCCGCGAGGCTCTGGTGGCTGAGCTGTTTCATGACGGCTATGGCGAGTACGGTGAGATCATGGCGAACATTGCAACGTCGCCTGGTCCGTTCCGGACGCGGCTTGAATGCCTGATCCGGGAAATCTGCCGACTGCACGACCAGGACACGGTTCGCTTCCGCTTTCTGGTGCTCACCCAGCACGGGTTCTTGCACCATGTGGAGCCAACCGAACGCAACCCCGTCGAAGTGATCTGCCATACCGTAGCGGAAGCAATGGATTCAGGTGAAATCCCGCGCCGCGAAGTCGAGCTGATGGCTTTGGCCATCATCGGGCTCATCGTCCAGCCCGCCACCGGGCTTTTGTACGGTCGCCTGACCGGAGGATTGCTGGAACGAGCAGATACCATCGTCGCCATGTGCTGGCGCGTGCTGACATTGCCGTAAATACAGGAGGGCAAGATGTCTCCCATTGGTTTGCTGAAGACACGACGCCTGGGTCCTTTAGTACTGGCGCAGTCCTGCGGCGCGCTGAATGACAATCTGGTGAAGAACGCCATGGTCGTGCTGGCGCTTTTTCAACTGCACATCGGCGGTTCCGGCCTGTCCGCGCTGGCGGGGGCACTGTTCATCGCGCCCTACGCGTTGTTGTCGGCAACGGCGGGAAAGCTCGCCGATCGGTTCGCCAAGCCGCGGCTGATCCGTTTGTATAAGTTGATGGAAGTCGGACTGATGGTCCTGGCTGGCCTTGCGTTTCTGTCCGGTAATATTCCCGCTCTGCTTGCCGTCCTTTTCGGACTGGGCTTGCAGGCCACGCTGTTCGGACCGGTGAAATACGGCGTGCTGCCGGAATTGCTCGCCGAAGACGAGTTGATCGCGGGCAACGGCATGATCGAGGCGACGACCTTCCTGTGCATCGTTATCGGCACCGTCGCCGGCGGTGGTCTGATCCTGCTTGACGGCGGCATCGCATTGGTCGGCGTGGTAGGCGTCGTCCTGGCGTTACTGGGACTTCTGGGAGCCATGCGTATACCGCAGGCCGCCGCGGCAGACCCTTCGTTGCGCGTGCGTTGGAATGTGCTGGCGGAAACTCGTGACCTGCTGCGGCTTGCTTACAGCCAGCACGGGATCTGGCTGTGCATCCTCGGCCTGTCCTGGTTCTGGACCGTAGGCGCAACGCTACTGACCGAGTTCCCGGTGATCGCACGTGATACGCTGCACGGCGACGGCTCCGTCATGACACTGCTGCTGTCAGTGTTTGCGATCGGCGTCGGCACGGGTTCCATCTTCTGTGCGAAACTCTTGCATGGCGAAGTCTCGCCGCGGTTCGTACCGTTCGCGGCGTTGGGGATTTCGCTGTTTTGCTGGGACTTTGCCCGTGCCACTGAAGCCTCCGATGGGCTGGCGGACGCGGCTGCGGTGGCCTTGTCGTTCCAGGGCTGGCGCATCGGGCTCGACCTGTTCCTGCTGGCGGCGTGCGGTGGGATATTTTCCGTACCGCTTTACGCAATTATCCAGGACATGGCGAAATCCGACGAGCGATCGCGCATGGTCGCGGCAAACAACGTCATGAATGCGGCGTTCATGGTGTTTGGTGCCGGTGCTGCGGCGGCAATGGCCTGGTTCGGCTTCAGCGGCCCACATGTGCTTGTCGCCACCGCGGCGGCAAATCTTCTGGTCGCGTTCTGGATCGTCCGTATCCTACCGCACGAGGTCTATCGTTCGCTGTTCCGCTGGTTCTTTCACACATTCCATGGCGTGACAGTCCGCGGTCTGGAGAACTACCGCGCCGCCGGATCGCGCGTAGTGATCGTGTCGAACCATCAGTCGTACTTCGACGCCTGTCTGATCGCGGCGTTCCTGCCGGACAATCCCACGTTCGCTGTTGACACGGGGCAGTTCAAAAAGTGGTGGGCGAAACCGTTTCTCAACGCGGTCGATACGTTCCCGGTCGATGCGCACTCACCCTATACCCTCAAGCGAATGATCGAAGCGGTTCGCGACCATGACCGCAAGCTGATGATCTTTCCGGAAGGTCGCCTGACGCGAACCGGCGCACTGATGAAAGTCTACGAGGGCGCTGGCCTGGTCGCCGATAAAGCGCACGCTCGCATCCTGCCGATTTCCATTGACGGGCCTCGGTTTTCCCATCTGGCCAAAGTAGCAAGCCGAATTCATCGGCGCTGGTTTCCTCCGCTGACAGTGAATATCTGGCCCTCCGTCGATCTGACGCCGGCAAATGCTGAGACCCTGACGCCACGCGAACGGCGGATGGCGATCGGGCGCGCGCTGCAGGATGTGATGGTGGACGCAGTGTTCCGGTCGCAGAACATCGACCGCACATTGTTTGGTGCGATCCTCGACGCGGCACACACGCATGGCAAATCGACCTTGATCGCCGAGGACATCGCTCGCACGCCGATCACCTATCAACGGCTGATTTTGGGTGCGGTGGCAATCGGTCGTGCTCTGGCGCGGGAGGTGCCGGAGGGCGGCCGGATCGGCGTGCTGTTGCCGAACGCGGTCGGGTCAGTCGTTACGTTTGCCGGACTTCAGGCGTTCGGCCGCGTGCCTTGCCTGCTGAACCCTTCGGCAGGCGCCACGAACGTGCTGGCGACCTGCCGCACGGCGACGATTGATACCGTGGTTTCCAGCCGCGATTTCATTCAGCGCGCCAAATTGTCTCGACTTGTCGAACAGATGGCAGCAGACCTGCGGTTTGTCTGGCTGGAGGACATTCGCGCCCACCTCGGATTTCGCGAGAAGATCAGGGCAAAGATCGATGCCTGGCTGCCCGGGCGGCTGCCCGGCGCACACGCTGACCCCGGCAGTCCGGCGGTGGTAATGTTCACCAGCGGCTCAGAAGGCAACCCCAAGGGCGTGGCGCTTAGTCATCGCAACATTCTGGCCAATTGTGCACAGCTGTCGTCAGTGATCGACTTTCACGGCGGCGACATCGTGTTCAACGCAATGCCGATGTTCCATTCGTTCGGTCTGACCGGCGGCACGATCCTGCCGTTGGTCTCCGGTGTGCGGACGTTCCATTATCCCAGTCCGCTGCATTACCGGATCATTCCCGGTTTGATTTATGACACCGACGCAACAATTTGCTTCGGTACCGATACATTTCTCAATGGTTGGGCGCGTTACGCGCATCCTTATGACTTCTATGCCATGCGCTATATCTTCGCGGGCGCCGAAAAGGTGCGCGAGGAAACCAAACGGCTGTTCGCCGAGCGTTTCGGCGTGCGCATTCTGGAAGGCTACGGCGCCACCGAGGCCGCGCCGGTAATCGCCCTTAACACCGCAATGCATTGCCGCGCCAGTACGGTCGGGCGCTTGCTACCTGGCATCGAATACCGGCTGGAGCCGGTTCCCGGCATCGAAGCCGGCGGCCGGCTGCATGTCCGTGGGCCCAACGTCATGCTCGGTTATTACTATAGTAACGAACCGGGAGTACTGCAGCCTCTTCTGGATAACTGGTACGATACCGGTGATATCGTTTCGATTGCCGATACCAGGTTCGTTTCGATCCAGGGGCGGGCCAAACGCTTTGCCAAGATCGGTGGGGAAATGGTATCGCTGGCGGCGGCCGAGAGTTTGGTGTTCTCGCTGTGGCCAGACGATCAGCACGCGGTCGTGTTTGTTCCTGATCCCAGGAAAGGCGAACGGCTGATCCTGGCCACGACCCGCCCAGGAGCGGATATGAACGCATTGTTGGTCCATGCGCGAGGGCGGGGTGTCCCGGAGATCATGGTCCCGCGTGCGCTGTTGCCAGTGGCGTCGATGCCGGTGCTGTCAACAGGCAAGGTCGATTATCCCGCAGTAGAGCGCCTGGCGCGGGAGGCAGAACAATCAATCGCTGCGTGAGGACAGTAGATTGCAGAGTCACGGGTTGATCACGGCAACGGCGCCGGCCGGAAACCAAGCAATGCCGTGAATCGTTCTGAATAGAGCGGCCAGGCCTCAGGGTTGACCATGCGCGGCGGCACTTTGCCGTGAAATACGTCGATCCATTGCTGCGCGGTGGCGGTGACCATTTCCAACATCGATTCAGTGGTCATACCGGCGTTGTGCGGGGTGACAATCACATTGTCGATGTGCAACAGAGGATGATCGAGATCCGGCGGCTCCTGCAGAAACACGTCCAGTCCGGCACCGGCGATTTGCCCGGATTTTACTGCATCTGCCAAGGCCGGTTCATCATGGATCCCACCGCGCGCGGTATTGATGAAATATGCGGTTGGCTTCATCAGCGCGAATTGCGCGGCGCCAAACATTCCAAACGTTTCCTTGCTGCGCGGACAGTGGACCGTAACATAGTCAGACCGCCGCAACAGATCCGGCAGTTCGACCTTGGTGGCACCGCGAGCGCCGATTTGATCCGCGGTCAAATAGGGGTCATAGGCCAGAACCGTCATCTGAAACAAACCGCGGCACAGTTCGGCGACCCGGGTTCCGATGTTGCCAATGCCGATAATGCCAAGCGTCTTGCCACGAATGTCGTTGCCCTCGTAAATCCGCCGGTCGAGGTTGCGAACGGTACGCATCGCCCGCTCCGACACCGCGATCTTCTTCGATAGCGACAAGATCAATCCGAGCGCATGCTCGGCGACGCCCTCCTTGTTGGTGCCGGACTGGTTCAAAACGATCACGCCGGCTTTGGTGCAATCCTCGACGTCGATCATGTCATAGCCGGCACCGGTGGAGCTGAGTGCGAGCATGTTGGGACAGTCTGCCAGCAACGCGGCATCGCCGAACCAGGGTTCTCGCAGTTCGGTACGCGGTTGAATTTGGTAGCCATGGGCGCGACGCATTTCAGTCAGGTTTTCATCAGCGGAGGCGGCGTATTCCAGGCGCACCAAATCGAGATCGTCACGACCGCTTAACATCGAAACCGCGATCGAGTTCATGAAGCTTTCAAAATAGACCAGGCGTGGGATGTTGACCGGCATGCTGCTGTTTCCCTTATTTTCCCGCATGTAAAGCGGCTGCGACCTCTTGGATGACTCCGGCCCAGTCGCCTGGGGATTTTTGTTGGAACAACCGGACCGTCGGGTACCATGGACTGTCCGTCCGCCCAGACAACCAGCGCCAGCATTGGTCGTATCGGTTCAAAATCCACACCGGCTTGCCAAGCGCGCCGGCCAGATGCGCGATCGAGGTGTCGACGTTGTCCGACTGCTCGGCGATGATCCCCCGCAATCCCGCCTCGTCGCGCTCGGTAAAGCCCAGTCGCAGGGATTCCAATGCGGCCGTGAGGCTGCTCTGGGTCGTCACGGGTCAGTTCTGGCAATGGAACGGTTTGTCGCCTTTCACCGTCACGCGGAACCCGGAGCGGACCTGCGGGAAGTAGTCCCACATGGCGATGTGCTGCACGCACCGATTGTCCCAGAACGCGACACTATCGGGCTGCCAGCGAAAGCGCACTTGCCAGTGCGGGCGAGCGCAATGTTCATACAGGAATTCCAGGATCGCCTTGCTCTCGGCCTCGGGAACGTCCTTGATGGCAACGGTGAACACCGGATTTACGAATATTGCTTGCTTACCGGTCACCGGATGCGTGCGGATAACCGGATGCTCGGCTCGTGGAAACGTCTTCTCCGCCGTGTCTCCTATCAGCTTGTTGGTCCGCAAGTAATTGGGCGCCCCATCATGGATCGCAGTGAGGCCGGAGAGGAACTTCTGCATTGGCGTCGATAGTGCGTCGTAGGCAGCGTACATACTGCAAAACAGCGTATCGCCGCCGGTCGGCGGAATGGTCTTGAGGTTCAGGATCGATCCCATTGGCGGCTCAGGATCGCAGGACACGTCGGAATGCCAACGCTCTCCGGCAATTCGTTTGGAATTGGCGTCGGCATGCACCGGCAGGATTTCCGGATGACCCTCCGGTCCCCTGGTATTGGGATGGATCGCCAGTTCGCCAAACAACCTGCCAAACGCCTTGTGTTGATCCAACGTCAGCTTCTGGTCCCGGAAGAACAGCACCTGATGCGCCATCAGCGCGTCGTGCACTTCCTGGAACTGCTGATTGCCCAATGGTCGAGAGAGATCGATGCGGGAAATCTCGGCTCCGATGGTCGGGGTTACGGGAGTGACCCCGATTGTTTCATAGGTCATGGCGGGCTCCGTGGATGGGCGGGTTGCCGCGCAGCATGCCCGTTCCGTGACCGCTCGGCAAACCGGTCACACGTTGAAGCGGAACAGCAAAACGTCGCCATCCTTGACGACATATTCCTTGCCTTCGATACGCAACCTGCCAGCCTCGCGCGCACCGGCCTCACCGTTGCCGGCGACATAGTCATCATAGGCGATCGTTTCACAGGCGATGAAGCCGCGCTCAAAGTCTTTGTGGATGACGGCGGCTGCCTGCGGTGCTTTGGTGCCCTTGGTGATGGTCCAGGCCCGCGACTCTTTCGGACCGCAGGTGAAATAGGTCACCAACTCCAACAAATCGTATCCGGCGCGGATCACCCTATCGAGACCAGAATCGTGCAGGCCCAGACCTTCCAGGAACTCCGCCTGTTCAGCAACCGTAAGTTGGGCAACCTCGGCCTCGATCGCTGCCGAAACGATCACACAGCGGGCGCCTTCCTGTTTTGCACGTGTCGCGACGGCGGCGGCAAACGAGTTGCCGGACGCCGCAGCGGATTCTTCGACATTGCAGACGTACAGCACGGGTTTCGACGTCAGCAGTTGGAGCCTACGCACCGCCTCCTCCTGGCCCCTCGGGATCGCCGTGCGGGCCGACCGGCCGTCCTGCAATGCAGCGACCAACGGCTCCATCAGGGCGACGGCGGCAACACTTTCCTTGTCGCCACCGCGCGCCTTCTTTTGTGCCGCCAGCAGGCGCTTCTCCAAACTCTCCAAATCGGCGAGCATCAGTTCCGTTTCGACCACCTCGGCGTCACGCACCGGGTCGATCGAGCCCTCGACATGGGTGATGTCGCTGTCCTCGAAGCAACGCAGCACATGAATGATGGCATCGACCTCGCGAATATTGGCGAGGAACTGATTGCCCAGCCCCTCGCCCTTGGACGCACCGCGCACGAGGCCGGCGATATCGACAAACTCCAGCGAGGTGGGCACGATTTTGGCGGACTTACCGATTGATGCGAGCACATCCAACCGCTTGTCGGGCACGGCAACGCGTCCAACATTCGGCTCGATGGTGCAGAACGGATAGTTTGCTGCCTGCGCCGCGGCGGTGGCCGTCAGTGCATTGAACAGAGTCGACTTGCCGACATTCGGCAACCCAACAATACCGCAATTGAAGCCCATGCTCGCGTCCCTGCTGGCCCGATCGGCGCGGTCATACGCGGGGCAGTGCCGGGGGGCAATCGCTGAGATTTGTGAAGGCGTCAGGGCTCTGCCCTGAAACCCGCAAGGAGGCTCATCGATCCGCTTCGCGGCTCGATCCTTGACCTCCGTCAACGGGCAAGGCCGTTTGAAATCTATCCATTGAGTCTGTGTGTGAAGAGGGCCAACACGGACCATGCAAGGTCACGACCGACCCTCCTCCCACACAGACCCAAATTAATGGTTCCAAGGGCGAGGCCCTTGGCGGAGATCCAAAAGGCAGCGCCTCTTGGTGGGGTCCGGGCAACGCCCCGGCGCTTCTCCTAACCCCAGCGGCCCCCTTGGCTCACACCACCCGACCGGTATCAGCGTCCATCAGGTGCATGTTGTTCATATCGGCCGTCAACGCCAGGATTTGCTCTGGATGTGCCTCGGTTTCCGGCGCCACGCGGGCACAGATCGGGTCACCGCCAAGGAAGAAGTGCACCATGGTTTCCATACCCATGGGTTCGACCACGTCCACCTTCAGATCGACCCTCTCCCAGCCCGGCCGGCCTTGCTCATGATATTCGAACAGATGCTCCGGCCGCATACCGAACACCATCGGTTTGCCTTTGAACGGCCGGTAACGCTCCACGCGGGCGGGTGGAACTGGCAACAAGATTTGTTCGTTCACATGCACCGCAATGCCGCCGCCGCTGCCTTCCACAATCTGGCACGGCATGAAGTTCATCGCCGGCGACCCGATGAAGCCGGCAACGAAGCGAGTCGCCGGATTGTGGTAGAGTTCCTGTGGCGTGCCTACCTGCTCAATCACCCCGGCATTCATCACGACCACACGGTCGGCGAGCGTCATTGCCTCCACCTGGTCATGCGTCACGTAAACGGTGGTGGTTTTCACCGTCTGATGCACCTTCTTGATCTCGGTACGCATTTGCACGCGCAGTTTGGCGTCCAGGTTGGACAGCGGCTCATCGAACAGGAATACCTTGGGGTTGCGCACGATGGCGCGGCCCATGGCGACACGCTGGCGCTGACCACCGGACAAAGCGCGCGGCTTGCGATCGAGCAACGTGCCGATGTCGAGGATGCGCGCTGCCTCAGCGACCCGGCGCTGGATTTCGTCCTTGGGGAATTTCCGCAGCTTCAGGCCGAACGCCATGTTGTCGAATACGCTCATATGCGGATAGAGCGCATAGTTTTGGAACACCATGGCGATGTCGCGATCGCGGGGCGGGACGTCGTTGACGACCTCTCCGGCGATAAGGATTTCACCGCCGGTGATCTCCTCCAGGCCCGCGATCATACGCAAGGTTGTCGACTTGCCGCAGCCCGAGGGTCCGACCAGCACGACAAACTCCTCGTCGGCGATGTCGAGGTCGATGCCTTTCACCGCTTGTACGCCGCCGTCATATTCCTTGACGATCCTGCGGCACGAGACTTCAGCCATTTTGGTTCATTTCCTCGAAAAAACCCGTGGGCGGGATGCCCAGAGGCAGGGTTGCGGGGTCAGCCTTTAGTAGCTCCGGCGGTCAAACCGGCGACATAGTAGTCCATCAGGAACGCATAGATAATGATCGGCGGCAGCGAGGCCAGCAGGCAGGCGGCCATGATCTTGCCCCACTGGAACACGTCGCCGCGGATCAGGTCGGAAATGATACCGACCGTCAGCACCATCTGGTTCGATGTATATAGGTAGGCCAGCGGATACAGGAACGCGCCCCAGGCGACGGTGAACGCGAAGATGGTCGCGGCGATAATGCCGGGCATGGCGACCGGGATGAAGATCTTCAGCAGGATCTGCATATAGCTCGCGCCGTCGATCAGTGCTGCTTCGTCCAGTTCTTTTGGAATGGAACTGAAGTAGCCGATCATGATCCAGGTGCAGAACGGCACCGCCAGCGTCGGATACAGCAGCACCAGACACCAGACGCTGTTGATCATGCCGAGCCAACCGACGATCTGGAACAGTGGAATGAACAGCAGCGACGGTGGAATGAGATAGGTCAGGAACACGCCCGTCGACAGCGCGTTGCTGCCCCAAAAGCCCATGCGTGCCAAGCTGAATGCCGCCAGGACCGAAATGATCATCGAGACCGCGACAGTCAATACGGTAATGACCACAGAATTGAGGTAGTAGGTCTGGAAGTTCGGATAAGTGATCAGATACCAGAAATTCTCCAGTGTCGGGTGATGTACGACCCACGGACTGCCGGTCTCCGACGAGATTTCCGCCGATGATTTCAGACTGGTCATCAGCGTGTAAAACGGCGGCATCAGGAAAAACACGACGAACACGGCCAGCGCCGCGTAGCTGCCCCACAATGCCCATTGTCTCTGGCGATGCAGGCTGTTGCGGCCGGCCTTGGTCCTCGCCGCAGCTTCGCCAATGGTGCGCGCCGCCACCTGCGCCCGAGCAAGGCCTGAAACCGCCGATCGCAGCGGCTTTCCAAGGTGTGCGCTCATGCCGCGATATCCTTGGTGCGCTGGGTCACGCCACGCAGGACAAAGAGCGCCGCGAACGCGAGGATCGGGAACATGAACAGACTGACCGACGCGCCCAGAGGAATGTCGCCCGACTGGATGCCGACCTGGAACGCATAGGTCGCGAAGACATGGGTCATGTCTTCCGGCCCGCCGGCGGTCAGAATGCGAACGATGTCGAAGTCGGCAAAGGTCACGATCAAGCTGAACAACACAGTGATCGCAATGATGTTGCGCATCATTGGCAAGGTGACGAAGAACAGCTTCTGCCGCGCCCCCGCGCCATCGATCGAGGCGGCCTCATAAAGCGCCTCGGGCACCGATTTCAGCGCGGCAAGATACATGATCATAAAGAACGGTGTGCCGAACCAGACATTGACCGTGATGGTGCAGACGCGGGCAATCCAGCCAACGCCAAGCCATGGCACGTTGGCGAACCCAAACTGGTTGAGGATCCAGTTGAACGCGGAATA
>Ga0187862_10004450_pt1 | contig 13329 bp, 10 predicted proteins | sample June2016WEW_10_1_FD_133003 | JGI IMG/M metagenome (GOLD analysis project Ga0187862, IMG submission 133003) | Peatland microbial communities from SPRUCE experiment site at the Marcell Experimental Forest, Minnesota, USA - June2016WEW_10_150 | ecosystem: Environmental > Terrestrial > Soil >...
CATCGTCGTCGCGCCCGACCTGCTCTTCGGCTTCGGCCCCAACGGCGGCGGCACCGACGCCTTCCCCAGCCAGGACGCCGTCACCAAGGCCGTCTCCGCGCTCGATCCCGCCGTCGTCACCGCCGACCTCGACGCCGCCGCCGACTACGCGAAAAAAATTCCCTCGGCCAACGGCCGTCTCTTCGTCGCAGGCTTCTGCTGGGGCGGTGGCAAGTCCTTCGACTTCGCCGCGCACCGCCGCGATCTCGCCGCCGCATTTGTCTTCTACGGCCCGCCGCCCGCCGACGACGCGCTCAAAAATATCACCGCGCCGGTCTACGGTTTCTACGGCGGCAACGACGCGCGCATCACCGCAACCGTCCCCGCCACCACCGCCGCCATGAAGGCCGCCGGCAAAAAATATGATCCGGTAATTTATGACGACGCGGGTCACGGCTTTATGCGCGCCGGCGAAGACCCTGCCTCCAACCCAGCAAACAAAGCCGCGCGCACCGAAGCCTTCCAGCGCCTGGTTGCACTGCTCAACCAGGAGAACGCCGCTGCGCCCCCTCTCGCTCCGGCGCAAGGTGCAGGTCAAGGCCGCGGCTTCGGTCCAGCCATCGGCGTTCCCGTCGCCGGAATGCCCTTCGTCCACGATCCCTCCACCGTGGTCCGCTTCCACGGCAAGTACTACGTCTTCTCCACCGGCCGCGGCGCGCCGTTCTACTCCTCGCCGGACGCGCTCACCTGGACGCGCGAGGGCAGCGTCTTCGCGCAGATTCCCGACGCAGTTCACGCCTTGGTGCCCAAGAATAACGGCACCGACGTCTGGGCGCCGGACATCATTCGCATGAACAACCAGTTCTATCTCTACTACGCGGTGTCGAGCTGGGGATCGTTCCAGTCGGCGATTGGCCTCGCCACCAACCCGGTCCTCGACCCCAGGGACCCTGCCTATAAATGGACCGATCGCGGCGTGGTCGTCACCTCCAATGGCAACGAAGACCTCAACGCCATCGATCCCGGCGTCATCCTCGCGCCCGACGGCACCCTCTGGATATGTTACGGCTCGTACCACGGCAGCATCCGCGTCACCCAGCTCGACCCGCACACCGGCCTTGCGCTCGCGCCCAACACCCTCGGCGCACCCATCGCCACGGCGCGCGAGTCCGAGGCCTCCGACATCATCTTTCACAACGGCTTCTTCTACCTCTTCGTCAATCACGGTAGTTGCTGCAAGGGCAAGGACAGCACATACAACATCCGCGTAGGCCGCGCGCGCACCATCACCGGGCCGTATATGGACCGCGACGGCAAGCCCATGTCCGAGGGCGGCGGAACGCTTTTCCTCGCCTCCGACGCCGAGCGCATCGGCCCCGGCCACTTCGGCCGCATGGTCGACTCCGACGCGCCATCCACTGGCCCTGAGCGCTTCAGCATCCACTACGAGGCCGACCTCACGCGCGGCGGACGCTCCGTGCTCGACATTCGCCCGCTGCTATGGTCGCCCGACGGCTGGCCCATCGCCGGCGATAACCCAGCCGTCGCCGCGCATTGATGCCGCAGGCAATCCTGTAGTTCAGCGATGCGATTCGATGTGATACGTCCCCGCAGGAAGCACATAGAGCGACTTGTAACGAGTGGCGTTGTTGTCCATGGTATCGACAACGGGAATCTCTTCGGACCATTGCGCACGCGCGTTGGTCGAAGCGATGGGCTTGCCGTTGAGCCTGATCTCCTTGCCGAACTCCTGCGGGATGACGACCCGGCCTGCAACGGGGAGTGTTATATCCATCGTCAGCTTGTCTCCGTTGCGCGACCATGCACTGGCAATGAGGCCCAGGCTGGAGTGGTAGGTGGCAGAGACGTGCGTGAGATCGCCCACAATAGCGGGCTGGATGAACATCCGTGCATCGGAATTATTTTTCCCCTCCCACAAATCAACTCGAATCCCTGCCAGCCCACGATAGAACCACTCCTCCGCGTGGCCCAGCATGAAGTGGTTCTGCGACGAGGTGGGATTCGCGTCCCAAGCCTCCGTCAGCGTCGTTGCGCCATGCGCAAGCTGGTCGCCGTAGCTCGGCTTGTCGGTGCGCGCGAGCATTGCGTAGAGAACATCGGAGCGCCACCCATCGGTCAGCGCGCGGACGACGTAGTGGAAACCCACGTCGCCCGCCGTCACGTGGTCGCCCTGCGCATGAATGTCCGCGACAAGATGATCGAGGACCTTGTCGTAGTGATCGCTGGGAACCATCCCGAGAGCCAGAGCCATGGCGTTAGCGGTCTGCGAGCCTGTGTCGTACTGGTTCGTATCCGCGTGGAAGAATCGAGCGTTGAAGGCCTTCTTTACCTCATTGGCTTCCATCAAATAGTCTCCCGACATTTTGTGGTCGCTCGCCACTTCCACTTCATGATTGCTCGCATAGTCGGAACACTCGATTAGGAAGGCGACATGCGCGAGTGCAATCAACTCCTCGTAGTAGATCGCCGTCGCCGTCACGCCTGCGCTGGTCAGTTGCGAGCGCCCGGGGTTCTTCGGCCCAATGTCGTACCAGTCGCCCAGACCGTACAGCAGCAGGTGTCCCTGCGCCTTGCCCCGTAGATACTCCGCATAGCGTTGCATCGCGGGATACTGCGCACGCAGCAGATCGAGGTCGCCATAGAACTGATACGCCTCCCACGGGCTCAGGATCACCGCCGCGCCCCACTCCGGCGAATCGCGGAAGTCGCCGGCGAATGTCGTGAACTCCGGCGCAATGTCCGGCATCAGTCCCTCCGCCGTCTGCGCGTCGCGCATGTCCGCGGCCTGCTTGGCGTAGAGGCCCGTCACGCCGTAGTTGTACATAATCGAAGCCCCCGCCAGATGCGTCTGCTCCAGCCAACCCAGCTTCTCGCGCGTGGGGCAATCCGTCAGCACCGAGACCGAGTTCGACAGGATCGCGCGGTCAATCAGCGTGTGAATGCGGTTCAGTAGCTCGCTCGAGGAAGTAAACGTCCCATCCACAGCAAACGCATCGTGCAGAAATCGCCCTGCAATCTTCACCACCACCGGCGGACTTGCCTCAGGGTTGAAGCCCACCGTCTCCACCTGCATGTAGCGAAATCCGGTATAGCTGAAGCGCGGATGCCACGCCTCCACGCTGCCGCCCTTCAGCGTGTAGGTGAAGTACGCAGGATTCTTCGCGGACGCGTTCATGCTGCGCTGCGTCACCAACCCATTCGCATCCAGCAACTCGCCGGGCAGCAGCTTCACCGCGTCCCCGCGTGCGCCCGTCACCTCGATCTCCGGCCAGCCCGCCATGTTCTCGCCCAGGTCGTAGACCGCGACGCCCGGCCTCGGATGCGTGATCGCAACCGGCGCGTAGCTCTCCTTTGCCACAACCGGCGGAATCGTCTCTGCAACCAGTTGCCCGCCCGGCCCATCGACAACGCTCGCCGCCGCCCATCCCTTGTCGTCGAAACCTGCCGCGTCCCACTCCGCCTGCTCCAGCCGCGCGTCGTAGTCCTCGCCGCCGTAGATGTTGCTGAACAGGATTGGCCCGCTCGCGCTCTTCCACGCGCCGTCCGAAACAATGCGCTGCTCCGTGCCATCCGCGAATCGCAGCACCAGCGCAACCATCAGCTTCGGCTGGCCAAACGATCCGCGAAACTTGGTATAGCGGTTGGCCGGCGACTCCACGTTGTACATCCCGTTGCCCAGCAGTACGCCAATCGCGTTCTCGCCCGGCATAATCAGCTTCGTTACGTCGTAGCTGTCGTAGTAGACGCGCTTGCGATAGTCGCTCCAGCCCGGTGTAAGCAACGCCTGCGTAACGTTGTGCCCATTGATGTGCGCCTCAAACTGTCCCAGTCCGCATATGTTCAGCGTCGCCGAGGTGAGCTCTGCGCCCGCCGTAAAGCTTCGCCTAAAGATCGGCAGCGGCACAGGTGTCGTAACAACATCCGCATTCCCCTGACCGGAAGACACAGCAGGCCCAGTGGCTGCGGGTGCAGATGCGATGTGCGAGTCTGCCTGCGCTGCAATCCAGCGCGCATCGCCAGCGAATGGAGAACCAATCAAACCCCCGCCAGCCGCAGTAATCGGCTGCGCGGCAACCCCAGTAGTTGGACAAGCAACCAGCGCAAGAACAACGACAACCAACGCCGCGAACTTAAAGACTCCTCTGTAATAAATCGACATGCGTAGTTCTCCTCTGCGCAAGCTGGGGTCAGCACGCCCCCCCCCCCGAGAAATCCTACTCCGTCGTCACAGCCTTGGTCAGGTTGCGTGGCCGGTCCACATCCACGCCGTGGCTCACCGCCATGGTGTAGGCGAAGAGTTGCAGCGGCACCACCTCCGCAATCGGCAGCAGCGACTCGCACGCCGGCTCGATCCATATCGTGTGCGTGGCCAGCGACGCAATCGTCGTGTCTCCGGCGTTGGCCAGCGCCAGCACCCGCGCCCCCTGCTCCCGCATGTCATACAGCAGCGACACCGTCTTCTCGTAGCGCAGCAGCGACTCCGGATCGTCCGCGTCCACCGTCGCCAGCACCACCAGCGGCACATGCGCCGACACCAGCGCATTCGGCCCATGCTTCAGCTCGCCCGCCGGATAGCCCTCCGCATGCAGGTACGACGACTCCTTCAGCTTCAGCGCTCCCTCCCGTGCAATCGCGTAATGCACGCCGCGCCCGAGGTACAGAAAGTTCTGCGCATCGCTGTACAGCGGCGCCAGCGCGGCAATCGTCCGCTCCCACGCCGGAAGCTGCGCGGCAATCGAATCCGGCACACCAGCCAGCGCCGCCAGCATCGTCTCGATCGCATCCTTGGCTAGCGCGCCCCGCTCACGCGCAGCCAGCAGCGCCAGCACCAGCATCAGCGTCAACTGCGTGGTAAAGCTCTTGGTCGCCGGAATCGCCAGCTCCACGCCGGCCAGCGTATCCAGCTCCACCGTCGCCTCGCGAGCCATCGTCGATCCATGCACGTTGGTCACCGCAATCGTCGGATGTCCGCGTCGCGCCGCCTCCCTCAGCGCAGCCAGCGTGTCCGCCGTCTCGCCCGACTGCGATAGCACCATCACCGGGCTTGGATTGTCGGGATGCCGTCGCAACGCGGTCGAGCGGCACGCATACTCGCTCGCGTACTCCACATCCACCACCAGCCCGGCCAGGTCTTCCAGCAGGATCTCCGCCGCCAGCCCCGCATGACGGCTCGATCCGCTGGCCGCAATAATCAAATCAGGATGCTGCCGAAACAGCGCCGCAACCGCCCGCAGCGGCTCCTCGCGAAACTTCGGCGTGGTGCCGGACAGATCGAGATAACGTTCCAGCGTGCGCGCAATCGCCGCTGGCTGTTCGTAGATCTCGCACAGCATCTGGTGGGCAAAGATGCGGGTCACAGACTGCAACGGCATGGCCTGATCGCTCCTCCACCCATGATTGCACATTCGATGCACTAGACTGGAGCGATGCGACTGACTCCGGTCTTCCTGCTCTCCGCCACCGACGCCGCCCACTTCCCTTCCGTGGCCACGACCTTCGGCGCGCCCGAGATCGCCTTCCTCGGCCGCTCCAACGTCGGCAAATCGTCGCTCATTAATGCGCTGCTCGCCTCCAAACAGGCGCACACCTCATCCACTCCGGGCCGCACCCGCGCCATCAACTTCTTCGCCCTGCACGAGGGCGCCGGCGACAAGATAAAACCCCGTCCCACGCTGCTCTTCGCCGACCTGCCCGGCTACGGCTACTCCAAGCTCTCCCGCTCCATCTCCGCCGAGTGGCCGAAGTTCATCGATCCCTACCTCGCCCAGCGCGAGACCCTCGCTCTCGCCGTCTGCCTGGTGGACAGCAACGTCCCGCCCCAGCCCAGCGACCGCCAGCTCATTGACTATTTCAAGCAGACCCAGCGCCCATTCCTGGTCGTCGCCACCAAGTCCGACCGCCTCTCTGGCAACGCGCTGGCCAAGTCGCTCGCCGCTCTCAAGCGCGAACTCGAACTCGACGAGGTCCTCCCCGTCTCCGCCAAATCCGCCACCGGCGTCAAAGCCCTCTGGCCGCGCCTGCTCTCCCTCGCCGAGTAGCTTCAGCAAATATCTTTTTGAATTGTCGTTCTGCCCCTGAGCTTGCCGAAGGGGAAGAATCCCCGTATTTCGTCGTTGCTTGTCTTCCCTATTCCTGCTCAGACGCCCAGCAGAGCGCGTTGCTCTTCTTCGCTAAGCCACACCCAACGGCCACTTCGCGCCCCGCGCAGATACTTCGCTACGCGCTGCACCCAGCGCCTGCGGACCAGATCGTCAGGCGGAAGAATCGCCAGCAGCCGCTCGTCCAGCGTTCGCAGCTCAACCGCATTCGCCGCGGTAAGAAAAACCTCCTTGAACCTCCTGCGCGCAATGCCCGTTTCGCTTTGTTCCTCACCCGCATTCCCCATCGACCGCAAACCCATCCCCCCCGCACGCAGCGCCCGAATGCTCTCGTTCTCCAGAATCGCCTGCGCATCCTGGTTCGCTCCGATCAGAAGCAGATCGGGCAGCACGCCGCGCTCCACCATCTCGAGCAACGCCACTTTCACATCCGTAATCAGCCCCACGCTGAGCGGACGCCGCAGGCGCACCTCATTCTTCATCGCGCGCAGGGCCTCATCCAGCGTGTTCACCACAAAGTCCAGTTCGCCGCGCCGCATCGCCGCCTTCACCGCGTCCACATCGCCATCGACAGCCAGAGTCGCTCCTCCCGCAATGCTCACCGCGGCGGGCACGCTGCTCGCCGCGCACCCCTCGCCGCAGCACAGTACCAACCCTCCGCCCCACTCCTCGCGCGCCTCCATCAGCGCTCCATACAGGCGCAGCGTCTCCAACTGGTGCTCGCTCTCATGCGCTCGCTGCATCCAAACTCTCCAATAATAAGAAGCCCCGCAACGAATCCGTCGCAGGGCCTCCCAAATGCTCAAGCCAATTGTCGTCTATCCGCCGTAGTAATCCAGACCCAGGTGCGTGATCAGGTCCTCGCCCATGATGTGTCGCAGCGTGTTCTTCATCTTCATCGACTGGATGAAAAGATCGTGCTCCGGGTAGACGCCCGGCGCGCTGTCCGGCGCCTTGAAGTAGAAGCTCAGCCACTCCTGAATCCCCAGCCCGCGAAGGCTCGGCGTCCTCGCCGCTAGGTCCATGAACAGGCATAGGTCCAGCGCCAGCGGCGCCGCCAGAATCGAGTCGCGGCACAGGAAATCCACCTTCAGTTGCATCGGATACCCGAGCCAGCCGAAGATGTCGATGTTGTCCCAACCCTCTTTGTTATCACCACGAGGCGGATAATAGTTAATGCGTACCTTGTGATAAAGGTCCTTGTACAGGTCGGGGTACAGCTCCGGTTGCAGGATCGTCTGCAGCAACCCCAGCTTCGACTCCTCCTTGGTCTTGAACGATGCCGGATCGTCCAGCACCTCGCCGTCACGGTTGCCCAGGATGTTGGTGGAGAACCAGCCGCTCACGCCCAGCATGCGCGCCTTGAACGCCGGCGCCAGAACGCTCTTGATCATCGTCTGCCCGGTCTTGAAGTCCCGGCCGCAGATGGGCGCATTCATCTTGCGCGATAGCTCGTTCATCGCGGGAATGTCCACAGTCAGGTTGGGCGCGCCGTTGATGAACGGAATCCCTTCGGTCAGCGCCGCCCACGCATACAGCTGTGACGGCGCGATCCCCGGGTCGTCGTTCTCCATCCCCTTCTCGAACGCCGCCAGCGTCTGGTGTACCGCCGTCGGCGACAGGAAGATCTCGGTCGATCCGGTCCAGATCACCACCTGCCGGTCGGTCTTCTTCTTGAACTCCTGAATGTCCTTGCGCAGTTGCTCGGCCAGGTCGCGCTTGTTCTTGCCGCTCTTGATCCGCGTCCCGGTCAGCCGTTTCACATAGTGCTGGTCGAAGGCCGCGGGCATCGGCTCAATCGACTCCAGGTATGGCCGGATCTTCTCCAGCGTCTCCTTGTCCAGCACCTCCGCCGTCTTGGCCGCGTCGTACAGATTGCCGCCGAAGATGTCCCACCCGGCGAACACGATGTCGTCCAGCTTGGCCAGCGGCACGAAATCCCGGATCAGCGGGGTCTTGCCCTCGGTCCGTTTGCCCAGGCGGATGGTTCCCATCTGTGTCAGCGACCCGATGGGCTTGGCAATCCCCTTGCGGACCGCCTCTACGCCGGCGATGAGAGTGGTGCACACCGCTCCCATCCCGACCGTCATAATTCCAAGTTTCCCTTTGGCTGGCTTGATGCTCGCCGCGTCTGGCGTGGCGGCTCCGGGTGTAGACATGCTTTGCTTTACCCCTCTGTCCTGCAAAATAGGTGCGCTTCTTCCGTTAAACCGGAAAGATCAGTATATCCCTCCGCCCCGATTGCGTGTCCATCTTCTCGGCTCATGCCGCCTCCGCGCGAATCCGCCCCCGCCAGTGCGACACCACAAACCACGCCAGCCCCACCGCCAGCAACCCCTCCACGCCCAGGTGGAAGCGGTGAAAGACCTCCTTGAACTGCGGATTGCTGTTCCAACTCGCGCCCAGCCGCATCCCCACATACGCCAGCACGTAGCACCACGGCCACGACCCCACAAACGTATAGATGTGGAAGCGCGCCTGGTTCATCTTGGCCACGCCCGCCGGAAACGCGATAAACGTGCGAATGATCGGCAGCATCCGCCCCACCAGCACGGTGATCGACCCGTAGTGCGCAAAGAAGTGGTTCACGCGGTCCAGGTCGCGCCTGCTCAGCAGCACCCATCGCCCATAGCGTTCCACCATCGGCCGCCCGCCCCGCGCTCCCACCCAGTACGCCGGCACCGACCCTAGGTTCGACGCCAGCGACGCCACCGTCGCCAGCAGCACAAGCTGCATCTGCACCTGCATCGGCGTCATCCCCGCCACATGCACCAGGGCCACGCCCGCCAGCGGCATAATGACTTCACTCGGAATCGGAATGCACGCCGACTGCACCGCCATCAGCAGCACCACGCCCCCGTACCCGCCGCTCCCCACCACCCCAACCAACCACGCAATAATTTTCTCAGACATGCAGATGCAGTATACCCGCCCCCCGCTTGTCATTCCCTTGGTTTGGGCAACCTTGTCCTCACGCCGGAGGACGAAGCATCCGCTCGAAGACCTGCGCGATGTAGCTCACCGCATTCATCGTGTTCTCGTAATGCATGCGTTTCGGCCCGATCACGCCCACCGTTCCGTGCCCATCGCCCGCCATCCGCGCCGACGCCGCAATCAGCACCAGCCCCGCCATCTCCGGCGCGTGTTCCTCCAGATCGAAGATCACCCGCACCGACTCCTGTCTGGCGTCGATATACGCATCCAGCAGCTCCACCAGCCGCTGCTTCGCCTCCAGCGCCGACAGCACCTCGCGCAGCCGCGCCATCTCTTCCGCCGTGCCCACGCCGCGCGAGCCCAGCAGGTTGGCAACCCCCTCCACATACACCGTCTGCACGCCCGCGCTGCCCTCCGGAACCGCACCCGCCCACAACTGCTCCACCGAGCTCAGCAGCCGCTGCACCTCGCTGCGCTCCCGTTCCACCAGTCGGCCAATCTCCGCGCGGACCCGCTCGATGCTCCATCCGCGAAAGTGCTCATTCAGGAAGTTCGCCGCCGCCTCCAGCTCGCGCGCCGTAACGTCCGCTTCCATCGTCAGCATGCGGTCGCGCACCAGCCCCGAGCTGGTCACCACAACGGCCAGCACGCAGCCCTTCCTCAGCCGCGAAAAGTGCACATGCTCCAGCGTGTCGCCGCCCGCAACCGACGCCACGGCCACGCCCACCCCGCTCGATACCGTCGCCAGCACATGGCTCGTCCGCTCCAGCATCGCCTGCGTCCCCGTCACTCCCGCAAAGCTCGAATCAATCTGTGACTCCAGGTTCAAACGCTGCGACTCAAGGTTCAACCGCTGAACCCCGCCCAGCAGCCGCACCCCCGCGGTTCCGCTCAGCCGCTCCACATACAGCCGAAACGCGCGCGCCGTCGGCACCCGCCCCGCCGACGTGTGCGGCTGCTCCAGCAATCCCTCATTGGCCAGCTCCGCCATCTCGTTGCGCACGGTCGCCGAGCTAAGCCCCGCGGCGTGCCCACCGCCCGCCAGCACCCGCGCAATGGTTCCCGCAATCGTCCCCGAACCCACCGGCTCGCCCGTCTCGATATAGTTCTCCACGATGGCCGTCAGGATCGCCCGCTGCCGCGCCGTAATCCGCTCCGCCTCCGCCATCGCGCACTCCTTCACCCACAGTTTATTCCCTCCGTAAACCCCTGGTTTTTGTTTAATTGCCGGCGCGGACGCTTCACCACCCCGCGCTCGCCCACCCCACCCGGCGCGGGCCTCTACTTCTTCCGCATCTGGTCCATCAGTTTCTCTGCAACGTCTTCGGCGGCCACATCATAAGTTCCCGCCTCAATCTTTCGCCGCAGCGCCGCCACCTTCTCGAAGCGCACATCGCTTCCTGTGCTCGCCTGCGAGATCAGCGCCCCGGCCAGGCTCACCTGCGTCTCATCGTCCGCAATCTCCCCGACCCCGCTGCACAGCGGCTTTGGCTTGGCAGCGCGCGCGCCCGGCTCAGTCAGCCTAGGCCGGGCAGACGGAGGCAATCCGCCGCCTGCTCCAACCGGGGTTATAGGCATGGCTTCCGTACTCTCCCCTGTTCGACTTGCGTCACTCACCCGCGCACCTCCACATCCCCCCATCTCTCCGACTAATCGGCAGCCCCAGCAAAAACTTCAGATCGAATCCTGTTCTGCAACATCAATTTCCAGAATAGACCGCATAAACTCCCCAAACTTTAATATTCTTCAGCCAGGCTGCGCCCCATTCCTCAACGACCGCTGGCAAGACAATTCAGCCCGTTCGCGAGACAATCAACCCATGGCAGAGTCTCCCGCACCGCAGCACCCAGCCGTCTCCACGTCATCCGCCCCCGCCGCGCACGACCCAGCCGCGCCCGCACGCCGCCAGGTCGTCTGCTTCAGCTTCTACAAGCTCCTCCCCGAGTGGCGTCGCCTGCCCGCCTCCGAGCGCACCGCCCACAAATCCGCCTTTGCCGCCGTCCTCGAAAAGTGGAACAAGCCCGGCGAGTTCCTCTCCCTCACCTACTCCACCATCGGCACCCGCGGAGACGTCGACTTCTGCGTCTGGACTATCGGCTACGCCGTCGACGAGCTCAACCAGATGCGCGCCGAGCTTCTGCGCACGCCGCTCGGCGGTTACCTGAACTCGCCGCACAACTTCCTCGCCATGACCAAGCGCTCGCAGTACCAGATCGGCCGCCCCGACGAGAGCGAGGGCGAGGGCCGCGGCGCCATCCGTCCCGGCGGCCAGAAGTACATCTTCATCTATCCTTTCTGGAAGACGCGCCCCTGGTATCTGCTCCCGCTGGCCGAACGCAAACGCCTCATGGACGAGCACATCCGCATCGGGCTGCTCTACCCGCGCGTCAAGCTAAACACCACCTACTCCTTCGGCCTCGACGACCAGGAGTTCGTCGTCGCCTTCGAGACCAACTTCCCCGAAGACTTCCTCGACCTCGTACAGCAGCTCCGCGAGACCGAAATCAGCCTCTACACCCTCAAAGACTGGCCCATCTTCAGTTGCGTCCGCCTCACCCCCGCCGAAATGCTCGACCGCCTGGGCTAATTTGTGGCCCGTATTCGAACCGAGCCTCGACGCCCCGGGGCCGCGCTTAATGACTACAACGGCGTTTATAGGGACTAATTCCGGAGCTAATTTGCAACCCATGCTCGATCAGTGCTCTGGCATGGCTGCATCAAAGTGTGGTCGCCAGTTCGCCTAACCACCCGATGCTGGTATAGTGCTCGGCAGACACGCCTTAAAATATCGGTTGCAGTCCAGGGGGTGCGGTGTAATGACGGGAATGGGGGAAGGAGCGGCATCGGCGGCGAAAGGTCTGCAAGTCATCAAAGACCTTCCGCTCTGGGTGCTTGTCGGGCTGACGATTGCGGCGTTAGCGCTGCTCTTTGTTCCGGGAATTACATCGACCGTTCCGAGTGTGGCGAAGCCCTGGATTATCATGGCGGCTGTGCTTTTCGGCGCATTGGGGGCCGCGCGCGCGACTGCGCTCTTGATCGAGCGTATACCGATTTGGCGGGCGGCGAGAGCAGCACGCCGGAAGTTCCATCTCACCGCCGTTACGCAGCAGAGCTTTTGGGCCTCTTCAAAGCAGCCTGATGATTCCGTCGTAACGCAAGTTTCCGCGCGGCTCTACATAAAGAATCTGACCGATTATCCTTTGGCTCTGGTAAGCGCCATGCTCGTGAAGCCGCACGTCCGCGGTGAAATTGTAAGCAGCGATGTCTCGATAAAGGCCGTGGACCGCAACATCTACGGGGACGCATTCAGTTCAGGACACACGATTCCTCCGAGGATGGCACTTCCGGCAAGCGCGCATATCATGATCCGCGGCGTGCCATGGCGTGAACCGAAGAGGGAGATTCGCGTTACGATCTCTCTTCGGGATGATGAGGGGCGGGAAGAGCGCGTGAAAATGGCCATGCGTGTCATACCGAAGCCACAGGTGGTTACCGCCTTGCCTGCTCTTGAGGTTGTATCTCTGCTCGCCGATCCCATTGAAAAGGAAATTGCCGCCGTGCTTCAGGCCGAAGTCGCGCGCTATGACAAATGCGGCCGTCCGACCGGAGGACTCGGCAGCATTCACTTAGTCGTGGGCGGGCGTGAAATTACCGGTTTCGGAACCGACGGATGGCTGGCGAATTCGCCGAAGAATCAGAGTGTTTACTCCAATCCAGATGAGGTCGAGCTTAGGTCGGATAATCTCGAAGCCCTGATGGCGTATTACGCGCGATTGTCTGAGGCGGAGCGGACACAACTCGATACTGCGCTTATGAATCGCCTTGGCGAAGAGCGTGGGTACCTGCGCGTGTCTTATTTCATTGTGTGCGCGTTGTGGAAGACGGGCAAGCTGCCGGGGGCTTTGAAGAGGGCAAGGGCGAAGCTGCCGGAGGGTGAAATGAAGGCATTCGGGCTGAGTAATACACTCATGCTGTTGAACGGCCTCTTACGCTACCGCTATCCAGACTTCCCCAACGAGATACTGGATGAGATCGAGAGATTCCTGAATGGTATGAATGAGCATTCGTTCCAGATCCCCGAAAAGATTGCAGCCATCCGGGCCATGCGATTGCGCCAAGCGTAAGAATCGTAGATGCTGGCTCGTGATGGCACTCTGTGAGTGCGAATCGCCGAGTTACTCACGAGGATGCAATTAGTAACGGGAAGTCGGCTTCCCATCAGTGATCTTCACCGCCCCTGCTCGCCATCCCCATCGGTTATCCTCGTATATCAACCGCCATGCCCACAAAACAATCC
>Ga0187862_10004471_pt1 | contig 13279 bp, 10 predicted proteins | sample June2016WEW_10_1_FD_133003 | JGI IMG/M metagenome (GOLD analysis project Ga0187862, IMG submission 133003) | Peatland microbial communities from SPRUCE experiment site at the Marcell Experimental Forest, Minnesota, USA - June2016WEW_10_150 | ecosystem: Environmental > Terrestrial > Soil >...
GTGACGAGCATGAACCTGAACCATCAGGCCACGGCCACGGCCAATGCACCCAGCGGCGGTTACATTACCGCCTACACCGTCACCAGTGGCGGGAACGGTTACACGAGCGCGCCGAGCGTGACCGTGTCCGGGGGCGGCGGTTCGGGGGCGGCGGCCACCGCCGTGATCAGCGGCGGGGCGGTGATCGCGGTCAACGTCAGTAACCCGGGCGATGGCCATTACACCACCGCGCCGACGGTGACGATTGCGCCGCCGCCGGCCGATATCGTCTACACCAGTTACTGGAGCAACGACGGCACCAGCGTCAACGGCAGCCAGCCTGGCGCGGTTGTGGATGTTCCGGTCAATAACGGCCTCTTTAACGTCACCCTTGGCGACACGACCCTGGCGAACATGGCAGCGATTAATGCGGGGTTATTCATGCAGCCGAACTTGCAGTTGCGGATTTGGTTCAGTGACGGCGTTAACGGTTTTGCCGCGCTGGATCCGGCGCAGAATTTGACCCCGACGCCTTATACGGCATTTGCGACCACGGCCAGCAATTTGAGCGGGACACTGCCCACAGCGCAATTGAGCGGGACGATTCCGATGGGTCAGTTGAGTGGGACAGCCGGCAACTTCTCAGCCACGAATATCACCGTCCTTAGTACCATTGCCGGCAACGGTGGCGGATTGACCAACTTGAATGCCTCACAACTTGCCAGCGGCACCCTGCCCCTGGCTCAGTTGCCCGGCGTGGTGCTGACCAACGGAGAGTCCGCTATCGTCCTATTCAATAATGATGTGAATCTCGATAATGCAAACTATGGCCTAGGCTATCGCAGTTCATTTGCCGGGCAGTTTTTTGATGGTCCACTGCTTTGGGGCTTTAACGGCGGCGCCTTGGGCACGGTCGGGCCTAACGAGGTTTCTTTGACGTGGGATTATCTGGGCAACGTCTGGGTGAGCAATCATCTCGCCACGACCTCTCTGAACGTGGACCGGGCCGGCCTGAACGCGGGGAGCGTCAGTTCGAACGCTCTCACTTTCGGCATTTCCAGTGGGGAGGGGATCGCCTCCCAACGCAGCTCGGGCGTCAACCAATACGACCTTGAGTTTTACACCGATTACACCAACCGGATGACGATTGCCAACAGCGGCAACGTGGGCATCAACACCACGACCCCTAGTGAAACTCTTGAGATCAACGGGACCAGCCGCCTCGACGACAATGACCTGTACCTCCGCGCTGGGACCGACCGTAATCACGGATTGGGATACCGTGCCAACCTTCGTACCGACGCGTCCACAAATACCACTCTTGTGGACGGCCCCTTCCTGTATGGATATAACGGCGGCGCCCTGGGCGTTTCCGGGCCGGATACCGCGGTCCTACAGTGGAATTATAGCGGTAATGTGTATGTTCACAGCAATTTGGTGGTGCTCAATGCGGCTTCCAAACCCGGCGGTGGGTCGTGGAGCACGTATTCCGATGGTCGCTTGAAGGATGTAGCCGGAAAATTCACCCGCGGGCTTGAGGCCTTGGCGGGAATTGATCCGGTGCAATATCACTACAAGCCAGATAATTACTTAAGCCTGCCGTCCCAGCCGGAATACGTCGGGGTGCTGGCCCAAGAAGTGCAACAAGCTGTCCCCGAAGCGGTCTCTCAGCGGCAGGACGGGTATCTGACTGTCAACAACGACCCGATTATCTGGACGATGGTCAATGCCATCAAAGAGCTGAACCAAAAAGTGGACAAGAAGACCGCCGAAAATGCGGAGTTAAAAGCACAAAACAAGGCGCTGGCGGAACGGTTGAACGAACTGGCACAGGCGGTTCATGCGCTGGCTGAAAAGAAATGAGGCATCTATGAAAAAGCGAATTCTCCTGGCAGGATTGCTGATTCCCGCAATCAGCTTCGCCCAGCAGTACTCCATCGACTGGTATAAAGTCTCCGGCGGCGGCGGCACGAGCACAGGCGGCACTTATCAAGTCACCGGGACCATCGGCCAGCCCGATGCGGGCAGCGCGATGAGCGGTGGGGCGTATTCCTTGACAGGCGGCTTCTGGAGTCTGATTGCCGTGGTGCAGACTGCCGGTTTGCCGAACTTGAGCATCGCGCATTCCGGCAACAGCGTCATCGTCTCGTGGCCGAACACGACAAGTGGCACACTTCAAACCAACAACAATCTCACCAGCGCGTCGGGCTGGAATGCCTACGGCGGCACGGTGAACACCGCCAACGGCACCAACAGCATCACCCTTACGCCGCCACTGGGAAATCTGTTCTTCCGCTTGTCGAATCCTTAAAGCGCTGGAAGCGAGTAGCAGACAAACGAAACCAGACGCCCTGCGTCAGAAGGATACCCTGATCGGTCCGGCGGCTGCCGCGGAACTGTTCCTGTGCCATCGGGCAGTGTCGGGATCCTGAAGCAAGACGAATCCTGAGCAAGAGTTGCGGCAAGCCACTTCGCTCTTACAGGAGGGTTGGACTTGACCCTCAATCAGAGTGCCTGCAATCGCGTCCTGGCGCGAATATTGGTTAAATGTCGAGTACTGGGCATTTTGGGCCAGCGGCGGGTGGTTGCTGCTCGCGGCGCTCCATTGCACATTGACCAGCGGGGGTTCCGCTCCTTGGGCGTCAAATCCTGTCGCTTGGAAAGATCCCCTACCGCCGGGCTGCAACGTTACGACTGCCGGTGAAACCTCCGTTCGCACGATGGCCCCTCTCTTCTGGCATTTGGTCTTCTCAAACTCTTCTGCGATAACCGACACATTCTCTTGGCGGACGGGCTATGGGGCAGCCAGGGTGGAGAGGTGGACCATTTTCGCAACATCAATCGCATATAAACGGCATATCTGCTGGTGGCGGGGGGAAGTACCAGGTGATGTTGTTTTTTATATAATCAAGTTCAGGATATGCTCCACCTCTCCACCCTGGAAGAAGATCAAAACACCCTGGCTCCCTGAAACTGCCGGGCTGCCAAGGAAATAATCGATTTCTATACGATTGATGTTGCGAAAATGGTCCACCTCTCCACCCTGCCAAAACAGCCCCTCCCCCCCTCTGCATACGCCCAGGATCAGAGCTGTTTTATACAATGGATATGCCAAAAGTGCTCCACCTCTCCACCCTGGCAATAAGCCCTAAAGTTCCGAGGCCATCCAACGACCCGAAGGGCGCGGGATAGCCTCAAAACCCTGGGTCTCGAATCAGGCATCCAAGGCCATCAATACGGGCGGAGGTGGCGGTTGCTCTTCATCCTTGACCTCTACAGGTGCAGGCTCATCCGGCTCCCTCACAGGCGTCGGATAGATGCTCCAGACCGTTTCCCCTTGAACTGTCCGGGACTGGATACGTTGGTGGGCTTCAGGGGACCTTTGGAGCCGGCCGAGGTAAGTACCACAGGAACCGGCGTACTTCAACAGGGACTTGGCTTCAAACGCCATGCGACCGTCAAATAGGCGATCCTGGATCTCGCGGGCTGTTCCTTCAACGGGTTCATCGGCGTGCAGTTCAGGAACGGCATAGCGACCCTGGAACAGAGTATGGTCGATAATTTCCAGCAGCCTATTCTCCGGAGAAGCGCGGAAGAGGCTTGTTGCTATCTCCGGGTGATGGAAGTGCATTATGCCAAACCTGGGGCTTCGCAGGTCAGCCGGTATTGCCCACTGCTGGAGGTAGTGGACGAAACATGGCAACTCCCTAACCAAACGCTGCCAGAATGCCTGTCTCTGCGCTGGCGTATCGGTGGGCATGGGCATCGGACAGCAGCGGGCTTTCAGGATGATCATCTTGTCAGCCACATCGTTGTCGAGGCTGGGCAAGACGAGTAGACGTTGGGGTTCGTCGTTGAGGCTGATGCTGAGGCGCCAGATCGGGGTCAATGTCAAAGCTTCCTTGTTCTTTCCGTGGCAGTGCTGATCCCGGTTGACGCTGATGCTCTTGATGTGGGCAGCAAACACCCGCCGAGCCTCCATGGAAATGTGCTCCGCATCGTCTTCAATCATAAGGTGCTCAGCCCGGAAAAGGTCCCCATTGAAGGTCGTACCCCCAGTCATGTAGAGGTATGGCTTGGCACTCCGACCACCCATGATTTCCGTAATGAGGCCCTGGGTCAACGATTTGGCTGAGTTCACCGGGCCAGCCATCACGAGTGCCTGTCCTGGTGAGCCTGTTCCAGAATAGACCGCTTCGATGCCCATTTTCAGCCAGGCATACAGGTATTCCAGTTGCCGGTGGTTCTCGTCACCGAACATGCCCTGGAACACCGTGCGAAGCGTAGGCCATTCACCAGGGGCAGGCAGGATTAATCGTGGAGATTCAGTGACCAAAACCGAGTTGTTGTTGATGGAATAATGCCCAGCCCGATACCCAGCAAGTGCCCCAGCGTATGCCACGTTCTGTTGAGATTGGATGTTCAGCAGGCATCGTTCACATTCGGATACGTCTTCGCTTTTCTCATCGCCGTAGCCGTTGGTCTTGATGGCGATTTTAGCGGACGTTTCGTTGATCCTGATCCACTTTCCTCGGGCGTCTTCAACCCAGTACGACGGACCTTGCTGGCTGTAGTACACGGGCGGCAAAGGAAGGGCCTGGACAATGTTGGTGGCACTATTCATTGACCACCTCCTTCGCCAGATAAATCAGCTTTTGACGCTTCCAGTCCCTCAAAGCACCAGGTAAACGAACGGGCTGACTTGGCGTGAACAATTTCGGATCACATTGGAGAGCCGCCAAGACCAGCTTCAATTCGTCCAGCTCATATTCGTGCTCTGGAAAACGAAACCAGCCGTGCAATGACTTTCCAGCAGTATCCACAATGGCGACCAAGTCCAACCCAACCTTGTCCCTGAGCCACCTGAAGATGGCCCCCACTTGATCCTTGGCCAGCGTATCAGATTCGACAACCAGGAAGCGGCGTACCAGAACATTGTCATTGGAGCGGGCGGTGGAGTTGTTTTTGAATGCGACCGGGCAAATAAATTGGCCTGTAACGCTGGATTCCTTCAACCAATCTGCGGCTGTCCTGAAGTGCTTGGCGTGCTCAGCTTTTCCGGAGTCAAACTTGTCCCCTATCCAGATCACGTCCTCTGGCTTGAATGTCTGGAGCAACAAACGCCAATGATCTCTCTCCTCGCCAGTCAATTGAATCGGCGAATCAGCAATAATCTGATCGTATGTCCATTGGTGGTTGGCGAGGACCTGGGGTAATGACTTGGCGGCTCGTTGGCGTAGGCGTTCTTGGCGATCACGTTCCTTCAGCCTGGCCTTGTCTTCAGCGGTCAGTCTTCTGGGTTTGCCGTCGTTGTCTTTGGAACCGTTGAGTATGGCCGCCCGGAGCTTTCTGTTGGCTTCCTCGATAGCCGGGGCACAACTGGCGTGCAGGCAGTGGAGCGTTGGCACCTTGTCCAGATAAAGGAGGCAATCCCTTTTTCCATCCTGATTGGTGTGCCGGTCTTTTCCAGGACACTCGCAGTATCCCTCGGTCGGTGAAACCCAATCGATGTTGCCGAGTTGCTGTTCAGCGATTTCGGTTGCTGATAACGGAGCAGTGGTCGTCGTACTGCTGGCCGGATTTTCAATGTTCTCTGTCATATTTGGTAATGCGGATGTGACCAGCAGCTTCCACCCGCTATGAAAACCAGGCGGAAGTTGCGGGTCGGTTAATTAAGCGTTGGTTGTGCTGGTCGGTGACGCTTCATTCGTAGGCGTTCCATCCAGCGAGGTTGAGGCTTCCTCATTAACCACCGCGTAATGGCTAAAGGGATGAGCAAGAACCACTCCGACGTTGGGCTGCTTGGCGAGTAGAAAGCAGAAAGTGGCTTCCCGCTTTGTGTCCTCGTCCAGAATTCTCCAGAGCTGATAACCGGTTCCTGTGACTGCTGGTGCGTTAGTCTTGTCGAAGACATAACCCAAGTATTTCAGATCCACTGGGCGCATCGGCCTGATCGCATCCATATCTATGTCGAGTAGAATGCGGTCCGTGATTCGAGCGCCTTGGCTCTTGGTCGGGCGCACTTTCGGTTGTTTCAAAGATTTCATATGGTTATTCTGACCACCGGAGCACGACCCGAAGCCCATGTCAGGCCAAGAAGGACGCAGGAATTCTAATCCGCTGTCCCAAGCGTAACTGCAAATCGTGTACGCGGTAGCAAATGAGCATCATTGCCCGGAAGCGTTGAGGCTCAGCCCTGCAACTCGCAGGGCCCTTTGACGGATTCTGGAAGTGGCTCCGACAGGCCACAGGGTCAAGGCAAGTGATAAAAGGAAGTGATGATGTAATGGAAAAATCAAGGGGGGCTCAAGCCCGATCAACTACTCAGCCAGAGCGAGTTCAGCGTCGTCAGGGTAGGCGTCATGAATTACGCCCTCGAGTTTCGCAACGGGGCCAAGACCATTCTTCTTCGGTTTCTTTTTCATTTTTACGCCGGCCTCGTCGAACTCTCCCCACTGCTTGAAGAAGAAGGCAACCTTAGACTCGGCGCACTGATCCCGAACGCCCGTCGCCCAGATCTTTTCCATACGGCGGTCGGAGCCTGATTCACCACCTACCACCACCCAATCAATCCCGTCCATCGATCCAAACTTAATAGGGCCGAGCATGGGTTCGACGCTCAACCACCGGACGGCAGCCTTGGTCTTAGACAGGTGAGGGCGGCGTTCATCGTAGGTTTCCTGATTCTCCGTAGAGGTTCCGAGCCAAACATTCGCGGGTGGAGCAACGTCCTTATAGCGTTTCTCGGTGAATTCAGCCATGCGCTCGGGTCGCTTCGTCAGCACCTGGAACTGGTGCCACGAAGCCCTCTCCATGACGGTGAACACGGCGTCGATGAACTCGTCGGGCACGCCCTTATGAAACAAATCCGCCATCGAGTTTACGAACCAGCGTTTCGGAGTACGGTCCTCCAACGGAACACACAGATGATCCGGCAACAGTACTATCTTTCCGGCGAACGCATAGGTTTTCTTCCCATCGCGGAGCACCTCCTTCGCCAGCCCGGGATACACAGCACGCCGGCGGGTCGCCATCAACTTCGCCGCGTAACAATGATCACAACCAGCACTGGCACGCGTACAACCCTGAACGGGATTCCAAGTCGCCTCGGTCCAATCGATCCCAGTGGTACTCGGTGGCCTACCCAGCGCTAATGCCTTCTCGGCCAAGCCATCGAGTTTTTCCAGAATCACCTTCTCGGTCTTATCGGGCAACTCGGCCTGGGTTTCCTTGACCAGCCCAACAAACTGACGGGCCAGTTTCGACCTCGTAGATTCCTCAGGGTCACGTCCTGTTTCCGGAGGGTGCAGGAAGGTTATCGCAGCCTTGATCAGCTTCGGTGACCACTCGTTCAGGCCCGCCATCTTAGCCCACGAAGACACCAGGTCGAGAACCTCGTCCTGTTCCGCGTCGGCCAACTTCAGAAGATACCGCAGGTGGGCGTCACTCGTCAGGAACCGGACAGCGTCTACTCGAGTAGACAGCCGGTTTAGAACTCCTCCCTCCGCAGCCAACCGGTCGCAGTAGGACTTGGAGCAACCGAACTTCGCCATCAGGAACCTCACAGGGCTATCATATCCGGGGGGACAAAGCTTCCGCTTCTGAATCTCATAAATCGCCCCGACCAGCTCGCGGAAGTTTTCAGTCTCCTTCTCTCGGCACCGAGTTATGATCGCAATATATTTCGTCAAAGCCTCATCGTCAGGCTTTTTCACTGCAGGTGGCTCGCACCGTTTAACCTGGGGGCTCACCATCTCGGTTTCCTCCAGCCTCGGCGCGGCCAATTCAATAGTCTCACTCATAATAGTCTTTCTCGTCATCACTACGGGCCGCGCCGGAATTAATTCCACCGGCGAAGACGCGGGATTTCTAACCCGCCATCTCATGCACCACTCAACAACCACGACATGATCCGTGAGGCCCAGCCGGATATTCTCTCCAGCCTATCGGGTTTCCCAACGTGATCTCTCACGGGCAGTCCGGTCTCACTATCCTCAGGTTATTAGGTATGACGGGGTTAGTACAGCGGGCAGGAAGAAAGACTACCGTTGAAGCAGGCTTTGATGAGGTTCGACGAAAAAACGCTGGAGTTTGACGAACTCTTACTATCGAATTGACTCTTACTATCGAATTGACCGCCTCCGATTAGTCCCTCAGGCAATTGCCTCTGAACTAGCCTATGATTAAGTTCGACGAACTTCGACGAAGAAACGCTGGGTTTCGACGAACCTTAACTATCGAAATGACCTTCGGATTGGCCGCTCAGGCGGCGCCGCGATAAGCCGTGGCCAGAACAGCTTTCAGTTGCTCGGGTGTAGCTTGCACGTCCCATGTCACCCCTTTGATCGTGCGCGCGTTCTTTTCTGAAATATGATCCACGAAAGGGAGCAAGCATTTGATTTCCCGTATTCCGTTGTTGAAATCCTTGGCTGGCTCCACCGGCTTCTTTCCGTAGAACAACGTTGAAAACTCTGAGGTGGAAAAGGTCTGTTTATCACGCAAGAGGGCCAGGCAGAATAGGGCGCGCTTGGCGGTCCCTTTTCCCTCGAACGCCTTACCGTCGACTGTGATCTGAAGAGCCGCGTCGATCTGAACGTGGTGGGAGGATGCCCTGTTGATGAGTTGTTTCAGGAAAGGAAGCAGTCGGGCCTGGGTCTCCTGGATCCGAGCCAAGCAATCAGACTGTTCCGGCGACATCTGCCCTTCTGCCCCTGACGGCACCCAGGCTCGGATAAAACCCGAACCTGCAAACACGCTGAGGTACAGATTGGCCGCTTTGATTAGGGCGTCTGGAATCGCCAAACTCGTTAATGGGGTCTGGTCAATATCGTCAGCCAAAACCTGAAAAATCGACGGAAGGAAAACCTCGTAACGCATGGGAAACCCGTCAGAAACGACTTCATCCGGCGGCGAGTACCTTCGGCGGTCAAGTTCATTGTAAACGATGGCGACGAACTGCTTGGCATTGGCTAGGGCTGCCTGTGTCGCCGCAGTGGTGCCAAACTTCAAGGATATCGTGAGCAGGTTGTGATTGTGGACATCATCGATTTCAATCCCGGACCAAGCACCGGCCACACCAAGCGCGCTGGCTTTCAGTTTGGGTTCAATCAGGATGGGGAGGCGTGGGCCATCGTCGCGCCGGCCGATTTCCCTCGGTGGTTCTAAAGCTGGTTGTTTCCCGGGTGGGGCCTGCAAACCGGTCTGTTCATCTGGCTGCTGTTTAGCGGGTAATTGAAGTGCGCCAGTCTTGCCCTTTTGCTGGACACGCGCACCAGGACGTTTTGCCTTGGCTTTCTTCTTGTGGGGCGGGTTGGGCATATCCGGTCAGGCATTCAGGGAAACGGGGCTGAGCATCGCGGAGAACGCCGAAACGCCTGTGGCATTCCCCTCCTGGCTCGATCCGAAAGCCATGGTGCCGTTATCAGCTTGCATTTTCAGGTAACAATTCATCGTCAATTGAGCTTGGTTCCAGCTACCGTGGGCTGTCAAGAAATGCTCGATGGCCCGGCGGATGAAGGGTCAGGCTGGTCTTGGACAACGCCGAGTGCGGTCAATCAAAACAGGCGCTGAACTCATCGTCCTAAGCCTGCCGACAGATCAAAACCGGAATGCTCGGATGACGCCCAGCGGTGCTTTGCTGGACAGGCGGTCGGGGTGGCTACTGCGGTGAGGGCAGTATCAGGTATCAAGGTATCAAAGTATCACGCCAGGAAGGATGATACGGCGAGGTATCAGGTATCAACGCCGCCGAATGATACCTGGGACCTTCCGCTGGGCTCTGCGCGGTGGTCAATGGGGAAATGCGTCCTGCTCTGAAGTTAGCCGGTCTTCCGGGCATCGACTGACCTTGAATGATTGCATGATCCGCATGATCGAACGCAACCGGCACGGCCCTCAAAAGACCCGGTTGGAGTGGGCGGCTGAACGGCGGAACATCGTGCTGATCGTGCCGATCGTGCCAGATCAGCCAAAAAGCCGGACCCAGGTGCTACTCCAGATTAGGGGCGGGCGTTGGCGGCACTGCTGGTGGCTGCGTCGTAACTTGCTCTGGCTCAGCAGCTTGGGTATGGACATGGTAGCGGCGATTATGCCCCTTGCCCTGAACTGAGAAAATCCGATGATCGGGGAACTCCCGGCCATCATATTTCTTGAGACGGCGGCTGAACTTCGTGTTGGCCTTGCGGGCGGTGTCGTTGGTCGGCAGATCCTCCTCGAACAGCTCATGTTGGCGGCACAACTCCACGACCTGTTGGAACGTGAACCCCTCTGGCCTGTTTGCCTCGTGCATCCGTTCGACTAGGCGCTCCACATCCGCCGTCCAGGGGTCAATATCGCCGGCCTGGTCAACCGCAGGAATCGGACAGCAGAATCCAGCGTGCTCGACGATGCCCCCTATGACGTTGGACCATTCCACGAAGCTGGGATGAGCGCGGCTTGGCAGCGGTTTATTGACCGCAACCCATTCACGAACCAGGGCGTAGAGGGCGAAGAGGATTTGTGCGCGTTGAGCCAGAATCCCCTGCAGGTCGAGCGGATTCTGAATCTGCCGAGTTTCCGGCCTCACCTCCCTCAAGAAGAACTCGATTGCCAGGCTGCGCTGACGCATATCCGGGCTCAAGACAAGATTATTGCCAGTGATGTATGTGGCCGTTTTCTTGGGCAGGGCTTCGGACTTGGAGGTGCCCAAAATCCTGCCCTTATAGGTCGACGAGGTCAGGAACATTGCCAGCGACTTGCTCTTGATTGACACCTCCATGTTATCGAGCACCAGGAAGCGTTCACTGGCTCGGGCCGTAGCAAACAACCGCTTTTCGATCTCTGCCTCGCTGGAAACTGGGGAGGTGTTGGCGACCTCCCCTGTGACCGGTGCCAACGCCAGCGACACCAGCAAGCCTTTCCCAGCGCCAACGTCATTGGAGTTGTAGATGAAGGCCGGAATGACGCAGGTATCGGACAGCAAGCCCATGCCGTAGGCTGTTAACATCGCCGCCACCTGCATTGCCTTTCCCTGCTCCGGATTGACGAACGGGAATTCCTCCATCAGGCGGTTGAGCGTGTTGCGCGCCGTCTCCAGGCTCATGTCCAAGGAGTATTGCACACTACCCCGTTCAGTGAGCGTGCCCGTTTCCTCGTCGTAACCGGTGCGCAACAACCGAATTGCCCCCTGCCTGTCGAACACCGGCTCACGAATGGCATGGAATTGGCGGATTCGCGGCAAAGCACCACGAAATTGATCGCAAGCCAAGACGGCCTGAGCAGTCGTGGCATTGATGGAGCGTGCGTTGCCTCCCTGGCCATCTTCACCGGCTTCGCCCTCAAAGCAGTTCACATGCTTTTCAATCCAGGTCACAAACTTGGCGGGCGTCATTTCCTCGTAATGCCCGCCCGTGTCGCTTCGCACAAACATCTTGTCGCCCCTGTAATACGGTTCAGCATATTTAATGTGCTGCGCCAGCTCGATGGCAAAGTCGCTAATGGTCCGGTTTCTGGCAGGGATTCTGATGCGGGGTTTCTCCACTGGCGGTTCAGCCAGCGAGGATTCCCACGGTTCCGGCTCAACTTCGTCCAAGCTTAATTGGATCCTTCGGTCGGAGAGTTCATACTGACGAGTAGAATTTGGGGGCATAAGAAACTTTGGCGCAGGGCGGATACCATCGTTGCCATGTTGGATCTCAACACCGCCGCGCTTCGGCCCAGAGATGGCACGTCGGCAGGCTGGGCATCGCGGACCACATCGTAAACGTCATCATACGAAATGGCCTGCGGGCGCGTCTTCAACACGCCTCACCGGAGCAAATGGTTGATGTTGCTGCATCATCGAACAGGGTTGAGCGTATCACACCAAGACCAGCTTTCCAATGTCCAGTTGGAGAAACTCTTGACCTGAAATGGGCCGCTAAAAAAAACAGGCGTCGAACTTTCGCCCGACGCCTGGTGGTATTCAGCTTGGTTTTTCAGCACCCGGAGGTTTCTCGCTCCTGGGAAACCCGTGAGGTTGCCGGCCACTGTCAAAGCACACGCGATTCAGCCAATGCCGCTCACTAGGGCTGCTTCTTCTGCGTCGGCTCTTCCGCCTCCTCGTTGAAAGATGGCAGCACATCCATTGCCTGCTGCAGTGGCTTCAAGGCGTGATGGGTGTAGCGGTCGTTCATGCCAACCGAGGAATGACCGGCCAGCTTCATGCGGAGTTCCTGAGAGACCCCCGCATTGGCCAGTGCCGAATTGAAGCTGTGCCGTAACGAGTGGAAGGTTAGCCGGTTGAACTTCTGCTTGCCCTTGCCCTGGATCTGTTGAGGATCGATGTTCGCACGCTTCACGATGCGGTTGAAGCTCTCGCTGAGGCCGTGCTTGCCGCCGCTGCCTCGCTCTGCCAGCTCAGGGCAAATGTAATCGCCGTCAATAAACTCGCGCTTGAAGTTCAGATGCTCGTAAAGGTCTTCTACCAATGGTACCCGCACTACCTTGCCTGTCTTCTTCTGCTCATACGTCAGCATGCGCTCCTGAAAACTCACATTGGCCCACTTCATCCTGGCACAATCTCCCAGCCGCGCCCCGGTGAAGATGCCCATCATAATCAAAGTGAACCACTCGCTCTTGAAGCCAACCGTATCCAGTAGCTTCTTCACATCCTCGTCCGTAAAAGGCTCCCGCTCGCTCGACACCGCCTTGGGAGGGTCGACGGCCGTGACTGGATTCTTGAGGATCACGCCATACCGCTCCGCCCGATGGAACGCGATGCTGAGAGTCTTGATGTCCACACTCGCGGTCCTTGGGGCGACGTTCTGCTTCAGCCGCCAGCTCAAAAATCCCTCGATGTGCGCCGAGGTGATGCCGGTCATGGGGAGCCGCTTTTTGTCCTCCAGGTATTTTAGGAACAGGTCAACCGTATGGCAGTAGCGTTCTGCTGTGGCCTCCGAGTTCTTGGCGTTGACGTTGGTGAGCCACTCCTCCAGGCATTTCTCAACCGAAGGCGTCATGATGGTGTCCCCAGTGGTCTTTTCGGCCAAGTCGTTGAAGACCTTTTGGAGCTGCAAGGTTGAGAGCGTTCCCCGTCGTGCCAGTTGTTCAACCCGCTCAAGTTCAAGGGCAATCGCTAATGCCTTTGCCCGTTTAGTCTGTTTGGTCGATCGTTTGATTCGCCTACCGTCTCTGTCGGTGTAGCACGCCGTAAGAAACTTTGATTTTGGATGTTGCCAAATGCTCGCCATACGTCAAAATGTCAAAAGTAAGAACAAAAGTAAGAACACGAATACCCCAATGAATAGGGGTGTGCGAGAAAAAACATTCGGAATATCGAAGA
>Ga0187862_10004472_pt1 | contig 13275 bp, 6 predicted proteins | sample June2016WEW_10_1_FD_133003 | JGI IMG/M metagenome (GOLD analysis project Ga0187862, IMG submission 133003) | Peatland microbial communities from SPRUCE experiment site at the Marcell Experimental Forest, Minnesota, USA - June2016WEW_10_150 | ecosystem: Environmental > Terrestrial > Soil >...
CCTTCCAGTTCTTTGGCCAACAACACAACCTACTGGATTTCAGTTACGACCGGGGTAAAATCCTCCGGAGAGGATTCTCTGGCGGCTGCTTACGGGTCATCAACAACCAGTCAGTTTACGACGCTAAGCGTCGCCCCAACTATAACAACTATCTCCCCGAATTCCGGTTCAGTTGAGGGAGGAACACCAGTAACCATCACCGGGACAGGTTTTGTGAGCGGGGCAACCGTGACAATTGATGGCAATGCGCCCACAAGTGTTGTTGTCGTAAACCCAACCACGATTACAGCAGTAACCCCGCCAGGCACGGACCTTAACAACGCTAATGATGTAATCGTCACTAATCCGAACGGACAAGCAAGTAATACAACTGTTACCTTTAATTTTACGTCCTCACTAACGGTAAATATAGTGGGTAATGGTACCGTGACTCCGAGTATTTCCATAGGTTCGGGTAATGTGACGACAAACACTTATAATTCTTGGACGACATCAGTAAAACTTACTGCAGCTGCCGCAACCGGTTATACCTTTACCGGATGGAGTGGGAATTTAAGCGGCACCACTAACCCCGCTACCATCGTCATGAGTAATGATATGACGGTAACTGCAACCTTTCATATGTTGCCATTGGTTTCGACAGGTTCAGCGACGGTAAGTGCTAATGCCGTTACTTTGAATGGAAATCTTACCAATTTAGAAGGTGCTACGGGTGCCCAGGTGGCATTCGAATGGGGCCTTGGAACTGATTATGGTAGTATTACGACCATTCAGTCTGTGACCGTCACCGGTTCTTTCACAGCCAGTATAACTGGTATTGCGGCCGGAACAACCTTCCATTATCGTGCCTTGGCCATAGGCAGTGGCACCGGTTATGGTATCGGTTACGGTACAGATGCCCAGTTCACTACACCCACAGCAACAGCAAATCCGACCGGTTCATGGAATCCTTCCTGGACTCAGCGCAGCGCAGTCACTATTACCGGGACAGGGACTGCTCTTACCAACTATCAGATTTCATTATCAGTACCCTGGAAGGCTAATATGGAAGCTAACTTTGGCGATGTGCGTTTCGTTGCTTCTGATAATGCAACCGTCCTTAATTATTGGATGACCAACGAAGTCGCATCAACATCGGCAACATTCTGGGTCGAGGTTCCGACCATTGCCGCCAGCGGTACTACTACAATATATATGTATTATGGAAATCCTTCCGCCGTTACAACCAGTAACATTCACACTACGTTTATTTTCGGGGATGATTTTGCCGACCCCACCTACACGGCAGACCATATCGATCCTTTTATCGGTGGTGCCTCAACCCAGGGGGTAGTTATCGGGACCGACGGCAGTCCTGAATATGAGATGCAAGGCGACAACACGAAAACTGACAACGATAACAGAGACGAACCTATTGCTCAGATATCCAACACCGATGGTTCCTTAATGCAGTTCCCAGAGAATTATATTGCGGAAGATGATGTCGAATCATCTGTGCCTTACGGAAACGTTTTCTTCAACGCCAGATATCTGAATGTCTCAAATAAATACGAACAACTTCTTGATTTTCAATATCATCAGGTTGTCGAAAACAAAGTGGTAAATGACACATGGACTGAGTTGGCCAGCGCCTATATTGGTCCTACAACTCCGGCTACTAATACCTGGTACGATTTCGAAGCAGAAGTTTCAGCTGGCGCATCCGACGGAACTGTTTTACAGACTTTTGTAAATGGTGTTCAAGAAATTCCGAATCTGACTGATTCTAGTCTTACTTATAATGGGTTGGCTTTCCTCAATTTCAGTGTGGATGAGCCTTTCCAAGCGGCCTTTAGAGATGTCACAGTAAGACAGTATGCCGCAGTTGTACCACAAGTATCTTTGGGTGGGCCTGGACCAATTATCACTACAATTTCACCGACCTCCGGGACTACAGTAGGAGGAACCAGTATAACCATTACTGGTTCCAATTTTACCGGGGCTACAGCGGTGCAATTTGGCAACACTAATGCATCATCCTTCACAATTAATAGTGCCACTCAGATTACCGCCACTTCCCCGGCTGGAACCGCCGGCATCGTTGATGTAACGGTAATTACTCCGACCGGCATCAGTGCCACTAGTTCTGCTGATCAGTTTACTTATACTGTGCCTGCTGCGACGATCAGTTCGTTTACACCGACATCAGGCACCGTTGGTGCGTTGGTGACCATCACCGGAACCAACTTCAATGTGGTAACAGCGGTTACTTTTGGCGGCACCTCAGCCACTACTTATACAATAATTTCGAACACATCAATCACGGCGGTGGTCCCAGGCGCAGCAGCTACGGGTACAATATCGGTGACCACTCCCAGCGGCACTGCTATCAGTACCGGCACCTTTAGTATTATTCCGACAGTAACTGGCATTTCACCAATTGGCGGCGCGACGACGGGTGGGTTCCCTGTAACCATTACCGGAACGGGTTTCGCTGCTGTTGGGGTGACGGTGAAGATCGGTAATAATACCGCTACGAATGTCAGTGTTACAAATTCAACTACAATTACAGCGACGGCTCCGGGAGGGACGGCAGGGCTCCAGGATGTGGTTGTCACCAATCCGGATTCACTGGCTGGCACGCTTAAGGGCAGCTTTACCTACACAACTGTCACGGTCGTGAGTGGTGGTGGCGGTGGTGGAGCAATAAGTGGGCCGTCCACGGTCGCTGGGGTAACAAATTTCCCGAGTGCCGTCAATGCCCAAGGTGTACTCAATCAATCTGTAGACGCTTGGAGCAATGATAATAATGTGCTAGTATACATACCCGCTGGTGCTACAATACTTAGTTCGTCCGGAGCATCGGTAAATCAAATAAGCATTACCCAGATGACCACGCCCCCAACTGTGCCGGCAGGCGCAGGGATCATTGGATTGGCGTATGATTTTGAACCATCTGGGACCACCTTTACTCCAGCCGCAACTATCAGATTTAGTTACAACCCAGCCTCGGTACCAAGCGGTGTCAGCCCGAGTAGTTTGCAGATTGCTTATTATAATACCTCGACGAGTTCATGGGTCACCCTAACCACTACTGAGGTGGATACCACTAATCACTTTATTTATGCCCAAATTAGCCATTTTACATCATATGCGCTGACCTATGGTAACGTTGCGGTGACGGCAGCGCCGACTACGACAACAGCAACCACAACAACGCCGACCACAACCCCAACTACAACAACGGCTACTACTACTACTACTACTACTACTACTACTGCGTTGACCACGACCCCGACTACAACAACAACCGTTGCGCAGTTGACAACTACAATCTCTACAGCTGCAACGACACCAATTACGAGTTCATCCAATACAACCACGACTGGAGCTAAAACAAATTCATCCATTCCAGTGTGGATATTTATAATCGTTGGTGTTGTAGTGATTTTAATAATCATTGTCATATTAATGGCATCGCGGAGAAGGACCAGTTAGTTATTTGAAAAAATGAACGCGAAATAAGGCCCGGCAAAAGAAAATTGCCGGGCCTTATCTTTGTCTCCAGCGTATAATAAAATAACCATTTTTATTGAATTATTACGGGGAGCAATAAGCACTCTAGATAGCTCGGAACCTTTTTTGGTTCATTCGATGCATCAAGTATATTCAAGAAATGAGTTATTTGGGTGCGGAAATTATCGTTTATAGCATGCGAAGGAACAACTGTTTTTCTCCCATCTTCGTAAACTATGCACCCGTTTAGGGTCTTCCCTTTATAGATGCCTGATCTGCAGTATGGTAAAAATGCCATGTAAAGCATCACTTGTATGTCATCATTAACTTCGTGGTGTCCTATCTTAATATCATAAACCGTGCATGTGTTATTGCTTCCTAAAACAATCAAATCGGGTTTACCCTCGATTGTCATATTACCCCTATTTGCAGTAAAGTTATTCTCCTTTTCTTTGAAGAAGATTAAAGATTGTTGTGTAAATTCATTACATAAACCGTCAAGGCATCTATTGCGTGCCTCAATCAAAATATTCTGCTGATGGTCCGAAATAGACTCTGGATAACCCATACAGTGCGATCTGAACCAAGTTGCCCATTGACATTGCACTTTCCCTGACATTAGTTGTGTGAGCCAGGTCACGCAAACGTGGCAGCCATTTCGCTTTTCAGTCATTATGTTATCTCCATGAGGGAGCTGGAAATATTATATCATTATTCATATGGTACCCGACGTCCTTCGGTAACGGAGTGGTTTTTCAAATCTGTCCAATAGTTTCTTGACATCGGAATTTGACATATAATTTGACCGTATTCAGCAAACTTCAGATATTCTTAATGAACGTGGAGCTTGATGTTGATGACATGTGAAACGTAACGCCTATACCTTTTAGCTTCAAAATAAGTACAGGTACTAAAGAATAGAAATTATGGCGAATTCGGTGTGCAACGAACAAACTACCATTGAACAGACATCCCGAAGATTGGGAGACAATACATATATACCCTTTAGCCTTAAGATAGACGCAGGCGAAGTGAAATAAATGATAGCAATAGATGTTGCTTCAGTTAGGAATCTATGAACACTTTACCCTTGGCAACCGCAAGGCGATAGTTGTTTTCCCGCACTTATCTGAAATCCAGCGCAACGCACGTTAGCTTTACTCTACGGGTCGGCTCTTTTCGACCTACAGTATATGTCAAATGGCACTTGCCTTGCGATCAGCTTCCCTGCGTCGAATGGTATGCGGCAGACATAACTTCGCTTGATTCCTATTAGAATATCTGGCCATTGAGCTGATGGCACATTACTACAGCCTCGTTGAATAAGCCCTCCCAGCGGTCTATTACCGCACTCGCGGAGGGCCTAGTTTCTGGATCTTGCTCGAGCATACTTTTGATCACCTTCTGAATCTCACCGCCATTCTTTCCGGAAATGTAAGGGATTTCACTCAATTCCACTGGATCTGTAAGACTCCCTGCAGGTTTCTCTAACTTCTGGCCCGTAAATAGCTCCGCCAAGACCAAACCCAACTGAAACACGTCTGATTTCGTGGTTATAGTTCCTTCTCCTTTGGCGAACTTTACCAAATCGGGGGATCTATATAGATGTGGCATCCCATGACTAAGACTTTCTTTAAAGAAATCTACGTCGTCATCTCCCGCAGGCGGTGCATCGAGAAATTTCATCAATCCGAAATCCCCGATCACACAAGACTTGTCTTTGACGAAGATGTTCTGCGGCTTGATGTCGCGATGAACTACCTTATAGGTTTCCAAGTACGACAACGCTGATAATAACTGCATACCGCAGCTGAGTTTCATTACCATGTCATTTCTTCTGACGACAAAGGTTGCAAGTGTCTCTGGCAAGTACTCCGCAATGACGAAAGGATACTGAATTGTCTCGCCGTCAATGTTGTTTATGCAAACGCCAGCGTCGAATACGCGCATCACCGCAGGGTGGTGGCATTGGTTTCGAAGAAACTCAATCTCGACATAAAACCGTTCCAGACGTTCTGGTTTTGTTAACCGTGTGAACAGTTTCAACGCAAACAACACGCCCCTAGTTTCCCGATTGGTAGCAACCACAAGGTACACATCTGAGTTGCCTCCGTGTCCTACGGTTTGGAGTACACGATAATACGTCCCAGATCGCGCACTTAAACGCGATGATGTATCAAGCTCAAACTTCTTCGGCATGTTACCTCAATGCGGCAAAGTCCATATTTCCACAGCTAATTTGGAAAGTATTCGCTGCCTTTCCGCAATAATGTGGGGAGCTTGCTCATTGGATATGTCCTTACACCTAATCGCATCACCCGTCAGCACAAGATCCGATGGATTCAAAACGGACGATGAGTGGGATATGGCACCCTTCCTAACGAGTACCTTGTTTCCAAGTCGCTCGAAGGACTCGTCAAATTCGTTTTGCTCCCGTTTATCGAGCGGCGAAGCTCGAAGAAACATCTCCGCCAATTCGTCTTTTGAGTAAAGGTCAGCCACTTCGAAATTTACACCGTCAATCTCAACCCGCTCCATGGCCCGTCTATTTCTGGAGAGATTCTCCAACTCGCCGAGAAAATAGACTATCCGACTGCGCTTGCTCTCGGAAAACTCAAGAAAATCCCTCTCAAACTCCTCGTCCTTCGGAAGAAAACTATTCACAAAGTCCAAGATATCTCCTTCCGACTTCACCTTACCTAGCCAAATCCCGTTTGCCAAGTTCGCGCAAAATAGTTCCAACAATCCAGTTCGTCTCCTGCCTACCGTCTGGTGCCGCACTACTGCAACAACAAGGGCCCAAAGCAACAACTGCATTTCCTCTGGCCCCAATTTCCCTATTGCAGAAAGGATAGGAGCCCTAACTTGTTTGCTTCCCAAGGTACAGAGTGCCCTAACGTGCTCGCGACATTTGGTCCCATATCTCTGCCACACATCGTGTCCTGGATCATCCAATGCGATAAAAGCATCAGTCTTGTCAGACAGTTGATATACCAAAGCTTCGGCTGCAGACGCATCCATGTATCGGTCTTTCACCTTTTGATATAGTTGAGTCTTCTGGACGCGGCCAAACTCCGCCGTCCAGTATACCTTCAGGAAATCGTCTATATTTCTTTCTTCGAGACTCTCGGAGAGTCGTCTCCATTCTTCTTGCACTTTCGGCACATTGTCGGCCTTGGCCTTGCTGATCACATAGTTTTTTACCAAGTCAGCAACGGCCAAGTCGTTTCCTCTGGCATTCAACGACTCAAATATCATGAACGCATTCGCTTCCGACGAAACATCTAGTGCAACAACACGCACGCGCGTTTCAAGGTAATTGGCCAGCCCGAACAAACGACGCGTCTGTTCTTCCATAGAATTGTACCCATTCGATACGTAACTCTGTAGCCTCTCGCGGATTGTAAGATTCCCGTCAAGCAATAGTCTGTTCGAGGAATATTTCGAAGTGTTGTCAGCTCGTAGTCGAATTTCAGCATCGGGGCATTTATCCATGATAGTCTCGATGAATATTTGGCGATTTGCCAGATTGGGTAAAAAGCGTGGCTGATAGCCTCCGCCAAGCATGCGAACCGATATGAACTCCGAATTGATTTGCAACGAATCTTGTTCAAGACTCCTGCTCGACAGCCAATTTCGCATTGCAGAATAGATCATCGTTGTCGTTGCAAGTCTTTGCTGTCCATCCAAAATGATCCATCTGTCATCTTTCGGCCCCAGTAACACGACCAGCCCCACGAAATAGTCTGCATCTTGCCTATCCACCGCAGCAGTTATGTCTGAAAAGAAGGTATCAATGTCATCCGATGTCCACGCGAAGTTCCGTTGATGTTCCGGTACAGTGAACATCTTTCTCTGCGTAATCAATTGCCCAATTCCGTAAATACTTGCTTCGAAATATGTTTCTTTTGACATTCCAACACCATTAACGCTTAAAATTTCCTCAATTATAACACCAATCGACAACCATGTCATAGTTGAGAAATAAACAAGGTGTCAAAATCGACCCTTTGTCTGTGCAGGTTGATTCCAATCTCTTTGCATAAGACTTCTTTTGCAAAGCCGCCCCAGTCCCAGTTTTTCAATCTCAAAGGTGCTGAAATTTAGCACCTGAGTTTTGCAAAATAAAAAACTTACCACCAATGCCATATCTAGGTAATGTATTATTTTGAATTAAAGTGATAGAATAACAGACAAAAGTAGCGAGGGAGGGGAGATAATGTCCACAAAAAGAAATAAAGAGTTGGTTAGCCAAGGCATTAAGGACTGGAACGAACTTGGCGGTGACAGCGCCAAAATGCGTAATTGGTATGAAAAGTACAATGCACCAAGTGCCACCTACCATCGTCTTTCTCGGGATATGAATTTGGAACAATCAATACAATATATGAATGATTATTCTGGATTCCCTGACCTTAAATTTTCCATTGATGACATGGTGGCTGAGGGAAACAAAGTGGCACTCCGATATACAATGCAATTCACCCATGACAAAACGTTAAGAGGAATCCCTGCCACCGGAAAACTGATTGTGGTCAAGGGGGTTCAAATATTCAGCATCGCGGCAGGAAAGATAGTGGAATCTTGGGATTTTCCTGATTCTCTTGGTGCGATGACCCAGCTTGGAGCCATACTCAGCGCCGCACCTAAAAAATAAATTGGCATTAATTGGAAAGCTACATCATGGTAGCTACTAGCTGGGAATGTGCCCACTAAAAGGGAACAGTTATTTGCGACCCGTTTTCTGATTAGTAGTAGATGCATTTTTAGTAGGCGTTATTTTTTAGCCTCAAAATTAATGGAGTACTTTCGGGTGCTTTTTACTGTTTTAGAATGGAATCCAGTCGTACAATGCAATTCCCATTAGGTTGTCACGGGTTCGAAACTCTGCGACCAAAACAGTAAATCTTATCGTATGCTACTTTCTCTCCATAATTTCGATGATCACGTTATCTGGTGCCATAATATAGGCGATACTCAACCCAGGAAACCGTGTCACTTCTTGAACGAACTGAACGCCCATCGACTTAAGATTGCCACCGTCTGGGCAATGTGGAAAAAAGGAGAACATTACAACCCTGCGATAGACAGACAGTTCAAAACAGAGGTAGAGGTCTAAGACTGTCAGAGTTCAACTGAATTGAGCTCCGACCGCGAGTAATGCAATAACGGGGAGAATTATTTTTCTTGTTCAAAAAATCAATGCAACGTTCTCACTTCCTTTTCGTATATATATTTAGGGAGAGCGTCACAGAGAATTTGAGAAAAAGATGAGCACAGAGAACATGCGGACAGTTTTCACAGTAATACGCAAGATAGTATTTGCCGGAATAATCCTGCTTGCTGTCTGGTTTATATTGCTGGCGCTCCGGGAAATCATCCCCGAGTACTACATCAGTGAGCTCAATACAAGGACCAACTATCCTGCGGGTTACGTTATGGCAGATAAGATTACCACTGGTCCCGATGGCAATTTGTGGTTCACTGAATCAAATACAAACCAGATCGGTGAATTCTCCCCGGTTTATAATAAGATCACTGAGTACAATGTTCCCCTGAGCGGCACCACTAACACTAACCCTGATAGCATCACTGTCGGACCTGACGGTAAATTGTGGTTTACTGAGGGAACTGATGACCGAATCGGCGAGCTCTCTCCGATAACGGGCAAGGTAACCATTTACAATGTTCCCACCCCAAATGCTGCCCTGGGCAATATTATTGCCGGTCCGGACGGGAACCTGTGGTTCACGGAGATAGAGGGAAACAAAATCGGCAAAATTTCTCCGGTAACCGGTATCGTCACCGAGTATAATGTTTCTGCCGACATGGCTGGTCCGGTCGGAATTACTGCCGGTCCTGACGGTAACATATGGTTTACTGAACAATATGCGGACAAAATCGGGAAAATTTCTCCAGTGACCGGTGTAATTACCGAATACAATTTACCTGTTGATTATTCTGCTTTTGTTGCAAACGATTACCCGATTAATATTGCTGCCGGTGCTGACGGAAATCTTTGGTTCACCGAGCAATTGGGGAATAAAATCGGTAAAATTTCCCCGGCAACCGGCGAGGTTACCGAATATCCGCTTCCCTCTGGCGATAATAGTCCTGTAGCCATTAGTGCCGGTCCCGATGGTAACATGTGGTTTATTGACGGGTATAATATCTCCAAAATCTCCCCGTCTACGGGCGGTATTACCGACTATAATGTTCCGGATGCTGATGCCGGATTTGGCGGAATTACTGCCGGTCCTAACGGCAATCTCTGGTTCACAGAATTTCAGGGGAACATCGCTAAAATTGCTCCGCTGACAGGAAATATTACCCAATATCCTGTTCCGCTCTCCAATAAGCCTAATACCTGGGATTGGACAAAGTCATTGTACACTGGAGAACCTGTATCAGAGATAATCGGACAGAATCTCGGTGCTACTCTTGGTATCATTGCTTTAATCATGTTGATGAGTCTAATCATGGCCGGTTTGCTGCTGACCGTCGGTATTTTTATTGGCAATATCATTAAGCGCTCTGACTGGCTGGTAAAAATTAGAGAAATTTTGCGGTTAGTCTTGGTCAGCAGCGGTGCCGCTGCCCCGGCATTTATTATCAACGCTTTTATCGCTGTTTTTATAGTAATACATCAATCTTCATCTTACCCGACGATACCTGTCTTATGGTTGGTGTTCTTTTGTTCATTGATGCCCGCCTGGTTACTGATACAAACGGGTTACCGCATGCTGGCCAACCGGGCGGATAACACAATTTCTTTGCATTTAGTACAAGAAACAGGTGTCCGATTATGTATCAGATCGCTCAAAATGGTCGGGTTAATTATTGTCACCACGATTATCCCAAGCTGGTTTCTGGGACAACGGGGATTGGGGGCAAATCTGATCGACTATTTTAGTGATAAAGATTTTCCGGTAATTTTCAGTACTGTCTTGGTGCTAGTCATTATCGTCGTTGTGGTAAAACTGGCCGCGGAATTAATCGAGATTGCTTACAATCATTTCACGGAGCAAACACTCACAACCAAAGTGGCAGCCAAAGAGCGGGCAGTGAAACCCGGAATACCCAGAGGGTGGCTGATATTTTCGCTGGGGCTTTGCGCTTTTATTTTTCTGGTCGCGGTGTTCGGGCCGCTGTTGGCTCACAATGGGTCTCAGATTAACCTGCAAAACATCCTCCAACCGCCGTCTTCCCGACACTTATTAGGAACTGACATGTTGGGCCGTGACATCTTGAGCCGCTTGCTCGACGGTATCCGAACGGACTTGTTAATCGGTCTGGCCGTCGCCGCGGTGGTATCAATTATCGCCATCGGCTGGGCAAGGCTGGCAGCCCGCTGTAAAAGATTGAATAATTGGCGGGGCGATATTCTAGAAGATATTGTGCTGCTGCCACGGGATATTATCTGCGCCTTTCCCTGGCTGGTTTTACTTCTTCTCGTGATTTCCCTGCCGGGAAATAAAGGTGTTATATTGATTACTTTGGTCGTCGGGTTGGTGATACTGCCTCGTACCGTAAGTATGCTTCAAGAAGCTTTCAGTTCTATAACGGAGTGGAAAGGCCGGTTACAGAACGAGCTTAGAGCGATATCCATGGCATTTATCTTTACCACCGCAGGAGTGATATTGTATGTCGCATTACTCAGCTTCCTGGTCTTCGGTGTGTTGCCGGGTACTGTCGAACTCGGAACTCTGTCTAGTGCAGGAACCGCATTTATACAAAAAACGCCATGGCTGGTAATCGAACCGCTGGTAGTGTTGTCGGTAATACTGATTATCGGGGTCATGACCGGAAACGCTCTTGCAGAAAGGCTAGGTTTCCGCTCTGGGGCGCTCTGGTCGAAAACCATTGAATAAGGGCTTGCAGACGTCAGTGCAAAGTTTTCCAGTTATTTTCGTATAAATGATTAGAGGGTTTTCAGAATGATAAAAAGTGACAGAATGAAAAGGTATTCGTTTCTCCTTCACACTATTGATCGATTTAAAATGCTGATTTTGCTGCCAGCCGTAATAATAGTCTCAATATTACAGTTGCCGGGCAGAGGCTATTCTTGTAATTATTTCTGCCACATCAGGAAATTAAAATTATGTATAACAAAAAACTATTGCTACTAGGTATTTATATGTCTTGTTTGATCATTGCAGTTGGATTTAGTGGATGCGCAACCACCACTACCACCAATACTGCCACGTTTCTGGGAGGGCCTTCATTTTATGCCATTACAACCGGACCTGATGGCAACCTTTGGTTCACTGAAAACCTGATAAATAAAATCGGGGAAATATCTCCAAAAACGGGTAACATTACTGAGTACAATATTCCTACTAACAATGCTTACCCGATCGACATTACCACGGGTCCAGACGGCAATCTGTGGTTCACTGAGCAATTGGGTAAAAAAATTGGTGAAATATCTCCGAAAACTGGTATCATCACCGAGTATAATTTTCCTGATAACGTTGCCGATCCTATCGGAATTGTTGCCGGTCTAGACGGTAATCTGTGGTTCACTGACGAGGATGAAATCGGGAAAATATCTCCCACAACAGGTGTCATCACTGAATACGACATTCCTACTCCCGATGCTAATTCAACATCTATCACCCTGGGTCCTGATGGCAACTTGTGGTTCACGGAACAGGACAAAATCGGGGAAATATCTCCTAAAACGGATGACATCACCGAGTACAACGTTCCCAATGTCATGGGAAACCTTATCGGTATTACAGCAGGACCTGATGGCAACATTTGGTTTACAGAGTCAGCGGCAAATGCAATTTGTAAGATCTCACCAACGACAGGTAACATTAGCGAATACAATGTTCCTTCTGCCAACGCTGATCCTAATAGCATTGTTGTAGGTCCTGATGGTGATTTATGGTTCACCGAAACCGGCAATAATCTTGGTGCCAAAATTTCTCCCAAGATTGCCAAAATGTCACCAGTGACAGACAGCATTACCGAGTATGCCGTTCCCGATGATAACACTTTTCCATTGGGCATTACGACAGGTTCTGATGGGAATTTGTGGTTCACCGAAAACGGGGATAATATCGGAAAAATTTCCCCTTCGGATGACAAGATTACCGAATATGAGATTCTCGGCGTCAATTCCCAGCCGTATCTTCTTCAGATTCATGCAACTATCTCTAAAACGACTCCAACCCAAAATTAACCATCCATAACAATAACCTATCCTGAAGGCATAGAGGTTTGGCATGTGGGGGAAACAGTAACCATAAAATGGTCATCGACAGGTTTATCCAGAAGTACTCCCATTTACATTGACCTGAGGTGGGGATATGGGAGCGGATTCAATATTATTTCGGGAGGTGGGAGCACTCCTAATACCGGGAGCTATAAATGGGTAATTCCCGGATCCATCTACGTTACTATAATTCAACTATTGGTTTGAGAGTGATTTCATGACGTTGAACGGGATGATTTTTTGTGAAGATGTTAATAGTAGAACTCTGCAGCTCATACTATGAGTTTAGCTTATCATTGAATATCTGGCGAAAGTGAAATTATTGAGTCAGGTACTTTTTTGCATAAGGCTCCCTAAATTTTCAACAGAGGATTAACACCAAAATCCACCATCTAATTGAGCGAGCCTTAATTTCAATGATTAGTTTTAACTATAAGTCCAAGGAAAATGGATTAGGCAGTAATATTTAGACCAATTTTAGGTAGTTTTAATTTATACATGATTCCCTCCGACGGTAAAAAGGCTTTTTGCCATTAAAAAGGAACATTATTTATCCA
>Ga0187862_10004482_pt1 | contig 13256 bp, 15 predicted proteins | sample June2016WEW_10_1_FD_133003 | JGI IMG/M metagenome (GOLD analysis project Ga0187862, IMG submission 133003) | Peatland microbial communities from SPRUCE experiment site at the Marcell Experimental Forest, Minnesota, USA - June2016WEW_10_150 | ecosystem: Environmental > Terrestrial > Soil >...
AACGGCGAGGTTTTGATCTTCGACGAGGACGGCGCCCATTCGCACAAGCCGTTCGTGCCGATGCCGCCGCGGCCGTGCATCTTCGAATACATTTATTTCGCGCGGCCGGATTCGATCATCGGCGGCCGCAGCGTCTACAACGTGCGCAAAGCGTCCGGCGCGGAGCTCGCCCGCGAGGCGCCAGCGACCGCCGACGTAGTCGTTCCGGTGCCGGATTCCGGCGTGCCCGCGGCGATCGGCTATGCCCAGGAATCCGGCATCCCCTACGAGCTCGGCATCATCCGCAATCACTATGTCGGGCGCACCTTCATCGAGCCGACCCAGCACATCCGCCAACTCGGCGTCCGCCTCAAGCACAGCGCCAATCGCGCGGTGGTCGCCGGCAAGCGCATCGTGCTGATCGACGACTCGATCGTGCGCGGCACGACCTCGGTGAAGATCGTGCAGATGATGCGCGAGGCCGGCGCCCGCGAAGTGCATTTCCGCATCGCTTCGCCGCCGATCACGCACCCGGATTATTACGGCATCGACACGCCCGAGCGGGACAAGCTGTTGGCCGCGACCCACGATCTCGAAGGCATGCGCAAATTCATCGGCGCCGATTCGCTCGCCTTCCTCTCGGTCGAGGGCATCTATCGCGCCATGGGCGAAATGGGCCGCGATCCGGTGCGGCCGCAATTCACCGATCATTGCTTCACCGGCGAATATCCGACCCCGCTGACCGACCGCATGGCGCAGGACGCCTCGCCCCGCCAGCTCTCGCTGCTCGCCGAAGCCAGCTAAGCCTAGCTAAGCAATGTCGCCTCTTACCGATCGTATCGCGCTGGTCACCGGCGCCTCGCGCGGCATCGGTTATGCGACGGCGCTAGCGCTGGCACGTGCCGGGGCTCATGTGGTGGCCGTGGCGCGCACGGTTGGCGGGCTCGAGGAACTCGACGACGCGGTGCGCAAGGCCGGCAGCTCGGCAACGCTGGTGCCGCTCGACATGCGCGACTACGACGGCTTCTACCGGCTCGCTTCGGCTTTGAACGAGCGCTACCAGCGGCTCGACGTTCTGGTCGGCAATGCCGCGGTTGCGGGTCAGCGCTCCCCGCTCGACCATGTCATGCCGGCGGCCTGGGACGAGGCCATGGCCGTCAACGTCACCGCTAATTGGCATCTGATCCGCGCCATGGACGGCTTGCTGCGGCGCTCGGCTGCGGGCCGTGCCGTGTTCCTGACCTCGGGCGCCGCCACCCATGCCCGCGCCTATGCCGGACCCTATTCGGTGTCGAAAGCGGCGCTGAACACGCTGGCGCGGACTTACGCGGCGGAAACGAGTTCGACGCCGGTGCGCGTCAATCTGTTCAATCCCGGCCCGACCCGCACCCGCATGCGCGCCGCTGTCATGCCGGGCGAAGACCCGATGACGCTGCCGACGCCCGACGAGGTCGCGGAGAAAATCCTCGCTCTGTGCCTGCCGAGCTGCACCGAAACCGGCAAGCTCTACGATTTCTATGCCAAAAAATTCCTGGACTTTGCTCCGCCCGCGTGACCGCTCGCGGCTCCATCGAGCACTTCAATGGCGGCGCTTTTTTTTGCCGGCGTAAGGATTTTGTTTGGCGCGCAGCGTCAGCCTGATCGGCGTGCCGGGCAGCGCGAAACTTTCGCGCAAGCCATTGACCAGATAGCGCCTGTAGGTCTCGGGCAGCGCATGCGCCCGCGACGAGAACAACACGAATGTCGGCGGCCGCGCCTTCGGTTGGGTGATGTAATCGAGCCGCAGCGCGCGGCCTTTGACGGCAGGCGGCGGATGCGCCGTCACCATCTGGGCGAGGAAGCGGTTGAGCGCCGACGTCGAAGCGCGGCGATTCCAACTGGCGTAGCTTTCCTCGACTGCCGCCATCAGCCGGTCGAGGCCGTCGCCGGAGCGCGCCGACAGCGTAACGACCGGCACGCCCTTGATCTGCGGCAATAGGCGATCGACTTCGGCGCGCAAACGGGTCAAGGCGCCGGACTCGTGCTCGACCAAATCCCATTTGTTAACCGCGATGACGGCAGCGCGGCCTTCGCGCTCGACCAGGTCGGCGATGCGGATGTCCTGCTCCTCGAACGGGGTCTGTGAATCGATCAGCACGATGACAACTTCGGCGAAGCGGATGGCGTTGAGCGCATCGGCCACCGAGAGCTTTTCCAGCTTCTCCTCGATCCGCGAGCGGCGCCGCAATCCCGCGGTATCGTGAATGCGAAAATGCCGGCCGCGCCATTCGAGATCGACGGCGATCGCATCGCGGGTGATGCCGGCTTCGGGGCCGGTCAGCAGCCGATCCTCGCCGAGCAGGCGGTTGATCAGCGTCGATTTGCCGGTATTGGGACGACCGACCACCGCGATCCGGATCGGCTTGTCTGCGTCGGCCGGGATTGCGGTGTCCTCGCTCTCACTCTTGGGCTCGGCGGTCGCGTCGGGCAAGGCCGCGCGCAGCGCATCGTATAATTCCGCCAACCCCTCGCCATGCTCGGCACTGATGGAAACCGGCTCGCCGAGGCCGAGCGCATAGGATTCCAGCGCACCCGCCGCGCCGGCACGGCCTTCGCTCTTGTTGGCGATCAGGATCGTCGGCTTGCCGGAACGGCGCACCAGATCGGCGAAAGCGCGATCGGCCGGCATCGCGCTATCGCGCGCATCGACCATAAACAGCACGGCATCGGCCTGCGCCAAGGCCGCGGCCGTCTGCGCCTGCATCCGCCCCGAAAGAGTTTTGCGCTCGGCGTCTTCGAGGCCCGCGGTATCGATCACCTTGAATGACAGATCGCCGAGCCTGCCCTCGCCTTCGCGGCGGTCGCGCGTCACGCCGGGCTGATCGTCGACCAGCGCCAGCCGCCGTCCTACCAGGCGGTTGAACAGGGTCGATTTGCCGACATTCGGACGGCCGACAATGGCGACGGTGAAAGTCATGACGGCGCTTCGCTGATACCGGCGGCGGCAATCAAAATCTTCCGCCCGCGCATGAATGCGCGGCTTACATCGTTAGCGTCGCGGTGAATAGCCTGGACGTGGCGATGCCGCAGCCGGCGGCGCCGCTTTCACTGCGAGGACGTGCCGGGCTTGGGCGGATCAGGCCATCGCGATTCCACGGTCGGAGCCGCCTGCTGCGCGGGAGCGGTCGGCGGCGGCGGTGGAAAAGGCGATTGTTCCGACTGCTGTGGCGCCGGCGCCGCTCCTTGTGGCGCGGCTTGACCTGGGGCCGGACCGATATTGATACGCCGTGGCGGCTGCGCCGGCGCACGCGCCACTTTCGGCGTAGGTTTCGGCTTCGGTTTGTTTTTTGCCGCTTCTTCTGCCGCCGCGTCGGGCGCGTTGGCGGCCTGATCGGGCGGCGGCTGATAGCCCTTGACCAAATCCTGCGGTATGCCGGAATTCGTGCCTGGCACGCCGTTGGGGAATACCGGTTCCCGGTCGCCTTTCAGCTTCGTCTTGGTGTCGAACATGTCGTTGGCGAACAGCGTCGTCGGATCGAACTGTCCGCCGGGCGTGCAGCCGGCGATCACGAGCACAAGCACGGCCGCCGAACCGACCCGAACCAGCAAAGATGCGCGTCGCGTCGCGGTCATGCCTAGCCCTTGCCGCTCGCAGCGATCAGCTCGGCCAATACTTCGGCGCGGCTACGCGTCGCTTCGGGCGTTTGCGGATCGGTGATGATCATGTCGGTCCACTGCCGCGCCGCGGCCATGTCACCCGACTTCCACGCGGACAGCGCGAGCAGCTCGCGCGCGCTGTGGCGGAAAGTCTTGTCGGCGCCCGTCAGCGGCTCAAGCCGGGCGCGGATTTCGGAGTACGGCGCGGTGTCGACTAACAAGAATGCCGCGCGTAACGCCGCAAGCTCGTCGAAGACCTGGCCGGCGCTCTTGTCGGCTGCGATGTCGTCGTAGGCCTTGACTGCCGCGGCTTTGTCGGTGCGCGCCAGCTCGGCTGCTTCGCGCAGCCGCGCCAGCGTGCGATAGCTGGCGGTGCCGTCGGTGGCGAGCTTGGCAAAGGCCGCCTCGGCATCCTGATGCTTGCCGGATTCGGCAAGCGACACCGCGGCTTCGAACGCGGCGCCGGATTCGGCCGCCTTCTTGGCCTGCCACCAGTCAGAGCCGCGCCAGCCGCCCACCGCGACGACGATGAGAATGCAGCCGGCAATGGCGAAGTGGCCGTAGCGCTGCCACAGCTTATGCAGCTGTTCGCGACGGACTTCTTCATCGACTTCTTGAAAAATGTCGGCCACGGACCCGTCCCCAACACTCGCCAAAAAAACCCGCCCAAAGACCTGCCCAAAGTCCCCGGAAAACGCCGCCGCAACTAGCCTAACGATGTGGCGCGAGCAAGGCAAAGACCAAATGCCGCAATGCTTTATGGGGGAATTGGCGGCTGGGAGACCGGAACCGGATTGCTACTTCTTGCGCATCCCGTAGACGTTGTCCGGGCCCGGAAAGGTGCGGGCGCGGACTTCCTCGGCATAGCCCTTGACCGCCCGTTCGATCGACGGCCCGAGCTCGCCGAAACGCTTGACGAATTTCGGCACCCTGGGCGACAGCCCGAGCATGTCCTCGAGCACGAGAATTTGGCCGTCGCAGGCCACGCTGGCGCCGATGCCGATGGTGGGGATGGCGACCTGTTCGGTGATGCGGCGGCCCAATGGCTCGGCGATCGCTTCGAGCACCACGGAAAATGCCCCGGCATCGGCCACCGCGCGCGCATCGGCCTCGATCGGCGCCCAATCGGCCTCGTCACGGCCCTGGGCGCGGAACGATCCGATGGTGTTGATGGCTTGCGGGGTCAGACCGACATGGCCCATCACCGGCACGCCACGCTCGACCAAAAACGCGATGGTTTCCGCCATGCGGCGGCCGCCTTCGACCTTGATCGCGCCGCAGCCGGTCTCCTTCAGGATCCGGGCCGCCGACATGAAGGCCTGCTCCCGCGAAGCCTCGTAGGAGCCGAACGGCATATCGACGACAACGAGTGCGCGGCGCGAGCCGCGCATCACCGCATGACCTTGCAGGATCATCATGTCGAGGGTGACCGGCACCGTGGTCTCGAGCCCGTGCATCACCATGCCGAGCGAGTCGCCGACCAGGATCACGTCGCAATAGGCGTCGAGGATGCGCGCGGTATGCGCGTGATACGACGTCAGGCACACGATCGGCTCGGCCGCCTTGCGGGCGCGGATATCGGGCGCGGTCAGCCGCCTGATCTCATTTTGCACCGACATCGCTAGTGTCCGAATGCCGGCGTTCCGAACGCAGGCACGCCGATCACGATCGGATGAAACACCAGGCCGAGAGCGAGATAGACGATCGTTCCGACCACGATGGCGATGATGTCATTCTTTTTGCCGCCGAGCGGGATCGGCGGCGCGCCGGAATCGCTGCGATGCTTGAGCGTGATGCGGTCATAGACCGCCCAGGCCAGCACCGCGCCGAACAGGATGATGCCGCCGAGATCGCCGTTGGCGCACAGATGGGCGAAGGCCCAGGTTTTGACGCTGATCAGCACCGGATGCTTGAGCACGCGCTTGATGTTGCCGGGGATATAGGCGGCGACGAACATGATGCTCGCCGGCCACATCAGCGCCACCACGATTTGGCGCGTCCAGGCCGGCGGGTTCCACACGACAATGGGACCGGCGGCGCGATAGCTCGCAAATCCATAAGCGATCAGCGCGATGCCGACGATGGCGACCAGCGAGAACAAGCCGCGATACGGCCATTCCCCGATCTTGGCGATCAGCGCGGCGCGCCGGTCGCGCATGGTGACGAAGCTATGCGCACCGAGGAAGATGACGAGGCCGAGGATTTCGACGGCAAGACCCATGAGACTTCTCAACTGTGACTTCTCAACGCTACAGGCAATCGGGAGTGTAAGGGGTGGTTGCCGCTTACGCCAGCAGGTGGGGCCCCCAGCTAAGACGCGTAGCGGCTGCTGCGATCGAGATAACCCGCGGTATCGACCAGCACCTCGCGCTCCTTGAACGAGACCATGTCGCCGCGCATCGAAGCGGCGCTGCCGTCGCGGGCGATCGCCGCGAGTACGCGCTGCATGGCTTTGATCGCAGCACGCTGGGTGTCGCTCGGGATGATGACGAGGTGATAGCCGAGCGCTTCCAGCCGCGCCACCGGCAGGAGCGGCGTCTTGCCGCCCTCGAACATATTGATCAGCTTCCAGCCCGAGACCGATTTGGCGATTCCCGCGATCTCGGCTTCCGAGGTCGGCGCCTCGACGAACAGCATGTCGGCGCCGGCCTCGCGGTAAGCCGACGCGCGATCGATCGCGGCGGCAAAGCCTTCCACGGCAATGGCGTCAGTGCGCGCGATCACCACGAAATCGGGATCGTGCAGCGCATCGCGCACCGCCTTGAGTTTTTGCACCATCTCGCCGACCGGCACGAGGCTCTTGTCGTCGTAATGGCCGCATTTTTTCGGAAAACTTTGATCCTCGAGATGGAAGGCGGCGACGCCCGAGCGCTCGAAAGCGCGCGCTGCGGCTTGCGCATTGAGAGCGTTGCCATAGCCGGTGTCGGCGTCGGCAATGATCGGGATGTCGACGACATCCACCATCGAGGCGAGCCGGTCGACGATGGCGTCCACGGGGATCAAGCCCAGATCGGGGACACCGGCCGAGCGCGCGATCGCCCCGCCGCTGGCATAGACCGCCGGGAAGCCTGCTTGCGCGACCAGCCGCGCCGAAAGCCCATCATAGGCGCCGGGCGCCACGGCGATATGGCCAGAGGCGAACAAGCTCCTCAATTTTGTCGCAGCGCCCACGATTGCTCTCCCCTTCGCCTGACTTGCCCCCCATGATACGTCTGGCAGAGGCTGCGGGGGAAGCGGAGGGAGCGCGATGCGACGAGGTGTGTTGGCGGCACTCGCCATTCTGTTCGGCACGCTCTCGGCTTTCGCGCAAGATTGGCCGACAAAAAGCGTGCGCATCATCGTGCCGTTCGCCGCCGGCGCGACGCCGGATTTGGTGGCCCGGCTGATCGCCGATTATCTGCACGACAAGCTCGGCCAGCCCTTCATCGTCGAGAACAAGCCCGGCGCCAGCGGCAATACCGGCACCGACGCGGTCGCCAAGGCCGACCCCGACGGCTCCACCATCGGCGTGAGCATCGGCGGGCCGCTCGCCATCAATACGCTATTGTTCAGTAACCTGCCCTACGATCCCAAGAAGGACCTCGCGCTGATCACCATGCTGGTGACGATGCCGAGCGCGCTTGCGGTCAATGCGAGCCTCGGCGTCAAGAACACGGGGGAGCTGATCGAGCTGATCAAGCGCGATCCCGGCAAATACGCCTACGGCTCGATCGGCACCGGCTCGCTGTCGCAGCTCGCCATGGAGGCGATCGCGCTCAAGGCCAGCACCAAGCTCGTCCACGTCCCCTACCCGTCCTCGCCGCAGGCGATCCAAGCGCTGATGCGCAACGACGTGCAGATGGTCTGCCTGCCGGCGATCTCCATCACGCCGCAACTCGCCGGCGGCGCGATCAAGATGCTCGCGGTCTCGACCGCGGAGCGCTCGGCGCTCTTGCCCGACGTACCGACGCTCAAGGAAGCCGGCATCGACGTCGAAGCCGACGCCTGGTCGGGCCTGGTCGCGCCGGCCGGCGTGCCGGCGGCGATCATCGAGCGCATCAATCACGAAGTCGCCGAAGCCATCACCTCGCGCGCCATCCGCGAAAAACTCACCGCGCAGTTGATGGAGCCGATCCCCGACACGCCGGCGCAATTTCGCGCCCGGATTGATGCGGATCTCGCGCGCTGGGCGCCAGTGATCGCGGCGGCGAATATCAAGATCAATTAATCGTTGGCGAGCCGGGCAATCAGCCTGCCGCGACCTTCTCGCTGTAAAGCTCCGGCTTGAATCCGACCACGAGCTTACCGCCGCCGAGATCGAGCACCGGCCGCTTGATCATAGATGGTTGCGCCAGCATCAGCGCGATTGCCTTCTTCTCGTTGATCCCCGCCTTGTCCTTGTCCGGCAGCTTGCGAAAGGTCATGCCGGCGCGATTGAGCAAGGTCTCCCAGCCGACCTTCTTGCTCCACCGCTCAAGCCGCTCGCGGTCGATGCCCGCGATCTTGTAGTCGTGAAACGCGTAGTCGACGCCGTGCTTGTCGAGCCAAGCGCGCGCCTTGTTCATGGTCTCGCAGTTCTTGATGCCGTAGATGGTTGCGCTTTTGCTCATGCCGTCTCCCTCCGAGTGGAAAATACGTCCCACGCTCGAAGTGTTGCAACTAGACGCACTGCTAAGCTTTCCGACCGAAAGGGGGCGGAGGCTCAGCTGCCGTCCAAACTATCTTAGCTCAGAGGGTTTCAACTCAGGATATTTCGCAATAATGGGATTTATGATCTCGAACAGCATGGCTCCCATCGACTTTCCGATCATGAGCCTGTATTCATTAAACTCAGCTTCTGTACACAACGACTGAATTTTCGTCAGAGCAGCATCCTGCTCTGCGGCGTTTCTTGTAACAAGTTCCATTACGATCTTGGCTGCATCTCGTGACATCATGCTGCCCCGCGTTCCTATACCCTTATTCCCACTCAATCGTCCCCGGCGGCTTGCTGGTCACGTCATAAACCACGCGATTGACGCCCTTCACCTCATTGATGATCCGCGTCGCCACCGCGCCAATAAACGCCATGTCGAACGGATAAAAATCCGCGGTCATACCGTCGGTCGAGGTCACCGCGCGCAGGCCGACGACGAAATCGTAGGTGCGGAAGTCGCCCATCACGCCGACGGTGCGCACCGGCAGGAGCACGGCGAAGGCTTGCCAGATATCGTCGTAGAGGCCGGCGCGGCGGATTTCCTCGATGAAGACGTCGTCGGCGCGGCGCAGGATGTCGAGCTTCTCGCGGGTGATCGCGCCCGGGCAGCGGATGGCGAGGCCGGGGCCGGGAAACGGATGGCGGCCGACGAAGGCGTCGGGCAGGCCGAGCTCGCGGCCGAGCGCGCGGACCTCGTCCTTGAACAATTCGCGCAGCGGCTCGACCAGCTTCATGCGCATGCGCTCGGGCAAGCCGCCGACATTGTGGTGCGACTTGATGGTCACCGACGGGCCGCCGGTGAACGACACGCTCTCGATCACGTCGGGATAGAGCGTGCCTTGCGCCAAAAATTCGGCGCCGCCGAGTTTTTTTGCTTCCGCCTCGAACACGTCGATGAACAATTTGCCGATGGTCTTGCGCTTGATTTCGGGGTCCTCGACGCCGGCGAGCGCGTCGATAAACGTGTCGGCCGCGTCGACGTGGACCAGCGGAATGTTGTAGGCGCCGCGGAACAGCGCCACCACCTTCTCGGCTTCGCCAAGCCGCAGCAAGCCGTGGTCGACGAACACGCAAGTGAGCTGATCGCCGATCGCTTCGTGGATCAGGACCGCGGCAACGGCGGAATCGACGCCGCCGGACAGCCCGCAGATCACTCTGGCGTTGCCGACCTGGCGGCGGATTTTTTCGATCGCCTCGTCCTTGAAGGCGCGCATGGTCCAGTCGCCGGCGCAGCCCGCGATGTTGCGCACGAAATTGCGCAGGATGGCGGCGCCGTGGGGCGTGTGCACGACTTCGAGATGGAACTGGGTCGCGTAGAACTTGCGCTTGTCGTCGGCGATCATGGCGATCGGCGCATTGGCCGAGGTGCCGATGGCGACAAACCCTTGCGGCGGCTTGGTGACCCGGTCGCCATGGCTCATCCAGACCGGATAGCGCTCGCCGACCTGCCAGACGCCGTCGGTGAGCGGCGACGGCGTCGTCAGCTCGACCTCGGCGCGGCCGAATTCGCGGTGATGGCCGGCCTCGACCTTGCCGCCGAGCTGATGCGCCATGGCCTGCTCGCCGTAGCAGATACCGAGCACCGGCAGGCCGGCCTGGTAGATCGCCAGCGGGGCGAGCGGCGCGTCTTTGTCGAGCACCGAAGCCGGTCCGCCTGAGAGGATGATGCCCTTCGGCTGCATCTCGCGCAGCGCGGCTTCAGCCTTCTGGAACGGCGCGATCTCGCAATAGACCCCCTCCTCGCGCACCCGCCGAGCGATGAGCTGGGTGACCTGCGAGCCGAAGTCGACGATGAGAATCTTGTCGTGGGATGCCATGGACGATTCTACGGGAATCGCCTCGGCCTGTCGAGATTTTGCAACTGCTGTCATCCGCTGCGCCGCAAAAGGCTGACGAAAAACCCGTCGGTGTCGGTCCGGCGCGGCGTCATCAGCAAACCTTCGTCGGAGATAAGCGCCGCGCGGGTAAAAAGATAGGCGCGCTCGCCCAGCGCCTGTGCCATATCGGCGGGCTTTTCCACGGAAAAATCCGGGTTTCGCCCGACAAAATCCCGCACCTGGTCGCCGTTCTCCTCGTTGAGCACCGAGCAGGTGATGTAGGCGATTCGCCCCTTCGGCTTGGTCAGGGGCACCGCGCGGTCGAGCAGCGCGGCCTGCTGCTTCACCCGTTCGGCCAGCGCGCCCGGGCGGATGCGCCACTTGGCGTCGGGATTGCGCCGCCACGTGCCGGTGCCGGTGCAGGGCGCGTCGATCAGCACCAGATCGGCGCGGCCGACGAGATCGGTCAGCACGTCGCTTTCGCCGCGCGGGGTGCGGACCTGGATGTTGCGCGCGCCGGCCCGCGCGATGCGCTCATGGATCGGCACCAGCTGGCGCTTGTCGATGTCGGTCGCGTAAATCTGGCCGCGATTTTCCATGGCCGCCGCCAGCGCCAGCGTCTTGCCGCCAGCGCCGGCGGCAAGATCGATCACCTGCTCGCCGGGTTTTGCGCCGGCAAAGATCGCGGCAAGCTGCGAGCCTTCGTCCTGGATTTCGATCAAGCCCTTGCGAAAGGCCGGCTCGGCGTGGATCGCCGGACTTCGGGCATCGGCGGACATCCGGATGCGCAAGCCCAGCGGCGACCACCGCGTCGGCTCGACGTTCAGATGCGCGAGTTTTGGCAGCACCTCCTCACGCTCGGCGACCAGCGTGTTGACGCGCATGTCGAGCGGTGCCCTGCTCGCCAGCGCCTCCCCCTCGGCGCCGCGCTCGTCGCCAAAGACCCGCGCGAAATAGGGATCGAGCCAATCCGGATATTCGCCTTGCACGGCCGGCGGCGCAGCGCTGAGCGAACGGGCATCGAACGCCGCCTGCTCCGCTTCGGTCAACGGCGCCGGCGCAAAGCGCTCGCCGCTGCACAGCGCCGCGATGGCGGCGACATCGAGCCCGCGCTCGCGATGCAGCATGCCGAGCAGCACAGCGCGCGGGCTTGCCTCCCCCATGAGCCAGCCGGACGACGCCCTGCGGCGCAGCGCGTCATAGACCAGCCCGGCAATCGCGGCACGGTCGGACGAGCCGGCGAAACGGTGCGACAGGCCCCAGTCCTTGAGCACGTCGACGGCCGGCCGCCGTCTCGCCTCGATGTCGGCGAGTATTTCGATGGCGGCGGATAAGCGAGCCGACGGCGTCATTTCGCGATATGCGGCGAACGCTGCAACGCTGGCGATGGCACGAGATTACTTTTTCTTCTTCGCGGTTTTCTTTGTAACCGTTTTGGCCTTGATGGCGGCGGCGCGATGCGCGCCCGGCGTGTCGTGCCAGCGCACGCGTTGGCGCAGTTCCCGTATCGCTTCCGCCAAATCGTGGACATGAATGCCTTTCGGCGCCTTTCCGGCGTGCGCGCTGTTCAACATGCGGCGCAGCAAATCGTCGTCGTGCTCGTCGCGATAGGGTTTGAGATCGAGGTCCTTCGGCACTTTGGTGAGCCGCTCGTCGCCAATGTGTTTGACATATTTCTGCATGAACTGGTCGTATTTGCGCCACGTGATCCCGGCCGCGCGCACCGCCGCTTCCTCGGCGCGCGTCGCGATCTGATGGGCATGAAGGTAATGCAGGCCGAGCTGATCGATCAGCGTCTTCTCGACCTCCTCGTGCAGGATGAGAAAACGGTCGGTGTCGATCTTGCGGTCGCGGAATTTGAAGAATTGCGGCATGTGACGGTCGATATAGATCGTCTTGCCGTCGAGGCTGTAGCCGGCGAGGTAGGGAATATCATGGCTCCGGTCGAGCTTCTTGACGCGCCGGCAGATCGCGTCGAGCGCGCGATCCATCATCAGGCTCGAAACGTACCATTCCGGCAGACGGAGCTTTTGGTGCGGAGCGGTCGGATGGCAATAATCAAGCGGCATGGCGAGGATCCTCAGGTGCCGGTGAGAATTTCGACGATGAAGACGACCCACATGATCGCGAGCGCCAAGGCCGAGATGCCGAAAAGCGCGCCGCGCAGCTTAACTTTATTGCTTGTGACATGCACATAAGACTGGAACAGGCGGAAGATCACGAATACCCAGGCCAACACCACAAACAGGATACCGGCGTGGTGCGTGATAAAGGCAAGAATTGTCAGAACATAGAACAGGACTGGCAACTCGAACTGGTTGCTGAAAGAATATTGGACCTGCAGCGCGGGCTTCGACCAGTTCGGCTGGCGCAGCGAAATATCCTCTTCCCGCACCAGACCCGAACGGAAATCGCGCGCACGCAACGGACCAAGCCAGAACAACAGCGCGAAAGTGAGGATCACCTCGACGAACAGCGGCAGCAGGATGGCTTGTGGCGACATCGGAATTGACCCGGGTTGGCAACACACGTCCTAACACGCGACGTGCCAATGCACCAATATTGGACGCTAGAGCTTCACACTGATCGCGGTCTCGTCATCGAGCAGCGCACTGCGCCAGGTCTTGCCGTCGAACAACGCCTTGCGCACAGCGTCGGCCGTACCGCCATGATTCAGATTGGCGGTAATCAGCGTGCCACCGGTGCGCAGCAACCCGCGCAATGCCTTGTGCAGCGCCGGTAACGGCGTGTGGCCGTCGAAAAAGGCGACATCGTAGCCGGGATCGAGCGTCGGCAGCACCGCAGCGAAATCGCCTTCGTGGATGGTGATGCGATGATCCATCGCCGCCGCAGCGATGTTGTCACGGGCAAGCTGCACATGCTCGGGATCGCGCTCGATAGTGTCGACGGTGGCATCCTTCGCGCCGGATGCGAACGACAGCGCGGTGTAGCCGAGCGCCGTTCCCAGTTCCAGGATGCGGCGCGCATTCGCGGCGGCAGCCAGCGCCGCCAGCAGCGGGCCGTTGTCATAAGGGTACGCGCCGCAGCCATGACGCGCGCGGTGCGCGTCGGTGGCCGCTTTCACTTTCGCAAACGCATCGGCCGCACCCGCCATGACGGGACCCTAACTTCGGCTCGGATAATTCGGG
>Ga0187862_10004483_pt1 | contig 13256 bp, 11 predicted proteins | sample June2016WEW_10_1_FD_133003 | JGI IMG/M metagenome (GOLD analysis project Ga0187862, IMG submission 133003) | Peatland microbial communities from SPRUCE experiment site at the Marcell Experimental Forest, Minnesota, USA - June2016WEW_10_150 | ecosystem: Environmental > Terrestrial > Soil >...
CAGCGTGCTGGGCGCGATGGAAGTCGACGAACTCGGCAATCTTGCGAACTGGATGATTCCGGGCAAAATGGTCAAAGGCATGGGCGGCGCCATGGACCTGGTTGCGGGAGCGCGGCGCGTCATCATCGCCATGGAGCACGCGACCAAAGACGGGCAGCCGAAGATCCTGAAGAAATGCACTCTGCCCCTGACCGGCGTAAAGGTCGTGGACACAATTGTCACCGAGATGGCCTACATCCGAGTCACGCCAGAAGGCCTGGTGCTTGAAGAGGTTGCTCCCGGGTTGACGGCGGACGACGTCCAGAAAGCGACCAAAGCGAAGTTGCTGGTCAGTCCTGAGCTGAAGACGATGCAGGAGTGAAACTCAGTTCTCAGTGTTTGGCGTGCGGCCCTCAGTCGTGCAGCACAACGTCCAGCAGAGTACTGCGAACTTCCAACCCTCCGTTGTAGTCTATGAAACCCAGCTTCCGGAAGCGATTCATAAAGTACGTAACTCGCGCGCGCGTGGTGCCGACGATCTCTGCCAATGCTTCATGGCTTATCTTCGGAAGCACAGGTTCCAATCTGTCTTCCTTGCCAAAACGGGTAAGCAGCAAAAGAGCGCGGGCTAGCCGTTTCTCGGCGGAATTAAAGAGTTGATCGACCAAGTCCGCCTGAATTTGGCTGTTGCGGACGACTAGAAACGCGACCAGAAGATCCGAGAACGCGTGTTCCTTGTGCAGCACATCGAGCATGACCTGTTTTTCAATTCTCAGCGCCGAACAGGGCGTAATGGCAAGCGCGGACGTCGTCCGCAAAGGCTGGTCCGAGGTGATACACGCCTCCCCCAAAAAATCGCCTTCTGTCAGCAGCGCAACCGTGGCCTCTTTGCCCTGCTTGGACACGACGGTCAGCTTCACCCGTCCCTTTTGAATGTAGAACATCGCATCCGCCGGATCTCCCTGGGCGAAGATGATGCTGTTCGCGGAATATTGCAGGATTGTCCTTCCGAGGCCGACCTTGGAAAGGAAGGTACGAACATCAAATTTCTGAGCGTTTCTCCGAACTTTGAGACGGGGCATGGTGGCCTCCCAACGCGCCTCGTATGCAATCCATTGGACCCCACAGGTATGCTTCTGGCTACGGTTAAATTGCATGAAAGGGAATCCATTGTCAACTGTTATCAACCAGAATCTGAGGTAGTGGGTCAGTTTGAATTTGTCTTGAAAGGGCACGGCTTCAGCCGGGCCGTAACTGCCGCAAAATCAACAGCGGCTTTAGCCGCTGGGGGAATGTGTCTTTCAACCTGACCCACCACCCAATCCGATCTTGCCTATTAAAATTTTAAATGTGAAACCTGAACGGATGATGCACAAGTGTGCAATTTTGAACAGACAGGACCGGAGCGTTCCGGCAGTATACGGGGAATTCTCCGAAGGGTTATTGGGGTTGTCCAACAGCTGAAGCCAAAATGGGTAGCTCAGCCTGATTGCGCCAAATATTCCCTTCCCCCTTTCTCACGGCGAGGCTGGGCTACCCGCGTTGGGAGGTTTTAGGTGGGTCAATTGTATCGAGCGCCGCAGCGAACGGTCCTCTGCATCGATGATGACGCCGGCGTCCTGAGATATGAGAAGGCGCTGCTCGAAAGATCGGGCTATAACGTTCTCACGGCGGCATCTCCGGAACAAGGTCTAGCCCTGGCAATGATGTCTCGGCTTGATGCCGTAGTCCTTGACTACCACATGCCTGGAATGAATGGCCACGAAGTGGCTGCCGCGATCAAGAGGTACCGGCCGGAGATTCTGATCGTCATGTTTTCGGCAAGCGAGATTCCGGAAGAGACCCTCAAGCTGACCGATGCGGTCGTACATAAGACGGACGCAATCACAGAGCTCCTACCGACGGTTGCGCAACTCTGCAATCGCTCTTCGTCTTTGCCGTCCTGACGGCGTCCACGCCCGGTTGCGCTAAAAGACGATCACGATCCCGCCTCAAATTCTGGAAAGACGAAACGGAGCGCTGAGCAAGCGCGCGGGCAGCATCACCACGGCCCAGACCAGGGCGAGTGCTCCGTGGACGGCGATGCCTACCAGGCGAAACGGCAGCAACAGCAGCCACACGATCGGATAGAGGATCAGCGCCAGCAGGGCCACGGGCCAGCACACGAAGAAGAGTAAACACCAGACCAGGAAGGCCAGCATGGATTACACCTCCTCCTGAATATGATACGCGGGCGGGAGGGCAAAAGTTCGATCTGGGTTGATGGATGGACGGCCGGGAGCCTGCCCTGAGCTTGCCGAAGGGGCGGCCGTCGCTACGTGAATCTCTTAGGGCTCCGGTTCAGCCAGATGCTTCTGCAGAAATTGCAGGCTCCTGAGGCCGGCGTCGTGCCAGACGGTTTCGTCCTCGAAGCCATGGCCGGCTCCAGGATAGATTTTGATTTCATAGGGGATTCCCTTTTTCTCCAGCAACTTCTGCAACTGGTAGGCTTCCTCGACGGGGACGGTCGAATCGGCCTCGCCGTGCAGGATGAGCACGGGACAAAGACGTCTCATGAAGAAGTTCACCTCTTTCGGCATGCCTCCGAAGAAGTCAACGACGACTTGCACCCGATGGTCGATGGCGGAGATGGTGAGCGAGAGGTAGGCTCCGAGCGAGAAGCCGAGCAGAGCGATGCGCTTGCCGTCCACTCGCGGCTGCTTCTCGACGAAGCTGACTGCATCCCAGAGCGTTCTCGCCCATAGCGGAAAGTGGCGGAGGATCGTCGGCTTGTCGGCGGATTCGGTACCGGTGCGATCGAAGTAATGGAGGAGGTAAACGGCGAAACCGTGACCCGCTAACGTGTTGGCGTAGCGCTCCATGCCGGAGACGTTGCCGCCGGCACCGTAGAGCGCGACTATGGCGGGGAGTGGGGCGGCGGTTGTCTCGGGCAAGTAGGCGTTAAGGCGGATGGGCTTGCCTCCGCTCTGGAAAGTAAGCTCGGACTGGGAGACGGTGGGCATCGAGGACAGGGTCGCCCGGGGGGCGGACGAATGCGTCCGCCCCTACGTTAGCTGGTTAGACGCCTCCGCAAGTTCTAGTAGAGATTCTTCATAGGGGGCGCGGGCTATGCCTCGTTCGGTGATGATGGCGGTCACGTATTTTGCCGGCGTTACATCGAAGGCTGGGTTTTCAACCTCGACTCCGTCAGGCACCACCTGCCTGCCCGCGATGTGCGTTACTTCTCTGGGGTTGCGCTGCTCGATAGGAATTTTGCTGCCGTCGGGCGTTGCGAGATCGACGGTTGAAATCGGCGCGGCTACGTAGAACGGGATGCCGTGCTCTTTGGCGAGGATGGCTACGGTGTAGGTGCCGATTTTGTTGGCCACATCTCCGTTGGCGGCGATGCGGTCGGCGCCGACGACGATTGCTCCAATCTTGCCTTGCTGCATCATGACTCCGGCCATGTTGTCGGAGATGACGGTGGTGGGGATGCCGTCTTTCATCAGTTCCCACGCAGTCAGGCGCGAGCCTTGCAGAAAAGGCCTCGTCTCGTCGGCATAGACGTGAATCTTCTTCCCCGCTTCGACGGCGGCTCGGATCACGCCAAGCGCAGTGCCATAGCCGGCGGTCGCGAGCGCTCCGGCATTGCAGTGGGTAAGTACGCCGCCGCTCGATGGCATGAGTGTGGCGCCGTGGCGTCCCATGGCCTGGTTGGCGGCGATGTCCTCGGCGTGCATACGCTGGGATTCTTCGATCAGCGCTTGCTGAATCTGCGCTATGGGACGGATGCGAAGGGACTCAAATTTCGCCGTCATACGGCGGATCGCCCAAAACAGGTTGACGGCGGTGGGCCGCGTCTGGCGGATGGTTTCACAGATCTGGTCGAAATCTTTTTTTAGATCGGCGCCATTCTCGGCTGTGGAATTCTTCACGCCGAGGGCGATGCCCATGGCCGCGGCAACGCCGATGGCAGGCGCTCCGCGAACCACCATATTACGGATCGCGTCGGCGACCTGCTGGTACGTGGTGCAGGTTACGTACACTTCTTCGGTGGGCAGCTTCGTCTGATCGATGAAGACTACGCCGGATTTGGTCCATTCCAGGGTTTGAATCATGAGTTCGTCGTTGGTCGCTGGTCGTTAGTCGTTCGCTATTAGCCATTCGCGGCTTAAAATGCTAGGCGCTAATTGCTAAGTGCTCTTTCCTCACATCGGTTGCTGTGAAAATCGATATGAAATGTGCGGGTGCGGCGGCTTTTTCCACATCGGGACGGCCGTGCGCATCCTGACGCTCGACGAGGCACATGACGCCGACTACTTCAAATCCGAATTCGCGCGCCGCTTCGATAGCTTGCACGGTAGAGGATCCGGTGGTGCACACGTCGTCCACGATGACTACCCGCGCGCCTTTTTCGCGGAAGCCCTCGATGCGCTGGCCAGTACCGTGCTGCTTCTCCGCCTTACGAACGAGGAAGCCGTGCAAGGTTCCGCTGGTGACGGCTACGGCCACGACGATGGGGTCGGCGCCCATGGTCAGTCCGCCGATGGCGTCGGCTTCCCAGCCCTGCTCACGGATTGCGTCAAAGAAGACTTCGCCGGTCAGTTGCGCGCCGCGAGCGTCGAGCGTCGTGCTGCGGCAGTCGATGTAATAGTCGCTGGTGCTGCCAGACGACAACTGAAACTCGCCCAGACGAAATGACTTTTGCGCCAGCAGTTGCAACAGCTCTTGTCGTGCAATGGACATGAATTTTCTACGATAACAGAAAAACCGTTCTCGTTTCCCGGTTCCCAGTGTTCCAGCGTTTGCCTTTACTGAGAACCGAGAACTGGGACTGAGAACTTTATTGATTCAGTTTTTCCAGATGCCGGAAACCGTCGGTGGCGGCAAACATGGCTACGGTGATGGTTCCGTTGTAGGCCATGTGGACGAGGACACCGGCGGCTACGGAATTTGTTTTGGCTCGGACCACGGTCAGGACGAGGCCAACCAGGAAGATGACAAGCACCGGTCCCCAGGCGAAGCCCAGTTGCAACAGGTGCAGCATGGCGAAGCTTAGCGCGGTGAGGAAGACGGCCACCGGCAAACCCAGGCTGCGCGCGAGCACGGGATAGAGAAAGCCGCGAAAGAAAAGCTCTTCCATCAGAGGCGCGAGGGTAACGCTGAGGATGCCGAGCGCCCAGGCTTCGGCGGGGGTGCGGAAGAAACTGTCGATGGGCAGGTCTTTCGGAATCGGCAAGAGATGCGCCACACCTTGCAAAGCCAGCGAAAGTACGAAGCCCGCCAGTGCGTAAACCGCGATGTTGGAAGGCCAGTTCCAGTGGATGGCCGGGAGAAAATCGGGACGGCCGCGCTCGCGCGTCACCAGCACATACATGTAGGCGAGGATGAGCAGGTAGGCCAGGGCTTGTCCGGAAATCGCGACCAGCGGAAAGCGAAGGACTTCGCCCAGTCCCATGTGCGGGTACAGCCAGAGTCGGGCGATGAGCGCCACCGCAGGTACAAAGAAGACGAGCGCCATGATGGTGAGGAATGTGAGGCGGAGGACATCCCAGCCATTCCACACTGGATCCACGGGCGCGGCTGTCCCTACGCGGACGGGCGATGACACCCCTTCCTCCACGAGCGGGTCCGTGGGCTTCGCCGCTGGCGCTTGAATGAGCGGATCGTCAGACGGAAAGCTCACGCGAGTTCCTCGGTGCCAGTGGGCGCGAGCACGCTTTTTGCCGAGCCGTTTTTCGGCGATCCATTCTTCGCCGACCCATTTTTCTCAGCCCCGTTCATCGCTGGCCCACTCTTTGCTGACCCATTCTTTGCCGACCCATTGAAATAGGTGGCCAGCGCCTGGCCGGTGTAGGACTTTTTTACGCGCGCCACTTGCTCGGGCGTGCCCTGGGCCACGATGCGGCCGCCTTCTTCTCCGCCTTCGGGGCCGAGATCGACGATCCAGTCGGCGTTGCGGATCACGTCCAGATTGTGTTCGATGATGATGACCGTATTTCCGAGATCGGTCAGACGGTGCAGGACGTCGAGCAATTTGCGCACATCGTCGAAGTGCAATCCGGTGGTCGGTTCATCGAGCAGATAAAGAGTTTTTCCGGTTTGGCGCTTGCTGAGTTCGCGGGCGAGCTTGATGCGCTGAGCTTCTCCGCCGGAGAGAGTCACGGCAGATTGACCTAGGTGAATGTATCCGAGGCCAACGTCGACCAGGGTTTGCAGCTTTTGCTTGACCTGCGGAATATTTTCGAGAATCTGGAGCACGTCCGACACCGGCATTTCCAGCAGGTCGGCGATGGAATAACCGTTGTAGTGCACTGACAACGTTTCGTGGTTGTAGCGGTGTCCGCCGCAGACTTCGCATTGCACGTAGACGTCCGGCAGAAAATTCATTTCGATGCAGCGCTGCCCTTCGCCCTGGCAGGCCTCGCAACGTCCGCCAGCGACGTTGAAAGAGAAACGTCCGGGTTTATATCCGCGCTCGCGCGATTCGGGCAGCATGGCGTAGAGGTCGCGAACCGCCGCGAAGATTCCGGTATAAGTCGCGGGATTCGAGCGCGGAGTGCGGCCGATCGGAGACTGGTCGATGCGAATGACCTTGTCGATCAACTCCGCTCCCGTGATGGTCTTGTGCGCGCCGGGCTCCTCGCGTGACCGATAGAGTTGGCGGGCGAGCGCGCGATACAAAATGTCATTGACCAGGGTCGATTTGCCGGAGCCGGAAACACCGGTCACAACCGTCATCACGCCGAGCGGAAACACCACGTCGAGATTCTTGAGGTTATTCTCCCGCGCGCCGAGGATGGCGATGGCTTTGCCATTCGGGCTGCGACGCTCCGAGAGCATGGCAATCTGCTGGCGTCCGCTGATGTAGGCGCCGGTGAGCGACGCGGCCGAGTTCATGATTTCGGCGGGCGTTCCGCTGGCGACCAACTCGCCGCCGTGACGACCGGCGCCGGGCCCCAGGTCGATGACGTAGTCGGCGCGCCGAATGGTTTCCTCATCGTGCTCGACGACGAGTACGGTGTTACCGAGGTCGCGCAAGTTTTCGAGCGCAGCGAGAAGGCGTCCGTTGTCGCGGTGGTGCAGACCGATGGAAGGTTCATCCAAAACGTAGAGAACGCCGCGCAGCTTCGATCCAATTTGTGTGGCCAGGCGGATGCGCTGGCCTTCTCCACCAGAAAGTGTGGCGGCGGAACGACCGAGCTGCAGGTAGCCAAGTCCGACGTTGTGCAGGAATTCGAGGCGTTGGGTGATTTCGTGCGCGATCCGTCCAGCGATGGTCAGTTCTCTGCCGGTCAGCTTGATGTCGCGTGCTGCTTCGAGAGCGCGCGCAATCGGAAGGCTGGTGAAATCGGCAATCGACATGCCGTTCACTTTGACGGCCAGGCTTTCCGGACGCAGACGCTTGCCATGGCACACCGAACATTCGGTGGCCGACATGAAATCCATCAGATATTCGCGGTAGGTATCGGAGGTTGATGACTCGAGATTCTGCTTGAGGTGACCGAGAATTCCAAGAAAACCAGTTTTGCCACCGCGTTGCGGTTCGCCATAGAGCAGCAGGTTCTGAATCTTGTCAGGAAACTTTTCGAATGGCGTGGTCAGGTCGAAACCGTAGGCCAGGACCAGCAACTGCAAACTGCGCAGCAGATTCTGTGACGACGAACCGGGCCCCAGGCCGCCATCGAGCAACGGCTTCGACCAATCGACAATTACTTTGCCGGGATCCAAGTCGTAGCGGCTTCCCAGGCCGTGACACTCGGGACAGGCTCCGTAAGAACTGTTGAACGAGAACGATCGCGGCTCCAGTTGCGGAACGCTGATGCCGCAGTCGGGGCAGGCGAGGCGCGCCGAATAAAGCGTTTCGTCTCCGTTGACGACGGCTACCAGGACTAGACCGCCGCCGAGTTTCATGGCCAGTCCCACCGAGAGTTCCAGACGATGTTCGATTCCGGGCTTGACCAGCAACCGATCCACGACGACTTCGATCGTGTGGTTCTTGCGCTTGTCGAGCGCGAGATCGTCTTCAAGGTTGAGCAGTTCGCCATCGACACGGGCGCGGGAGAACCCGTGCTGGATGAGTTTCTCCATTTCTTTTTTGAATTCGCCTTTGCGGCCGCGAACGATGGGCGCCATGATCATGACGCGGTCATCGGGCGTCAGCGACATAACGCGCTGGACGATTTGCTCAGCGGATTGGCGGGTAATGGGCTTGCCGCAATTCGGGCAATGGGGTACTCCGATGGAAGAATAGAGCAGGCGCAGATAATCGTAGATTTCGGTAATCGTGCCCACGGTCGACCGCGGACTCCGGCTGGTGGTTTTCTGCTCGATGGAAATCGCCGGGCTGAGGCCGTCGATCGAATCGACGTCGGGGCGCTCCATCTGGTCGAGAAACTGGCGCGCGTAAGCGGAAAGCGTCTCGACGTAGCGGCGCTGGCCTTCGGCGTAGATGGTATCGAAGGCGAGCGAGGATTTCCCGGACCCGCTCAGACCCGTAATGACCGTCAAGGTATTACGCGGAATCTCGACGTCAATATTCTTCAGGTTGTGCTGGCGCGCGCCGCGCACGGAGATGCTGGTGATGGCCATTTAACACAAAACTTTATGGACTTCCGTAACGTGGACGGGTCCTAAGAAATGTTGGAGAGTGGAGATACGCAGTCCGATTCCCGTATCTTATTTGTTAACAGCGGCGGGGGTCAAATGCGGATATTGTCCTAAAGACGACTAAAACATTTGCAGCCGCGCGATTTACAAGGTGGCTGCCAGCAAGGGCCGGTAACGTGAGCGCATTTTTCGTAGCTTTCCTGATCAGCAGCACCGCAATCTTAACCGTAATTCTGGGCGTATTCGGCGCGTATTGCGCGATTTGCGGCATATTGGCCGCCGTCAACCCCTCTCGACCGTCCAGCGTTCTTCAAGCCTTGGTACCTCATCAAAGCCACGTAAGCGGCGACTAAGCGCGCTGCCCGCAAATCTTTCTGCTGCGTCCCGGATTTGCATCAGGGCATCGCTTCAGCGATGCCAAAAGCCAGTTGGTCACTGCCCCTTTAGGGGCTGGACCTATCCGCCCGGCGAGGACACCCGGCTCTCCACTCGCAGGTTGGATTGGCTACTGTTGGGGCGGCGGCTGCGGGGGAGGCACGGCAGCCCCGGGCTGCTGTTGTCTTTGTTTTTGCATCATCTCCAGAATCTGCTCAGGGGTCTTCGGCCCGGCGTTGGGCTGGTTCGGGTCTGGCGGTTGCTGCTGGTCTTGAACATTGACATTGGCATTGGCGCCAGTCGTGTCGGGCTGCGCAGGTTGTCCTGGCTGAGCCTGATCTTCGGAGTTGTCATCGGCAGTATCAGAATCGTCATCCTTGCTATCTTCCTGGACACTTGCCAGTTGCCCATTCCCAGGTTGTCCCGCAATCACCTGCCGGTTGAACGGTTGCGGCCGGGCTCCGTTTGCAGGCATTGTCCCCGGATTGCCCTGAGGCCCGTTCGCGGCGGCCTGGTTATCTCCTGGCCCCGAGGGCTTGGCTATAAGTATGACGCTTGAAACAGCCGTCGGATCTGAGCTTGAGCCCAGCATCACGTAATCAAAACTAGAGCCGTTGAGCAATACGGCCATAACATCCCGTGGCGCTCCCGGGCCCAGGTGAGTGACCACTCGCTCGCTAGCGGCCGAGCCCTGAGGAATTTCAATGGAAGCCCCGGTGAGCCTCCGAACATCGCGCAGGATTTCACCCAAAGTCGAATTCTGCGCCGCGATCGTCAGCAAACCCCCATCGAAGCTGACAGTTGCTTTCGTGGCCGGAATCTGGTCCATCGGCAACTGACTCAGCGGACCGGAGGGCAGCGGCGGGAGTACGACTGGATTCGGCGCCTTCTGGGTCTTATGGGATTTGTGGTGCGGGGTGGTGGCCGGCGCGGCGGGTTGGGCATCGGTCTGAGCAGGAAGGCTGTGCGCAAGCGTGGCCGGAGCCGCCAGCACGAGCCCCAAAACAATCCATTTGCGTGTGCGCGACATCAGAATATGCCCGTCTCCGCGAGCGGCTGCCGGTTCCGCAGCGACTCTGCCCATGCTTGATATTACCATTGCTGGTAGAACGCCGGATGACCTGATTTCTTGCGTATCTGATTACGAACGGACCATTGCAGGGTTAGCCTTTGCAACCATTTAGACTGCCCTCGGCTCGAACTGCGCGTAGAATGCCAGCGGAGGCTTTCGCTTTGGGTATGGCTTCGGAACCCGCGTTCCGGAATCTTCGGTACTGCCGAAGATGGCTGTGTCTGGCGCTGTTGGGAGCAGCCGCCTCGGCCCCAGCCCAGATATGCCAGAGCGCCGCAGATATGGATGATTCCGCACGAACCGGGCTCGAGGCCGCGGCGAAGCGCTATTTCGAAATGTCGGCCCGCGGCAATACGGCTGCCCTCGAGCAGAATTCCATTGCCTCCGTGGCAGCACGTTTTGCCGGCATCGAAGCCGCAGTCAAAGAGAACCAGGCCGTATTCAGTGGCGCAAAAGCCACGGTTCGGCCACCTTTTCTACTGACCTCCAATAGCGCGGAACCGCTGCCGCGCGCTGAATTTCTGTGCGGCGTATTTGGGAAGTCCGGTCAGACGAAGGATAGCGCGGTATTTGTCCTGAATAATCTGCCGCCCGGCAAGTACGGCGTCGCCATTCTCGACGTAAACGGCAGCCCGGCTGCCATGACGCTGACGCTGGTCCTGCAGCAGGCAGGCGCCGACTGGAAGCTGGCGGGATTTTTCGCCAAGTCCGCACAGGCGTTGGGACACGATGCGGCATGGTTCACCCAGCACGCCCGCGATTTCAAGGCGAAAGCTCAGAATCACAACGCCTGGTTGTATTACCGCGAGGCGATCGCCCTGTCTGCTCCGGTCGATTTCATGAGCACGCTCGCCACCGACAGACTCTATGACGAAGCCCAGGCAACGCAACCTGCCGATATGCCGGCCAACGGCAGCACCGCGGATATGAGCGCCGGAGGCAAGCTTTATCATTTGACCGAGATTTTTCCGAGGGCGGTGGGCAACGATCTTGACTTGGAAGTAAAGTATCAGGCCGCGGATGTATCGGATACGGCGCGCACCTTTCAGGAAAATACGGCCGTGATCAAGGCACTGGTGGCAAAGTTCCCCGAATTTCGCGACGCTTTTGCTGGAGTGGTAGCACGAGCCGTCGAGCCCTCTGGCCATGACTTTAGTTCGCTGATGGCGATGAAGGACATCAAGTAGGAATCATTTAATCATTGAGATATTGAGGCATTGAATCATTGAAAACCCTTAAGCACCGTGGGCCTCCGACTTTCCATGATTCAATCCCTCAATGACTAAATGACTCAATGAATCAATGCTTTCCCCAGTTGCCTTCCCCATCCCGCGGGATTACTATTTTCTGATTCATTCACCTCGGACTTCTATCACTCGATCTCGTTCCAAGAAGGAGGATGTATGGGAATTGCAATTTCGCCAATCCAGATTGATTCGCGGGTGAGCGACTTCATCGGGAAGCCGCGCAAAATGCTGATCGACGGCAAATGGGTGAATGCCGCGTCGGGCAAAACTTTCCCAACCTATAACCCGGCCACCGGCGAAGTCCTGGCGCAGGTCGCGGAGGGCGATCGTCACGACATCGACCTTGCCGTGAAGGCCGCGCGCAAGGCTTTCGACAGCGGTCCCTGGACGCGTATGACGGCCTCCGAGCGGGGCAAGCTGGTGTGGAAACTGGCCGACCTGCTGGAAGAGCACCTCGAAGAATTCGCGACCCTGGAAACGCTTGATAACGGCAAGCCGCTCACCGTGGCGCGCGCTGCCGATGTTCCCCTGGCCGTCGATATGTTCCGCTACATGGCGGGATGGGCTACCAAGCTTGAAGGCACCACCATTCCGCTGTCGGTACCGTATACGCCGGGAGTCAACTATCACGCCTATACGCTCCGCGAGCCGGTGGGTGTGGTGGGACAGATTATCCCGTGGAATTTTCCGCTGCTGATGGCGGCGTGGAAGCTGGCGCCGGCGCTGGCTTCGGGATGCACGGTGGTGCTGAAACCGGCGGAGCAGACGCCGCTCTCCGCGCTGCGTCTGGGCGAGCTGATTATGGAAGCCGGATTTCCAGACGGTGTGGTCAACATCGTCCCGGGATATGGCGAGACGGCGGGGGCGGCGCTGGCGGCGCACGATCTGGCCGATAAAATTGCCTTCACCGGTTCGACGGAAGTGGGCAAGCTGATTGTGCACGCGGCCACTGGAAATCTGAAAAAAGTTTCGCTCGAACTCGGCGGCAAATCGCCGAACGTGGTTTTCAAAGACGCCGACCTCGACACCGCAATCGGCGGCGCCGCCAGCGCAATCTTCTTCAACCACGGCCAGTGTTGCTGCGCCGGATCACGACTGTTCGTGGAGCGACCGGTGTTTGATCGCGTGGTGGACGGCGTAGCGGCGCAGGCGAAAAAGATCAACGTGGGATCGGGTCTGGAACCGAAAACATCGATGGGGCCGCTCGTCTCCGAAGAGCAGTTGCAGCGAGTGTGCAACTATCTGGAGATCGGCCTGTCGGAAGGCGCGACCGCGGTGACAGGCGGAAAGAAGCTGGGCGACAAGGGATATTTTGTCGAGCCGACCGTGCTAGTAAATACAAAAGACAACATGCGGGTGGTGCAGGAAGAGATCTTCGGGCCAGTGGTGGCGGCGATTCCATTCGACAATCCCGAAGAACTGCTGACTCGGGCCAACGATTCCATGTACGGTCTGGCGGCGGGGGTGTGGACGAAGGATATCTCAAAAGCCCACCGGGTGGCAGCAATGCTCCGCGCCGGAACGGTGTGGATCAACTGCTACAACATCTTCGACGCGGCGCTGCCGTTTGGCGGCTACAAGCAATCAGGCTGGGGACGTGAGATGGGCAAAGACGTTCTGAATCTGTATACCCAGACTAAGGCGGTGTGCACGCGCCTGTAGGCAGCCTTAACTACAATCCCATCCGGTCGCACGAAACGTAGCGGCTGGATGGGATTTTTTTTGTGAACTGACGGCTGATGGCTGAGAGCTGACGGCTGGATTTTGGAGGCGCGGGTGAGAATCGAACTCACGATAGAGGTTTTGCAGACCTCGGCCTTACCACTTGGCTACCGCGCCCTCATTCACTTCTAAAACGAAAAGCCCTCGCCGGGGCAGGGCTTCGAGAAACTGGAGCGGGAGACGGGATTTGAACCCGCGACTTCGACCTTGGCAAGGTCGCACTCTACCACTGAGTTACTCCCGCTCGTTCTCTCATTCTACAGCACTTGCAC
>Ga0187862_10004506_pt1 | contig 13195 bp, 19 predicted proteins | sample June2016WEW_10_1_FD_133003 | JGI IMG/M metagenome (GOLD analysis project Ga0187862, IMG submission 133003) | Peatland microbial communities from SPRUCE experiment site at the Marcell Experimental Forest, Minnesota, USA - June2016WEW_10_150 | ecosystem: Environmental > Terrestrial > Soil >...
CATGGGTTATCAGCAGGGATGTGCTGGAAGGTAAATCAGCGCAATCATTGAAGCGACGTGTATCGCTAGGAGCACGTCGGCCCGCAGTACCTGATTCCCAACAAGAGGAGAGCTTGTTCTCAACAACATAGCGAGGTGGGGTAGTATGGAACCAAGTTGTAGTGCACTCTCCATTGTTCGATCACCACCTGGGCCTCCTTCAGCGAGTAGAAGATCTCGCCATTCAAGCATTCATCTCGCAGCTTGCCGTTGAAGCTCTCACAGTACCCATTCTCCCAGGGGCTGCCGGGCTCAATGTACAGCGTCTTCGCTCCCACCGCCGCCAGCCACTGCCGCAGTCTTTCGGCAACAAACTCTGGCCCGTTGTCCGACCGCAGGTGTTCCGGGATACCATGCACCAGCATCAGGTCGGCCAGCGTCTCGATCAGGTCATAGCTGTTTAACCGCCGTGCCACCCGGATCGCCAGACACTTCCTCGTGCACTCGTCGATCACCGTCAGCAGCCGCAGCGTTCTGCCATCGTGCGTCTCGAAGCGGCGCAGGCGCTCCGCGTCGGCGGCAAACGACGCGGGCAGAAGCTTCAAGGCGACCTCACGGCCCAGGCGCGAGTCGCGGGCTCTGTACACCTCTCCCATGCCGCCTGCGCCGATCAACGAGATGATTTCGTAGGGGCCAACTGTGGTACCGGGTGCTAGGGCCATGAGTGCCCCGCATTATAGCCCGAAGCCGCCTCACGTTTCGATGGCAATTCCGCAGCTTCGCACGGTGCGAGGAATAAGCCCAGATGATCCTTGATGAACTGGCTTGCCGATTTGGTCGTTCAGCGATACCGATGCCTATACCGTCGAAGACTGCGACCTGGCGTAACTGGAGTAGCGCCGGTTCGATTGAGGTCGTGGGTCGAGACCCGCGCCTAGACGATCTTCATGGTGCAAAAGCCTACTGGAAGCCTCAGTCTGAATCTGCACCTAGTCTGCACCTGCCGCTTTATGCGGTAGACATAAGCACCTGAAAACACGACAGTTGAGGCTACGGGCACAATCTCACTGACGGTTTAGAAAACCGTTTCAGACCGAAGGCGTCCAAATCGAACCCTTTTGGCCCCTTCACAAACCCAATGGAACTGGTTTCATTCCTGCTTGAACAGCCGCTCCAATGGTGGGAAAAGATCCTGTTCTTGTGTTTCTTCGCAACTGCCATCCTCCCGTCCAAATGCCCTCTCGGGGCTGTTTTCGCGCCCTGGTTTCAAGCAGTCGAGGGAATAGTCGTTCTTAACAGGCGATTTTTCGTTACTTATCGGACGGACCCGCGTTCGCCTAAAGCGGACGAATGTCGAAGCTAGGCTTCATAAAACCTCTGCGCTCTAGCGGTTGCGCCGTAATGCGAAATTAAGTTGACCTTCCCGTTGGACAGTGCAACATTGGGTCAACGCAAGGAGGATCGTGATGACAAAACAGGGGCAAAGTGCAGCTTCGCTTTCCGACATTAACTTGACAGCAGGGCGGGTTATGCTCGTCTTGCTGGTTCTGGTCGCGACCACAATCGTAGCCGCCCCAGCAGCGCAGGCGCAGAGCTTCACCGTATTACATAGTTTCACCGGCGGACTGGACGGGGCCAACCCGGGAGTCGGTTTGACTATGGATGGTGGGGACCATCTTTATGGCACAGCCGCTCTCGGTGGAGCTACGGGGAGTTGCTCATTCCCGGATGGATGTGGAACGGCGTTTCGGATGACCCACGCCGGATCGGGCTGGACGTAGGCCCCCATTTACAGCTTTACCTCAAACCCGTCCAGCAGGGTGACCATAGGTCCGGACGGAACACTCTACGGATCGAACTATGAAAGTCTTTATAACCTGAGACCGCCGGCGACCCCACCATTTTCAGTGCTCACATCCTGGACCGAAACCGTCATTTATCAGTTTTCCTTCAACGACGGAAATTACCCCATAGGCGATCTGGTTTTTGATCGAGAGGGCAACCTCTACGGTTCAAACTACGATGGAGGAGTCGTGAATACGTGCAGCGGCGGACTGGGCTGCGGAACGGTCTACGAATTGACCCTGTTGCAAGGCGTCTGGACGCTGGCGCGGCTTTACGTCTTGACCGGACAGTCGGATGGAACGGACCCCATGAGCGGCGTCCTCCTTGACCAGTCCGGCAACGTTTACGTTGCAAGCTCCCAGGGATACTACGACAACGGAGCCCAGTGGGGCGCGTTGTTTGAGCTGACGCCCTCGGGCTCGGGTTGGACGGAGACCACGCTGCACGACTTCCAGGATGGTACGGGGATAATTCCGGTGGGCGGGCTGATCTCCGACAGTGCAGGCAACATGTACGGCACAACCGTTGCCACCACTGGCGGCGGCGGAGGCGGGACCATCTTCAAGCTCAGTTCCCTAGGCTCGGGACGGATCTTCGACACTCTTTACACCCTAAGCGGAGGAGGCAGCGGCAGGACTGGCCCGGAAGGCAAGTTGCTGCTGGACGCAAGCGGCAATCTCTACGGCACCACCTATGCCGAAGGCGCTTACGAAAAGGGGTCGGTTTTCACGCTGACGCCTGGAAACGGCGGCTGGACCTACACCTCGCTGCACGATTTCACCGGTGGGAGCGATGGGGCTAATCCGTTGGACGGGCTGGTGATGGACTCCAGTGGAAATCTCTACGGCACGACCTATGCCGGCGGTAACACCGGATCTCGCTGCGACGCAGGCTTCAATTATCAATGTGGCGTGGTCTTCGAGATCGCGCCCTAGCGCTCCATGCACCGTGTCTCGGATGCCCCGCCGACTCGACAGGAGAGTCGCAGCCGGGAGCGGATGTTTCTTATGTTCCGAGGCTGGTTGTTGAGGCGCGTCCAATATCAGTCGATCAGTTCGACGACGCCCTGGCACAATATTCGGAAGCCTAAGCTGACCAGGCGGAACGTGACTTCGAAATCTTTCAGGCGGCGATCTGTTCCGGGCGCCTGTCGACGGAACCAGCCGAGGCCGGAAACCTAAACTGCAATGCTCCTAACGGCTACGGGGTGGTATGGGAGATCACGCCTTAACACCATCGAACATATCTCGGCCATTCGTCGGGGGCTGGCATGAGTGTTGCCTTCGATTTTCTGGATTCCCGGAAAGAGCCGGGCGGGAAGGCGGATGGCTGCCGTGCTGCTCTCCACCCCGTGACTTGCGGGCCGCGCAGCCACTACGGCACCTACCACGGAAGTAGTCGGGCGAAGCGCCCCTCTCCCGCATATACTGAAACTCAAAATGGCGACCCAAGAAGAGTTCAAAGAGATCGCTCACAGCGGCGGGCGGATCACGATACATATCGTTCGTGACGCGTCGGGTCGCCGACTTTGCTCACTGGAGTGGTCAAACTGTAGGCCCGTTGCGGCAGCGATTTTCTCTGTCTGGGCGCTCCCGCAAGGGATTCCTATTGCACACATGAACCTCGGCGGCTTCGGCTCAGCACCAGAGCAACCACCGGTGCCGGGATGTTATCAGGTATTCATAGGCTCCGACAGCCAAGGCAAGTTTGGCCACCAGTGTCCAGTATGCGAAGGTTATTGGCGCGGGGATGCTCTCGCTCTAGTTTGCCCGTATTGTGGTATCCGTGCCCCGTCGCATGGGTTTCTGACACAGGCGCAAAGGTCTTACTTACAACAGTGCTGTGAACGTATGTACGGAGTGTTGTCGGGCGACATCGACGGCGACCATGTCATTGACATGGACGCTGTGGCTGATGCGGCAGGGAAGGAGATCGAGAAGCCAGCCTTCTACTATTCAGAGCAAAGCCAGCAAAATCAGTTCACCTGTGAGGCTTGTGGGAGCTTCAATGATGTTCTGGGAACGTTCTGCTATTGCCAGCGCTGCGGAACGAGAAACGATGTGCAGGAATTCACGGCGAGAGTGATCCCCGATCTGAGGGCAAGGATCAATTCGGGAGCTGGGTATGAGTCCTGTGTAGCCGATGCCGTGGCGGCATTCGATTCCCTTGTAGGAAGGTTAAGCAAGGAGCTGATTCAGCACGTCTCCATCACTGCGGCGCGTCGCGCCAAGTTCGACAATCGGCGGTTTCACAACCTGCGAACCGTTGCCACCGACCTGAAGGATGTGTTCGACATTGACATTCTGGATGGAGTGCCGACCGCCGACGTAGAGTGTGCTGCTCTGATGTTTCATCGGCGACATGTGTACGAGCACGGTGGTGGTGAAGCGGATGACAAATACATCGCCGACAGCGGTGACACTTCCGTTCGCCCCAAACAGGCTCTCAGGGAAACCAAAGAATCCGCGCATCGCCTTGCGGGAATTATTCTGCGAATGGCGACGAACTTACAACGTGGCTTCCATGAGTTGCTCCCGCCAGAGCAGTGGCCTGTATTGCGACGCCAGAGATTGCAGTCAAAGCCATCTATGGGCTGATTCTCGACGTGGATAGCTGCGGTAGGGCGTTTCGCGTTTAGCCGTTGATAAATCATCAACTCGCACGTCATCGTCGCGCACACCGCCGTGCTGTGCTTACCGGCAATCCTGTCGGCCTTGCGCTCCTGCCAGCATCTCCGCGAGTTGCCAGGAAATACGGCAGTCGTCCTGTGCAGCTATCATGCCTCGTTGTGACGGGCACCGATCAACAGCGATTGTGAGTCCTCACGTTGGAAGTAAGTACTAGGCGTTGTAAGCTGACGACATGGCAGAAGCGACGATCATAGACCGTGTTGCGACGGCTCGTCGTGGTCGCAGGCTCGAATACTTCACCATCGCGTGGAACAGCTTGGAGGGTGCGGTTGCGGTAATTGCCGGGATCGTCGCGGGCAGTATTTCTCTCGTCGGGTTCGGCATTGATAGCTTTATTGAAGTCACTTCTGGTGCTGCCTTGCTGTGGCGCATGAGCGTGGATGCGGATGTACACCGCCGCGAACGAAACGAGCGACTTGCCTTGAGGATTGTTGGCCTGTGCTTCGTCGGGTTAGCTGGCTACATAGGCTATGAATCAATTGCCGACCTAATTCGACGGCAGGCACCTAAGCACAGCATCCCCGGCATTGTTCTCGCCTGCGTATCGCTACTCGTAATGCCGTTGCTTGCGCGTGCCAAACGGAAAGTCGGAGCCGCCCTGGGAAGCGCGGCAATGCACGCTGATGCCAAACAGGCTGATTTCTGTGTTTACCTCTCCGCAATTCTGCTAGGTGGGCTGCTTCTGAACGCTCTATTCGGTTTGTGGTGGGCCGACTCCGTGGCCGCACTCATAATGGTTCCCATCATAGCCAAGGAAGGAATTGAGGGGATTCGGGGCAACGTGTGCCACGACTGCTCAATTTGAACCATAACGCTCTTTGTGAGTTCTTTGCACAAGTGGATCATACTTCCCGGCGCTTGCCGATGATCCTGGTTGCCAGCCGTGCCCTTGCCATCATCTGCCAGGAGCTACCAGGAAAACAGGCAGGTCGTGTTCACTGCCGCCCGGCAGGACGCGCGGTTTTTTCCGGAATTCGGAAATCCCTAGCGAAGCGGGACAGGCCAACGGTCATGCACTTGCGGTGCCCATTTCATGCTTGGTTGTGACGGCACCGTCGTGCTGAGCTATCGCCAACCGCTATAAAGCGTTGACAAGTTGGCGTAGAGTGAACTTATGAGAGCGGTAGCTGCGATTGCGTTGCTGGCAATCTCCGTGCCCATTACTGCATTTGGGCAAGCGGCGCGAAAAACTAGCACCTTCACAAGTCGCGACGGTGCGTTTCGCTTCGTTTATCCCACCGACTTTCAGATTTGCACGAAGGGGGACATGCGACCTTGTAACTATACGTACATCCCAATCTGCGATAAAGACGCGCTGGTTTGTGTTCTTTTCCCAGCCGAGGCGTTCGCGGGTACGAACATGGGCGGCTGGCTTCCAAGTACGAGAGATTCAACGTCGCAACAGCCCACCAACGACGGCGGATGAGTGCGTAACGCCATATCCGAACGTTCAAGGTAGTTATGTTCCATCCTGGCCAGAGTTCCTGGTTTCGGCGGAGCACCCGGTCGAAATGATCGACGGTATGTCCTTCCTTCACGGCATCAGGGGCGGTGCGGCCATGGGTCACGGCAGCTCAGTTGATCTATACCGGGCATTTCACAACGGAGTATGTTTTGAGCTGAGCACCACTTCCACTGCGACGAATCCGAACAACTATGATCCTCCGAGGGAGACATTAAGCGCTGCCTAGGAGAAGAAATTGTCAGAAACGATGTCTGACATCCTCCACAGCTTCCGCTTTACAAAGTAGAGTCGGGTTGCGCGATAGGTGTTCTGAAATCGCCAGCTTGCGACTAATTACGGTGACCGCCTGCAGCGCTTGCTTGACAATCTTGTCGGCCTTGCGCTCCTGCCAGCATCGCCCACAAATTCAGATACTCCCAATGCGCGACATCGCGGTAAGCCACAGATGCCACAGGACTAGACGCCCTTATCCGGAGTATCTGAGGAAAGATAGTGTGTGTTGCAACACACCAATTGAGCTGCAGCCAGGAGCACTAGGCAGGGTAATTGGTGCGTTTGTTGTGGGCGGATCGGCAGGAATGGGATGCCACCTACGCTTGCTGTGGGTTTTCTAACGCTTGCTGTCAGGGCTACACCGCATTCCCTTCAGGTATTTACTAATAAATCTCAGGTTAGGCTTTAATCTCTTGAGGAAGTAGTTCCAGTTAGTACACAAACCAGCTCGATGCTGGCACCTGTAGGACGTGGACGTATGCGGCTTTGCACGATCAACTACGTGCCCGTTGCCACGGTTTCCTGTCCTACCTCCTCTTCGGGGGGCTTGTCATCCCAGTAGATTTCTTAGTCAGCGGCCCGTTGTTTTCCGGATAGGCAGTGCCGCGAAGCAACCGCTACGGTGAAAGCCATCTTGGTACACTCGGCTTTATGACTGTAGAAGCCAAACCTTAGCCACACCTTGTCTTTATCATGGGCAACCGGACATTTCAACGAGAGTTTTCACGCTTGCTGAAAGAACTTCTTACACAGATGGAACCCGCCAACTCCAATTTGTCGATTCGCAAGTTGACCGTCCTGTTCCAGAATTCGGAAAGTGAGTCAGCCGGACAATCGTGCGCTCTATCCCAGCGGCCTATCCTGTCGGTGGATTGGAATCACGTCCGCACCTTGCGGAATAGAGTAGAGCGCGGAATAGGCGTGCAGTTTTTCTAGATCAGCCGGAAGCGACTCTCGGTTTCGTTTTCTGATGTTCGCCTCGCAAGCTGCGAGGTCATTCTCAAAAAAGAGCCAGCCAAGCTGGACACCCGGAGCTTCTGCGAAAAGGACACTCTACGCTTTTTCGCGAGACTCCGTCTTGCAGAAGTCGATGTCGGCCACGGCGCACTTGACACCGTCGTGAAGGGCACTGATTAGGCTGCGGAATTTCCGTGAATTGCGGAATCCCGAACAGTCGTCAAAAGCCCTGGACTTGAAGTCATCAAAAACCAACCAACCATCCATCCCGGCGTAGCTTTTCGCACAGGTAGGTGGTCTTACCGCAGCCAGGAAGCCCCGCCACCAGGATGATGTCCGCGCTCATAGAACCCCCATTCCTACGGTATTTTCGCTTTCGTCATTGTCTCAGCTTGTTCAGGACGACGCACAGCAGGAAGCGATTGGTTGTCGCGCCAAAATTGTTGGCCGCGACGATATTGGTTCTTAGTACTCGCGAGGGAGTTCACAATCCCAGAAATTGGGGAAGCTCCAGGCGCTTGCTCAGAGTATTCTATTGCAGATGGTAAGCGAGGGTTTTGGTTGGAAATTCCACATACTTGGTCGCTAAGTGCGTGTCGAAGTTGATAACGAGCCTGAACGTCGCGTGCATAGCATTAGGCGTAGAAGCAGTTGCCTCATTTCCTTGTTTATCAAAATAGAAATCAGTGATAGCCGTTAAGCCATGCTTATCCCAGGTCTTTACCATCAAAAGATTTCTGCTGATTTGAACATCATCTTTTCCCAAGGCTTGCGCTTCTACCACGAAACAGACAGCCTCACTACTGCCTTTCGCTACTTCTTCGGCGGTGGTTATGTGGTTACATAGTAAGCCCACGCCTTCATGGTTTTCTTGCCAAATACCCGATCCGGCCACCGCATTCTTGTTGCCAACTATAGGGAATTTGTCTTGGGCTGTGAGACAGCTTGACACCAATAGCACGATCAGCAGGTTCTTCATTCATCTCCTCCCGTGACTGCCTCCTCAGACGGTCTCTTGTTGCCCGGCAGTACGTAGAGTGCAACTGTGAGCACGACTGTCTGACACTCGCAGCCGAGCACGCGAATTTTATTCCCCGGCTAACGCTTTTCAGGATACGCCCATTGCGAATCCGCTCGGCAGGAGAATCGGCCTGTGGCACCAGGGAACACAGTCCTCATCGGGTGGCCTTCGCGGAACATCTCATGAAAGCTCACCAGCCCGACCAAACGAGCGAGGACTTCAACCAAGCCGGAAACTTGTAGACATGACACAGAAGAAAGTTGAACCCGAAAAACAGGCTGAAAAAGACCTAAGAGACGCTGCCCGCATGAAGCAGATGAGTGAAGCCGTCGAGCGCCGCCAGCCGCCGCATTTGATCGACGCTGGCAACCTGAAACACTGCTCAGTTTGTGGGTTCCCGTTCAAGCCTGACGTGCAACCGTCCATGAGTGCGGCATTTGCGGATCACATGCGCACGGCGCACCACGCATAGAAATTGGGGCACTAGGTTCGCCAACCGTCCTCGCGCTACGGCCACCTGATTTTTCAACAGTGGTGCAGTTTGATTTCCACGGCCTATTGAACAGAGGCAAGAGAGGCGTAAACTCAGGGGATGGCCAAACGAAATCTGCGAATCGTGAGACGCGGCTTACCGCCGCTCGCCATCTGTGAATACTGCAACAAGCAATTCAAGTCATACTTGCCCAAAACGAACGACGCGATACTAGAAATCGAAAATCTCTTTGACGCTCACAGGTGCGAGCGGCAGGACTCCGCCCCAAAACGCTAGGCGCATCGTGCGAAGCAACCGAGGATAAGTAGTTTCGCCTTCATCCCCTATTCGCTCCTGTATTGCCAGCCATGCAGAGTTGATGGCGCGGCGGCCACCTCATTGTCAACGCGGCTCAAATTCCGGTAGTGGGCTACTTTGTAGAAATGGGCTTATCGTCCCGAATCCACATGTGGCCACCGTTCCAACGGATTAGCTCACGACCGCAGGTGCAATTAGCGGAGTCGCTGTCACGTGCGATGGTCTTCACCCTGCGCAAATTCCACTTTAGTCCACATTCGCAGGTAATGATCTGATGTGCCATATTACGCCGCTCTTTCTGCCCTCCGCTCGAATTCAAACTGCACCGCTATCAGAATTACCAACGGGCGTAGCGCACTGCGGAGCCAGGCCGCATTAGGCAAACGTCCGCATGGATGTTTTCCACGTCTTCCAACGGCGCATAGCGGTCGGATTTGAGCGTCTGAAAACAGCACATGCAGACGCTCTCCGCGTCAGATCGGCGGGTGAAGTCTGGCTTTCTGTCAGGGGAGTCTTGGCTACTCATACGGCACCTTCGCGGGCCGCAGGTGACTTGTCCTGGGAGGGGTTCTGCGGGCCTCTGTGCTTACAGTTATGCACGAGTGTGAACCAAATCGCAGACCGCCGTCGGTGACCTCTATCACTGAGGGATGGTCACAGAAAAAGCCCGCATAGGAGACACTGGTCTGCATGCAGACTCATCTCCACCTGCGGGCCTTAAAGCCACTTCCAATGGCCAGGTGCAGTGTCAGGCCCTGGCAGGTCGCTGTATGTGACAGCGGTCACGGAATCGGCGGTTGTACGCTTGCTCTCGGGCCTGTGACGCGATCTTAGGTACCAGCGCTGCCAGGACGGTGTGCCTGAATGTAGCTGAATGGCTTCAGACTCGCCCTCGCCCGTGCGACAGGGCTGCTCGCTGTTTCTTGGGTCAGCCGCGTGCACTTTAAGATGGTGCACTTTTAACGCCCATTCTTGCGCAGCTAGTCCACCATAAATCACAGCTTTTCGAACTAAATCTGCTTTTCCCTCGCCATGGAAAATCGTTTCACATTGACGCACTCGCATCAATCCGTAAAATTTAGAGGTTATGAGAAGAGTAATAGTGGGCGATCATCGGGCTTGCCGTGGTCGCTGGCGATAACCTCAAGACCTGAGCCGCTCCAAATCTGACGAGAGGAGAAGCGGCCCAGATCATGGTAGGCGTGCCTTGCAGCACCCCGCGTCCGGCTTGCGACGGATGCGGTTCTTACGGAGCGGTATCGCTTTGCGGAAAGCAGCAGCCTCATAAGCTGTGACGAACGGTGCTGATACTACCGTGGGTTCGACTCCCTGCCGCTTCGTTCAAAAAGCCTAGCACCAGCCTTAACGCGGAGCAATCTGGAAAACTAGGCCAAACCTCTCAGAACCTGCATCGTCATCGGGCTGACAAACGGAGTATATGTGTCAAAGGGAGAGTTGTCGATGCGCGCCAGCTTGATGGCACGGCGCTGCGCGGAGTTGGCATTCCGAAATTCGGAACAGGATCGACGCCCAATCCTGGCCAGGCGGTCTCCATAAGTTGGCGCACTTGATACAAAGCTGCAACGACCCCGACAGTTCCATCAGGTTGAACGCAATCGGTTCAAGACACTCTTCATGTCCTCATGTTGCTTCCCATCGCGCAGAACCGTCCAACGAGTACCGGGAACGTGCCAAGGGAGCGCTGCCTTCTGCAATGCGCGACGAAACGTCTTCCGAGTGATACCAGCCTCCTTGGCCATCTCGGTCGCCGTTATCTCATTTGCAGTGGATACCATGTGCCTATCTTACTGGCGAAGCCTCGCGGGCTTCCAGCGGCGTGGGGGCGCGGCGGCTATTCCTCTTCGATTTTGTCCAATTCCTCCGCTGTAAACGGGTGTGCAATAGTCTCGTCACCAAACTCAACCATAATTACTCCACCTGGTTCGCTGTGTTCAACCACGGTTCCAATCCTTCCCCGATAAGATTCCTTCATATCCGGCAGATTTGGCAGCAGCTTGACCCGCACTCTGTCGCCACGCATCATGTGCTTTCTCCACACCTACGCCAGCAACTCCCCGAAGTTCCAGATGTGATCGGCAATCCCAACTTCCATCGCTGGCGCGACTTGCAGTGCCCTACCTATCCCGCAGAAATTGTAATACGCGAGGTACAAGCGGAGACAGCAAGGTGTGCAAATCAGTACGACAGCCGGGCCACTGCCATAAAGCTGGGCCGGGCTACGAACAACGCGGGAGGGAGATGGATAGTTCCGGATTCCAGAATAGGGTGGAACAGGGAGAAGCTGCCGGTGCCCACCAAGTTGATGGCACGGTGGCCACGTCCTTGTCAACAAAGCGTAAAATTCGGTAGTGGGTGGATTTTCCCCACTACCTAAAATTCGGTAGTGTCCTAAGTTGCGTTGCTGGAATCGGCACAAATATGGCCCCCAGCGATCTCTGGCCGAGAATCACTGGAGGCCATACGTTACTTCGTCTCTAGCGTGCAAGCGGTAGTGTTGCAAGTTTCAAATGCAGACCCGTTTGTCGCCGAGCGTCTGTTGTGCGTTCTTAAGGAAGTGGTTGGAGGCGCACCCGGCAAAGCCGCAATGACGGTAGGGGCTTAACAGGCGTCATATTCAAATTCGAAAACCGCGACTGAGTGGGGCACCCAGCATCGGCTAGTGGTCCTCGCAAATCTTCCAGAACGAGGGTTCAGCGCTCCGTGGGAGTGATGGTGACGTAACAGAAAAACGCCGTGTGATCGCCTAGGTTCATTCCTTTGAATTCCAGCGTATGGCTACCGTCGGTCGTGACCGTGAAAGGAGCGGTCTGCCAGGTGAAGGGAGTAAAGCTGACGAGCGCCCAGGTACCGATCACGTTGCCGTCGATCAATGCCTCAACGGTCTGGTTGCCGTCCCATGGTCCGCTGTAATAACGCGATCCCAGGTAAAAGCCGAGCGTGTAGTTTCCAGCAGTGAAGCCTGCAATCGATTGTGAAACAGCGCCGCCAAGATCTTGCAAGAAGGCTGCCTGAGTGAAGGGTAGACCGGTGAAAGGCGGCGGCTCGAATGTAGTGTTGGGTAAGGTGAGGCCGGAACCTCCGCCCGCCCTGGCCGCCACACCCAAATTCATCGTCCATCCGAATCCAGGACTTGCTTCGAAATTTTGTGTGGGTTCTGGCCATGCACAGCGATATGCAGGACCCTGGTAGCCGAGACCGATGCCCCCATCACACATCACGGGTACGGCCCCGAAGTCGAAGTTAACGATGGTAAGCTGCTGCGCGAATCCGTTCGCCGCTATTGCCAACATCGCACAGAGAAGGACAACCCTCAGAGCCATGGACATAATTTCCTCCAGGTCGGGGTACAAGCGGATGTTGGAATGGCAGAGAGGATTTGCTGCTGAGCGGGATTACACTTGGGAAAAATCGCCGCCCCGCGCTTCCGATTTGGGCGATCACGGCACGCAGTCGCTTCCTATCGTCCCCGCCCCTCATTTATCCGGAATTTCCGCTTTGGCCTGCGACAGGCCAACACTATATACCCCTTTAGGGACTCCAGCGCATAAATATTTTCTTCGGCCAGGCCCCATGGCTCGGGGACAGAGTCCAGACTATGCCAATGCGAGTCCCCCACTGCTGGTCGCGGCCTTCCCATGGTTGGACTATGGGCATGGTCATGGGTATTCGCCGCAGTAGCATTGTTGCTCAATCCGTTTCTGCCAATCAGGATGCAACGTACTCGATGGGAGCCAATCGATCTTTGGCTCGGCGTCCTTGCATTCGTTTGGTGTGGTTACTGGCTCATTCGGAAGAGAGGCACGCCGCTCGCGTGACAAATCAAAGAGATCAACAATTCAAACAATCAAACGTATGCCGCATGGGTAAGAGGCCAAGAGCTGGTCGCAAGCCGATCGCTGTCATGAACATAGCTGCCAGGAGCGCCAAGGCAATCGCGCTCAAATCCGCGCCCAGCGGCCCCGGAAATCAAAGAGAAAACCTCAGCAAACCTCAGCGAAATCAAAACTCTTGTCACGCCAGGCGAAACTGATCGCCAACCCGCACGGGGCTGCTGGCGATGGCTAACCAAGCGGCCTGATCAACTGGATCGCGCGGTGCGAATCTCGCCGGCCGCGGGCGACAGTTCTCGCGAGAGCAGCCTCAGTAGCGTCGTC
>Ga0187862_10004513_pt1 | contig 13182 bp, 9 predicted proteins | sample June2016WEW_10_1_FD_133003 | JGI IMG/M metagenome (GOLD analysis project Ga0187862, IMG submission 133003) | Peatland microbial communities from SPRUCE experiment site at the Marcell Experimental Forest, Minnesota, USA - June2016WEW_10_150 | ecosystem: Environmental > Terrestrial > Soil >...
CCTGACGGACAAAGGCATCCTTGAAGCCATCGAAGGACGTGAACGACGCCGCGTCGCCGGTGCGTTCGCTGATGAGCACCCCGAGCCCGGTGTGCCGGTGCTCGCCGTTGTACAGGGTCAGTTCCAGCACCGAGGTGAGATTGAACAGGATGGACGCGCTGGCGCCGTAGAAGCGGCCGTTGCTGCCCGGCTCGACGCAGCCGATGATGCCGTAGTCGCGCGCTTGCTCCAGACTGTCGCCCTTGCTCGTCAGCGCTTTGATTACCGCACGATCGTTGTGCAGCGCGGGCGTGGCACCGGTGTTCAGATTCACCTCGCACAGGCGGCGCAGGTAGGTGGCCGGATTGACCCCCGGATAGTAGCGGGCGTTGAGGTTGGGGTCACGCAACATCATCAGCTCGGTAGCGCGTATCATTAGATAGGTCAGATCGTTGACTGCGTCCCGACCCTCGGCATCAACCCCGCCCACCGTGATGGCCTGGTTGGATCCGGTTCCGCCGAAGAGTTGCTCACCGGTGGCGGGAACCGTGGGCACGTGGTCGCCGATCTTCAGCCACAGGCAACAGAGAAGTTCGATGGCCTTCTCGACGGTGAGATTCCCGGTTTCGATGTCGCGTTGATAGAGGCCATACAGCATCTGGTCGAGCCGGCCCAGGCTGAGGCCCACGTCGGGGTTTTCCAGGTGGATGGCTGTCCAGCAGATCCAGATGGTGGTCAGGCCCTCGCGAAAAGTGCGCGCGGGGAATTCGGGCACGTGTTCGTTCACCTCGGCCATGGCCAGGAATTCTGCCTTCTCGGTCGCATGGCTGATTCGCTTGGCCAGTCGGCGCGCCTCGCGCGCCAGGTTGCGCGAGAAAGCGACGATGCCCTCCATCGCCTCCGCCATCGCCGCGTAGAAGTCGCGTTGCTCGGGCTCCGCGGCAGCACGTCCCCGTCGCTGCGCCTCATGGATGATGCCGCGCAGGCCGATTCTCAGGGCCTGGGAGAAATCCGGGATGGTGTGCGAGATGCAGTTTCCCTTGCTGGTCAGGAAGAAGACCAGATACTCCAGCAAGTCCATCTCGGGCGCATCACGCTGCCCGACCGGCTGGTCGCCGCGATCCTTGTCCATGCGGGCGCGGCAGCGCTCGAGGATGGATTGCTTCAGCCAGTAGGGAAACACCTTCTGGTTGAGGATCTGCCTGTCCTTGTCAGCCAGGAAGTAGGGGTTGCTCGCGCGGTCCTGGATGTTGAGCAGTTCGGGCCAAAGGGCCAGGCCCAGGAACTCGGGGAAGATGGGCACGCCTTTGAAGTGACTGGTGGTCGAGCCGGCGAACAGGGAGCGCGCGGCCACCGGGAAGGGCTTCTTGTCGTCCCGGCCCACGCCATGGTCGTGGGCGACCACCGGCTGGCGATGCTCCAGCACGTAGCGGTACTGCCGGGCCTTGTCTAGAACACTGATGGTTGGCTTGTCAAACAGCCCATGTTTGCGCGCGTAGCGCGTGACCAGCAGCGGTCGTTCGCAGCAGATTTCGGGCATGGCAAGAAAGTATGCCTTGCGCAATTCCTCGACCCGCGGGCTGAGTTTCTGATCCGACAGGGCCAGATCCTTCAGGCTCACTGGTGTCATGGTGCTGCCTATACAAACCGCCGAATGCAGCGAACTATGTCACGAACTGCAAGCGGGATCGAAGACGATTCCTACAAGCTCTTGAGAAACTGCAACAGGTCGTGCTTGTCCTGCGCGCTCCAGTGGGTGCCGAATTCGTGGCCCAGGTTGCGGTTGCCGGGCAGGCGCGTGTCGAAGGTGAAGGCCCCCTGGCCCTGGCCGAGCACGAAGCTTGCGGGTCGCTCGTCGGACGGCTGCAACAGGGCCTCCAGGGTCGGCACCGAGCCGTTGTGCAAATAGGGCGACGAGGCCAGCAATGTGATCAAGGGCGGCGTTCGTACCCAAGGACCGGCGATCTGAACCGCCTGCACCGGCCCGCGACTGCTGAGCGCGGTGATGCGGGTGATGGGCATGCGCACGTTCTTGTCAGCCAGCTTGCGCCGGTCGACCTCGAAGCCGAACAGGCTGTCGGTGCCGATCCCGCCCGCCGCCAGATCGTCGCGCTCGTCGCCTTGGGCGCGGCCGTCGCCGTCGGCATCGAAGGGCAGGATGAGGCAACTGGTGTAGGTCACGGGCTCGGCCAGCGCCGGGTGCTGGTCGTGGCAGTGACGGCAGGGCTCGTCCTTGGCCGCGCCGGATGTGCGCGCGATGCCGAACTCGTCGAAGATCGAGGTGAAGCCACCCGGACCTTCGCCTTTGCGCAGGCCCAGCTTGGCGAACAGGCCAGTTGGCTGATGAGAGAAGTGGCAGTCGGTGCAGCGAGGGATGGCGAGCCCCTCGGTGGGAATGGGCTGCTTGGTGCTCAGTGTGGTGGCCGAGTGGCAGGTCACGCAGCGAACGGGAATGCGCGCGGTGAAAGGCTGCATTTCGTCGATGGGCGCGAGCAAGGGCGGCTGAATCTCGCTGTCCCGGTAGGCGCGCGGCACATCGACGAGGATCTGCTGGTTGATGATGCTGCCCGCGCTCGCGTCGAAGAACAGTCGGCGACCCCTTTGCACCGCGGCCGCATCCAGCACCGGCTTCGTCACGCTGCTCGGGGGCGTGTCGTAAAGCAGCTTGCGGATGGCGCTGGCCTCGTAGGCCAGGCGCAGGCTGCGCACCAGATCAGGCGGCGCGGGCGAGTCGTGGCGCAGAACCCGCACCAGCATGATGCCGACAAAGGAATCGGCCTGCAGCCCGATGGCGCCCATGGAGCGCGTGTCGAGCACCATGGCCCGGTTGATGAGGTCGAAGTCTCCCTCGAATCCGGCAGGCAGGTCGATGCCCAGCTCGGCCATGGCCTGGCTGCGGCTCATCTCGGTTCGCGCGACGTAGCGGCCCAACAGGTCAGGCGCGCGGGTTGGGTAGGTGGACGCCCAGTTGATCACTGAAAGCGAACGCACGCCCAGGGCCGTGGGGATGCTCTTGGGATTGAACACGCCCTCGGCGCCGGTACGCATGGTGCCGGCGTCACTGTAGCGGCGCGAGTGCAAACCCGGCACGGTCATGTCGAGCCCGAACTCGTTAGTCAAATCAGCGCGGCCTGGTCCAGCCAGCAGCAGCGTGGCCAGGGTCTGCTGCGCGTCGGGCAGCTTGAGAGCCTTGCGATACTCGGCAACCGTCACGCGGCCGTCGTGGTCGAGATCGAGCGCTAGCGAGTCAGGCAAGCGCGTGCGTCGTCGGATCTCTTCCTCGCTGTCAGGCTGTCCGTCCTTGTCGAGGTCAATGACGTGCTTGGGATCGAGAAATGAGGAAGTAGCCAGCAGCAGCCCGTAATCGAGGCGCGCGCTGGGCAGACCGAGGATGGTCTTGCCGTCCACCGGATTGCGGCCACTGTGGCACAGCCAGCAGGTCATGCCGATGTCGCCGGTGGGCTTGCCGGTTTCCAGATCGAGCGCATCGCGCAGCCCAGAGAATCCCGTGCTGGCCGACGTGTAGCCCCGCGCGCCCGCCGGCTGGTCAGGGTCAGCGGCCAGGCCGAACACCTCGGGGTTGGCGAAGATCCCGCCTTTCAGTGAGATATGGCGCGTGACATGGGTGTCGACGGTTCCGTCTTGGTCCAAATCGACCGGGACATTATCGAGGTGGATCTCGATGTCGCGGTTCCATGCGAGATCAGCCAGGCGCGTCCAATAGTGGCCGTTGGTGTTCACCAGTGGCGAGCCGGGCGTGGTCCAGTCTTGCCATTCATAGGTGCCGATGCTCTCGATGGCTTGCTCGCGCACCGATGGGTTTTGCGCCGCGGGCAAGAAGCGCGGCGCCACCACGCCGGGCATCAGCTCGGGACGCGGGGGATCGAGTTTGCGCGCTGGCCGGGCAGGCAGGGGCGGCGGGGATGGCTTGCGCGCGCAAGAGCCGCCCGCGAACAACAGGCACAAGACCGCGCGTGCAAGAAGCGCAACGGGGGTGTTGGCGGGTGCGGGGGTCACGACGGGTATGAATCTACCCGGTCTGGGGAGATAGGGCAGGTGCGAACCAGATGAGCGGGATTGCCGCGGCATCGGAAGAGTCTCGCAACAAATCCGACAATCGCAACACGACCATTCGCGGAGACCGTATCAGTCGGCCGCGGCCCGTTCGGTATTGGTCGAGCGCCTCGCCACCGTCGGCGCAGGTATTGACCTGGGTGAACTTGCTATTCGCGCGTCGGGCCGCAGTGGAGTACGATTTGTGAATACATGGCCTGGCGCCTCCGGTTCGACATAGCCCTGGGCGTGAGGATTCTTGCCTTCCTGCTCTCTGCCGGGCTGTTTGTATTCTCCGTGTGGTACGTGTGGGCCGCATTTACCGTGCCCGTCGAACTCGAGATCCGCGAGGGGACGGTCTGGCTGCACGCCCTCGCCAAACGGGCGGGCGTGGATCTTTACGACTCAAGTCGAGTGGCCTTCGTGAACATGAACCACGGCCCAATGGACGCGATCCTGAAAGGGTGGCTCGCGACCATCTTTCCGGGCCTCCCCGGCTGCATGGTCACGCGTTGCTTTGTTCTCTTGCTCCCGTTCTGCCTGCTCGGATCGGCATATGTGCTTGCTCGGAGAAATCTGACCGACGCGCTTCTGGCTGCGGGCGCGCTTCAGCTCTTCTTCGCGAACCTCACGGTCATGCTGGTCGTCGGTCGCAGCGATGCCACCGTCCTGTGCGGCCTGGCCATCTGCGCCGCCCTCACACACGCGCTGCTGGTGAACCGCCACCAGGAATGGTCCAACCGGCGCTATGTCGCCCTGCAGGTTCTGCTCGGTTCTTCGTCCGCGGTCGTGTTCCTCACTTCGTGGCGGATAGTGCCGACGCTCGCGACCATGCAGCTCGTGGTTCTCGCGAAACAACTGGCCGAGTCGCGGTCCAGGTGGCGCCGATGCCTGCTCTATGCCACTGCACTTTTCGCCGCCGGTTTTGCGCTGGTGTGGGTTCCTACATTCCTGTTCGAACTGCACGGCCACTTCGGGGAATACTTCCGCAGATTCTTCGGTTTCTTCGCCAAGGAGAGCGGCTGGGGGACCTTCGCCGGACCCGCCTTCCAGCTTTTCCCCATCGAGCTCACCCAATCCCGGCAAGCCTCCCTGGTGGTGGTGGCAGTGCTCATGCTGGCAGCTCTCTACCGATTACGAAGGGAGCGCGCGCAGCTCATCGCCTGGCTGTTGCTGGTATCCCTGGGCTGGGTGGTCTATGCCTACGGCTTCTACAAGAACCAGCGCGGTGGTGGCTTGCACTACTTCGGCCCCTTTTTCATTACCGCCTGGTTTCTCATCCTGCACGCTCTGCGCCGGCGGAGCCAAGCCAGGCCACTGGTCCAGTTGATTGTGTTCGGCCTGATTGCCTGTATGGTCCCCTGGCGGGGGCTTCTCGATCAGCGCCGGCAATTCGCCGAGTTGCACGCGCAGGCCCGGACGTTCCTGCAGGGCGTAGTCGAGCGAACCGGCGGACAGCCCGTGTTCGGGGAAGACACGCACCTTTTCAAGCACAAGTACCACGACGAATTGGTGGACACCGGAGATGTGGCCGCCGTGATTGCACAGTCACGGTACTTCGGTGAGAACTTCAGCCGCAGTTTCGAGGCGTACACGACGACCTTGAGCGCCGAACCTCCGCAATTCGTCATCGAGGGCATGCTCGACCCAGGGTTGTTCTCGGGCACGATGACTCCACAGTTTACCGAGCTACTCAAGAAACACTATGACGTTGCATTGCAGGGTCCCGGTAATCTGCTCGCGAACGGAGGTGGAGCGATCACGTTGTACGAAAGAAAGGAACAATGAAGAGTAGCGCTTTTCCTGATTCGATGAACACGCGACTCATTCTGATCGCTGCCCGTGGCAGCGGCCTGGCGGGACCGTCGCCAGCCGCGGCGAGGCTAACTGGAGCGGCCCGGTCGTGAGTCCGATGAGGCAAGTAGCCGCACGCGTGAGCAGACAACTGCGGGACGCGGTCATGCTCAAGCGTTCCGAGGCGGTCGTCCGGGCCTACGCCCCCGGCCAGCAGGCGATGATTCGGCGTCTCCACGCTGCCGCGATGACCCGCATGGCATGGACAGACGACACCACGGACACGAGGTACGCGCCCGCCGCCGTGGCCATCCATCGAGAGACGGTTCGTTTTCTCATCTCCGCAGTCCTCCTCTCACAGGATGCAACGCTCGATGGTGCGCCGCTCGAGCTCGGCCCGGGGGCGCGAAAACTCGAAGAGCTGGTGCATGCAGGGGCGTTGCCGGCGTTGCCGGAGGACTACGCGGCGGCGATGGCGATACTGGACACGCCCGACGTGCTCGCCCTCGATCGGCTCGCTCCGCACAAGGCGGCGGATCGCCGCGCTACAGTCGAGACTCTGGTGCACTGGTTGTGCGGCCAGATCGAGGCGCGCAGTCTGCGCGGAATCCGGGTGGCGCGCGTCGTGCGCCTGGCACTGGTCGGAGCAGTCGCGATCGGGCTCACGGCCTGGGGACTGGGCGTGATGCTCGCGCCCAAGAACCTTGCGCTGCACAAGCCGGTCACCATGAGCAGTCAACATGCGGGGACACCGAGTCCGGAGGGAGCGACGGATGGAAAGGTCGTCTCACCCTATCAAGCACACACCGCCATTGAGGCGGATCCCTGGATCACGGTCGACCTCGGCGTGGTTCACAGAATATCTAAGGTGAAGATCCGCAATCGTACCGACGGCCATGCCAGCGGGGCGCTCCCACTCACCCTCGAGTTCTCGGACAGCGGCAAGGATTACCGCGTCGTCGACCACCGAACCGAGGCATTCACCAGTTCCGACCCGTGGGTGTTTGCGACCCGGACTGAGTCAGCCCGCTTCGTCCGAGTTCACGGTCACCCGGGCGGGTATGTGGTCGTGACGGAGATCGAAGTTTACGGTCGCTGACACCTGCCACGGGTGGGACCAGCCAACCGCTCACATTCTGTGGACCTCGGCGTCTCGTGTCTCTCAGAATTCTGAGTCTGCACTGCATTGAAATCCACGTCGTTGCGTGGGAATCGGCCCAATAATCGGGGCGAGGAACTCGGCACGCGGATTGCTGTATGGCTAGGCACATGGAGGATCCAATGCGCAAGATGTCCAAGGACGTTGCAGCCTTTTTTGTTGCTGGCTTGCTGGGACTGGCCTGCACCGACCAGTCCGGTCTGACGCCTTTCGGGGGAAGTGGAGGCAATGGGGGCGGGCCGAAGGGCGGCCAGGCGGGCAGCACCACGGGCAGCGGAACGGCCACCGGAGCAGGTGGCACGACCGGTCCCGGTGGAGTGGGAATAGGCGGAGCCGTCGGCGGCACGGGTGGAACGGGTGGGTGCCCACTCATCATGTGCCCTGCGATAGCCTGTCTTGGCGCAACTCAGCCGAATCCCGATCCCTGCGGCTGTCCCATCTGCGGCCCGATGCCTGACGCGGGTGTTGCGAAGGATGCTGGTGGGACAGATGGTCCGCGCACCTGTCCCCCGATCGCGTGCCCTGCAATTGCCTGCGTGGGCGGGACCCAGCCGAACCCCGATCCCTGCGGCTGTCCTATCTGCGCGCCGACGCCTGACGCCGGGATCGCGAAAGACGGCGGTGGCCAGGACAGCCATGTCTGTCTGGCCGTTCCCTGCGCCATGCCGCTCTGCCCGGGCGGTTACATCACGAACCCCGATCTCTGCGGCTGTCCCATCTGCGCCCCGGACGCTGGAGCCTCGACGGACGGAGGGAAGACGGATGGGCCGCCGATCTGCCCGCCAATCAATTGCCCCATGCTGGCTTGCACGGGCGGCTTCGTGCCCAGCCCCGATCCTTGCGGCTGTCCCACCTGCCCACCGAGTGATGCCGGCGTGGCGAAAGACGCTGGCAATGCAGACACCCCGCCCGTCTGTCCCCCGATCGCATGCCCCGCGATTGCCTGCGTGGGTGGAACCCATCCGAACCCCGATCCCTGCGGCTGTCCCCTGTGCGGGCCGGCCCCTGATGCTGGCGTGGCGAAAGACGCTAGCCCTCCCGTTGCATGCCCGATGCTGGCGAGCCTGAATTCCACAGACGCTACCCAGGTTGGGTACACCGCCGCGCGAGGGTTGTTCCAGTGCCCGGTGGGCGGGGCCACTGAAATCTGCGTCAGCAACGACGCCGCGGGCTGCTCTGGCTCGGCAGCGGGCAACTCGGCCAGTTGCGCCAACCTGTGTACGGCGAACCAGTACGGCCTGGGTTACGGCGGCGTAGGTCCTTCGGCCCCACCGCCGTCAATCAGCCTTCCCGCCGGATGTGGGCAAGGAATGTATACCCCAGGCGGCGTCGCGTTCTACTGCTGTCCCTGCGGAACGTAAGAACCTCTCTGCGTTCACCCGAGCGGCTGCGAGCACTGGTCGCGCAGCTTGCAGCCGGCGCAGGGCTCGCCGCACCAGATGGAATTGAAGAAGGCCTGCACCTCGTCCAGCAGCAGATCGTCGCGACTGAGCAGGCCCAGCTCGAAATTCCGGCGGTCCTCGCCCTTGGCGCCCAGGCCCGCCCCGGTCCAGTTGGCGCTGCCCAGATACGCCATGGCGCCGTCGACGATGACCGTCTTGACGTGCACGCGCGGGCAAAGGCGCAACTCGAACGAGCCGCGCCGACCGCCGCCGGCCTTCAGGCGGGTGCAGCGGCGCAACTCCTCGCGGAACGGCCGCGAGGGCGGTGAGGCGTGCAGGATGCGAATCTCAACCCCCTGGCCGACCAGCTCGTCGAACACCTGCAGTACCGATCGATACTCGCCACCGCGGGCCGTGCGGCGCCGCCCCGGCCGCGCCCGCGCGTCCTCGACCATCAGCTCCTTCAGGTTCGCGGTGGCGATCCATACGCTGCGTTCGGCATTCATCACCGCCTGCACCACCGCTTCGTAGTGTCCCCGGCCGCCCAGCAGGGCTAGCGAAACCGGACGCGACACGCGAATGAAGTCCATGGTTGCGTGCGGAACAGACTATGTGAATGTCCGAGTGCGGAGCAAATTGCTCTCGCGGCGGCTTGCGCTGTGGACAGCCCACGCCGGCTTCGGTAGCGTGCGCGCCATGCCGTCCCTGGAGGTCGAAACTCGGTTGCGCGAGGTCAGCGCCGGATGACTGCCGCCACCACCCGCGAGCTGGTGGTCCTGGATTTCGAGACCACGGGCCTGCTGCCGGCGCGCGATCGCACCATCGAGGTGGCGGCCACGCTTCTCGTCGATCATCGGCCGGTCGATACCTTCTGTCGCCTGATGCACCCGGGGTTCGCCTTGCCGTCATTCATCACGTCGCTGACCGGGATCACCGACCAGATGCTGCGCGGCCAGCCGCGGCCGGAGGACGTCATGCCCGCGCTGCACAGATTCGTGCGCGGCCTGCCCATCGTGGCGCACAACGCTTCCTTCGACCGCGCCTTCCTGCACGCCGAGTTGGCGCGCGCCGGTCTTCAGCCCGAGAGCGAATTCCTGTGCACCATGCGACTGGCGCGCCGACTGGCGCCTGGACTGCCTAGCTATCGGCTCGACACGCTGGTGGACGCCTTGCAGGTGCGCCCGCCGGGCGCGTGGCAGTTCCACCGTTCGCTGGCCGACGTGAACCACACCGTCGCCATCTGGCAGAATCTGCACGCGCGTTTCACCGAGCACACCGGCCTGGCCGCACCGCCCGTCGCTGTCTTGAGCACGCTGATGCGCAAATCGAAGAAGCAAGTGCCGAAGTACCTGGCTTCGCTGACCACGTCCGTGGACGGGATGATCGCGCGCAACGACTGAAGACGAGTTTGCAGAGCCCGCTCGATCAACCGCCCACAGCCGGGTCGTTGTTGCCATTAGGGGTTTAGACAGCAGCACGAGAGAGCGCATTCCGCAAAACCGGCAGATCGGCAACCGGCAACACCGTGAAATCCCTTGAGCCGACCACCCAACCGCTGCCCTGGCCGCATCACATACGTCACCTTCCAGTGCTTGCGAAAAACGGCGTACAGCGGGAAGCTGTGTCCGAATACAAAGTTCGGCAGATCTGGCCATCGGCTCCATCCCTATCGACTCGCTGTGTAGTAGACACGGGGATACTCGTTGCCTGCGCGATCCAGTAATGTTCCTGTGCGATGACGCAGTGGAGAGGGCCCAGCCACCGATGACCTCAAGTACAGCAGACCAGCGCTACCTACAGACTCTGATCGATCCGATCCGCGTCTGCGCCTCGTACAAGCCAAAGATGGGTCAAGGCGTGAATGCGGGGCTGAGCTTGGAGGAATTCCAGGCACTCTACCGGGCTGATCCATTCTACGCGTGGTACGGCCTCGACCATCCGATGATGTATGCAGCGCACAAAGCTGCAGGTGGTATGACCAGCGTGTACCGGCAGATCGGGATCGGCGTCGAACGACTCTTCCGTCTGTTGTTGCAGGATCATCTAGGCCTTTCGGTCGCGGAATCTGAGTGGTCCTACGAAACCAAGTCCTCGGGCGGAAAGTCTCGAACGCTGCACCTCGATGGGCGCATCGAACTCGACGCGGTCTCCGACCCTGCGGCGAGGAGGCGCGTCAAGGGCTGGATGAACGCTGCTGCCGTCGAACTTGGCGTTGCCGCTGCGGTTCGCCGAAGTCTCAAGGGCGCGGTCTTCGAAGTGCGTCAGGGATACAAGAGCAAGGACTCGAAGCGCCAGAACGCTGACATCGCGAATGCAAGCACGGCGTACACGCGCGCATACCTCCCATGCGTCGTCGTCCTGTCCACTCAGATCGATACTGACATCGTTACCCGCTATAGGAACGAGCAGTGGGCCATCCTGATCGGGTCCGTCACCGAGCCGTCGCCCATTCTTTCGACCTATTCATTCATCCGAGAAGTGGTCGGTTTTGACCTGACCAGCTTCTTTTCACGCAACAGCAGCACCCTTCGGACCGAAGTAGATCGTGTACTGCACGCACTACTTTCCCCGTGAGAGAGGATCCCATGACGATGTCCGCAGGAACAGCCCACGCCCAGCCAATGCGCCAGCGCGCAGACCTCACGTACAGACAGAACATCCAACATGGTCGCCACGGTTGGCTCCGTCTCACCCCTGCGTATTCCGTCAGGCTCGTGGAACAGGTGCTAGCAGAGTTCGGAGATGGAGCACGGAACGTCTTTGAGCCATTCTCCGGGACGGGCACTACCCCCCTTTGTGCTGCCTATCGCGGTCTTCGTGCTGTCGCCACGGACATAAATCCGTTCCTTATCTGGCTCGGGCGCGTGAAGAGCGCCCAGTACTCGGACGCCCAAAGGAGGCAATTCGAAGCAGCAGCAAAACAGATATGTATTCGCCTGCGCGACGGCTCGGCTCGTCCGGCAGAAGTTCCACCGCTGAAGAACATTGAGCGGTGGTGGAATCCAGCGGAACTCTCCTTCATCACCGGATTGCGTGGTGAGGTCGAACGGGCGCCTGCTGGAGTGGTGCGCGACCTTCTGAAGGTGGCCTTTTGTCGCACCATGATTTCCTTGTCCAACGCGGCCTTCAACCACCAGTCGATGTCGTTCAAGGATGTCGAAACCAGCAAGCAGGTTGCGCTCATACTAGAAGCCCCCAGCGGACGATTCATCGACCAGTTCCTGGCGGACGTTACCACGGTAGCAACGGCCGCCACCGATAACCCAGACGGGGAGATTCGGATCGATAAGGTCGACGCAAGGGGCTTCGGTAGACTCCACATCGAAGAAGGTCTGTTTGACCTGCTGATTACTTCGCCACCATACCCCAATCGCATGTCGTACATCCGCGAGCTTCGTCCATACATGTACTGGCTAGGCTTCCTTGGTGACGCGAAAGAGGCGGGTGAACTTGATTGGGAAGCGATCGGTGGAACCTGGGGTATCGCCACAAGTCGCCTACTCACCTGGAAACCGACCGATGCCTTCATTCCCGACTACCTTCTCCCAATCATTGACAAGATCCGAACAGGCCATCCCAAGAATGGTGAGTTGATGGCCCAATATGTTCATAAATACTTCGACGATATGTTCTGTCACTTCCTGACAGCCGCCCAAATAGTTCGCCCCGGAGGTTCGGCACACTACATTGTCGGAAACTCCACCTTCTACGGGCACATTGTTCCGGCAGAACGGCTCTACGTCGACCAACTTACGAAGGCGGGGTTCCGAAATGCCGGGGCACGCGCAATTCGCAAACGGAATTCAAAGAAGGAACTTGTCGAGTTTCACGTTATCGCTGAGCGGTGATTCAACGACGACTGCCGAACCCGCGCCCTGAGGCGGAGCGCAAGCGAATTATGAAGGGGCGCCGTTGCAGTGAGTCGGTCCAGTCTGCGATCTTCAGTTGAGACGGTGATCACCCTCTTTTCGCCCGATTGACATGCGCAGCGCCCAGCTCAAACTCCGACTCACGCCCCGTGCGGCCTTGCTGGCCCTGGTACTGGTGGCCGCCTGCGCAGGGCCGGCGGCCACGCTGGTGCCCTCGCCGGGGGAGAGCGTCGATATTCGCGCCAGCTACTACAGTCGCGCCCTGGTCGGTCGCAAGACAGCCTCGGGCGAGCCCTATGACCCGGCGCTGTTCACGGCGGCGCACGCGACCCTGCCGATGGGAACCATCCTGCGGGTCACCCGCCTGCCCGACGGCCCGTCGGTGGAGGTGCGGGTGAACGATCGCTGTGGCTGTACGCATGGGCGGCAACTGGACTTGTCCGAGGCGGCGGCGCGCCGGTTGGACATGCTGCGGGCGGGAACGGTGAGGGTCCGCGTCGAGGTTCTGGGCCGTCGACCCGCCCGGTGAGCGGCCAGACCGCAGGCTGACTTCTACTTCTCCGTGATGCGCAGGCTGGAGGTGATCCGCGTTCCGCCTTTCAACATCGCCCACACCGGGCAGATCTGTTCCTCGGATTGCGCCAGTGCCCGCGCCACCACGTCATGGTCCAATCCCGTGCCGCGCACCACGAATTCCATCGCGATCTCGGTCAGCAGCGTCGGGTGCTGGTCGCGCCGCACAGCCCGCACGTTCACCTCGACGCCATCGGCGGGCCGCTTCAGTCTTCGCAGCAGCACGACCATCGATCCGCCGGCACAGCTCGCCAGGCTGGCCAGCAGCAGTTCCAGTGATCGCATGCCCGAACCCGATTCGCCCGGCTGCAAAGGATAGTCGGTAATGACAGTGTGCTCGCGGGCGGTCATGGAAAAGCGCAGGCTCTCTTCC
>Ga0187862_10004516_pt1 | contig 13178 bp, 12 predicted proteins | sample June2016WEW_10_1_FD_133003 | JGI IMG/M metagenome (GOLD analysis project Ga0187862, IMG submission 133003) | Peatland microbial communities from SPRUCE experiment site at the Marcell Experimental Forest, Minnesota, USA - June2016WEW_10_150 | ecosystem: Environmental > Terrestrial > Soil >...
CATATAGCCGGGCATTGTAATCATGAAACCCGCTCCGGTCCCATTGGAAACCGATCCTAACGTGACGGCAACGGATTGTGGCGCTTCCAGTCATCCGGCAACCACTGGTTGATTTGGCCGATCAGCGTCGCCGGCAGGTTCGTCAGCAGTTGCGTTAGGTAACGCTGGGGATCGATGTTGTGCCGGCGGCAGGCACTGGTCAGGCTGGAAAGGATCGCCGCAGTCTGGCCGCCACGCTTGTTGCCGACGAATAATACGGCCTCCGGTTTGAACCGGCGCGTCTCCGCATGGGGCATATTGGCCAGTGTAGCACTGTCGTGGCTTAGAGTCGCGCGGAATCAAACCGGAGGCCGTATAAAGAGTTTTTTGGCTTCAGTACGAATTCGACATTGATGTTGACCGATCTGGCGCGGCAAAGGATTCTGGAAAGTCAGGCGCGATTCCTGGTCCATTGGGATAATGCGTCGACCACTCGTGTGATGACGCTGTCCCAATCCCCCCAGGTGGGCTGGCGGAATAATCGCATCGTCGGATACCATGGGCTGTCCGTCCGGTCGCGCAGCCAACGGAAATCCGGCACAAGCTGAAGCATGACCCACACCGATCTCCCCAGTGCCCCCGCCAAATGCGGCACGGAAGTATCGGTAGTAATGATCAGGTCCATCAACGACATCACCGCCGCAGTGTCCACAAAGTCGTTCAGTTCCGGGCCGAGATCGACCAATTCCAATCCTACCGGCGGATTTTTCGCCTGCTCCCCGGGCGGACCTTTCTGGAGACTGTAAAACTTGACGCCTCGGGCGGCTGCAAACGGGGCCAATTGTTGCAGGTTCACCGATCGCGTTCGATCCCATTTGTACAGAGGATTGCCCGCCCACGCCAAGCCGACCCTCAATTGCCCGTCGGGAGCGCCGAGCGTTCGACTCCATGCCTCAACCAGCGCCGGATCGGGGCTCAGATAGGGCACGATTTGGGGAAGGTTGGCAAAATTCGTCCCGAAAACCCGCGGCAGACTTAGCAGAGGACAGTGCAGATCAAAGGCCGGCAGGGGCTGGCCTCGGACGACGGTTTGGTAGTTCCCGGACATTGTCTGGAAGAGCCGTTGGAGTTCGGCCTGGCATTCAATGATGATTCTCGCGCCCCTCTGCGCCGCCAGGGGCAAGTAGCGGATGAATTGAACGGCATCCCCCAAGCCTTGCTCGGTGTGGAGCAGTAGAGAGCGGCCTTCCAATGGGCAGCCGTCCCATCGCGGCTGAGCGAAGTTTCGCGCGGCGGACGGAAATTCCTTGCATTTCCATCGCCATTCGTGCTCTTCCCAGCCTTGGTGAAAATCCCCCAGAGCCAGCAGCGATAAAGAAAGATTATAGTGTGGTTCGGGTAAGTTGGGGTTGAGGGCAATGGCCTGAAGAAAGGCGGCAACGGCCTCATCGGCTTGTCCATTGTCTTTCAGGACATTCCCTAGATTGCTGAGGGCTTCGGCGAAGTTGGGCCTGAGGGCGATGGCCTGGCGATAGGCGGCGATGGCCTCATCGAGTTGGCCTTTGTAGTTCCAAGCATTGCCGAGATTGATGTGAGCTTCGGGGTAGTTGGGCCTGAGGGCGATGGCCTGGCGATAGGCCGCGATGGACTCGTCGAGTTGTCCTTTGATTCTCAGGGCATTGCCGAGATTGTTGTGCGCTTCGGCGTAGTTGGGCCTGAGGGCGATGGCCTGGCGATAGGCGGCGATGGCCTCATCGAGTTGGCCCTTGTCTTTCCAAGCATTGCCGACATTAATGTGGGCTTCGGGCAAGTTGGGATTGAGGGCGATGGCTTGGCGAAATGCGGCGATGGCCTCATCGAGTTGTCCCTTGTCTTTCAGGGCGTTGCCGAGATTATAGTGGGCTTCGGCGTAGTCGGGCCTGAACGCGATGGCCCGGCGTATCAACTCCACTGCAACGTCTTTCTGTCCTGCCCGCCCAGCCAGCACACCCAGCAGATGTAAAGCTTGGGCATGATTGGGCTGCCGGGCCAGGATCTGCCGGTAAAGCTGCTCGGCCTCTTGCAGCCGCCCGGCCTGGTCGTGTTGCAATGCCAGATCGAAAGCTTGTTGGATCGAGATTAGGCCCATGCGGCAAATGGGCACTATCCGGCGCGAACCATGCTTTCGCAAGCGAGCCGACGTCGGGAACAAATCGCCGCGACCTGCGCCCCAGGTCGAGGAGCCGGCGCGCTAACCGCGGCCCGATTTGTGCCGAGAAAGCTCGGCGGCCACGCGGCGAATCACGCCGTCCCAATCGCCCCCAGGTTCCTGGCGGAAGAGCCGGATCGTCGGATACCAGGGACTGTCGGCGCGGCCGAGCAACCATCGCCAATCCGGCGGGAACGGAACCAGCAGCCAGACGGGTTTGCCCATCGCGCCGGCCAGATGGGCAACGGCTGTATCGACGGAAATCACCAGTTCGAGATTCTCGATCAGTGCCGCGGTTTCGGCGAAGTCCGTCAGGTTCGCGGACCAATCGGACAACGCGATGCCGCCGGCCGCCGGCGGCGGGGCGGGTTGCAGGCTGTGAAATCGCACGCCGTCCACCGCCGACAGCGGCGAGAATCTCTCCAGCGGAATCGAACGATTGCGATCGTTGCGGTTATCGGGGCTTCCCGCCCAGGCCAATCCCACGCGCAGGAATTCCCCGACTGGCTCCATCCGCTTGCGCCAGGCATCGGCAGCCTCGGCATCCGCCGCAAGGTAGGGAATCGTCGCGGGGATGGTCGCCATCGTGGTCCTGAAAACGCCCGGCAAGCTCGGCAGAGGGCATTGATAGTCAAACGCGGGCAGACGTTGTCCGTTCGTGACGATCTGCCCGACGCCGGGGAAATTGCCGAACAGCCGCACGAGCGCCGGCTGGCATTCGAGCACGATTTTCCCGCCCATGTCCGCGACCAGCGGCGCGTACCGGATGAAATGGATCGCGTCGCCGAAGCCTTGCTCGGCATGGAGAAGAATTGTCTTGCCGTTCAGCGGTTGGCCTTTCCAGGCGGCCTGGGCAAATTGCCGGGGCGGCAGGGCGCTGGGGCACTGGCGGCGCCATTCGTATTCCGGCCAGCCCCGCTCGAGATTCCCGGTGACCAATTCCGCCAGCGCCAAGTTGAGATGGGCCGCGGGAAAATCCGGCCTGAGGCGGATGGCGTTTCGATAGGCGTCGATGGCGCGATCGAACCGGCCCATGCACGCCTCCGCCGCGCCCAGGCAGAGTTGGGCTTCGGGCAACGATGGCTTTAGCGATATCGCCCTTTCCGCTGCCGCGATGGCCTCGTCCATTTTCCAGCCTTCGCGCAAGGCATTGCTCAAGTTCATGTGCAGTTCCGCGACGTCCGGCCGAAGCCGGATCGCCTCGGCAAACGCGGCCATCGCCTCGTCGGGTTTTCCCCGGCGGCCCAGAAGCACCCCGAGGTTCGTATGACCCTCGAACAAATCGGGTTTCAACCGAATGGCCTGACGAAGCTGGTCGATTGCCGGATCGATTTGGCCGACGTGGCCGAGCGCGACTCCCAGGGCGTAATGGACCCTGGCGTCGCCGGGAAATTTCGCCAGAAGATTCCGGCAAATCCTGACCGCCTCGCCCGCGTTGCCCTCGGCGACGCTTTGGGCCGCGAGCTTAAGCCCTTGAGGCACCTCGGCCGCGCGATCGGTTCGTTTGGCGAACATCGGAAGATGGTTTTCCCATTGCCGGCCGGTCGTGTCCAGTGAATCAGCCAACTATCCATTGTCAACTGTCAATTATCCATTGCGCCTTGACGTATCCCGATTCACTGGAATAATCGCGCCTCACGATTGATCCGACTCTTGGAGATTCATGGACCCGGCACGAACCGATCCGATTCCCCATCCGGCCGTCCGCCGATTGAGCCTTTACCTTCGGCAGCTTGAAAGCTTCAAGCGCAAGGACCGCCGCACGGTGTCCAGCAAACAACTGGGCGAAAGCCTCAACCTCACCGATGCCCAGGTCCGCAAGGACTTGGCGTACTTCGGGCAGTTTGGCCATCCCGGCGTCGGATATCGCGTCGAGGACCTGATCAATCAGGTCCGTCGAATCCTGGGGACGGACAAAACCTGGGACGGGCTGCTGGTAGGGGCCGGCAACCTGGGCCGGGCACTCATGGCCTACAACGGCTTCGATGCCAAGGGATTTCGTCTGGTCGCCGTGTTCGATTCCGACCCGGCCAAGATCGGCAAACGACAGGGCCCGTTCCCCGGCCGGCCCGACTCCAACGGCTCGGACAGCCAGCGGTTCTTCGTCATCCAGCCGATGTCCGAACTGAAGTCCACGGCCCAAAAGCAGGCGATTCGCCTGGCGATCCTGGCCGTTCCAGCCGACAGTGCCCAGGAAGTCGTCGACCAATGCGTCGAGGCCGGCATTCGCGGCCTGCTCAATTTCGCCCCGGTTTCGTTGCGTTTCCCGCCCGGGATCGCCATGAACGCCGTGGACCTTGCGGTGCAACTCGAGCAGTTGTCCTTCCAGGTGAACTTCTCGCCGCTGGGACAAACGGTATAGGTCGATTGATGATCGCCGAAGGCTCGAAGAAATAGCTCACGCAGAGGCGCAAAGATTGGAACTCCGCGCCTTTGCGTGAGACTCTTTCTGTAATGGATTCATTCACCCGCGGTTATTTTTTTGCGGACAGGGTTCCGGGGTTTTGGCAGAGCGGGGGAAATCCGAATCTATATCGCGAAATTCCTGATCAACTCCACGTACATTCGCATGGCGACGGGCAGCGCGGCGTCGGTGAAATCGTAGTGGTCGTTGTGCAGCGATGGATAGCCGCCAGAGCCGGGCGGCTCGACGCCGACCAGGAAGAAGCAGCCGGGGACTTTTTGCAGGTAATAGGCGAAGTCTTCGCCGCCCATCGAGGGCCGGCCGGCGGGGAAATAGCGGTCGGGGCCGAGCGCCTGGCGGGCGATCTTCGCGACGTAATCCGTCATGGCGGGATCGTTGATGGTGGCCGGATATCCTTCGAGCCAGTCGATCGTCGCGGTGCAGCGGGCGGCGGAGGCGACGGCGGTGATGCGGCGGAAGACGGCGGCCTTGACGGCGGCGCGGGTGGCGTCGCTGAGCGTGCGCGCGGTGCCTTCGAAAATGGCCTGGTCCGGGATAACGTTGGTAGCGGCGCCGGCGTGGATGATGCCGACGGTGACGACGGCCGGCTCGGTCGGATCGAGATCGCGGCTGACGATTTGCTGGAGATTCACCACGGATTCGCATGCCGGCACGATCGGATCGACGCCCAGATGGGGAAACGCGCCATGGCAACCCTTGCCGATGATCGTGGCTTTGAAGATATCGACTGCGGCCATGACCGGGCCGGGTTTGGACGCGACGCAACCGACGGGCAGGCCGGGCCAGCCGTGCAGTCCGAAGATCGCGCGCACGGGAGGTCCGATGCGGCCGTCGAGCGCGCCGGCGCGAACCAGGCGGTCGGCCCCGCCGCCTTCTTCCTCCGCCGGTTGAAAGATCAGTTTGACGCACACGCGAAGCTCGTCTTGCAGTTCATGGAGAATCCCGGCGGTGGCGAGCAAGGCGGCGGTGTGGCCGTCGTGTCCGCAGGCATGCATCCGGCCGGGATGGGTGCTGCAGTAAGCCAGGCCGGTCTGTTCGAGGATGGGCAGGGCGTCGATATCGGCGCGGAGTGCGACGCAGGGTTTGGCGGGGTCGCCGATCAGGCTGAGCGTGGCCGTGGGCGCGTCGGTGACTCCGTCAACGTGGGCGATTGCCAGCCGGTCCAGTTCCGCGCGGATGATCTCGGCGGTTTTGAACTCCTGGAATGCCAATTCGGGAATGCGATGAAGTCGATGTCGAAGTTCCGCGGCGTGAGCGAAGCGGGCTTGGATGGCCGAATCCAGATTCATGGCCCCATCATAACGCGGATGAAGCAGGCCGCACGCATGGCCTGCTTCGTTGTTTCGCGGCCCCGGCCCTTCTGGCGAGAGGTCGGGGCGAGAAGGCGCTCCTCTGGGATTCTCAGTCGGGCGATCCACCTCCGGTCGTTTCCTCGAGCATCTTCCTAAGATAGGAATTCTCGCGCCGGGTGGCTTCGAGATCGAAGACCAGATACTTGATGCTCAGCCGAAGGTAATCGAGGCTCTCCTGGAGGCTGCTGACGGTTTGACGAAGGCGCTCGTGTCGGGCGCGAGTTTCGTCGGCGAGCTTTTCCAGCTTCTGCCGCTCGCTGTGAGGCAGCGTGCTGATTTCGCCCATCAGTTCGGCCAGCTTGGTTTGGAAGTCTTGCTCGTTCATGTTGGACTCGCTCTCTCGATGGAGAGGGTTGAGCAAAGGTTATTCCACATCCGTGCACGAGCGTCGATCCGTCATTATGCGAGTTGCGGAGCACCCATTTACGGCATAAGGGCGCCGGTTTCCCTTCCGCGGAAGTGGTTCGGACCTTTCCGGCCGAACCAGCTTTTCCGCTTGTGGCCTCCCGGCAACAATCTCCGGTCGCGCCAGAGGCCAAAAGACCACGCACCTGAATTCCACCGTTGCCATGACGAAGCGTTCCGCTCGTCAACGAAGCGTTCCGCTCGTCTACGAAGCGTTCCGCTCGTCTGGGACGCACGGACGGCGACTTGTCTAACCCGCGGGTTATCCGACCCACACGGCGGCGTAACCAACGGCGTTGTCCGGGGACTGGGGAGACACGGCGGAGAGAGTGTGATAACTGTTGGCGTGCCGAAGCACGACCGCCCTTTTCGCTCCCCGGTCCTGACAGGCGGACATCATAGCGGCAATCGCGCCGGCGCCGCAGGCATTGTAGCGCGATCTCACCTCGGGAACGATTTTTTCCGGCGTCATATCCGTTATAACCCGCAACAACCGTCGATCGTTCTCCATCGCCCACGCCAACGCCGCCTCACCGATCCCCGCTGGAGTGAACCGATAGTTCGGCCCGTAATGGGTTAGGTCGCTGCTGGCCAGATAAACCGCGGACAACCCGGCGGCGGCGACGGCGGCGGCGACGGATTTTCCCACCTCGACCGCCGATGGGTCGGGCGGAACCTCCACCGGCAAAATCTCCGCGTCCGGCCAGGCCGCCTGGATCAGGGGCAACTCCACTTCCACGGCGTGTTCGCGCCAGTGGAAGCGGTCGTCGGTCACGAAAAGCCCTGATCCACCGGACAATTCCCGCCGCAACGGCACGGTGACGGCCGATTCACCGCCGGGCACGGCCCACCGCTCGTGCGAATCGAAAACGGCGCGGTCGATCCGGATGGGTGTATGAATCGCGCCGAAAACCACCACCACGTCCACGCGCGGCCGCTGCCGGGCCAGCGCGCCAATCGCTTCGGCGGCGATGGCCCCGCTGCAAATCCAACCCGCGTGCGGCACGATCGCGCCCAGCCCGGCCACGGGGCCGAGTTGGGAGACGTCTTTTGCCATCGATGGGGAGGCGGCGTCGAAAAGCTGCGACGTCGCCTGCCGGCATTCCGCGGCGCCGGCGGGGTAAAACATCCCGGCCACCGCGGGATTTCGGACGGATGCTCTTCCCGCTCCGTCGGATTGATCCCTTGGCCCGGACATCCCCGGTACTATAATCCCCCGTGTGACGCGGGTGCTAACGTCGTCGAGTTTGGCGACAGCGTGTTGAAGAAATACATCAGCGGGAAGAACGCGGCGGTTGGAAATGACGCAACCGAACCCAGCCGAATCCGATGACGCAACGTCCGAGAACCCGGCCAGCGACGCCGGCTCCCCAATTTCCGAATCGCGCCCAGCTTCTCCAGAATCTCGACGCCCGGCCTTGCCGGGCGCTGCGCCGTCGGAAGGGCGGTTCGTGCCGGTTGCGGACCGCAAATTATTTCGCCCGCACGCGCCGGACGTGACGGCGCTGAAGCCCAAGCCGTCCGCGGCGCCGGCGCCGCGCTTGCGTCCCACGGCGCCGCCGGCGGCCGCGAACGATATCGGACCAGCCGCCGAATCCGCGTCCTCCGGCGACGCGGCGGATGAGATCGCACAGATGTTTTCCGGCGGCGAGGTGTCGCTGATTTCCTCCGGGTTTGGCGGCGGCGCGGCGACCTCGCCCGGGAACAAACCTCGCCAACGCGACGATCCCCTGTTCATTCGAAAAACTTTGATTCCGATTCTCCTGACCTTCGGAGTCGTTCTGGCCGGCGGGGGCGTACTGCTGCTCTGCGGCGGCCAGGACAATGCGCTCGCCGACCTGTTCCCCGGCTGGACGCCGATCGCGCTTTTCGTGTTGGCCGCGATCTTCCTGATTCTGGCGGGGTTGAATATGCTGTCGATCAAACTTCGGCATTCGTGAGCCGGCTCCGATGCGGCTAAACTCGATTCCCCTCAATCCAAACGGAATTCGGGACAACCGGCCGCTCGAGAATTTCCCGCAGCGGATCTTCCGTTGAGCAGGTGAACGTCACCAGATCGGCGAAATCTCCCACGCGAATCGCGCCGGCATCCGGCAGCCCAAGAGCACGGGCGGCTCGCGTGGTGGCCAGTTCCCACAAATTCTCAACCGGCTCGTCCGGCGTCAGCCGATGCAGCAGCCGAAGCTCCTCCACCAGATTCAAATCCGGTGAACTGGCGCAACTGTCGGTCCCCACGGCAACGTTGATTCCGCGCCGTCGCATCTGGCGCCAGCGATGCGGTGCATGTCCGAAAAACTCGTGCGTGCGCGGGCAATAGACCACGCTGGCCTTGCCGGCGGCCAGAAGGTTCAGTTCATCGTCGTCGCAATAATTCACGTGCGCCAGCAGCGTCGGGTGATCAAGCAATCCCAGCTCGCGCGCCAGGCGGATGGGGCCGCCGATGAATTTCGGGACCGAGTCGTCCCACGTCAGCCACTGGTCCCACAATTCCCGCAGCGGGCCGGCATGCCAGGCGAGGAACATCGCCTCGTCCTTGGTTTCGGCCAGATGGGTGGCCAGGGGCAGGCGGCGGTCCCTGGCCGTCTGGAGACAGCGGCGATATCCATCCGGTTCGACAGAATAGGGGGCATGCGGCGTGATGCCGATCGCCAACCGGGCGCCGGCCATCGTTTCGTCGGCCGCGATGGCCAGCCGTTCCTCCAACAGCCCGCGCCGCTGTGCCATGGCCTGCACTTCGCCGAAGCTGACGACGCGCAGCGGAGATGGACGCAGAAGCCGGCGAGTGAGCCGGCATTGCCGGCTGATGTCGCCCACCGTTGTCACTCCGAAGCGAAGGCACTGTTCGACGCCGATGGCCACGGCGCCGGTTACGGCTCGCTCCATTTCCTCCGCTGAAATCCGTGTCCGCCGCAGCATCCCCACCAGCCAGGCCGCGAATGCGGAGGCTTCGCCTTCCGCTCCATCCGCCGGCCGCGGGCCGGGCTGGCAATCGCTCAATTCCAAATGCGTATGTGCGTTCACCAGTCCCGGCAGAATGACCGCCGGTCCAAGATCGCAAATCGCGGCATCGGAATTCCGCGCCAGAATTTGTTTGCGTGTCCCCAACTCCCGAATCCGCCCGCGATCGACGAGAATCGCGCCATCGGCGATCGGCGGCTGGATCATCGGCGCCACCCAGGCGGCGCACAGCAGTTGTCGGTCGACGTTCTCCAAGCTTCGCTCCGCTAACCGCGCGGCTTCGGATCAAGAACGGTCTTCCCCGAGCTCATCGGCGAGCATCTTGGCGACCTTGCGGGAGCTGGCCAATCGTTTGTTGGCGATGGCTCGGATCGGCTCGAAATGGAATCCATCCTTGATGCGGGCCTCCCAATATCCGTATTCCTCGCGTTTTTCCGCCGCCGCCGACAGGTCGCCCACGCCCTCGCCCTGGAGCGCCAGTTGCACGGTTTGCAGAATCAGCCCGATCACGCCGAAATCTTCCAGGTTCAGCGCATCGGCCAGGAGCTTTGCCTCGTCGATCATCGGCGAACGATGGGGAACCTCGTGCAGCAGGCGGGTGGTTCGATCCAGCAGCGATTCTTCGATGTCCGAGCCCATCACGCTCACGAGCAATTCCGCGGCCTGCTCGCAGCGGTCGCGGAGATTGGTGCGACCCAGCCGCCCCGCGATCAGGCCCCTTCCCTGTCGCGGCGGAAGCTGCAACGCATAACACGCCAGTTCCAGAGAGTCCTCCTCCGCGTGAGGTCCGATCAGATTCATGGAGATGAATTTGCCGATGCGTTTCCACAGCCGCGCGGCATCCCCCGTGAGTCTCGGTCCCAGCGTGCCCTGGTCATCCAGCGTGCTGAGGACCTTTTCAAGTCGTTTACGCAGGTCCGGTTGTAAAGACATTGTCGCATCCGTGCGGACATCGCCCACTTGCGGGACCCTTGCCCCAACCCTACATCCATCGGCTCCGGTCCCTTTTCGGCAATAGCGATAGTATCGCCCGACTCCGTCATTTTGAGAAATACAAAATCACTTAAATTGGGTGAAAAGAGAAAAATTAATATGCGGGCCGCGCAAAAGATCGGCCGGTTTCCGGTCACCGCATCAGCATCGCGGACCGTTCGGGGCCGACGCTTATCATGTTGATTGCAGCGCCGATGAGCTGCTCGATTCGCTTGATGTATTGCTGCGCCTCCGGCGGAAGCTCGCCGAATTTGCGACACCCCGATATGTTGCCGCGCCAGCCCGGCAACGTCTCGTAAATCAGCTCCACTTCGGCCAGGATGTCCATGTCGGCGCGAAAATACGGCAAATGCGAGCCGTGATATTTGTAGGCGGTGCAAATCTGGACATGATCCAAACCAGACAACACGTCCAGGAGCGTGACCGCCACGGCGGAAACGCCGCACAGATCGGCCGAATATCGCGCCGCCACCGCGTCGAACCATCCGCAGCGCCTTGGCCGCCGGGTGGTCGTCCCGTATTCGTTGCCCCGCTCGCGGATGTAGTTGCCGGTGTTGTTGTCCTGCTCCGTCGGAAACGGCCCGCCCCCCACGCGCGTGCTGTAGGCCTTCACCACCCCCTGAAAATTCTGAACCATCTGCGGCGGAACCCCCGCGCCCGTATAAACTCCCAGCCCCGAACAATTGCTGCTGGTCACGTAAGGATATGTCCCGTGATCCACGTCCAGCAGCGCGGCGTGCGCCCCCTCGAAAACCACCCGCTTTCCCTCCCGCGCGTATTGCAGCAGCAGAAACGTCGTATCCTCGACAAACGGACCCATCCGCCGCCCAAAATCCCGGTATTGCTCGAACACCTGCTTCCAGTCCATCGGACCTAGATCGTACAGGGCGCGCAGAACTTTGTTTCGCTCCGTCACCACCCGCGCGATCCGCTGGCGGAGCTTTTCTTCATCCAACAAATCCGCCACTCGCAACGCCGTCGCCCGAAGCATTTTGTCGGCGTAGGCCGGCCCGATTCCACGCCGCGTCGTGCCGATCGCCGTGCCCTCCGAACTCTGCTCCCTGGCCCCATCCTCCAGCACGTGATACGGCATCACCAAATGCGCCTTGTAACTGATCCGCAAATTTGCCGGCGTCACGGCGATCCCGCGCGCCGCCAGCTCGTCGATCTCGCGGAACAGCGCCGCCGGATCGAGCACCACGCCGTTGCCTATGACGTTCATCTTCCCCGCCCTCAGCACGCCCACGGGAAGCAGGTGCGTCGAATATTTCTCCGAACCGATCCGGACCGTATGCCCCGCATTGGCCCCGCCGCAATACCGCACGACGGCATCCGCCCGTTCGGCCAGGAAATCGACGATTTTCCCCTTCCCTTCATCGCCCCATTGCAGCCCGATGACGCACGTATTCTGCTCTTGCAACGGTATCACGGAGGTTCAGCCTTTCAGCGGTTTGAAGCCAACACGCCCAGAACTGCAAAGTAGGACGATGAGCGCGGGGTGTCAAGCGTGGCACTGGCCCCGGCAAATCACGCTCGGTCTATTGTCTATGGCGGCCGCGGGTTGTAGCCTGCCCGCCCATGCCGCTCAGGCCGATTTTTACTCGTCCCTACACCCTGATTCTCGGCGCGATTCTTATTTTAATGGTCTTTCCGCATATGTGGCGGCATGACGAGTGGACCGATGTTTACTTGGACACTTCGCGGCGGCTGGCGGCCGGGCAAGACATTTATCCGCCCATACCCAATTTCGTATATCCGCCTTTCAGCGCCATCCTGTTTCTGCCCTTGGCGTGGGTTCCCGATAAACCGGCGCAGGTGATCTGGTACGTCGCCAGCGCAATCGCGTTGGTGCTGCTGGTCAAGGCCGCATGGTCCCTGAGCGGCGGCAATCAGGTTGATCGATTGGACGCACCAGCCGCGGAGCATGTCATCGCGGTGCTGGCGTGTTTATGCGCGATGCGGTTTGCCTTCAATGCGTTGGGGCACTTGTCCCTGGATTTGATCATCGCGCTGATGCTGATGTACGGTGGTCTGGCGGCCGTCAACGGGCGCTGGATGCGAACGGCCGTTTGGTGGGGATTTGCCGCGGCCTTCAAAGGGCCCCCGGTGCTGTTCGCGGGTTATCTGCTCTGGCGGCGGCAGTGGGGGCCTGCGATCGTGATGGTCCTCCTGGCGGTGACGCTAAACCTACTGCCGGATTTGATTCACCGACCGGCCGAAGGCGGTCTTTGGGTGCAACGATGGAATCGCCAATACGTCCAGGCTCTGGGCCAGGCCGACTATAAGCCCGGCTTCTGGTACACGGACATTCTCAACAACCAATCGTTGGCCGGCGGTTTCAATCGCTGGTTTCTTACCACGTTCTCGGCCGTTCCCGATGGAATCCGCCTGACGCCACGGCCCGATGCCATGTCGGTCGCTTCACTCAGGCACCTGCTCTACGCCGTCGACGCGGTGATCTGCCTGATCGCCGCCGCGGTAATGATGCCCGGATCATTGCGATCGTGGGGCGATCAAGCCCCCAGCAGGGCATCGCTGGAAATCAGCATCGTGATGCTGCTGATTCTGCTGTTTTCGCCCGTTTCCAGCCCCTCGCTGTTTTGCATCCTGCTCCTGCCCGCGTTTTGCGTCACCCGCGCGGCCGTCCGCCGCCGCGCTTGGTTCTGCTGGATCAGCATCGTCCTGGCAATCCTTGCCAGCACCGCTTCGCACAACCTTGGCTTCGCGCGCACATTCAACCGCGAGATGCTGTGGCTAGGCGTGATAACGATCTCGGCAACGATGCTGCTGCTCCCATGCGTTTGGCTGCTGGCATCCCAGCCCGCCGTCGTGGCTGAATGACCCCGGCACGATCAGCACCCGCATCAGAATAGTGGAC
>Ga0187862_10004520_pt1 | contig 13168 bp, 7 predicted proteins | sample June2016WEW_10_1_FD_133003 | JGI IMG/M metagenome (GOLD analysis project Ga0187862, IMG submission 133003) | Peatland microbial communities from SPRUCE experiment site at the Marcell Experimental Forest, Minnesota, USA - June2016WEW_10_150 | ecosystem: Environmental > Terrestrial > Soil >...
ATGCATCGACTGTGGCGCCTGCGTGCCCGTGTGTCCGGTCTCGGCCATCTTCGCGCTCGACGACCTGCCGGAAAAGTGGAAAGAGTACACCGAGCGGAATGCGAAGTACTTCGGACGGTAAGGCAGCTGTCAGCTCTCGGCTATCAGCTGTCAGTAAAGGCGGCTCGGCGCTCGAGCATGGGCTCCAGTCTTGGGAGCACTTGATTCTACTGAGAGCTGAAAGCTGACGGCTGACGGCTTCTTCCATTACAATCGTTGATTAACCTGTTGGCCTTCCATGGCGCTGAAGGAGTCGGAAGCGATCGTTCTGCGCACGTATCCGTTGCGTGAGTCTGACTTGCTGGTCACGCTCTTTACCCGCATGGAAGGCAAGGTGAAAGGCATGGCGCGCGCGGCCATGAAGTCGAGACGCCGCTTTGGAGGCGCGCTTGAGCCGCTCACCTATGTGCGGGTGTTTTACGACGATCGCGAGCGGCAGGAACTGGCACGGCTAGATTCCTGTGAAGTGATCGAGTCGCCAATGGCCAATGAAGTCAGTTATTCGCGGGCGGCGGCTTTGGCGCACGTCGCGGAGCTGCTCGACGAGTTGATGCCCGACCGCGAGGCGAGCGACGCGGTGTTTCGGTTGAGTCTGGCGGTTTTGCACGAGTTGCGCGGCGAGGCAGTGTGGATGCCGCTCACCTACTTTGAGCTGTGGATGACGCGGCTCATGGGATTTCTGCCGGAGTTTTCGGAGTGCACCGTATGCGGACGGGCGCTTGACGGCAGCCGAGCGTTCTACCATGCGCTCGCCGACGGCCTGGTGTGCGTCGATGATAAGCGGATCGCGTCGTCGGAACTGTCGCCGGAATCGAGAAAGATTGCGGCGCAGATGCTGCGCTCGCGAGTTTCCGAGTTTGCGGAGATCGATTGGCCGAAAGCGGTGTGTGCGGACCTGCGCAAGTTTGTTCTCCAGATTCTGGAACGGCACATCGAGAAGAAGCTGGTGACAGCGGGAATGCTGGAGAAGATCGGCGGCTAGCCTGCTTTTAGGATCTCTGACATGAGCAGCAAGGCAGCGGTTCTGTGGGACGCGTTTCTGATGTGCGTGTACGCTGGGATAGCCGTGCTGTTTGTGGTTGCCTATCTGCGCGGCGTAAGTTGGGCTGCTATCGGAGTGATCGTGTTTGGCTTTGGAGTTTTTCGCCAGGCAATGTTTGTCAAGCACCGCAATGTGTCCGATGATCCGGGAAACGACTAGGAAGGATTCTCGCTAAGCGTCATCTAATCGTGAGCTTGCCCAAACCAAATTCGCTGACCTTCCAGCAACTCATCCTCAAGCTGCAGGCTTTTTTTGCTGAGCGCGGGGCAGTCATTCAGCAGCCCTACGACGTCGAAGTCGGCGCTGGGACGATGGCTCCGGAGACGTTTCTGCGCGTGCTGGGGCCGAATCCTTATAAGGTGGCTTACGTGCAGCCTTCGCGACGTCCGGCTGATGGGCGCTATGGGGAGAATCCCAACCGGTTGTTCAAGCACCTGCAGTTGCAGGTGATCCTGAAGCCGCCGCCGGAGAACGTGCAGGAACTTTATCTCGAATCGCTGGGCGCGATCGGCATTGATCTGCGGCAGCACGACGTCAAGTTTGAGGAAGACAATTGGGAGGCGCCGACGCTGGGCGCCTGGGGCATTGGATGGCAGGTCATGCTTGACGGGCTCGAGGTCACGCAGTTCACCTACTTCCAGCAGTGTGGCGGCGTGGACCTCGATCCAATTTCCGTGGAACTCACGTACGGGTTGGAGCGGCTCTGCGCTTTCCTGCAAGACGTCGATTCCATCTACGACATCGTGTGGGCGCGCGATCCGGATACCGGCAGGGAAGTCAAGTATGGTGACGTGCGTCTGGCCGACGAGCAGCAGTTCTCTGTGTACAACTTCGAAGCGGCCGATGTGCAGAGTGCGTGGAAGCATTTCGAGTTGTGCGAGGCGGAGTGCAAAAAGTTGATTGAGCGCTATGCCGCTTTAGCGAAGGACAAAAGCGAAGGCGATGGCAATAGTGTTGCCCGCGAGAAGGCGCGGTTTCCCTTGCTGGGCGCCTACGATCTGTGTCTGAAGTGCTCGCATTACTTCAATATTCTCGATGCCCGGGGCGCGATTTCGGTGACTGAACGCGTCGGCGTTATCGCGCGGGTGCGGGCGTTGGCCGTGGGGATCGCTAAAGCTTGGATGGACCAACAGTACTCGGCTGAAAAAAAAAGTGAGGGGAGCAGCGAGGCTCCAAAGGTCGCGAATAAGGAGAAGAAAGGCAAGCTGGCCCCAGTTGCTACATAGAATTCCAAGTTATGTCATCCTGAGCGGAGTGAGAACTTCGCAACGCGAAGTTTTCACGGAGTCGAAGGACTCCTGCACGGCGACAACGAAAAAAGTATGCCTGACTTCTTACTCGAAATCGGCTGCGAAGAAATCCCAGCGCGGATGATTGACGCCGCTTCGCGCGAGCTGCGAGAAAAGCTGAACACGCTGTTGCAACGTGAGCGCCTCGAACCCGCCGGAGCGATTTCGCATCTCGACACGCCGCGCCGCCTGTCGGTTCTCGCTTCCGGCATTCCCGCCTCGCAGCCGGACATTACCGAGCAGGTGAATGGACCGTCCGCGCAGATCGCATATAAGGATGGGCAGCCGACGCCGGCAGCGCATGCGTTTGCGAAGAAAGTCGGCGTGGATGTCGGCAAACTGGAGAAGGTCAGCACGCCCAAGGGTGAATACCTGGCGGCTACCGTCACGCGAAAAGGCCGCGCCGCTGCCGAGATTCTTGCCGAGACGCTTCCCAAGGAAATCTCCACGCTCTACTGGCCGAAGAATATGTACTGGCGAAAGCGTGGGGAGGTGTTCGTTCGTCCGGTGCGCTGGCTGGTGGCGATGCTCGATGAGCAGGTCGTCCCGCTGGAATTGTTCGGCATCGCAGCCGGCAAGACTTCGCGCGGACATCGCATCATGAGCAATGAAGCAATCGCCGTCGCGAAGCCCAGCGCCTATGTCGAAGCCCTGCGCGGCGCGAAGGTTCTGGGCGCGGCCGAGCGCGAGCAAGTGATCCGCAAAGCGCTGGACGCTGCGACTCGCACCATCCCCGGAGCGCGCTGGCGCGAAGACAAGCCGCTGGTCGCGACGGTCGTGAATCTGACGGAATTTCCTTCCGTCATCCTCGGCAGCTTCGATCCCGAATTTCTCGATCTGCCGGAAGAGGTGCTGGTCACGGTGATGCGCGACCACCAGAAATATTTCGCCATCGAAGATGCAAAGGGAAAATTGCTGCCCCACTTCCTGGCGGTGCTCAACACGGCGGCTGATTCCGACGGATTGATTCGCCACGGTAACGAGCGCGTTTTACGCGCGCGCTTCAACGACGCGCGCTTTTTCTGGCAGACGGATCAAAAACAGACCCTCCGCCAGCGTGTCGATTTGCTGCGCAACGTTACTTTCCAGAAAGATCTCGGGAGCTACTACGACAAAACGCTGCGCGTGCAACATATGGCCAGCTGGCTAGCCGAGATGGTGAAACAGAGCGGAATGGCCGTTCGGCCCGGGATCATCCACAAGGCTGCGCTGCTGGCTAAAACCGATCTGACCACGGAGTTGGTCAAGGAGTTCACCGAATTGCAGGGAATTGTGGGTGGTCTTTACGCGCGTGTGCAGCCGCTCGATGAGGGTATGAAGCCCGACGTGCAACGGGAGATTTCAAAGGCCATCTACGATCATTACAAACCCGAGTCGATGGAGGACGGCGCTCCCGCGACGGTCGAGGGAGCGGTGCTTTCGATCGCCGATAAAGCCGACTCAATCGCCGGGATGTTTGCGCTCGGTCTCATCCCCAGCGGATCGAAAGATCCGTTCGCGCTACGGCGACAGGCAAATGGAATTGTGAAAACGATTGCCGAACATAAACTGCCGTTGCGTCTCTCGGAGATTATGGCCGATGCGCGCGTTCGCTATAGGCGTTCCGAGGCAGAGAAGAAGTTCTCGAACGCCGCCTACGCCGAATCGGTGCGCGGCTTTTTCCGCGAGCGCCTCGAGTTTTACTTGAAGGATGCCCATGAACCTCGATACGCGTATGACGTGGTGAACGCCGTGCTCGCAGTGGATGCCGACGATGTGGTGGACGCGGCCGCTCGCGCCGAGGCGGTGAGCAAAGTGCGCGGCTCGGCGGATTTCGAATCGATTTCGAGCGCCTTCAAGCGTATGAAGAACATTTTGCGCCAGGCATCTGAAAAGACTAAAGTTATTGCTATGCGTGTTAATCCGGCCGGCCTGCAGGAAGATGCCGAAAAAGAGCTGGCGGCGCTGATTCCAAAGACGGTGGCAAAGGTCGAAAAGCTGCGCGCCTCGCGCGACTATGAAGCGGCGCTGCTGGAGATTGCGAAGTTGCGTCCCGCGATCGACAAATTTTTCGACAAGGTCATGGTCATGGTTGACGACGACAATCTCCGCGCCAATCGTCTGGCACTGTTGCAGACGGTGGTTAAAGAATTTTCCACGATCGCCGATTTCTCCGAGATCGTGACCGAAGGCAAGGAATCTACGAAATAACAGATAATAGAAAGAAGAGGACCCATACATGGCAACCACGACTCTCCCTGATACCGGAATCATTGAAGCGAAACCCGCGGCCACAAAACCCACGACTACGAAACCTGCAGCGACAAAATATGTGTACTTCTTCGGCGGTGGCGCGGCCGATGGCAACGGCAAGATGAAAGATGTTCTCGGTGGCAAAGGTGCTGGTCTCGCCGAGATGACGAACGCCGGCCTTCCCGTGCCTCCCGGTTTCACTATCCAGACCGAGGCCTGCCGCGAATACATGCGCCTGGGCGCGGTGTCGAAGGACGTCGACCGGCAAATGGAAGAATCGCTGGCCAAGCTGGAGAGTCTGCAGGGCCAGAAACTCGGCAAAGGTGAGAACCCTCTGCTGGTAAGCGTGCGTTCCGGCGCGAAGTTCTCCATGCCGGGCATGATGGACACGATCCTCAACCTCGGCCTGAATGACGAGAGTGTCGATGCCCTCGCCAAGCGCGCCAACAATCCGCGTTTCGCTTATGACTCCTATCGCCGTCTGATTCAGATGTTCGGCAACGTGGTGCTCGACATCGAGAAGCCGGTATTTGACGAAATTTTCGACGCGAAGAAGAAGCAGAAGAAAGCCAAACTCGACACCGAACTGGACGCTAGGGCGCTGCAGGAGGTCATTGCGGAGTACAAGAAAGCCGTCAAGAAGCACGCCAAGCGCGACTTTCCGCAGGACGCGAACGAGCAGTTGGTCATGGCGCGCGATGCCGTGTTCCGGTCGTGGCAGAACGATCGTGCCAAGCACTATCGTCGCATCAACAATATCGATGACATGCTCGGCACTGCGGTCAACGTGCAGGCGATGGTGTTCGGCAACCTGGGCGACACCAGCGGCACTGGCGTTGGATTCACGCGCAACCCGGCTAACGGCGACAACGTGTTTTATGGCGAGTTTCTGCTGAATGCGCAGGGCGAGGACGTGGTTTCCGGTGTGCGCACTCCGGTTCCTATCCTCGAACTCGAAAAGGTCATGCCCGATGTCTATAACCAGCTCCGCGACATCACCACGCGACTCGAGAAACATTATCGCGACATGCAGGACTTCGAGTTCACCATTCAGGATCGCAAGCTCTACATGCTGCAAACCCGTAACGGCAAGCGGACCGGACTGGCCGCGGTGCGCGTCGCGATTCAGATGGTGGAAGAAGGGCTGATCACCAAGGAAGAAGCGATCTTTCGAGTGGAACCGAACCAGCTGTATGACTTCCTGGTGCCGCGGCTGGATGAGAAGAGCACGAAAGTGGAAGTATTGGCGACGGGGTTGCCGGCGTCACCCGGCGCGGCGGTGGGGCAGATCGTTTTCACCGCGGAAGAAGCGGTGAAGAAGGCCGGACATGGTGCGCAGAAAAATCCGGTGATTCTGGTGCGCGCGGAAACGACGCCCGAGGATATCCAGGGCATGGAAGTTGCCGCCGGCATTTTGACTTCGCGCGGCGGCATGACCAGTCACGCCGCCGTAGTCACGCGCGGCATGGGGAAGTGCTGCGTGGCGGGCGCGGGGGATGTTCAAGTCGATGAGCGAGTCGGGGAAATGCGCGCCAAGGGTCAGGTGTTCAAGGAGGGCGACTGGATCTCGCTCGACGGAACGACTGGACGCGTCATCAAGGGGAAGCTGAACACGCTGGAGCCGTCGGCCGATGATGCCGACCTGCAGAAGCTGCTGAGTTGGGCGGAGCCGTTCCGCAAGATCGGCGTCCGTGCGAATGCCGACATTCCACGTGACGCGATTCAGGCTCGGGCCTTTGGCGCCGAAGGGATCGGCCTGTGCCGCACGGAGCACATGTTCTTTGCCCATGACCGCATCCCACATATGCGCGCCATGATTCTCGCCGACAACGAGAAAGACCGGCGCGCCGCGCTGAAGAAACTGCTGCCCATGCAGCGCGCCGACTTCATCGGGCTCTTTAAGGCGATGGAAGGTTTGCCGGTGACTATCCGCCTGCTCGACCCGCCGCTGCACGAGTTCCTGCCTAAGCGCGAACAACTCATGGTTGACATCGCCAGCCTGCCCAGTGCCAGCCCCAAGCAAAAGAGAGCTCTGGTGGAGGAATACAAAGAGTACGGCGCGAAAGGTGCCGGCGATCTGAAGAAAGTTCTTTCTGCGCTGCTGGCGCGTGTGGAAGACTTGCATGAGTTCAATCCGATGCTGGGGCACCGCGGATGTCGCTTGGGGATCACCTATCCCGAGATCACCGAGATGCAGGCGCGGGCGATTATTGAAGCGGCCGTGGCGGTAGACAAGCAAGGCATCAAGACCCACGCGGAGGTGATGATCCCGCTGATCGCGACGGTGAAAGAGATGGCGAACCAGGGAGCGATTGTCCGGCGCGTGGCCGAAGAAGTGTTCAAGGAGAAGGGAAGGCGTGTGCACTATCTGGTGGGCACCATGATTGAACTGCCGCGCGCCTGCCTGGTCGCGGGCGAGATTGCCAAGGAAGCGGAGTTCTTCTCGTTTGGCACGAACGACCTGACCCAGACCACGTTCGGCTTCTCACGCGACGACATCAACAAGGTGCTGCCGACCTATCTGGCGGAAGGGATTCTGAAGCAGGATCCGTTTGCCGCGATCGATCAGGAGGGTGTAGGCGAACTGGTGCGGATCGGGATCGAACGCGGACGGAAGACGCGTCCGAAGTTAGAGGTGGGCATCTGCGGCGAACACGGCGGCGATCCATCGTCGGTGGAATTCTGCCATCGTGTGGGAATGGACTATGTGTCCTGCTCACCGTTTCGCGTGCTGACGGCGCGACTCGCGGCGGCTCAGGCCGCAGCCGGCGAAAAACTGCAGATTGACGCTGGCCGAACAAAATAAAGCTCGTGTGGGGACGGGCGCCCTCGCCCGTCCCCAGCCGAGCAAAGCTCGGCAACGGCTCGTGGTCATACTGCCGTAGAAGTGCCGTAGAACGTTAGCCGCGAGACGACGGAATACGGCCGCCTTTACTGCACTCTCTGTAGCCGGTTGATCAGCTTCTGCGCCAGGTTTTCTTCCGACTCGGACCACAGCAAGCGCCCCGTTACCCCCGCATTCTTTTCCATCTTCGCCGTGAACTCGACCAGTTTGTGTACGTTGCTGCGGACGTTCCGCTCCGCCTCGGAAGTAAACTCAACTTCTTCGTGCAGGAAGGATGCGTCCAAACCGAAATCAATTTGAATGTGCCCGGCCTCTTCCGCGGCGCGTTCTTCAAACTCCAGTCCGTGCGCCGTCAAACGCACCAGCGACGGTTCCAGCACCCATTTCTCCGCGCCCTCGGGCGGCGTCCACAAATCCCAATAGGCCTCGAAAATGTAGGCATAGTCGTCGTGAACAAATTCCGCAACCACTTCGGCTGCGTCTTCCGGAGAAACGCCAGGGCGGAAGCGGCGCTCCAGAATAGTCGGCTCACTCCAGGAGACTGGCTGGATCGCCGCGTAGGTTACCCCGTCCCGCGCCGCGGAAAACGGAATTTGCCGGAGCACACTGACGGTTCGCGGCAGGATCTCGGACTCATCAAAGCTCGGAAACCAGAGGCTCAAGTAAAGCGAATCGGCCATCTACGTATTCTAAACGGCAGGCGCATGCGATTCGATAATCAAATTGGTCAGCCCGTTTTGGTCAGTGTATCCAGTTTTGACGCGGGAAAAGCGCCCTGTTAGTATGAACTTCGGCGGCAAACAAGCATCTCACCCAGAAACGTCCCCGTCGTCTAGCCTGGCCTAGGACATCGCCCTTTCACGGCGGTAACACGGGTTCAAATCCCGTCGGGGACGCCAACCTTATCAACCACTCGTAAATCCCCTCCAGAATTTTGTACGTCCGTTAACGGCCGATAAGCCTCAGCGCTCGGTTTTCCATGGTTCTTGTCGAGCAACAAGCTCACAACCCGGGTCTGCGCATCTCGCTTGGTTTGCGTGATCAACCCTTGCACAACCTTCACATCCTTTCAGTGTGAATCTGTGCGATCGGGCTAAGCACATTCCTCCTCAAGAAGTGGATTTCGATAACCAAAAAAAACGCGCAGCCCGAAGGCTGCGCGCTGGAAAAAGTGCTTGGAGGGTTATCGACCGGTAGCCATGGCCATCGCTTTTGGCTGTGTCTGTTCGATACGGCCCACATACATCTTGTACGACTGGTATACGGCGAACAGCACTGCCAGCAGAAATGCCATCGTTGCCAGTCCGCTGATCTTGCTGAAGGTGGAGACGATCGCAGTCAATCCCGCACCGATTACGTAGTTCGGGAACGACCACAGAAAGACCCTGTGCCAGATGGCAAAGGGATTGCCGCCTTCCGTTAGACCGATGATGCTGGCCACCGGGGCCGTATTCGCCAGGAAGTAGGTGACGGCGGCCACTAACAGAGACATCGTGTGCGCTGTCGCGTGAGCAGAGAATATCTGGCTGTGGTATGCCAGGTAAGCAAGTCCAGAAGCGTTCAGCAGTGTGCATGCGTTAAATACAAATTGGATTGGTTTGGTTTTATTCCCGCCGGAATAGGATTGCGCGATTGCCGCCGTTACGGCTACGAGCAGGCTAGCGATCAATCCCAGTTGCGTGATCCCCAGAAGAATGACGGGCAGATTTCCCGACATCGAGCTCGTCATACCCGGCAGCTTCACCTTGAAGCGCGAACTCAGCGCCGCCGCCGCTAAGAGGAGCACCAACTGTGGCCAGGCTTGCGTTTGCCATCTGACTACGCCGAACGACAAGGCGCACAGACTCGCAACGGCCACCATTCCGATCATGACTTTGGCTTTAATTGGTAATGTATTTGTCATGGCAGTCTCCGAATATGGTTGCAGTCGGTTGTCTAGTCGTCTCCTGGGTCGCCGTCGCTAAGTGCCGTGGTGGCGCTTTGGACGGAAGAAGTTGCACCCCACACTACGCTGTAACCTGCATCGGAGGTCGCTCCCCAGACAACGCTGGCCGCGCCCCACACTACCGAGTCGGCGGAAAGCGAGCGAGCACCCCAAACTACTGAATTTCCCCAGACCACCGAAGTCGCGCCCCAAACCACGCTGCTGCCGGTGAAATTTGCGTCGAGGGTTGTATTTGTCAGGGTGACACTACCGTTAGCGTTAAGGACCGCGGTCTGGGAGAGCGCTACTCCCGTTGCGAGATCCGTGTTACCAAGCGCGGCGTCGATATCCAGATACCCCGCTCCATAGGTGAAGAGGTCGTACTCGTTGTTGTAAATGTTTCCGTAGAAGTCGTGTGACGATGTGAATTCCCCAACGTCCTTCCAGGCCGTCTTCATCAAGCGCGCTTTCACTTGATCGGGAGTCAACGCGGGGTTCTGCTGTAACATCAGCGCCACCGCGCCGGTCACGATCGGCGTTGCCATACTAGTGCCGCTCAACTCGTAGTACATGGCGGTTCCGCTGCTCGGGGCAACTTCATATTGCGGATAGGTTGTGTCGAGCGTGCTGCCCGCAACCCGCAAAGAGACCTGCCGGTTTCCCGGCGCGACCAGGTCAGGTTTCACGATGTGATCGAGCACGGTCGGACCCTTCGAACTGTAGCTGGCAATCTGGTCGTCGACCCGCGTCGGCGTTAACATGGTCATGGTCGCTCCCACCGTAATCACGGCGGGATCGTTGGCCGGAACACCGATGGTGGCGAAGCCGTTGGCTGCCCCCGAGCGTCCGCTGTTGCCCGCCGCCGCTACCACCACGATGCCGGCCTTCCAGGCGGCTTCCACTGCCTGGTCAACTGGATCGAGGGTGTAGCTCTCAAACACCGGGCGTCCCAATGACATGTTGATAACGCGGATATTGTAGGTACTCTGCAGCGCGATCACTTGCTCAATGGCGGCGATCACCTGGCTGTCCGTACCGGACCCGTTCTGATCCAGCACTCTCAGATTGATGAAATTGACATTAGGGGCCATGCCGGCATACGTCGCCGAATAGCCATTGGCTGTGCCGGAGCTGGCGCCTGTACCGCCGATCAGGCCCGCCACGTGCGTGCCGTGTCCGTACGCGTCGGAGGTCGTGGAGTCGCCAGCCACGAAGCTCTGGCTATAGACCACGCGGCTGACGCCGCTGGCATTGTTCAGATCGGGATGAACTGCGATGCCACTGTCAATCAGAGCCACGCCGACGCCGGTGCCATCGAACGCATACTGCGACGCCGCGACATCCGCTTCGACCGCGGTCGCGAACTCTTCGGTCACAGGATTGGCAGTCATTTTTTGGGTACGGTCGGGCGTGATGTAGGCGACGTTGGGATCGTTCGCCAATTCCGCCAGCATACTGACGGGCACGCGCATGGTCACCGCACGAATGGAGTGAAACTTCGACTTGATGGTTGCGCCACGGCCCTGCATGCCTTTCAAATGCGCGTTGGAGGGCATCTGGCGATGCTGAACGATGACCGTCACCATCCCGTTCGCGTCCACTCGCTGGTGGAGATCCACGGAAAACTTGGCGGTGGGTGTGCCGTTGTCCAGAACTGGTTTGGCGCTGGCGAACGACGGTACCGCTGAAAACATCAGCAATGCCACGCCGAGTGCCCGGCCCCAAGCAGCGCTAAACAGCGGGGAATTGAACGGACGGCGTTTGCGTTCGTTTGTGATCCGCGATTTAAATTTGATCTTCATGAGAGTTTTTCTCGAGGCTTTTTCCCGGGGACGGCTAGATTACGCCCTAGGTGCCTGGCCTCTAGTGGGCAATTGCGAGGCCAACGCCAGGATAGTAAGTGTTGTTTTTACAATGAGTTAGCATGGGGCGACCATCAGGTGCGAGGGGACAACTTGGCCCAACGATGAGGGGCAATAGGCTATTAAAGTCCGCAACTCATTCGAAACAAAGGCAGGGCACAGAGGCAACCCGGTTTGGGACAAAGTGGCCCGATCCGGTCGGTCGGGCCCCGTCAAAATGCCGGCACCTAGATGTGCCCGGCCGCAGCTTGGCTGCGCTTTAGATCAACCACCGCCTCCGCGCTGGCCAACTGCTCCAGAATGTGCTGCAAGTTGGCGCGGACCTCATGCGTCGCTTCATTGAACCTCAGCGCCGCTCCAATCCCTATGTCCATGCGCACTACTTCGCTTAAAATCGAGACGTTCGTATGTTCGTGCGAAAAGGTGAGTTTCAACTGTGATCCGGGCAACAAGAGGCCGCTGGTTTCAACATAGCAACCACCCAGGCTCAGGTCGGTGACGATGCCCAGCATCGCGAGTTCCTTGGTGTTGCCAGAAATTTCCGTGGTGAGCCGGCCCCGCACCCGCGGATACAAACGCCGGTTCTTCTGCACCGACTGACTCTGCTTCTGCAGATACATGCGTTTGTCGGCTTCCGAGAGAATCTTTTCCGCGTCCGTCCCGTCTTCGGGAAACACGGCATTGCCCACGCTCAGCGACAGAATATCTTCGTTGCAGACGTCTTTTCCGGCTTGTTGGGCCAGGTCGCGCATCTGTTCCGCCTTGCGCGCGGCAGCTTCGGGCGTCAGTCCAGGAGCGATGACTACGAATTCGTCGCCGCCCATGCGCGCGACATAATCGTACTTACGGCTGGTTTCCTTGAGCGAGTGCGCAAACAGCCGCAGTACACGGTTCCCCTCCAGGTGTCCAAAGCGGTCGTTGATCTGCTTGAAGCGGTCCAGGTCGGCGACTATCACGGTCAGCGTTTTGTTGTCGCGTTTGCAGCGCGCCAGTTCCCGATCGAGTTGCAAAAATAACGAGCGCGCATTGGGAAGCCCGGTCAGGTAATCGGTGACCGCCGAACTCTCCGCCTGCTCGTATTTCATCGCGTTCTCGATGGCCAGCGCCATCTTCGAACTCACGGCCAGCAAGATGCGCAGGTGGTCGGAGGTGAAGAAGTCTTTTTCCGCGTGGTACAAGGCGACCACGCCGACCACACCCTGCAAACCCTCGAGCGGAACCGCAAGCGCCGAGTTCAGAGTGCTGTACTTCGACGTATCATTCAGATACCCAGGCTCCACCGATGGATTGCCATTCAGAATGGGCTTGAGGTTTTGCGCTACCCATCCCGAGAGCCCTTGCCCCATGGGAATGCGCAGCGATGCGAACAGCCGGAAGTTATCGCCATTCACATATTCCGGCACCAGTTCTTCGCCGTGGCGCACATAGATCGCAATCGCATCATAGGGCATCGACCGGCGCAGCTTCACGGCAAACACCGAAAGCGTTTCGTCCAGACTGAGCGAAGCCCCCAGATCCTGACTGAGTTCGAAAAGGGTCTGCGCTTCCTGACGCGCCGCCGCGATCGAATCGAGGAAACTCCGCTCGGGCAGCTGCCGCCGTCCTTGCGCCTCGAACCCGGCGGCGGGCTTAATGGTCGGCTCGGCGTTCGCGTCTTCGTCTCGATCTTTATCTTTGATTCCCGTCGACAATTTGTGCTTGCCCAGGCTGTCGGTGCGCTGGTGGACCAACTGCTCCAGACGCACGTATTTTCGTTGCAGCACGTTGACCACTTGCGGATCAAAGGCCTTCCCCGATTGATCCGCCAGCCGCGCCATCGCTTCCTGCAGCGGCAGCGCCCGCCGATATTGCCGATCGGAGGCCAGCGCGTCCAGAAAATCCACCGCCGCCAGAATGCGCGCGCCAATCGGAATTTGCGTCCCCTTTAACCCCAGC
>Ga0187862_10004522_pt1 | contig 13163 bp, 11 predicted proteins | sample June2016WEW_10_1_FD_133003 | JGI IMG/M metagenome (GOLD analysis project Ga0187862, IMG submission 133003) | Peatland microbial communities from SPRUCE experiment site at the Marcell Experimental Forest, Minnesota, USA - June2016WEW_10_150 | ecosystem: Environmental > Terrestrial > Soil >...
CCGATGCCGCCAATTTTCTCGACCACAACAACATTGGAGCTTCCAACATCTTCTTTCCCCTCACCGATACCAGAGCGTTGATTCGCGGATGGGAGCTTACGCTGCGTTCTCCCCGCATCGCGCACCGCGCCCAGATTCACCTCGCCTACTCGAACCAGATTGCCGAGGGCGGTGGCGTTATCACGGGAGGGCTGAATAATACTGACGTCTGCCCGCCAAACTCGAACGGCACATTCCCCTACCTTTGCCCGCTCGATCACGACCAGCGCAATACGCTGAACGCAGGCGGAGACGTCACCCTTCCCTGGCGCTCCTATGCCTCGACTAACGTTTACTACGGCTCCGGCTTCGACAACGGACAGCAAGGTGTTCCCGGCTGGCCTTATCCGGGCCAGTATCTCCCCGGCCACACCACTTTCGATCTCTCGCTGGGCAAAGATTTCGGCGAACGCGTCAGCGCTTCAGTGACGGCCCTCAACGTAGCCAACCGCCGCGTGATCTACGACGACAGCGTGACCTTTGGCGGATTCCACTGGGACCTGCCGCGCCAAATCTATCTGCAGGTGCGCTATAGGTTCCATTATTGAGTGTTGGTGAGTGGCGCTGCCGCGAACTGACAGTTGCCCACTAGCCCGCATCCAACTAAGCAAGGCGGCGAGGATTGTTTGACGCTGTTCCGGTGCGCTCCGTATAATACGGAGCGTCCATATCCTGATCACGACGCTAGCGTTTAGGCGTGAAGAGGACCGGTCTCGTACGCGCGTTTTTGCGCGCTCGCTGCGCCGGTTTCAGGTTTGTGTTTCAGGTCATATTTCAGATCTGATTGACTGATAGGCTCGGGTTGCGATCAGTTTCTCGTTGAGCCCAGCGAGCTGGATGCTTCCAGCATTCCTACAAATCCGAAGGAGTTCAAAGGATCCAATGATTAGCAAGCTAACGACTAGCAAGGTAACGACTAGCAAGGTAACGACCGGCAAGTTTGTCGGCGTCACCATGGCCGTCGTGTTCGGCTTCTCCCTCTTCGCTCTGGCCCAGACCGAACCGGCTGCCGGCGCTCCCGCGGCTTCCACACCCAACGCCCCCTCCGCAGCCGCGACGGCAGCGGCCAAGGCTACTGGTACCAAGTCCGGTACCATCAACATCGAACAGGCGATCTTCGCCTCCAACGAAGGACGGCGCGATTTCGAAGCGCTCAGCAAGAAGTTCGAACCGAAGCAGAACGAGCTGAAGGGTTTGGCCGACGAAATCGACAGCCTCAACAAGCAGCTCAATGCTCAGGGCGAAAAGTTGAACGACGAATCGCGCGACAAGCTGGTGAAGCAGATCGAGACGAAGAAGAAGAGTTTCGATCGCGCTACCCAGGACGCACAGGAAGATTTCCAGGCCCAGCAGGGCGAGATCGGAAATAAAATCCTCACCAAGATGGCGCCGCTCATCGTGAAGTATGCCAGCGATAACGGCTATGGCATCATTCTGGACACCTCCCAACAGTGGCCGCGCGGTCCGGTGATCTGGTACGGACCGGCCGTGGACATCACGGCGCCGATCGTCGAAGCCTACAACGTGCAGTCCGGTGTGCCGGCGCCGCCCGCGGGGAGCACCGCTCAAAAGCCCGCCGCAAGACCGTCAACCACCAAACCACCCGCGAGCGCCCCACCGAAACAGTAGCGACACCGCTCGGGCAGTTTTAGTTCCAACTTACTACTGAAGACCGCGTGCAGACGCGGTCTTTTTTTCGCCGCTTTTTTGTGGAGGGCCGGGCGCCCTCGCCCGGCAGCCCCTTCGACCGCGCTCAGGGCAGGCTCGCAAGGCGCCGTCCTTCCATCGCGCTGGATCAAATCGCAAGCCGCAGGTGTCTGTAGGGACAACGGGCCCGTTCCGGAGGACACTAACATGTTCAGCACAATCGAAAGCACCTGGGACCACTCTGCCCGTCGTGGATGGACTACGCTCGCATCCTTCACCATGCAGGCGTTTGGACTGAGCTTGCTGCTCGCAATTTCGTTGCTCTGGGGCGAGCGGCTGCCGCAAAACCGTTGGCTGCAGATCACTGCGCCTGCGGCATTCACGCCAGCCGCGGCGGAGCAGCCTGCGCGCGGACGCTCAGCAGCAACCACGGTTAGCAACATGCGCCAGGGACGGATCATCGCGCCGCAATCGATCCCTCTTCATACGCTGCCGGTCAACGATGCGGACTCGGGTCCGCCCGCGCCGGACTTCTCCAGCATCGGCAATGAATCGGGTCCCCGCGGACCAGGCGATGGCGTTCCCGGAGGCTTTGGAAACATCCCAGTTGTGATTCCCGCGCGCCCCGCCGCTATCAAACCCCTGGTCGTATCGCATTTGGCGGAGGCCAACCTCCTGTACCGCGTACAACCGATCTACCCGCCAATCGCGCGCCAGGCGCACGTTCAGGGCACGGTTGAACTGCGGGCGATCATCAGCAAGGCAGGAACGATCGAGGATCTGGTCGTGGTCCGCGGACACCCAATGCTGGTCAAATCCGCGCTCGAAGCGGTCCGGCAATGGCGCTACCGACCTTACCTGCTGAATAACGAGCCCTTCGAAGTGGAGACAGAAATTACGGTGAACTTCGTGTTATCGGGCAGTTAACCGCCGTGGCGCAGGTGAAAGTTGTATCAGGGCATCGCTTCAGCGATGCCGTAACCTATCGAGATCAGACGCCCCTTCAGGGCTGGACGGCGAAAATCGATTTTCACCTCGGCAGTTACCATAGGCACTTAACCGGGTGGTGCGTGCGGTCACTATAATCGGCTAGATGAATGCGCCGCGTCCCATTTTGTCGAAAATACCCGACCACCGCTCGCTGATTCTCGATGGCCGGACCTGGGCGGAAGTTTCTCTGGCGGCACTCGGAGCAAATTTTCACGCGGTACAGAAACATGTCGGCGAAAGCGTCACCATTTGCGCGGTGGTCAAAGCCGACGGGTACGGCCACGGCGCGGTGGAGTGCGCACTCGCGCTCGAATCCGAGGGCGCCGAGTGGCTGGGAGTGACCGATGCCGCGGAAGGCCTGGCGCTGCGCGCCGCCGGCGTCAAGGCGCGCATTCTCCTGATGACCGGAATCTGGAAGGGTGAGGAGGATGGGATCGTTGCCCGGAATCTCACTCCCACCGTCTGGGAACCGTGGCACATTGAGTCGCTCGAACGTGCGGCGCGGAAACGGCAGGGCGACTTGCCGTCAAATCGTTTGCCCGTGCATCTGAAGCTCGACACGGGCATGAACCGTCTCGGCGCATCCCAGAAAGCGTTGCCGCATTTGTGCAAGATGCTATCCGCGAGTAAGCACCTGGGTCTGGAAGGAGTGAGCACGCACTTCGCGTCGGCGGAAGTACTCGACGCCGAAGACGCGGTGCGCCAGATGAAGCGCTTTGCAGAGGGACTTGCACTCTTGCAGAATTACGGTCTCCGGCCGGCGCTGGTTCATATGGGCAATTCCGCCGCCATGAGCGCGCGGCCCGATACGTGGAAAACGATGGTGCGCCCGGGAATCGCTCTCTACGGATATTCGCTGGCCTTCACGCGCGGCGGCGCGCCCGCGGCGGTCGCGGAATTGCCGCTGCGTCCGGTGCTTTCGTGGAAGACGCGAGTCCTGACGGTGAAGGAAGTGGCAGCGGGAGAAGCTGTCGGCTACGTGGGTACCTTCATCACCAAAGCGCGGAGCCGCATCGCCGTGCTGCCCGTCGGTTACGCGGACGGATATCCGCGGCTGCTTTCAAATCGCGCGCGGGTGATCGTGGGCGGCGAATACGCGCCGGTGGTGGGGCGCGTCTCCATGGATCTGACCATCGTGGACGTCAGTGATATTCGCAGCGTCGCGGTAGGAGACGAAGTTATCTTGATTGGGAAAGACGAACGCAGCAGCAAGGCTGTCGACGCCGTAGAGCTGGCGCGCCTGTGCGAAAGCGTGCCCTATGAAATTCTGTGCGGCTTATCGCAGCGAGTGCCGAGAGTTTACAGCTGACCGCAAATCAGCCCCCACGATCAGCCTGTCGATGGGCGATTAGCCGGACCGCCTTGGGCCGCTCTCTCGCTGGGAATGCATGTAGTGCCGAAGCACGGCATTGATGGCGGTCTGATATCCCTTGCCATTCCGGCGAAAAAAACCAAGCACATCGGGGTCGAGACGCAACGTGATCTGCTTCTTCTTGCCCGGCCAACGAATAGCGCGCTTGAAAAAATCGGAACCGAGTTCTGGGCTCTCTGATAAATCAATCTCCGAGTCCCGGAGCGCATCAACCCGTTTCCAGTTGGTCCTCGACCGCTTTTTCGTATTGTTTGCGTTCACGACGGGTCGCCTTTCTTAGCGAGATGACACGAATGGTTTCTGGTCCACGTTCGGCAAAGACCACGACCGCAGTGCGGCCGCGAATCGTGCCGATTCCAACCCAGCGGCTTTCTCCGTAGTCTCTTCGCACATCGGGCGAGAAAAGAAGGACGCCGCCAAACATCTCTTCCGCATCCGCAAAGCTGAACCATGCTTTCTAAGGTTCGCCCGATTCTTGTTTTCATCCCACTCGAGCCGATAGGCGGGAGGTTGTTCATTGATTTCCAGGGGCATAGCCAAGCACACCTTTCAAAGTGAGCTTTGCAAGCCCTCCGTTCTTCCGGGTTCGGACGGCTTGGGCTTTGCCGTGTTTGCTTCGTTCGCTCCCCCGGTTTCTCCCTGTAAAGGTTTCGCGGTGTCCGTTCCGCGCGAAGAGCGTGAAGTCATGGCCTTGCGGCCGCCCGTTATCCTACTACCGGCGTCAGCTTGGAGTATGCCGTGTTCGTGGCATTGCAAGCACAACAACTGTAACTCCAATTGTAGCTACGCGTCAAGTTGATTTGCACTGCCATCGGATTCCGCGCCGATGACTTTAGTTTGCGCACAGAACTGTTTGATGCAGCCTGCCTCCACTCGCTGTTGTCCCCAATGCTCGCGATCCAGTGTTTGCTATAGTCCAGAAAGAACATGCCCGCGCGCTACGCTCAATGGATGTACGACTGGGAGACCCGGCTCACGTCGGTGGACAATAACCGCGTGGTGCGCCCGCTGGACTGGGGCCTCGATTGGACCGGCCGCTGGCCCGGCCGCAACGGCGGACCCTCGGGCCAGTCCTTACGCGATTTTCTGGAATATTTCTCGGGCTTCAATGATCGCATCATCCGTGCCAGCGACGATTTTTATTCTTACCGGAAGCCGGCGGATTTCCGCTTGGAGCGCCGGGAAGTTCAGGTCTTCAGCACGCGTGAAGTGCCCGACCCGCGCCTCGAAGAAAAAGTTCGCGGCACGCATGCCGAGTTTCTGCGCTTCACCTCGCCGGTGGTCACGCCCTATCCCGAAAACAATCTGGTAAACGCGCGCTGGTTCCCGGTACGCGGCCGCCGCGCCGTGGTTCTCTTGCCGCACTGGAATTCCGACGCGATTTCCTACACCAGCCTGTGCCGCGTGCTGAACTGGATGGGCATCGCGGTCCTGCGGCTGAGCATGCCCTATCACGACATTCGCCGTCCGGCGGAGATCGATCGCGCCGACTATGCCGTTTCCGCGAACATTGGCCGCACGCTCGATTCGGTGCGACAGGGCGTGATCGATGCGCGCTGTTGTCTTGACTGGCTGGAAGCGCAGGGTTACAACCGGCTTGGCATCGTCGGGACCAGCCTCGGTTCGTGCTATGCCTTTATCGCTACCGCCCACGATCCGCGGATTCAGGTGGCTGCCTTCAATCACGCCTCGACGTATTTTGCCGACGTGGTGTGGCACGGCCAGTCTACGCGCCACATCCGCGAGGGACTGGAGACGGCCATCGACTTGGAGAATCTGCGGCAGGTGTGGCGTGCCGTCAGTCCGATGGTGTACTTCGATAAGTTTTCGCGCTGGCCGCGCCGGTCGCTCATTATCTATGCGAAGTACGACATGACCTTCCTGCCGGAATTCTCCGAGCAGGTGGTCGAGGAATTCGAGAAGCACAACCTGGATCACAAAGTCGTCGTGCTGCCCTGCGGGCATTACACCATGGGAGAAACGCCGTACAAATACATGGATGGGTGGCAGCTGGTTAGTTTTCTGCGAACGGCATTCGAGTAGGCCGCATCTCCCCATTTCACAAAAAGCAGTCGATTCGTTTCGGCGGCTACTCGTCCTTTACGATACCGTCATCATCCCACTTGTGACCGCACGAATCGCAGGTCCATTCGAATTTGGGTTGGGACTTGTCCGTCGCGGTTGTAGGCTCGCTCATCGGATCGACAATCAGACGGTCAAAGACGACTTCCTCGGAATGGCATTTGGGACACCGCACCGGAAGTTCGCTAAGTTCTTCTTCCGGTTTTGGACCTGGCTCGTCCGCAGGAGTGTAATTCATCATCGCCTGGCGGGCCCAGGGCAACCCAATGTTCATGATTTGCACGCTGACGCCATTGACGAAGTTCGAGGTCACCGCCTCAACGCCCGTAGCTTTTTCCGGTCCCATGAAAAACGGGATCCCCGCCGTATCCAGCAACGTCTGCAACTGAAGCGCGTCGGACAAGCTCCAGACCGTGCAAATCTCAACAAATTTCCGGTCTTCGTCGTAAAGGGAGTCGTAGGTGGCATCGGGCTGCGGCTCGGGTTCTGGCGGAGCGGGAAGCGGCTCCGGTTGCAGCTTCAGCCCGCGTTGCGAAATTTCGCCCGCCAGAGCCTGTTGAGCGACAGCAGTCAACTCGGAGTTTTGCCCGGCGAGAGCCAGCAGTTCCTGGTCACTCATCTGGCGATAACGCTCGGAGAGGTACAGCCATTCCGCTGCCGGATTGAGGGCTTCCATGGTCGTCGAAATAATATACCGGCCACGGACTGCAGCCAATCATCATTCGGAACGCCAGGACGCCTGGCGCGCCTGCGCTTGCCTCTGGGGCAGTGGGTCAGTTTGAGTCTGTCTTGAAAGGGCAAGGCTTCACAGCCTGCGGAAAAACTCGATCTCGCGCGTGATTTTGGGTGGCGCAGCGCTTCAGCGCTGCGGTAACGGCATTGTTTTGAACGCGGCTTTAGCCGCTGGGGAATGTGTCTTTCAAGCTGACCCACTACCGCCTCTGGCCTTCGCTTGACCCCTCGTTTACAATCCACTCGCTGGAGTTCTGATCGGTCTCCGGCAATTCCGCTGATCTCAATCGATGGTTCGTTCGAAGGAGTATCCGATGCTCCTCTCCCGTAAGCTTATCCACTGCGGATGCGTTGCCTTTCTCCTGCTGCCTTTTCTCAGTTGTGGTGCAGCGCACGACTCCAACGAATATTACGTATTCGTAGCGGCCAACCTGCAAGTCCCTTATTGGCGCGCTGCCGGCGCCGGTTTTTCCAAGGCGGCGGAGGCGTCGCAGGTTAAGTTCGATTTCGTCGGCCCCCAGAGCTATGACCCCAAGGCGGAGCGCGATGCTTTGGATCAGGCGGTGCAAAAGAAAGCCACGGGCATCCTGTTGGCCGTCACTGATCCCGCCCTGCTCAAAGACAGCATTGACAAGGCCGTGGCCGCGGGCATCCCCGTGATCACCGTCGACTCGGATGCACCGGCCAGCAAGCGGCTCTTTTTCATCGGCACCAACAGCTACCAGGCTGGCTTCACCGGAGGACAACGTCTGGCCCAGGAACTCAAGGGCAAGGACAACGTGGTTATTTTCACCATGCCCGCCCAGCCCAATCTGCAGGATCGTCAACGTGGGTACACTGATGCGCTCGCGCGCTCACCTAACATCAAGATTACTCGCGTGGTCGATATCCAGGGCGATCCTCGTATCACTTTCGATACCACCACCGAAATCATCGGCAAGGAAAAAGACAAAGTTGACGCCTTTGTCTGCCTGGAGGCGCAATCGGGCAAAGAGGTCGCCGGATTGCTCGATCGTTACAACGTGAAGGGCAAGGTGGTCATGGCGATGGATACGGATCCGGAGACGCTCGACTGGATCCAAAAGGGCGGCATAGCGGCCACCATCGCGCAGAAGCCCTACACCATGGCCTACGTCGGCATGCAGATGCTCGACACTCTTTATCATCACAAGCCGCCGGCCCTGGACGGAGACTGGGCAAAAGACATTTATGCGCCCGTCCCCAGTTTTGTGGATACCGGCTCCGCCTTGATCGACAAGACGAACCTGGATTCTTTTCTGCAAGCGGGAAAGAGTCTGACCTCGGCACCCAGGTGAGAGCCGGGGTACCCCACCCTTTCCAGCGCCAGGATGTCCGCCGTCCGTTGAAAAGCTTTTTAGGCGAGCCTGCGACGCATAAACAACGAGTCACGGGCCTTAGGGAACTACCCCCTACAGGGTAGTGCGCCACCCTGGAACTCATCCCCACTCGGAGTAAAATAGCCCGAGAGTCCCTATGAACAATTCCTCGATGTCCCGCCCGCTTTATGAAGTTGATCCGGAGATTGCCAACGCCATCGACAACGAAACCCGCCGCCAGCACGAAGGGCTGGAGCTGATCGCTTCGGAAAACTTCGTCAGCGAAGCTGTGCTTGAGGCTGCCGGGTCCGTGTTCACCAACAAATATGCGGAAGGCTATCCCGCCAAACGCTATTACGGCGGATGCGAATTTACCGACGTGGTCGAAAATCTGGCGCGCGAGCGGGCCAAGAAGCTTTTTGGCGCGGAGCATGCCAACGTGCAGCCGCACTCGGGATCGCAAGCGAATCAAGCCGCCTATGCGGCGGTGCTGCAGCCTGGCGACACGATTCTTGGATTGAATCTTGCCCATGGCGGCCACCTCACGCATGGACATCATCTGAATTTCTCGGGCAAGACATACAAGATAGTCCCGTACGGCGTGACCAGAGAAACCGAGACCATCGATTACGACGAACTGGAGAAGATCGCCACGGCCGAGCATCCGAAGCTGATTATTGGCGGCGGCAGCGCGTATCCGCGGATTATCGATTTTGCCCGCATGCGTCAGATTGCGGACAAGGTCGGCGCACTCTATCTCGTCGATATGGCGCACTTCTCGGGACTGGTGGCGGGAGGGGCGCATCCATCGCCCGTGCCACACGCGCAAATCGTGACTTCGACCACCCACAAGACGCTGCGCGGGCCGCGCTCGGGCATGATTCTGAGTAAGCAGGACTTTGCGGCGGCGATCGATAAGACGGTCTTCCCCGGGATGCAGGGCGGGCCGCTGGTACACATTATTGCCGCCAAGGCGGTGTGCTTCCTTGAGGCATCTCAGCCGGGTTTCCGCGACTACGCGCGGCAGATCGTGGCCAATGCAAAGGTGATGGCTGAGACGCTGGCCGCCGATGGTTATCGCATCGTCTCCGGTGGAACCGACACCCACCTTATGCTGGTGGATGTGTTCGCGAAGGGCATGCTCGGGAGCGAGGCGGAGAAAGCTCTCGGCGAGGCCGGAATTACGGTCAACAAGAATGCGATCCCGTTTGATACGAATCCGCCGATGAAGCCAAGCGGCGTTCGCATTGGCACTCCGGCGGTGACTACGCGCGGCATGAAAGAAGCCGAGATGCGGCAGATTTCGCACTGGATCGCCGAGGCGCTCGATCATCGGACGGACGCCGCCGTGCTCGCAAAAATCCGCAAGCAGGTACTGGGGATGGCCGAGGAATTTCCGCTCTATGCCGACCGCCGGGCCAAAGCGCAGGCTGAAGTCAGGGCATAGCATTCTTATGGTTTGTCATCCTGGGCGAAGCGAAGGCCCCCTACTCCCGGCACACATTCTCGGGTCAGTAGGGGTCCCTCGCCTCCGCTCGGGATGACAAAATCTTCCTTTCATCCGTGAATTCCCTGTGTCCCGCCGCATCCCCTGTGGTTAAATTCAGGCTGTGAAAGTAGCCATCGACATCCGTCGCATGACGGAATTCGGCGTCGGCACCTACATCCGGAATGTAGTCCGCACGCTGGCGCGGCTTGACCGCGAGAGCAAGTACTTCCTCATCGGATCGGCGGACAAGGTGGCGGAGTGTGGCGCGCTGCCGCCGAACTTCCACGCGGTGGCGCTCGACGGAGGCGATGACACACTCAAAGGGAATCTCGCTTTCCGCGCCATCGTGCGGCGACTGGCGTGCGACGTGGTGCACATCCCGCATTTGTTCTGGATTCCGCGCGGGCTTGGTTGTCCCTATGTTCTCACCGTCCACGACCTGCTGGAGCACATGTATGGATCGCGCAACGCTTCCAGTTTGCGGCGCAGTCTGCATTTTTATCTGACCCGCCGCGTATTGCGCAAAGCGGCGCGCGTGATCGCTGTTTCACAATTCACCAAGAACGAAATCGAAAAACTGCTGGCCATTCCCGATGCGCGGATCGAAGTGGTGTATAACGCGATTGACGAGCGCTTCCTCCACGGCCATGCCACCGCAGCGGATCGCGAACTGATCGCCCAGCGCTATCTCGTGAACTATCCGTTCATTTTGTATGCGGGTGCGATTCGGCCCCACAAAAATGTGGTGCGCATCATCGAAGCGTTTTCGGCACTGAAGAGCGAATTGCAGAAAGAACAGCAACTCCCGGACCTGAAGCTCATCATCATCGGGGACGATCTTTCCAGCCATCCCCGGCTGCGGCGTACGGTGGTGCGCAGCGGCGTGCAGAATGACGTGCGTTTTCTGGGATTCGTACCCATTGAAGTGCTGCGCATTTTTTATGATGTTGCCAAGGTTTTTGTGTTCCCATCGCTCTACGAGGGATTTGGTTTGCCGCCACTCGAGGCCATGGCCCACGGAACTCCGGTGGTCACTTCGAACACCTCGAGCCTGCCGGAAGTTGTGGGGAACGCAGCCGTGCTGGTGAACCCGGAAAATGTGTTTGAGATCCGTCGCGGCTTGCAGCGCGCGCTGCTTGATCCGGCGTTGCGCGAGCAGATGAAGCAACGAGGCTATGAGCAGGCGCAGCGATTTTCCTGGACCAATTCGGTGTCGAGAATTCTTGAGATTTACCGCGAAGTGGCGGACGGTCGTGTTGTGCGCGGGGTTGCCGCGGACTGAGGGCATTCCCGTATAATAAAGAGTTCTGCAATGAATCCCAGCGCTGCGCGCAATCTCGACCAACCGACGATTGAGACCGCGGTCCCTCCGACAACGATCCGACCGGCAATGCCCGATCCGACAGCGAAGTGTCCGACAATGACCCGTCCGAACCGTCTGCTTTCGGACTGGCGGATTTGCGTGCTGGTTCTGATGGGATTGTGGGCGGTCATCTACATGGCCGGACTCTCGCGTCCCGCCTTGCTCGATGATGCCGACACCGTGCATGCCGAGGCGGCAAAGGAAATGCTGCAGCGGCACGACTGGGTGACGCTCTACGCCAACGGCGTCCGCTATTTGGAAAAAGCTCCGCTGATGTATTGGGGCGTGGCGGCAAGCTACACGCTGTTTGGCATCAGCGAGTGGAGCACCCGCCTTCCGCTGGTGTTGGGCGTGCTGGCGATGATTCTCTCCACTTACGGTTTAGGACGCTGGGCGTTGGGCAGCGAAGGCGGATTCGATTCCGGGCTGGTGCTGGCGACCGCGCTCGGACCGTATCTTTTTACCCGCTTTCTAATTCCGGACGTGGCGGTGGGCCTTTGGCTGACCCTGACCTTCTGGCTTTTTCTGGTGTCGCTGGAGCAAACCAAGTTCGACCAAACCACGCTCGAACAAGCCAAGCTCGACCAACCGCAATCGGCCCGCTGGACCTGCTGGGGACTCGCCGCCGCGTGCGCTCTCAACGTGCTCACCAAGGGACTGATCGGACTGGTGTTCCCGGTGGGGGCGATCGGGCTTTACCTGCTGCTGACGGGGAATTTGCGGCACTTGCTCAAGCTGCGCCTGTTTTCGAGTGCGCTTGTGTTTCTTGCGATCGCCGCGCCCTGGCACATTCTGGCGGCGCTGCGAAATCCGGCGCAAGGAAACGTTCGCGGATTCCTGTGGTTTTACTTTGTCAATGAACACATCAACCGGTTCTTGAACACGCGCATTCCGCGCGACTACGATAAGGTTCCGCTGCTGCTGTTCTGGGCGCTGCTGGTTTTGTGGCTGCTTCCGTGGACCGTGTTTCTTCCGCAATCGCTGCGGGAAGTGCCGCGGCGGTGGCGCGAGTTCCGCGCGCAGATGACGCGGCGGCAGCGCGCGTATCTGTTGTTTTTCTTGTGGAACCTGGTGATCGTGGGTTTCTTCAGCCTTTCGACGCGGCAGGAATACTACACCATCCCAGCAATCCCGGGGATGGCTTTGCTGGTCGGCGGATGGCTGCAGCGGGAAAGAGCCTCCGCCGCGGATAGCCGGGAACGGCGCAGCGGCCGGATTTCGTCGGCGGTGCTGCTCGTGGTCGGCGTCATCATCGCGGTGGTTGGCTTTGCCTTGCTCGCCTTTTCGAAGCCGCCGGCGGCGGGCGCAGACCTGTCGGACCTGCTGCTAAAACATCCCCAGGACTATGCGCTCTCATTCGGGCACTTTCTGGATTTGACTCCACAGGCGATGGGGGCGTTCCGCGTGCCGCTGTTCGGTTTTTCACTCGCGTTTTTGTTGGGAACGCTTGCCAACTGGATTCTGCGCCGTCGCGGACAGGCTGGGCCAGGAAATGTTGCGCTGGTGGCAATGATGGTGGTTCTGCTGGCTTGCGTGCGGATTGCGTTCGGTATATTTTCACCGATTCTTTCATCGAAGGATCTGGCGATGGCGATTCGTGAGCAATACCGGCCGGGCGATCAGATCGTGGTGATAGGGCTATACGAAAATGCGTCCTCGTTGAACTTCTATACCGGGATCCCGCTGCACAGCTTGCGCTCGCCCGGTGGAAACATGTGGTACGGTACGCAGTTTCCCGGAGCGCCGCGGGTATTCGAGACGCAGGCATCGTTTGTCGAGATGTGGAACGGGCCGCAGCGCGTTTTTTTGTGGGCCGAGGAAGATGATCCGCCAGCCCTGCGCGGATTGACGCGCTACGTCGTCGCGCGCCGCGGAGGCAAGATTATTTTTTCGAATCAGCCGACGGCGCCTACCCCGCTCACGTAGGGACGGCGGCAACCGCGCCCGTGATCACAGCTGCCTGGGATTTGCGCTAGTCAGACGGCCGTCTTTCACATCGAAGACATCGCCCCGCCAGTGGATACGGTTGCCCATAAAACTAGCGGCCCAGACGAGCGGCGCAATCAAGTCTCGCAGTGGAAGCAAGAGAATATTGCGGAGTAGCTGCCGGTC
>Ga0187862_10004524_pt1 | contig 13160 bp, 11 predicted proteins | sample June2016WEW_10_1_FD_133003 | JGI IMG/M metagenome (GOLD analysis project Ga0187862, IMG submission 133003) | Peatland microbial communities from SPRUCE experiment site at the Marcell Experimental Forest, Minnesota, USA - June2016WEW_10_150 | ecosystem: Environmental > Terrestrial > Soil >...
AAAACCGGTAGCCGATGGCGTAGGTGCAGACCGCCGCGATGAGAATATAGGCGGAGTTGACCGATTCGCCGCGCCGGAAGGCAATGGTTGCATAGGCACCCGCGCCGGCCAAGACGAGCAGGAACCAGAAAATTGGAGCCAAAACCTTTTTCATGCCGGATGGTTTGCCGCCAATTTACGATTTACGATTTATAATTTACGAGAGTAAAGTTTGCGCATGCGCAAATCCAAAATCCGAATGACCCGTCACTGCCACAACTGCGGCGAGGAATGGACGCTGACCGGCCAGCCGGGGCGCGGCGAGACCTGCATGCGCTGCCGGGCCGACCTGCGCGTCTGCCTGAACTGCGCGCATTACGACCCGCGCGCGGCCCAGCAATGCCGCGAACGGCAGGCCGAGCCGGTGCTGGAAAAAGCCGTTGGGAATTTCTGCGAGTATTTTGAGTTTGTCCACCGCACCTGGATGCCCAAAACGGCCGGCAATTCCCGTGAGACCGCCGCCCGCGAGCAATTGAAGAAGCTGCTCGGTGATTGACATCCGGCGCCAGCGGTCGGCGGCAGATTTTTCAGGCCGGGCCTGTGCGGTTTTGTTTCGAAGGAAGTGCAAAACCCGCACGGGCACGCCAGAAAATCCGGGCGTGCCCCGATGTTTTTGATATTGAGTGGAATTTTGAATTGACGGTGCCGAAAATTCTCGCCAGCCGCGGGCAAAAATTTTACCTTGCCACGCATGGATAAAATAGAAACATCCAATGAAATGACGAATTTTGTTTATCTTTTTTTTGGAGACGAAGAAATTTACCTTGCCGAGGCTGCCTATAGCATTGGAACGCTTCTAAAACGAATCAATCCAAGTAATTCCCGGGTGATTATTTTTACAGATCAGCCGGCAAGGGTCCGTTCGCTGCCGGTTATCTGCGAATCCATTGCCGGGCGAGTCAACGAAATGAAAGGGCCATTCGGATTTGGGTTCCGGGTGAAAATTTGTACAGTTCTAAAATGTGCCGAATCTTTTCCGGGCAACATCGTCTTTCTGGACTGCGATACGATTGTGAAGGGACCAATCCAGGAACTAGCCGACGAACTCGGAACGAGCCATGCTTTGATGTTTAAACAGGAACGCCTTGCCGGACGGTTTCCGCAATACGAAGGCTTTCAAACACAACTTCCCGATGGCACGCAATACAGTTATGGCCCCAAATCATGGATGTTCAATTCGGGAGTAATCGGTTTTCATCGCGACAACACCAGTGTCTTAAGAAATGCGCTCGCCATTTGTGACGCGCTTTTTCTTCAGGGAAGACGACCTCACATCAGCGAACAGTTTGCGATTTCAGAAGCGTTTCGGCTCGCCGGTTTGAAGATTTTGGAAACGCATCAAGTCGTGGCCCATTACTATCGAGGCAGCGCGAAACGATATATGCACCATCAACTCCACCGATTCGCCGGTCGAACCGGAAAAGAACTTTGGAATTTGGACCGCCCCATACCTTATTCCTACCCGCGTGTGCAACTGTTCAAGCTCATGGGGAAAATTTACAAATGAAAAAATGAAAGTCAGCGGGTTCACTTTTTTACGCAACGGGCAAAAGCTTGGTTACCCATTCGTCGAGTCCATCCGCTCCATTTTGCCGATCGTGGATGAATTCGTCGTGGCGCTCGGTCCATGCGAGGATGACACCGAAAAATTATTGCGCGAAATCGGCGAGCCGAAAATCCGCATCATCCCCACGCAATGGAATGAGCGCATCCGGAGCGATTACAGCCTCAAAGGTTTCATTTATGGCCAGCAGAAGTCCATTGCCTTGTTTAATTGCACGGGTGATTGGGCTTTTTATCTGGAAGGCGATGAGGTGGTTCACGAAGATGACCTGCCGAAAATCCGGGGCGCGATGGAACGTTACCTGGACGACGATCGGGTCGAGGCGCTGGCGTTTGACTACCTGCATTTTTACGGCAACGCGAACACGTATGCGTGGTCACCGCGTTGGTATCGCTCCGAGGTACGCATCGTTCGCAACACGATTCCAGTCTGGGGACCCAAAGGCTTGTTTTTTGTCGTGCCGGACTCGCACGCGACCGGCCACTACCCACGTGCGGCGCACACGGGAACGATGATTTATCATTACGGCTGGGTGCGTGGCGAAACACAGATGAATCTCAAGTCCGCCGCCGTCCACAAATATTGGGGCGACAAACCGGAGCCGGCGGTGGATTACACGAAGACAGATCCAGCCACGCTCAGGCTTTTTATCGGGACGCATCCGAAGGTCATTCAACCGTGGCTGCCCAAGGAGGAAGGCTTGTTTCAAGCCGACCCGAACTATCGCCTCACGACCCGCGACAAAAAGCACCGGGCAATGTTGAAGATTGAGCAGTGGTTCGGTTTCCGGTTCAACAAAAAGCATTACCGCCTTGTTCGGTAAAAGCCCGCGCGCAGGCCTCAATCACGGCATCGGTCTCGATGCTGGAAATCTCCCGACCACCTGTTGACGTGACCGCCCATTCCGGATGCTGGAACGGATAAGGACTGCCGGGGGCGACGGAGTCCCTGATCATCACCACCCGTTTACCCATCGCCACCGCCAGATGCAACGCGCCGGTATCCCCGCCGAGGATGAGGGAAGAGAGTTTCATCAGCCCCCCGGTGACAAGGAACGGCACGCCGGCGGAAACCGGGAAGCCAGCCTGATGAACCGATTCCAGCGCGGCGCGTTCGGACGGTCCACCGCCAAAAAGAACCTGGACTCCACGTGAATGCCAGTATCCGGCGATTGAAACATAATTTTCCAGCGGCCAGTTTTTCTTTGGCGAACTGGTGAACGGTTGAATGAAGAACGTGGGTTTGGCGGCATCCAAATGGTGCGCCGCAAAAAACTGCCGCGCCTCATTCAAGGCGCTGTCGGGCAGGACAAATTCGTTGACGATTTTTTCCGGGCGCAGGCCGCATTGCTCCAGCAGCGAAAGATACCAGTCAACGTGATGAATGCGCTCATTGCGCGTCACGCCGCGCGTGTAGGCCCAACGCCGTCCCGGGCCATACACGCTGCCCCAGCGTTGGGGCGCGCCGCTTAGCCATGCCAGCCAGGCAGTCTCGCCGTATCCCTGAAAATCCACGACCAGCGAAAATTTTCCACGCCGCAGCTGGCAAAATAGGGAAAACGCCTCCGACAAAATGGCCTTGGGATTCCCACTCTGAAAACGGGCGCGATCGAATGTGATGATTTCGTCCACCTCCCGAAAACCCTCCAGCAGCGGCGCATTTTCCCTGGAAGTGAGGAACGTGATTTTTGCGCCCGGGAAATTTTCCCGGAGCCGGTGGACAGCCGGCAGGAGGAAAAGGATGTCGCCGATGGATTTGAAGCGGATCAGGAGAATATTCATGTCTGCAGGCGTTTTGGATCCAAGGGCCCGGGTGCAAGCGATTTCAGCAACGCGGCGCGAAAGGCGGCGCGGCTGTGTTGCTTCGCGTATTGTCCGGCTGCCTCCTGCCAGCGCGAGCATTCCCCATTTGAAGCGTTCAATGCCCTTTGCACCGCCTGTCGCAGGGCAGCCGCATCGCCGGAACGGAAAAGCAAACCAGCATTGTGTTCGCGCACCAGCCGGCCCAGCAGTTGTTCGTCCGAGGCGATGACCGGTTTGCCGGCGGCCATGGCTTGTGAAAGCACGCCACTGATGCCGAAGTGGCCCACGTACGGCAGCAACACCAAGTCACAAGCCGCAAAACACAGCTTTTCCTCCGCCACCGACACATACCGGTTGATAAGCTGCGCCCGTCCTTGTGCCTCAAGCTGTTTTAATCCATCCGCCGTCTGGCCGGTGGGATTCTGCTGGCCGACACAGAGCAGAAACGCCGGGTCGGTTGGAGGCAGCTCCCGGAAGGCCGCAACGGCAAGGTGCAACCCCTTTCGCCGGGCGCCGGTTCCATAACACAGAAACACACGGCGACCGGACGGTACTCCCAGATATCGCCGGGCAATTTGCGTGTCGCCGTTGAAATCCTCCGGGCAGGGATCCGGCAAAAAGGCAATGGGGGCGCTGGGAAATTCCGACCGGCAGTCCCGGGCAAGGTATTCGTCCAAAAACAGGAGTTGACGCAACCAGCCGTCACGAAGCAGGCGACGGAACCCCATTTTCTTAAGCCACCGGTTGGGCGACCATCGTGGCGCCACCATGAATCGTGGACGATGGTAGATGCCTCCCATCCGTCCCCGCAGCCGCGCGGGCGGCAAAATACCCATCGCGGCGCGCCGCCAGCAGGACGACGCGATCTCGTCGAATGTATCCAAAAAGACATTCTCCATGCCGGTTTGTTCAAAACAATAGGCCACTGAATTGGCCTTGCCGTCGGCATGGCGGCGACCGGATGCATCATAGGCGTTGAACAACGGCACTTGCTCCAACAGTTCACCCAGTTGATCGCGCAATTGGCTCTCGGTGCCGGGCCGCTGATCCACAGCCAAGGTCAGGCGGAAGCCTGCACCCAACAGGTCCCCGGCAATGAGACGCAACCAGGCCAGGTGGTGTCCCTCGGTCCGCGGCTCGTAAAGAAGCAAGGCAGGTTGATTTGAGGCGAAGGAGTTCATGGGCGCGGCCGGGTTTCGCCCCCGTCTTTCGTTTCGACGCGATTTTGCAATTCCCAGAGCCGGGCGTATTTGAGAAAGGTGTAATAGCCGTGCTGGGCGGATACCAGAAAGCCGGGCGTGCCGTCACGAAAGCCCTGCTGGACAAGATATTTCTTCGCAAAGGCGGCCGCCGGGTTAAACACCAGTTGAAACAGGCCGGCGCGGCGCCCGGCGGCAAAATTCTGCTGGGCCATGAGCGCCGTGTATTTTTGAGTTTTGGTCAACACCACGGAGAAGGACGGGAACGGGTGTTGCCAGATGAAGTTTTTGAAATAACCGGGACTGCCGTCGCATTCGAAACTTTCATGCACCAGGTCCTCACGGTATTGGAACCGGCGACGATCAAACACCTGCGGCTGGCGATAATCCGGATACCAGCCGCAAAACCGGATGGGATGGCCGAGGAACGTGTTGCGGCGCGGCACAAAATAAGCCGCGTGCTGCGGCGCGGCGAGCGTGCGGCGGACTTCAGCGGCAAATTCCGGCGTGCTGCGTTCGTCCGAGTCAATGCTGACGACCCAGTTGTGCTTGAGCAGTGCGAGCGCGTCGTTGCGGAGTTTGCCAAAACCTTCAAATTTTATGTTCACATGGCGCACACCGAATTGCGCGCAAACCTGCACCGTGTCGTCGGTGCTGAAGGAATCCACAACCAGGACTTCATCCGCCCACAAAACCGTCGGCAGCACTTCCCGCAGGTTGGCTGCTTCCTGATAAGCGATGATGTAAAGGCTGACCGGTTCGGGCATGGCGTTGAAATTCAATGAGGTTCCACGCGCCTTGCGCGGCGCGCGAACCGCCAAATCCTATGCGCCCTTCGTCCGGCCCGCAAAAGAAATCACGCGCCGGTCCGCCAACAAACTGCTCGCCTTGCGCGTATTGCGGGTGCGGGGAAAAAAGCTGTTGCTTCCGGCTTGGACATCGGGTCAACAGCGTAGTTTAACCGCCGGCTGTCATGTTTCCCATCGGCGGATCAGTCCTGCAATAAAACACTCGCTTTCTGCCGCCGCCCGCCAAAAAATAGCGCGAATGACCGACTTCCTCCGCAAACTTTGGGAATTCGCCCGGCCTTACCGCTGGCGGCTGTTCCTCGGTGTGGTGACCGGGATTCTGGCCGCGCTCATGGCACCGTTGCTGATTATCGCCATCACGCTGGTTTCCACGCTGGTGTTTCAACCGGCGGCGGGCGCGGCCAAACCCATTGCCGTGATACCGGCTTGGATGCCGGCCTGGGTTCAAGCCTGGCTGGACAGCGCCCGCGCCGGCATGGACAGCGGATTGCGGGAACATCCTTCCGCCGTGATTCTGCTGGTGGCAACCATCCCGCTGGCCATGCTGCTCGCCCGTGTCATGGGTTACTTGAACACTTATTTCCTGCAATGGACGGCCATCCGCACCATCACCGATCTGCGGACGAAATTGTTCAGCCACCTGCTGAGACTCTCCGCCGGGTTTTTCAACCAAAGCCGCAGCGGTGAACTCATCTCGCGCATCATGAACGACACCTACGCGCTGCAAACCGTCGTCAGCGGCGCCACCTCAATCATTGTCCGCGATCCCGTAATCCTGATCGGCTTGCTGGGTTTATTGTTGTGGCGGCAGCCGATGATGACGCTCATTTCACTGGTCGTCCTGCCGGTCTGCATGATTCCGCTGTCCATTTACAGCCGCAAAATCCGCCGCGCCAGCCGCGAGATGCAAAGCCAGAACGCCGACCTCATGCAAGTCATGACCGAAAGCTTCTCCGGCCATCGCGTCGTCAAAGCCTACAACCTCGAAAATGTCGTCACGGACGAATTCCGCCAGACCGCCCGCAAATCCATCGGCCAATACATGCGCATCGTCCGCGCCAGCGAATTGTCCAGTCCCATCATTGATTTGCTCGCATCCATCGGCGTGGCGCTCGCGCTGCTTTACATGATTTACCTGGCGCATGCGCACCCCAACCCCGGCGATTTCATCCAGCTCGCCGCCAGCATTGTTTACATGTATGCGCCGATGAAAAACCTGACGCGCCTGCACAACCAACTCACCCAGGCCCGCGCCGCCAGCGAACGCGTCTTTGAACTGCTCGCCACGACCAATTCCGTGCCGGAACCCGCGCAGCCGAAAATGCTGCACGCCCTGCACGCCGACATTGAATTTCAAAACCTCGACTTCAGCTATGGTGAAAAACCCGTGCTGCACAACATCAACCTCACCGTCAAGGCCGGCCAGCTCGTCGCGCTCGTGGGCGCCAGCGGCGCTGGCAAAACCACACTCGCCAATTTGCTACTCCGCTTTTACGACCCCGTGCATGGCGCGGTCAAAATCGGCGGTGTGGACCTTCGCGACGTTCGGACGTTTGATTTGCGCAATCAAACCGCCGTCGTCACCCAGGAAACCGTTTTGTTCAACGACACCGTCCGCCGGAACATCGAGCTGGGCCGGCTGGGCGCGACTGAAGAGGAAATCATTGCGGCTGCCCGGAACGCTTATGCCTATGATTTCATCATGCAAAAACCCGAGGGCTTCGACGCCGTCATTGGCGAAAAAGGCGTCTCCCTTTCCGGTGGCCAGCGCCAGCGCCTGGCCATTGCCCGCGCCGTCTTGAAGAACGCGCCGATTCTGGTTTTGGATGAAGCCACCAGCGCGCTCGACACCGAGTCGGAACGGGCGGTGCAGGCCGCGCTCGACGAGTTGATGAAAGGCCGCACGACGTTGTGCATCGCGCACCGGCTCTCGACGATCTTGCACGCGGACCTGATCGTCGTGCTGGATCAGGGCCGCATTGTGGAAACCGGCAAACACGCGGAACTGGTTCAGCGCGGGGGCATTTATCAAAAGCTCTACGAACTTCAGTTCCAAAGCTGACTTTATTCATCCAGCCAGGAGACGCGGAACTTTGCGCGTTCCAGCCGGTCATTGATGTCCTTCAGAAGAAACAACGGCTTGTTGCCGTAAAAGGAAGCCCATTGCGTAAACGTGCTTTTGGGGCCGAAAATATAATCACACCCGGCCAGGGCGTAGAGGTCGCCCACCGGCGAACCGGCGCCAAGTCCGACCGATAATCCCGGAAATTCATCCGCGCTCCTCGGTTCGTCGCTGCAAATGAAAAAGGCGACTTTGCGATCCGGAAACTGCGCGGCCAATTCCTGCATCCAGCCGGCATATCGCGAAGCGGGGAAAAAATACCTGCCCCCCTGCCAGACGCGATAATCTCCATGGCGAATGTGAACGCCGACAACGATGTCCGCGTCACGCCGCAGGCGTTCCACCGCTTCGCGGCTGGCACGTGCATACTCTTCGATGGGCCGGAAATAGGCCCTGATTTTTTCCGCGTGCCGCTGTATCCAATCCGTCGGCACACGAAAGAGCCAGCCATGCGCGAAGACAATCCGGGCATCGCGGATTTGGGCCTGGATCTCCGGGCCATCCAGCGGCATGACTTTTGACCCCGGTTTCTCGCGCAGAGTGACCACCTTCCGGCCGAAAATCGGGAAGCGCTCGTTCCAAATGCTGCCGTAGCAGACCAGCTGGTAACAAATCCGTGTTTTGCGGAGGGCAGCGGCAACGCCGGGAACAATGTCCAGCCAGCTTCGCCGTTGTGCAACCGGATACCGGCAGTAAATGTCCCGGCGCGTGGTCTCAAAAAGGTGGGCATAGGAATGAAATGCAAAGTTGATTATGCGATGCCCCTGTTCCTCCGCCAGGGCGATGAACCGCGCAAACAGAATGAGCCGGTTGCCGAGGCGCCCGGACCGGAGGCTGATGATGAACAATTTCCCATCCTTGGGGAAAGGCTGCCCCGGTTCTGGCGTGGAATGGTCTGACTGCTCGGACACGGGGCGGAGCAATAGACAACCCGACGTGGCGCGTAAAGACGAATTTATCCGGTCCGGCCCCGAAAATTCTCGCGTCCGGTGCAATGCATGGCCATAATTCATTTCTCAAAAACATGGCGACGCCGTTGAAAATTCTGGCAATTCAGTTCAAAGCCCTCGGTGATGCCCTGCTGTTGATTCCCTCGCTTCAGGCCATCCGCCGGCGTTATCCCGACTGCGCCTTGCACGCGCTGATATCGGAGGCGGCCGTGCCGATGCTGAAATACGAGCCTTCACTGACACGGCTTTGGTCCATCCCACGAGTGCGCGGCCGGGCGCGTTTAAAACAGAACTGGCCCGTTATCCGCGCGTTGCGGGCCGAGCGGTTTGACCGTTCGGTGGATTTTGGCGGCAACGACCGCGGGGCAATTTTGAGCCGGCTGTGCGGCGCGCGCGAACGGATCGGCCTCGCCGCTGACGGTTTTTGGGGCAAACGGTTTTGTTTCACCCGGCGGGTTCCGCTGCCGCCGTGGGATCGCCACGAAGCATTGCGTTTATTCGCCGTTTTATCAGCTTGGGACATCGCACCGCCGCCTTCAGTGGAAGCAATCAAAATTAATACCGATCCTGCCCTGGATGCGCCGGCCGCGCAAATTTTGCCGCAGCCGGCAATTATTTGCCACATGGCTGCCGCCATGGCGAAGAAACAATGGCCCGTGTCACACTGGGCGGCGCTTTATAAAATGGCCACAGCGGCCGGTCTCCAATTGGCGTTCACTCCCGGTCAAAACCCGCGGGAGCAGATGCTGGCATCCGAATTGAAAACTCTCATACCGGAAGCTCCGGTGCTGCCGACACTGGATTTATCCCTATTTCTGGCGTTGTTGAAACGCTCGCGGGCATTGATTACCGGCGACACCGGGCCGATGCATTTTGCCGCCGGCCTGGACGTGCCGCTCATTGCGCTGTTTGGCCCGACACGGGTTGCGCAGTGGGGCCCGATCGGCCAACGCCAGCAAATCCTCATAGGCGGTCCCTGCCATTGCGATCCGAACTCGCACGTCTGCCAGGCCACAAATCACTGCATGGCTGCAATTTCGCCCGAACAGGTTTTGGCCGGCCTGCAAAACATTTTAACACCTGTGTAAAAACACCCAATTATAGCGTCGCTCCGCGAGCGGCCCGTTTCCGCTGGTTATATTGCGACGGTCGCAGACCGCCGCTACAACAAACCACGGAATATTTGGATTGTTTATCACCGCGCAACCGGATTATTTTCACCACGAAATGGACGACAAAATTCCCTACCTCGACCTCGCGGCGCAATTGCGCCCGTTGCGCAAGGACCTTGATGCCGCCATCGCGCGGACGATTGACAATTGCTCCTTCTGTCTCGGCCCCGACGTGGCGCAGTTTGAAAAGGACTTCGCCAAATTCATCGGCGCGGAACACTGCACCGGGTTCAACAGCGGCACCTCGGCGTTGCACGTGGCGATGCTGCTGCTCGGCGTCGGCCCCGGCGACGAGGTCGTCACCACACCATTCACGTTCGTCGCCACGAGCTGGGCGATTTCCTACGTCGGCGCGAAGCCGGTTTTTGTGGACATTGACGACGCCACCTTCAATCTTGACCCCAAGCTGGTCGAACGCGCCATCACGCCGCGCACCAAGGCCTTCATGCCGGTGCATCTCTACGGCCATCCGTTCGACCTCGATCCGATCCTGGCCATCTGCAAAAAACACAAACTGCCGCTGGTCGAAGACACCGCGCAATCGCACGGCGCGAAATACAAGGGTAAAACGGTCGGCACCTTCGGCGATATTTCCTGTTTCAGTTTTTATCCGGGCAAAAACCTCGGCGCCTGCGGCGAAGGCGGCGCGCTGTTGACCAACAACGCCGCTTTTGACAAACGCGCCCGCGCCCTGCGCGAGCACGGCTCCACCGTGCGGTATTATCACGATGAAATCGGATACAATTACCGGATGGAAGGCATTCAAGGCGCGGTGCTCGGCGTGAAGCTGAAACATCTGGCGAAATGGACGGCGGAACGCCGCCGCGTGGCGCATCGTTACCATGAACTGCTGGCGGACACGCCGCTACAACTGCCGCGCGAAGCCGCCTGGGCCGAAAGCGCGTATCATCTCTACGTGGTGCGTCATCCGCGCCGCGATGAACTCAAAGCGCACCTCGAAGCCAACGGCGTCGGTTGCGCCTTGCATTACCCGTTGCCGTTGCACCTGCAAAAGTGCTATGCCAGTCTCGGCCACAAAGCCGGCGCATTTCCCGCCACCGAAAAAGCCGCGCGCGAATGTCTCAGCCTGCCGATCTTCCCGGAATTGACCGACCCGCAAATCCAGCGCGTCGTCACAGTCATCAAGGATTTTTTTAAGAAATAAAATGTGCGGCGGAACGCGATCGCGTTTCGTTCAGATGACTGGGTATTCACCCCGGAGCAGCTGGCGGCGGTAGCGTTGATACATGGCCAGCGCGTCGCGGATGGCGCGATAGGCGTCAATGCGTCCCTGAAAATCCTCCACCACCGGCAGTTCGGCTTTTTCGAGTTCCTTGTAAATTTCAAAAAAGTGGCGGATCTCGAGCAACACGTGCGGCGGCAACTGGGAAATGTCGTTGTAGTTTGAGAACATCGGGTCGTCGGCGTGCGCGGCGATGATTTTGATGTCTTCCAGACCCTGGTCAATCATGCGCAACATGCCGATGGGGCGCGCCTTCATAACGCACCCGGGAATCACCGGCTCCTGCGACAGCACTAGGATGTCCAGCGGATCGTGGTCCTGGCAGTAGGTCTGGGGAATGAAACCATAATTGCTCGGGTAATGAACCGCGCTGTGCAACATGCGGCTGATCTGGAGGAAGCCCGACTGCTTGTCCAACTCGTACTTGATTTTGCTCCGCATCGGGCACTCGATATAGGCGTTGCACATTTCCGGGACCGAAGGCCCGGACGACAGGATATGATAGGGGTTGTTCGCGTTGTTGTCCGGCAAAACCTTTTCCTTTTTCGAGCGATTGATTTTAACTTCCGCTTTCGCGGCACGTAGTTTACGTCCCATAATTCTAAACAGTAGTTAAACTCGTTGAAAAATACAACGGCAAATCCAACGTGTTACCGCGACCATCAGAGCCTTTTCGCCGCCAGGGCGCGCGGGAAAATAATTTCACTGGAACTTTGTGTCTTGGTGTCTTGGTGGTTGGAAGTTAAACTGTTTCCATGTCACACGCCGATTTTATTCATCTGCATTTGCACACCGAGTATTCCCTGCTCGATGGCGCCTGCCGTCTGGACCGGCTGGTGGACAAGGCGCATGAACTGAAATTCCCCGCGCTCGCCATCACCGACCACGGCGCAATGCACGGCGTCATTGATTTCTACAAGGCGGCGCGCGAAAAGGGCATCAAGCCCATCATCGGGTGCGAAGTTTACGTCGCGCCGGGCAGCCGGCTGGACAAGAAAACCAGCAGTGGCGGGCGCGACGTTTATCATCATCTGGGACTGCTGGCGAAGGACGAGACCGGCTACAAAAATCTCATCAAGCTCACGACCGCCGCGCATCTGGAGGGCTATTATTACAAGCCGCGCATTGACAAGGAAATCCTGGCCACGCACAAGGAAGGCTTGATTGCGATGTCCGGCTGTCTCGCGAGCGAAATTCCCGATTTAATCCTCAAAGACCAGTTGAACAAGGCGCGCGACGCGGTGGATTGGTTCAAGCAGACGCTCGGTCCGGAGAATTTTTACCTCGAACTGCAAAATCACGGCATCGCGGAGCAGGCGAAGGTCAACAAGCATTTGATTCAGTGGTCAAAGGAATTTGGCCTCAAACTCATTGCGACAAATGACGTTCATTACATCGAGAAAAGCCATTCACACGCGCACGACTGCCTGATTTGCATCGGCACGCAGACGCAGCTTGCCGACACGAAGCGGATGCGCTACGAGCCGGAGCAGTTTTACCTGCGCACGGCAGAGGAGATGAAGGCGCGTTTCGCCGACACACCCGAGGCGGTGAAGAACACACTCGAAGTTGCCGGGAAGTGCAACCTGGAGATCGAGTTTGGCAAATTGCATTTCCCGGTTTTTGCGCCGCCGGAACATTTCACGCGCGAAGGTTACTTACGAAAATTGATCGCGGAAGGATTGCTCCGGCGCTACACGATTCGCGCCAGGGCCGAGGGGAAGGAATTCATTGTCGAGGGAATTGACGATCCAAAGCGGTTGCCAACGTTTTTAAACCACGCACCCCTCGCCCCGGCCCTCTCCCCGCCCGGCGGGGAGAGGGTGGCGAAGCCGGGTGAGGGGAATTTGCACCTGAAACCAGATGTCGCCGCCGCCATCAAAGCCGTGTTGGACCGGTTGAAATCGGAACTCACGGTTATCGAGAAAACCGGTTTTATCAGTTACTTTCTCATCGTCGGCGATTTCATCCGTTACGGGCACGAGCATGGCATTGCCTGTGTGGCGCGCGGTTCCGCCGCCGGTTCGATTGTCACCTACCTGCTGGAAATTTCCAACGTGGATCCCATCCGCTACGGCCTGCTGTTCGAGCGGTTTCTCAACCCCGAGCGCGTCAACCCGCCCGATATTGACATTGATTTTGCCGACGACCGGCGCGCCGACGTCATTGAGTATGTCCGCGAGAAATATGGCCGCGATTCCGTTGCGCAAATCATCACGTTCGGCACGATGGGCGCAAAATCCGTCGTGCGCGATGTGGG
>Ga0187862_10004532_pt1 | contig 13149 bp, 10 predicted proteins | sample June2016WEW_10_1_FD_133003 | JGI IMG/M metagenome (GOLD analysis project Ga0187862, IMG submission 133003) | Peatland microbial communities from SPRUCE experiment site at the Marcell Experimental Forest, Minnesota, USA - June2016WEW_10_150 | ecosystem: Environmental > Terrestrial > Soil >...
CCATCACCGGCGAGCGCGGAACGCTTCCCTATCGGGGGCGTTTCACGAGGTCGGCCAAGGGTTAGTCCGCGCGCGAAGGGATCGTCACTCGAGCTCGGACACGTCGTTCGACTCTCCGGAGTGGTCCTCAATGGCCGTATCCAAAAAGCGCGCAACGCCGTCCGCCGAGAATCCGGTCCCTCGACCGGTGACCCGGGTGGGCCGCGAACCGATTCCCGTCCCTCGCCTCGTCCCCCGCGGAAAGACCGCGTTCGACTCCGTCTCCTGGCGCACCCACGATGCGGTGATCAAGAACGCCGAGGGCAAGGTCATCTTCGAACAGAAGGGCATCCGTGCCCCCGCCTCCTGGTCGGATACCAGCATCAACATCGCCGCGTCGAAGTACTTCCGCATCATCGGCGGCCGTCGCGAGACGTCCGTCGACGGCATGATCCGCCGCGTCTGCCACTGGGTGGCGGAGCGCGGCCTCGAGCTCGGCTACCTCGAGACGCCCGAGGAAGTGGCGACCTTCGAGGAGAGCCTGTCGTACCTCATGGTCCAGCAGATGGCGGCCTTCAACAGCCCCGTCTGGTTCAACGTCGGGGTTCGTGAGCCCCCCCAGTGCTCGGCGTGCTTCATCCAGTCCGTCACCGACGACATGGACTCGATTCTCGCGCTCGCGACCAGCGAGGGCCGCCTGTTCAAGGGCGGGAGCGGGACCGGCTCCAACCTCTCGGCGCTCCGCGGCAGCCGCGAGCGCCTCTCCGGCGGCGGGATCGCCTCGGGGCCCGTCTCGTTCATGCGCGCGTTCGATGCGCTCGCCGGCGTGATCAAGTCCGGCGGCACCACGCGCCGCGCCGCGAAGATGGTGATCCTCAACATGGACCACCCGGACATCGTCGAGTTCATCGACTGCAAGGTCAAGGAGGAGGAGAAGGCGCTCGCGCTCATCCGGCAGGGGTACTCGTCCAACTTCGACGGGACGGACCCCGACTCCGCCTACGCCTCGATCGCCTACCAGAACGCGAACCACTCCGTCCGCATCCCCGACTCGTTCATGGAGGCGGTCGTGCGCGACGGCGAGTGGAAGACCACGAACCGGACCGACCATTCGGTCGCCGGGACGTTCCGTGCCCGCGAGCTCTGGCGGAAGCTCGCCTATGCGGCGTGGCGCTGCGGGGACCCCGGCGTGCAGTTCGACGACCACACGAACGACTGGCACACGAGCCCGAACTCCGGCCGGATCAACGCGTCGAACCCGTGCAGCGAGTACCTGTTCCTGGACGACACGGCGTGCAACCTCTCGTCGATCAACCTGATGAAGTTCCTCGACCCCAAGGGGGCCTTCGACGTCGAACTGTTCCGCCAGTCGGTCCGCACGATGATCCTCGCGATGGAGATCCTCGTCGATGCTTCGAGCTACCCCACCGCCCCGATCGCCCAGAACTCCCACGACTTCCGGCCGCTCGGCCTCGGGTACGCGAACCTGGGCTCGCTCCTCATGCACTACGGCCTCGCCTACGACTCGGACGCCGGTCGGACGCTGGCCGCGGGCGTCTCGGCGATCCTCTCCGCCGAAGGGTACCACATGTCCAGCGAGGTCGCGAAGCGGATGGGCCCCTTCGCGGGCTTCGAGAAGAACCGCGCCCCGATGCTGCGCGTGATGTCCAAGCACTCCCGTGCGGCGGAGCAGGTGCCGGTCAACGACCCGCGCTTGACGCCCATCCTCACGACCGCGGTCGACCGCTGGCACGACACGGTGAAGGCCGGCGAGCTGTGGGGCTACCGCAACGCCCAGATCTCGGTGATCGCCCCGACGGGGACCATCGGGCTCCTGATGGGCTGCGACACGCTCGGCCTCGAGCCGGAGCTCTCCCTCGTCAAGACCAAGAACCTCGTCGGCGGCGGCGTCATGCGGATGGTCAACCGGACCGTCCCCGACGGCCTCTCCGCCCTCGGATACTCTCCGGAGGAGATCCGGGAGATCGCCGCCCACGTGGAGCGCACCGGGACGATCGAGGGGGCGCCGGGCCTCGACGCGGACGACCTCACCGTCTTCGACTGCGCGCTCGCCCCGATCGGCGGGAACCGCACGATCCCCCCGATGGGCCACCTGAAGATGCTCGGCGCGGTCCAGCCGTTCCTCTCGGGCGGCGCGTCCAAGACGATCAACCTCCCGAACGACGCGACCGTCGAGGACATCGAGAAGATCTACCTCGAAGCGTGGCGCTACGGCATCAAGTCGGTCGCCCTCTACCGGGACAACTGCAAGGCCTCCCAACCGTTCGACACCGGCCAGGGCAAGACGGTGCCCGGAGACTCCCGGACGCCCGCGCGCGAGCGCCTGCCCGACCAGCGGAAGGCGCTCACGCACCACTTCCAGGTCGGCGGCCACGACGGCTACGTCACCGTGGGGCTCTACCCCGACGGCCGGCCCGGCGAGATCTTCTTCCGGGTGACGAAGGAAGGCTCGACCGTCAACGGGCTCATGGACTCGCTCGGGATCTCGATGTCGATGGCGCTCCAGCACGGAGTACCGCTCCGGGACCTGGTCCGCAAGCTCGCCCACCTCCGATTTGAACCCGCCGGCGCGACCAACAACCCGAAGATCCGCTTCGCGAAGTCGATCCCCGACTACGTCGCCCGGTGGCTCGCCTACGAGTTCCTGACCGAGGCGGACCGCCAGGCGATCGGCCTCGAGGCCCCCGCGGAGAGCGGGAACGGCCACGGCGGTGCGGTGGCCGCACCTCCGGCGAAGGCCTCGACGAGCCAGACCGTCAAGTTCGAGACCAAACCGCTGGACGCGTTCAACCCGACACCCCAGGGCGGCGTGAGCGAGGACTCCCCCTCCTGCCACATCTGCGGCGGGATCATGGTCCGCTCGGGCACGTGCTACGCGTGCATCGTTTGCGGAGCCACGAGCGGCTGCTCGTAGACGGGAGGCGTCGGAACTACCCGGGGCCCCGGCTCGTCGCGGAGACCGGCGGGGCGGCCGGTTCCACGGCCGGCGCCAGGGGGGAGGCGGGTCCCGGCGCGCCGCTCGCTTCTCCGAGTCGGGTGCCGTCCGCGTGGAACCGGTAGTTCCGCAGCGCGAGCGAGACCAGCCCGCCGACGATCCCGATCGCTGCCGTTAGCGCGAAGACCACCTCGTAGCCGGTCACGTGGTAGTTCGTGAACGGGAAGAATGCCGGCGGGGGGCTAGAGTTCGGGATGAGGATCGTGTACCCGTACCCCGCCAGGATGGAAGTGACGAGCACCGGCCCCAGCGCGGAGCCGAGGTTCCGGAACGTCTGGTTCATCCCGGTGTGGACGCCCATCGCCCGGGGGTCGACCGAGAGGACGATGATGTTCGACATCGAGATCAGGACGCCGACGTTGCCGACCATCACGGGGATCGACACGACCGCCACCTCGTAGTTCGTCGCGTGGAATGCGAGGAGGCCGAGGGCGCCGACCGTGATGAGGAGGAACCCGAGGGTCATCACCGGCTTCGGTCCGAACCGGCTGATCATCCGGCCCAGGAGGGGGCCGAACGCCATCATGCCGATGACCGCAGGTACCAGCATGAGCGCCGCGTTGAACTCGCCGAGGCCGAACCCGGGCGAGGGATACTCGCCCAGGATGACGAGGATCGTGAACAGGAGGAACATGGTCATCCCCACGATCACGCCGTTCAGGTTCGAGACCCAGATGTTCCGCTGCCGGAGCTCCTTGAACGAGACGATGGGGCTCGTGGCGCGCGGCTCCCACCAGAGGAAGACGGCGAAGGCGACCAATGCGATGATGAAGAACTGGGGGACCCCCCAGGCGACCCCGTCGATCGACCCGCCGGAGAGACTGGTCCAACCCCAGTAGGCGCCCTCCGTGATGCCGAGCATGAGGAAAGTGAGGCCGATCCCCAGGCTGGCCACCCCGAGGAAATCGATCTTCCGCGCGGCCCGGATCACCGACTCTCGGACGTACACCGCCGCGAGGATCAGCACGAGGAGCGCGACCGGGATGACCGTGTGGTACGTCAGCTGCCAGCCGTAGTTCTGGGCGATCCAGCCGCCGCCCACCAGTCCGAGCGCCGCACCGCCGGCGAACATCCCGGAAAGGATGCCCTGGGCCTGTCCGACCTTGGCGGCCGGGAACACCTCCGGCAGCATGGCGAATCCGAGCGGGAACATCGCCATGCCGACGCCCTGGAGCGCCCGCACCGCGATGAGGACGTAGATCTGGTTCGGGCGCGTGAGGCCGAACGCGGCCCCGATGTTGGGCGTGAACCCGGCGATGCTGACCGCGACCGTGTACACCGCCATGGCAACGAGCAGCATCCGCTTCTTGCCGTAGATGTCGCCGAGCTTGCCGAAGATCGGGGTGACGACGACCCCGACGAGGAGGTAGGCGGAGAGGATCCAGGCGATCGTGCTCGCGTCGGTGACCTGGAAGAACGATTCGAAGTTGCTGAACGCCGGGAGGACCATCGTCTCCACGTAGGTGACCATGAGGGCCATCCCGGCGAGGATGCCGAGGACGGTGCGGGCGTACCGCGGGTCGAAGACTCGCCCCGACCCGGCGGGGCCGTTCATGCCGCCTCCCGGTGGAGGGTCGCGTACGGTCCGTCCAACCGAGTCCTCAGCTCCCGGAACACGCGGGTCGCCGTGACGATGTCCTCGCGGGAAACGTCCCGGGTCGCGGAGCGCATGACCTCGCCCACCGCCCGCCAGATCCGGGCCTCGGCCCGGCGCCCGGCGGCGGTCAGCGAGAGCTCGACGGCCCGGCGGTCCCGCTCGGAGCGGTGGCGCGCGACGAGTCCGGAGCGGACCAGCTGGTCGACGTTCCCGCAGACCGTGGGCGGGGCGACCGACAGGTGCCGCGCGACCGAGGTGAGCGAGGTGCGGCCCAGGCTCGATACGAGGTGGAGGGCCCAGAACTGGCCCATCGTGATCCCTTCGCTCTCGAGCGTGGGCGCGATCCTCCGGAGCACCGAGCCCATCACCTCGTGGACCGAGCCGACCAGGTCTTCGGGTTCGATGGCCGGGACGGTCGTGCGCTGGATTCGTGCGGATGCCTGCATGGGAGCCTAATTATTCTTGGACTGAATAATTAGGAAATATAAGCATTCGGGGCGAGGTTACTCCAACGCGTAGCGGGCCAGGTCGACCACGTCGGCGGGCCGGGGACGCTCGTCCTCGGGAACCGGTCCTGCCCCCCAGACCGCCACGATCGCCCCGCGCGGGAAGCTCGGGTCGCGTCCCGCGTGGAGCGCGCCGAGCCCGGCGGGAGCCCCCCGACGGTCGACCGCGAGCATCAGCACGAGGGCTCCGAGTGGGCTCGATTCGACCATCACGCCGCCGTCGGCTTCCGAGCCCCATTCTTCGACCCGGGCCTCCTCCTCGAGGGCATGGGCGACCCGGGCCCGGCGGACGTTCGGTCCGGACTCGAGGGTCAAGATCGGGGTCCAAGCGATCCGTTCCCCGGCGGAGACGAACCGGGTCCGGAGCCCGGGATGGATCGCCCATGGGTCCGGGGCCGGCCTCATGTGGCCACCCCGCGACCTCGCCACATCCGGCAGTCCGGCCGGACCGAGCATGGGCCGCACACGGCGATATCCCTCTCCTTGGGGCAGTCCCCCGAGATGCCCGTGTGGCAGAGCACGAAGTCGAACCGGATCGGGTCGATCGGGTCGATGCGACGCAGCGCTTCGCTGACCTCCTCGACCGCCGCCCAGGACCGGGACCGGCGGGAGGTGAGACCCAGGTGGTAGGCGATCCAGTAGACATGCTGGTCGAGCGGGACGCGTAGGTCGCCGGTGGGGACCCGCTTCCAGTAACCGAAGTCGGGATACCGATCCCGCGCCATCCATCGAACGAAGAGCGTCATCCGCTTGCACGGGCTCCGCGACACGTCAAGCGGGCTGGGGAACAAGTTCCGGTACCCGGGCGGGGGGGCACCGATGCGGGATCGAACGTCGTCGCCCCGCAGCGCTCGCGTCAGCGTCGCGAGACCCCCGGAAAATCCGCCGCCGAGGTAGCCTGCGAGGAAGGCGTCCTCCAGGGACCGGTGGTCGGAGTAGAAGTCCGTCAGGACGCGCGCCAGGTAGTCCACCTGGTCCCCCCGGATCCAGCGGTGGCGGAACGGGGCCAGTACCGCCGCGCGCTTCCGCCTCGGCGTCTCGAGCAGCCATTCGTCGGGAGCCCCGTCCGCCAGGTCGATCAATCGGGCCAGGGCCCCGCGTATCGCGGTCGTGTTCCCGATCGCGAGCGTCGCGGCAAGGATCCCGAGCACTTCCGCGGACCGTACGTCATGCGCCAGCGGGCGGATGGACGAGATCGGGTCCTCGGCAAGCGACCGCTCGAACGGGAAGCTTCGGTACAGCGCCTCCAGATGCTGGGGCAGCTCCGGCGTCGGGCGATGCACTCGCACGGTTCGTCCGAGAGGCGAGGCAGATTTACCTTCACGTCGGCCGGAGGAGAGCCCGTGGGCATCCCCCCGCCGCGGGGCTAACTAGGGCGGAGATTTGCGGGGACCGTGTCGGACGGTGCGGTGGAGATCCGACCGACGATCGACCGTGCGTGGCTCGAGTCCGCCGCGCGGGTGGATCCGATGCTCCACGCCTACGCCCTCTGGGACCTCGAGCAGCACCCGGGGCGGGTCCGGTTCACTTCGGCAGTTCGCGGGGACACGACCCTCGGATACCTGCTCATCTGGCCCCTCGGTAACGGCGGCTCCGTTGTCCATTGGCTCGGGGATCCGGACACCACGTCTGCGCTCCTCGACCACCTTCCACCGCGGCCGCTCGTCCTTCTTTGCTCGGAGGAGGGGGGACCTGCCGCATCGCGCGCGCGCGGGCCCGCGACCGTCCATCCGGTCCTAGTAGAGCTGGCCCCGGCGGGAGCCCCCGCACCCACCGGCGCGGCGGACGAGATGGTCCGCAAGCTCTCCGGGGACGACCGGACCCTGCTCCGGTCGTTCGTCGCCCACCAGACCGACCGGATCGCCGCGGCCTACGCAGGGATCGATCCGGCCGCCGAGCCGGTGTGGGGCGGAGTCCGCGAAGGTCGCATCGTCGCCCTGGCCCGCGCTGCCGTCCGTCTCCGCCAAATCTGGGTCGTCGGAGGAGTCTTCGTGGAACCGGCGCACCGGAACCAGGGTTGGGGCCGTGCCGTGGTCCGTGCGGTCATGGTGGAGGCGGCCCGCTCGGGCGCGCCCTGCGGCCTCTTCGTCCGGGAGGACGGGGCCCCGGCCCGGGCGCTCTACGATGGCCTGGGCTACCGCCGGATCGGCCGCCGCCTCTGGGTCGACGCGGGCACGGGACGCGAGCCCTAGCGGCCGGAACGTCTAAGGGCCTCGACGCCCGGTGGGCGTCCCGATGCCGTCGAACGCGGAAGCGTCGGAGATCTTCCGGGGAATCGCGGACCTGCTCGACGTGATGGGGGAGCGGTTCAAGCCCGAGGCGTACCGCCGCGCGGCCCGGTCGATCGAGTCCCTGACGGAGGACCTCTCGGCGTTCGCCGCCCGAGGGGAACTTCGGACCATCCCGGGCGTCGGCGATGCCATTGAGGAGAAGCTCCGCGAATATCTCGCGACCGGGAAGGTCGGTTACTTCGACCGCCTCCAGTCGGAGGTGCCCGCCGGGGTCGCCGAGATGCTTCGGATCCCGGGCCTCGGCCCGAAGACGGCGCGCCGCTTCTGGGTCGAACTCGGGATCGAGGGGCCAGCCGAACTGCTGACCGCGCTCGATGCCGGGCGCCTCGTCGGCGTGAAGGGGTTCGGCGAGAAGAAGCTCGCCCAGATCCGCGCCGCGGTCGAGACGCACCGCACCGGGGCCCCGGGGGCCCGAATGCCGATCGAGGAGGCGTATCCCATCGCCCAGGCCCTCGTCCGCGGGTTGCGCGAGGGGGCGGGGGCGGAACGGGTCGAGGTCGCGGGGAGCTTCCGCCGCGGCCGGGAGACGGTCGGGGACCTCGACATCCTCGTGACCTCCGACGACCCGACGCGGGCGTTCGATGTCTTCTCGGCCCTCCCCGAGGTCAAGGAGGTGCGACTCCGCGGCGGGACGAAGGAGACCGTCCTCCTGCAGAACGGTCTGCAGGTGGACCTGCGGGTCGTCGAACCGGCGTCGTTCGGGGCGGCGCTCGTCTACTTCACGGGGTCGAAGGACCACAACGTCCAGATCCGCTCGCTCGCGAAGGACCTCGGGCTCCGGGTCAACGAGTACGGTGTCCTGCGGGGGGAGGAGCGGGTCGCGGGCCGCACGGAAGAGGAGGTCTACGCGGCCCTCGGCCTCGCGTGGATCCCGCCCGAGCTCCGCGAGGCGCGCGGCGAGGTCGACGCGGCCGCCCGGGGCCCGCTGCCTCCCCTCGTGGCCGAAACCGACCTGCGGGGGGACCTGCACGTCCACCTTCCTCCCGACGCCGATGCGGCGGCGGTCGACCAGCTCACCCGGGCCGCCCACGAACGGCGGCTCTCGTACCTGGGGGTCGTCGTCGGGGGCGTCGACGCGAGCGGTCAGGAGTTCGCGCTCTCGCGCGCGGCCCAGGATCGGATCCGAGCCGCCTCCTCTCCCCAGCTGAAGCTCTTCGCGCTGCAGGAGGTCGACCTGGGGATGGGTGCGGGCGACCGGGCGGCGAAGGGGACGAGCATCGACGGGCGCATCGTACGGCCTTCCTCCCGGGCGCCCGTTCCGCTCGCGTCGGGCGGCCTCCCCGAGCGAGTCGTCCTGCTCGCGCACCGGGGGAATCCGGCGGGATCCATCGACGGCAGCCTCTCCGCATGGACCGCGTTCGCTCGCTCGGTCGGAGCCGCCGTAGAGGTGGGTCCCGGTCCGGACCGGCTCGACTCCAACGGAGCGCGTCAGGCCCGGGAGGCGGGCCTCTCGCTCTCGATCCCCACCGGGGTCGCCGAGCCTACGGGCGCTCCCACGGGACCGGTGGCGCTCCGGTTCGCCCGGCGGGCCGGCGCCGCGTCCTCCGAGGTCCGGAATGCGGCGGAGCGCCCCCCGTTCAGCGGGGGACGGAAGGGCGCAGGAGACTAGGCGCGTCGGTAGCGGATCGGCCGCCGGAGATCGCGGTGGAGCGGCCCATTCCGCGGGCGGCGCAGCCCGCGCAGCGGTGGGCGGCGGGGGTCAACCCGTGGCGCCAGTAGCAGTCCGCGCACAGGGTCCGGCCGCATCCCCAGCAGAGCGGGGGGGCCGAGCGGGCGCCGACGGGGGTGGAGCAGTTGACGCAGACCCGGCCCGTGTCGGGGCGGACCCGGAGGGCCGGGGGCTCTGCGAACCGAGCGACCGGCCGCGCGACGGGCGCCCCCGGCGGGCGAGGAGGTTGGGACGTCGGGGTGGGGCGGGGGAGCTCGGTCACGGCGGGGAGGGAAACGTCCCCTCCCTTTTTTTACCTATGTCTCGCGCCGGAACTGCTTCCATTGGACGTCGAAATAGATGTACCGGTCGGCGGGAGGAACCCTCGTGTCGACCCTCCCGCCGCGCCGCACCCGCGCCCCTCGGGGGGCGGCGGCCGAGCCGCCCCGCCGTTCGAACGCGGCAATCCCGGTCTCGATCGTGGTGGTCGGGGTGGGGCTGTACCTCGCCCGGTACACCATCCTCCTGCCGGCGCTCTTCGGGCTGTTCCTGCTCTGGGCGGGGGGTTCGTTCCTCTCCTCGCGCTTGAACCCGCTCAGCACGAGCTACTACCTCACGACCAAGCCGTCGTGGACGGCGGTCCTGGTGGTCTTCCTCGGCTCCTTCTCGCTGATCGGGGCTGCCTACCTGCTCTACCTCGACCACTTCGGGCCGATCCTGCCCCGGCTCTAGGACCGCCCCGGCCGGCTCACGAGGCGACCATCCGCTCGAGCGCCCGCCGGGCGCGGGCGGCCGTCTCGGGCGGAACGTCGATCACGTGCTGATTCTTCAGGAGCGAGTCGCGGACGTCCGTGAGGTCGATCTCCTTCATGAACGGACAGACCGTCCCCTCGTCCAGCGGCGTGAACTTCGTCGTCGGGTTCAACTGCCGCATCCGGTGCAGGATCCCCACTTCGGTGGCGACCAGCACCTCCGGCGCGTGCGTCTCCTCGGCAAACCGTACCATCCCGTCGGTCGAGAGTACGTGGTCGACGTGCGGGAGCACCTGGCTCGCGCACCCGCACTCCGGGTGGGCGAGCACCGGCGCCCCGGGGTGTTCGGCGCGCGCCCGCAGAAGGAACTCCGGCCGCATCTTCGTGTGGACGGGGCAATCGCCGACCCACAGGTGCATCGCCCGGCCGGTGCGGCGGCGGACGTAGTCGCCGAGGAACATGTCGGGCAGGAAGAGGATCTCCTTGTCGGCGGGGATCCCGCTCACGACCTTGATGGCGTTCGAGCTGGTGCAGCAGTAGTCCGACTCCGCCTTCACCTCGGCGGAAGTGTTGATGTACGCCACGACGACCGCGCCGGGGTGCTCGGCCTTCCAGGCCCGCAGGAGGTCGCCCGTGATCGCGTCGGAGAGCCCGCACCCCGCCTTCAGGTCCGGGAGGAGGACCGTCCGGGTCGGGTTCAGGATCTTCGCGGTCTCGGCCATGAAGCGCACGCCCGCGAAGACGATGAGCGGCCGGTCGGTCTCCATCGCCTTCCGCGAGAGGTAGAGGGAGTCGCCGACGAAGTCCGCCACGTCCTGGACCTCCGGGCGCTGGTAGTTGTGCGCCAGGAGGACCGCGTTGCGTTCCTCCTTCAGTCGGCGGACCTCGGCGTCAAGCGACACGGTTCCTCCCGCCCGACTAGGGGCGGGAGTGACTTAAGCGGACAGGCCGGAGCCGGAGGTGGAACGGCAGGGCCGTGGCCGAGTGGGTGAGCGCGCCGAGGCTCACCGCGTTCGCTCCCACGTGCCGGTACCGCCGGACGTTCTCGGGCGAGATCCCCCCCGAGAGCTCGACCCACCGGCCGGCGCGGAGGCCGGCCGCCTCCAGGGCGCGCACGATCTCCCGGGCGCGGGAGGGCGACGCGTTATCGATGAGCAGGGCGCCGGCGCCCGCTCGGGCCGCCCGGAGCGCCTCGGACCGATTCCGTACCTCCACCTCGACCCGCTCTCCGGGACCGGCGCGACGGCGCAGCCGATCGACCGCGGTCGCGAGGGGAACGAACGCGAGGTGATTGGACTTGAGGAGGAGTCCGTCGGAGAGGTCGCGGCGGTGGGGGCGTCCTCCCCCGTCCTCGACCGCCGCCTTCTCCAGGTCTCGGAGCCCGGGCAGGGTCTTCCGGGTCGCCCATACCTCGAGACGGGGGCGGCTTCCGCGAGCCCCGCGGACGGCCTGCGCGGTGCGGGTCGCGATCCCGCTCGCGTGCATCAGGAGGTTGAGCATGGAGCGCTCGGCCGCCAGGATCCGCCGTGCATCCCCCTCGACGGTCAGCACGACCGTCCCGGGCCGGATCGGGCGTCCGTCCGGGACCGGGTTCCGCACGCGCAGGCCCGCGGCCCGGGCGACGGCACTGGCCGCCGCGACGCCGGAGAGCACCCCCCGTTGCTGGGCGATGACTTCGCCGCGCGCCGCGACCGGTCCCGACAGTACGGTGGCCGTGGTCCGGTCGTTCCCGGCCCGGTCCTCGGCCAACGCCGTGCGCGCGAGCGCGCCGTAGGCCCGCGCGGTGGGTGCCGGGGACCTACTTCGACGCCCCGTCGGCCCCCTCCTTCGCGGCGAGTGCGTTCTTCAGCCGCTCGAAGTCGACCGCGAGGTCGGGCCGCAAGGTCGGAAGGTGGTTCCGTTCCAGCTCGACGACCCGACGTCGGGCGCTCGAGCGGTCGCCGCGGGCGTACGACAGCTGGGCGAGGCGCAGCACGACGTCGACCTCGTCCGCGGGCGCCTTGAGCTCCCGGACGATCCGATACGCGTCCAGGAGTTCGACCTCGGCCCGCTCGTACTCGCCGCGGTCGGTCAGGATCTTGCCCTGGATGATCATCGAGTTCACGAGGCCGAACCGGTCGCCGATCCGCTCGAGGATCTCGCGGGAGCGGGCGTTCTGCTCCGCGGCCTCCTTCAGTTGGCCCATCTCCCGGAGGATGTCGGCGGTGTTGAACAGCGCCCAGGCGACCCGCCGCGGGTCCCGGGCCTTCTCGCCGAGGCGCATCGCCTCGGCGAACTCTGCGATCGATTCGGCAAATCGGGGCGGCGACGCCGGAAGTCCGGCGATCACGACCCCGACGAACAGGTGGGCGAACGCCGCCTCGCTCGGGTCCCCGAGCTCCTCGAGGGTCTTGGCGGCGTTCCGCGCGTCGGTGATGGCGCTCTCGTGCTCGCCCATCATCCCCAGCACGTTCGCCCGCCGCACTTCGCCGAGGGCACGGGCGCGGGCGTTGCCGGTCTCGTCGGCGAGCCGCAGCTCCTCCTTGTGCTCGGCCAGGGCCTCCGGGTACCGCCCCGCGTAGTAGAGCGCCTCCCCGAGGAGCCGATGCATCGCGATGAGGACCGTCGGATGGGCTTCCAGCTCCTTCACGCTCGCCGGTTCGGCGAGCTTCCTCAGCGTCCGCTCGGCATCGTACCACTCGCCACGGTCGGTCAGGATCTTGGCAAGATACAGCTCCGCGAGGGCGTGGATCGCCGGCGAGAGCCGGGCCTTGAGGCCCCGACGGGCGAGGTGCTGGCGGAGGATCGCTTCCGCTTCCTCGAGCCGTCCGACCCGGTCGACCTGCTGGGCGAGCTCGACGACGAGGTCGGTCTCGGTCTCCCAATCGTCCGGATGCAGGCGGCGGTGGCTCTCGAGCGCCCGGCCGAGGTGCTCGACCGCCACCTCGGGAGCATCCGCCCGGAGGGCGACCTCGGCGGCCGTCCGGTTGTAGGAGATCGCCTTGTCGTCGACCTTTCCGAGATGGTAGTGCCGGGCGAGCGCGTAGATCGTGGGAAGGTCGGCGCTCCCCGAGGCCTCCAGCGCCTCGCCCAACCGGCGGTGGAGGAGCCGCCGTCGGCTCTCGTTCAGGTTGTCGTAGACGCGCGCCCGGATCCGCTCGTCCGAGAAGGCGAGGTTCTCCCCAGGGCGCTCGAGGAAGATGCCCGACCCCACGAGCCGGTCGACCGTCTCTGCGAGCGTCTCCTCATCCTCCCCGCTCGCGCGCAGGAGCAGGGAGAAGGAGAACTCGGGACCGATCACCGAGCCGGCGGCCGCCACCCGCTCGCCCAGGTCGTCGAGCGGGGGCACCACCGGCTCTCCGGAGAGCTCGCGCTCCCCCG
>Ga0187862_10004535_pt1 | contig 13145 bp, 12 predicted proteins | sample June2016WEW_10_1_FD_133003 | JGI IMG/M metagenome (GOLD analysis project Ga0187862, IMG submission 133003) | Peatland microbial communities from SPRUCE experiment site at the Marcell Experimental Forest, Minnesota, USA - June2016WEW_10_150 | ecosystem: Environmental > Terrestrial > Soil >...
CGGCACTGTCGGTGTGTTGTGGCTTTGCCGACAACGGGCTGCCGTTTTCGTTGCAGATCGCCGGCCGATTGTTCGACGACGCTACCGTGTTGCGGGTTGGCGACGCTTACGAAAAAGCCACACCGTGGCGAGCCAAACGGCCGGTGCTTGCGGTGACGGAGACGGCGTGATGCGACTTGCCTCCATCGGTCCCGTGGAGGCGACATGAAACCACAACTGCATTTCGGCGCTTTTCTTTACACCCCGGGAACCCATAGCGCGGGGTGGCGGCATCCGGATGCGGTGCCGCAGACCGACATGCATTTTCCGTACTATGTCGAAATGGCTCGCACCGCGGAACGCGGCAAGCTTGATACGATCTTCTTGCAGGATACGGCGGCGATCGGCGGCAGCGGCGGGTTGGACGGCAATAGTCCATACCGGCCTTCGCAAGGTCGCCAGGTGCATCTTGAACCGGTCAGCCTGATCGCCGCATTGGCTGCTGTGACCTCGCATATCGGCCTGATCTCCACTGCGACCACGACTTACAATGAGCCGTATAATATCGCCCGTCGCTTTGCCACGATCGATCATATCAGCGGCGGGCGCGCGGGGTGGAATCTTGTTACCTCGCAGGTCGAGGATGAGGCCGGCAATTTTGGCCTCGAGCGGCATGTCGATCATGCCAAACGCTATGAACGGGCGAGCGAATTTTATGACGTGGTCGCCGGATTGTGGGACAGTTGGGAAGCCGACGCGTTCCTGCGCGACAAAGCATCGGGCATTTGGTTCGACTTCGACAAGATGCATTTCCTGCATCATCGCGGCGAGCACTTTTCTGTCCGCGGCCCATTGAATGTGTCGCGCACGCCGCAAGGGCGGCCGGTGGTGGCACAGGCAGGGTCGTCCGACATCGGACGGGAACTTGCCGCACGTAGTGCCGATCTGGTGTTTACGGCACAGGTGACGGTGGCCGACGGTCAGGCGTTTTGCACGGACTTGCGCGATCGTGCCGAACGTTACGGGCGCGGCCGGGGGGACATTAAGATCCTTCCAGGGTTGATGCCGATCGTCGGCCGCACCGATGCCGAGGCTGCAGAGCTATTTCAGCAATTGCAAGAACTGATCGACGACTCGCTGGCGATCAGGGCGTTGGCGCGGCTGACCGGTGACCTGGACATCTACCAGTTTCCGCTGGACGGACCGCTGCCGGAGTTACCGCCGAGTAATGCGGCGAAGGCCCGCCAGGCGCTGATTGTGGAGTTGGCGCGCGAGGAGAATCTGACGATCCGGCAGGTGGCGCGGTATTTAGGGACGTCGCAGGGCCATCGCGTGTTGTACGGCTCGGCAAAGACCATCGCCGATTCGATGGAGGAATGGCTGCTGGCCGGTGCCTGCGATGGGTTCAATCTGCTGTTTCCATATTTTCCCGGCCCGCTCAACGATTTTGTCGACCTCGTGGTTCCGGAGTTACAGCGGCGCGGCATTTTCCGCACCGAATACGAGGGACGCACATTGCGGGAAAACCTCGGCGTCCCGGTGCCTGCCAATCGATACGTGAAGTGAGGAGGCTGAGATGCGTGCCACACATCCAACCAGACGAGACGTGCTTGCCGGCGCTTCGGCGGCGCTCGCGGTGCCTGCGATCGCCAAGGCCGACACCGCGGGCGACGCAATCCGGCCGCTGAATTTGATCGCGCGGCCACAGGCGGTCGATCCGGCGCAATATCAGGCAGCGCAGCTCGTCATGCAGCAATGGCGCAAACTGGGACTTAAGATCAATTTGCAGGTCATGCCACCGACGCAGCAAAGCACCGCGGTGTGGATGAACCGCACCAAGTGGGACATGACGACGTGGGAAATGGTTGGTAGGCCCGAACGAAGCGATCCCGACGAACTGACCTATAGCCTGTTTCATTCCAGTCTGGCGCCACATGGTTATGACTTCGTCGGCTATATCAATCCGGAATACGACCATCTCGCCGAAGCACAGCGCGCCGAACTCGACCGCGACAAACGTGTGGCGCTGGTGAAGCAGGCGCAAATGGTGATCAAGCGCGATCAGCCGTACGTGTATTTGGTGTATCCGCGGCGATCGATGGCCTTCAACACCGATGTCTGGGATCCCGCGACGGTGTCCGAAGAAGCCGGCATCGGCATCCGCAATTTCTGGACCTTCCTGCAGGCCAAACCCTTAAGCACACAAAAGGACATGATCCTGAATGCGACCCAGGCCACGCAGACCCTCAATCCTGTGCACATGGATCCGATCGGCAGTTGGGTTACCGACATGATCTGGGACCACCTCGTGCGTGTCGACATCCACGGCAACCCGATCAACTGGGCTGCCTCGTCTTTGACCTGGCTGGATCCGACGACGCTCGAGGTTGTGCTGCGCGACGGTATGAAGTTCCACGACGGCACGCCGGTGACCGCCGAGGATGTGCAATACTCGTTCGAAATGCCGCAGACCCCCGGCAAGGCGCCGCAGTTTTTCCCGAATGTCGTCAACATCGACAAAGTCACGATCGTCGACCCCAAGACGCTACGCTTCGCGTTGAAGGCACCGCAGAGTTCGTTCCTGACCTCGACGTTGTCGAAAATTGCCATCATTCCCAAACACGTCTGGCAGCCGATCATGCAGAGTCTGGCCGGCACGACCCAGACCGCGGAAGATTACGTGGAGGAAAAGCGGATCGGATCGGGCCCGTTCCGCTTCGTGCACTGGCACGATCCGGAAGAAATCATGCTGGAGCGCAATCCCGACCACTGGGCGCCACCGCTTTTGGAACGTTGGATTCTCCGGACGGTGTCCAATCAGGAAGCGACCTTGGGCATGCTGCGCAACGGCGAGATCAACTTTCTGGCGATTTTCACCGGCGATCCGCAAAACGTTGCGGATCTGGCGAAGCAGCAGTCGAACATCAAGGTGGTGACGACGACCGATCTCGGCTTCCAGTACATCGCCTGGAATTTGCGCCGGCCGCCATTCGACGACGCCGGGTTCCGGCGGGCTTTGTCCATGGCGATCAGCCGCAAGCTGATGGTGGCAGCGGCCTGGAATGGATTCGCCGAGCCGGCCGGCTCCTGCGTATCCACCGCATTGCCGTTCTGGCATGAAAATGACAGCTTGCTGGAAGGCGGCGACCTGTCAAAGGCAAAACAAATGCTGGCCAAGGCTGGCTACGTTCTGGCAGGCGGCGAACTGCATTATCCCGCCGGTAAACGTGAAGAGATCACCAGCGGATGACCGGCCGCGCACTGCTGCATCGCCTTGGTCAGATGCTGTTCGTGTTGTGGGTCGTGACGACCTTGCTGTTTTTTCTGTTCCGCCTGATGCCGGGATCGCCGCTCGCGGCTTATATCGATACCTCGATGACGCCAGAGCAACAGGCGATCCTGATGCATCAGTTCGGGCTCGACCGGCCATTGCATGAGCAATACGTGCTGTATTTGGTCAATCTGCTGCATGGCAGTCTTGGTTATTCGTTCATTTACAAAGAGCCGGTGGGCAGCCTGTTGCTGGCGGCATTGCCGAATACGCTGCTGCTAACATTATCGTCGCTGTTGATCGCCTACGCGTTCGGCATCCTGGCGGGCGCATTCCTCGCAGCTCGCCGTGGCACCTGGATCGAGGCAGTGTCATTGCCGTTCGTCCTCGCCAGCCGCGCCTTGCCGGAATTCTGGCTTGGCATGGTGCTGCTGGCGATTTTCAGTTTTGCATTCGGCTGGTTCCCGGCCGGCGGAGCGACCAGCCCAGGAGCGAGTTTTCCAAACGCCTGGGCGCGGTTCACGTCGGTCGATTTTTTGCACCATCTGGTACTGCCCGCGCTGACATTGGCGATCTTTCTGCAAGGGCTGCCGCTGTTGCTGATGCGCTCGAACATGCTGGAGGTGATGCAGGAAGAATTCGTCGTGATGTCGCGGATTAAAGGTCTGTCGGAATGGACGATCATCATCCGGCACGCCGCGCGCAACGCACTGTTGCCGGTGGCGACGGCGTTGGCTTTGGGCATCGGTTCATCGATCGGCGGCAACGTCGTTGTCGAAAGTGTGTTTAGCTGGCCTGGTCTGGGGCGCCGGCTGGTCGAGGCAGTATCGGCCAGTGACTACCCGCTGGCGCAGGGCGCATTCCTGATGATTGCAACGGCGCAGGTGGTGATGAATTGCGTGGCCGATCTGGTTTACGCGACGCTCGATCCGCGCGTTGGACAGCGCTGATGTCGGATGTGGTGGTCATTGGCTCGCTCGGTCGGCAGGCGCGCGATCCGTGGTTCATGACGGGCGTGTCGATATATCTGGCATTCCTGGCAGTGGCGCTGTTCGCTGACGTAATCGCGCCAAACCAACCGAAAGATATCCTCTTCCTGGCCGATGGGCGGCTTGCCAATGCTTTGAAGCCGAGCCTGGCGTTTCCATTGGGCACCACGACGTCGGGCTGTGACATATTCTCGCAATTGGTGCACGGCGCGCGGAGTGCCTTGATGGTCGGCACCAGCGCGGCAGTGGTGGTGGTCAGCGTTGGCACGTTGATTGGCCTGTTCGCCGGGTATTTCGGTGGTTGGCTCGATGCGGTGCTGATGCGGCTGGCCGACATCGTACTGGGCTTGCCGTTGTTGCCGTCGGTCATCGTGCTGGCGGCGTTCCTCGGACCGAACACCTGGAATGTCGTGCTGGCGATTTCGGTTCTGCTGTGGCCCAATTCAGCGCGCATTATTCGCGCCCAGGTGATGAGCCTGCGAGAAAGGGCGTATATCGAGGCCGCTCGGGCCGCGGGGTCAAGCCATCTCAGCATCCTGTTTCGGCACATTGCACCGAGCATTCTGCCGCTTGCTTTGCTGTTCGGATCGATCGCGGTCGGTTGGGCCATCCTGACCGAGGCCAGCGTCAGTTTTCTGGGCTTTGCCGATCCGGACACGACGACCTGGGGATTCATGTTGCAGGACGCCTATGTGTCGCAGGCTTTGTCGCGCGGTCTGTTCAACTGGTTCGTGCCGCCGGGCATTTGCATCGTTCTGCTGGTCTCCGCCGGGTTCTTCATCAGCCGCGGCTACGAGCAACTGCTGTTCCCGCGGCTGAGGGATCAGGGTCGTGGCTGAGACCCTCGTCTCGCGGCCGGCTGCAGTGTTGGGTTATGATGTGCCAATGTTGCTGTCGGTGCGCGATCTGCGGATTGCGTTTCACACACCGACCGGCGAGGCACGCGCTGTCGATGGCGTCAGCTTCGATGTTCGCCAGGCAGAAATGGTTGGCCTGGTCGGCGAATCCGGTTGCGGCAAGACAACAGTTGCCCGCGCGCTGACCGGAGTGATGGCCGGCAATTCCTACATCTTATCGGGCAACATCGTGTTCACCGGTCATGACATTTTGAACTACAGCCCCGAGGAACAGCGTGCCTTGCGGTGGCGCGAAATCGCCTTTGTGCCGCAGTCGGCGATGAATTCGCTCGATCCGGTGTACCGGGTGGAGCAGCAAATGCGCGAGGTGCTCCGCCGAGGCGGTATCCGCGGCCGTCCCGCCGGTGACCGCATGATCGCGCTGCTGGACATGGTCGGTCTACGGCCAGAGGTGCTGCGGCTGTTTCCGCATCAGCTCAGCGGCGGCATGCGACAACGTGTGGCGATCGCCATGGCATTGGCTCTGGATCCATTGCTGGTCGTCGCTGATGAGCCGGTGACCGCACTGGATGTTATCGTGCAACGGGAAGTGCTGGACACGCTGCGCGATTTGCAACGGCGGTTGCGTCTGGCGGTGATCATGATCACCCACGACATCAGTGTGGTGGCGTATTGTTGCGACAGCATCGTCGTGATGTACGCCGGTCAGGTGGTTGAATCAGGGCCCAGTACCACCGTGCTGGGAGAACCCACGCATCCGTATACGATGGGCTTGTGCAACGCTTTTCCGGATCTTGAGCGCGCCGCAGATATGCTGGTGCCCATTCAGGGCAGCCCGCCCGATTTGCACGAAACTCTGAAGGGTTGCCGGTTTGCGCCGCGCTGTCCGTTCGCGATTGATCATTGTGCGCAGGAGGCACCACCACTGACCGAACTGGCCAGCGGCCATCATGTTGCCTGTTGGCGCGACACCGAAGCATCGGTGCTGCGGCCGCTGGCCACCAAGGCCGCGACATGGATGCGATGACTGAAACCACTGCACTGGTCGAGGTCCGCGGCCTATCGAAGTCGTTCGGGTCGCACGCGATAACCCACGCCGTGGACGGGCTGGATTTTCGTCTCGCACGGGGTGAAACCGTCGGCCTTTTGGGTGAATCCGGGAGTGGCAAGACCACCACCGGCCGACTGCTGCTGCGTTTGACCGAGCCAACCACTGGCGAAATCCGCTTTGACGGATCGGATATCGCGACATTTCGTGGTGCTACCTTGCGTTCGTTCCGTTCGCGCGCGCAGCTGGTGTTTCAGAACCCGTTCGACGCGCTTAATCCGCGCTTCACAGTGCGCCAGTCGCTGGTGGAGCCATTGCGTAACGCAAGAGTGCCGCGACGTGAGCATGAGGCACGCATGTGTCAGGCGCTCGACCGTGTGCATTTGCCTGGCGTGGCGGCAACGCTGGAAAAATACCCACATCAGATGTCCGGCGGCCAGTTGCAACGCGTCGTGCTGGCGCGCGCGTTGATCCTCAATCCGGATTTTATCGTTGCCGATGAGCCGGTCTCGATGCTGGATGTCAGCGTCCGCGCCGGCATTCTGAATGTGCTGCGCGAGGTGCGAGACACACTCGGATTGACCGCGATCTACATCTCCCACGACGTCGCTCTGGTGCGGTACGTTTGCGCGCGCACCATGGTGATGTATCGCGGCAAGATTGTTGAGGACGGACCAACCGCCGAAATTATCCGAACGCCGCGGCACCCTTATACTGTGGCGCTGATTGGTGCCGTGCCGGTGCCTCGGGTCGAGCAGAACCGCGAACCAATTCCGATCCGGCGGTCCGATGGCGTGCGGCCCGACCTGACGATAGGCTGCCGGTTCCGCGATCGGTGCCTGCACGCCCATGACCGCTGCGCCATCGAGGAGCCGACCTTACGCAACGTCGCGCGCGATCATCGTGTCGCCTGCCACCTGGATCTGTAATTCCATGATCAAAGCACCACGGCAGCTCAAACTGGGCGGTTTCTTCAGCACGCCAGGTAATCATCTGGCAGGCTGGCGCCATCCCGATGCCGTGCCGGAAGTCGACATGGATTTTCGTGAATATGTGAACCTGGCGCAGATCGCCGAACGCGCTTGTTTCGACATGGTGTTCTTTCAAGATACCGTGACGGTGTCAGGCAGTCGGGCCATGGCGCGAGGCCGGCGCGACCTCGCGAGGCTCAACCGGATCGTGAAACTGGAGCCGACCGCGCTGATTTCCGCGTTGTCGGCCGTCACCACGCATATCGGCCTGGTTGCCACCGCCACCGCGACGTTCAACGAGCCGTACAACATCGCGCGCCGCTTTGCGACGATGGATCACATTAGCGGCGGACGGATCGGCTGGAACCTCGTCACCTCGCAGATCGAGGACGAAGGCGGCAATTTCGGGTTCGACGATCACGTCGATCATGCCTTGCGTTATGAACGTGCAGTGGAATTTTACGAAGTTGTTGCCGGTCTGTGGGACAGCTGGGAGGAGGATGCGTTTCGTTACGACAAGGCAGCGGGGATTTATTACGACGTCGACAAGCTGCATTTCCTGCGCCACAAAGGCAAGTTCTTCGACGTGCGAGGGCCGCTGAATGTATCTCGTACGCCGCAGGGCAGACCGGTGGTGGCCCAGGCGGGATCGTCTGAAACAGGGAGGGAGCTGGCGGCAAGGACGGCGGACGTGGTGTTCACGGCGCAAACCGAACTTGCCGATGCGCGGGATTTCTATGCCGACGTGAAAGGCCGCACGGCGCGCTATGGTCGCTCACCAGACGATGTGAAAATCATGCCGGGCATTACGCCGGTGATCGGACGCACTCAGGCGGAGGCGCGCGAAAAGTATGATTTTCTGCAATCGATGCTGCCGGATGATCTCGCACTGGAAGCGCTGGCCCGGCTGAGCGGTGGACTCGATCTGCGGCAATTCCCATTGGACGGACCGTTGCCCGACTTACCGCCAACCAACTCCGCCAAAGCGCGGCAGCAATTGCTGGTCGATCTGGCCCGGCGGGAGAACATGACGCTCCGGCAAATCGCGCGCCATGCATCCGCCGCCAATGGCCATCGGGTGCTGGTCGGCACGCCCGAGTGGATCGCGGATGAAATGCAGGAATGGCTGGTCAAGGACGCCGCTGACGGGTTCAATGTCATTTGCAACTACTACCCCGGGCCGTTCGACGATTTCGCCCGGCTGGTGGTTCCGGAATTGCAACGGCGCGGCATCTTTCGCACCCAATACGAGGGCACAACCCTACGCGACAGCCTCGGTCTCAAGGTGCCGCGCAATCGCTACGACAGGAGATAACCTATGGAAATTGGCGTGTTCATACCGATCGGCAACAATGGCTGGCTGATCTCGACTACCTCTCCGCAATACATGCCAAGTTTCGAACTCAACAAAGAGATCGTGCAACGCGCCGAACGCTATGGCCTGGATTTCGCCTTGTCGATGATCAAGCTGCGCGGGTTCGGCGGAGATTCGGAGTTCTGGGATTATAACCTGGAATCTTTTACGCTGATGGCCGGTCTCGCTGCAGTGACGCGACAGATAAAGTTGTTTGCTTCGGTGGCGGTGCTGACCATTCCGCCCGCAATCATTGCCCGCATGGCGGTCACCATCGACAGCATCGCCAAAGGCCGGTTTGGCATCAACATCGTTTCCGGTTGGCATGCGGCGGAATACACCCAGATGGGCGTCTGGCCGGGCGAGCACTATTTTGCCGAGCGGTACGACTACAGCACGGAATACGTGCAGATCATGCAAGAGTTGTGGCAAACAGGCCGCTCCGATTTCCACGGCAAATACTTCCAGATGGAGGATTGCCGTCTGGGTCCCACGCCGCAACGGCCGATCGAAATTGTCAGCGCCGGTCAAAGCGATCGCGGCATGCAGTTCACTGCCGAGCATGGCAATTATGCGTTTTGCCTCGGTGCCGGGGTCAACACGCCCACCGCGCACGCGCCAACCAACCAACGTTTGATTGAAGCCGGTCAGCGCGCCGGACGCGATGTCGGCACTTACGTGCTGATGATGGTCATCGCTGACGAAACCGATGAGGCCGCGATGGCGAAATGGAACCACTACAAAGCCGGCGTCGACGCAAAAGCTCTGGCGTGGATGTTCGACCAGGCCGGCGCCGACACCCAGGCCTCCGAGCATTCAACCGCCAAAGCGATGGTGTTGCCTGACGGCGCGGTCAACTTCAACATGGGCACGCTGGTTGGATCTTATGCATCCGTTGCGCGTATGCTGGATGAGGCGGCTGCCGTGGCCGGCACCAAGGGCATCATGTTGACGTTTGACGATTTCCTGATCGGACTGGAGCAATTCGGCCAGCGCATCCAACCGCTGATGCACAGCCGCGGACAGGTCGCCGCAGCGGCGTAACCGATGACCAGGCCGCAAATTCATCTGGCGATCGACATGTCCTGGACGCAGGTGGAGACTGCGTGGCGGCAACCCGGCTCCTGGGTTGGGCCAGCCTATCCTGATGTCGGATTGTTTGAGGACGTGGCACGGATCGCCGAACGCGGCCTGTTCGATTTGATTTTCTTCGGTGACAGCACCGGCATCCCGAACACCTGGGAAGCCAACATCGACGCCGCGGTACGACGAGGGGTGGCATGGCCTCGGCTCGACATGAGTCCATGGATCACCGCGATGTCGCGAGTGACCAGCCATTTGGGGTTCGGTCTGACCTACGCAACGACGTTCATGCATCCGTTCTATGTCGCGCGGCTGTTGAACTCGCTGGACCACATTACCAACGGCCGCATCGCGTTCAACGTGATCACGTCGCAGCGCCGCGCCGACGCCGAGAACTACGGTTTCGACGAACTGATGGAACACGGCGCGCGCTATGACCGCATGGAAGAGTTCATCGACGTCTGCAAAGCGCTCTGGTCCAGTGTCGGGCCGGACGCCTTCGTTTGGGATCGCGCCCGAGGCCTTGTCGCCGACCCGGCAAAAGTTCGGGCGATCAACCATGTCGGCCGGTTCTTCAAAGTTAAAGGCCCGTTGAGTGTCCCGCCATCGCCGCAAGGCCGTCCGGTGCTGATCCAGGCCGGCGGTTCGCCACGCGGCATACGCGCCTCGGCACACTTTGCCGATCACGTGTTCGGCGCAAACAAATCCATCGCATTGATGGCCGAGCAGCGTCAGGCACTCGATGCCGCATTGCGTGACAAGGGCCGCGATCCCGCAGAGGTCGGCATCATCTGGGCCATCAAACTGATCGTTGGCGAAACCAAAGCCGAGGCCGAGGCGTTACGCGAACGATTGATCGCCAACGTCCCGCCGGAAGCTGTCGGGGTCTGGCTGTCGCACAACACCGGTTTCGACATGTCCACCCTCCCCGCCCGCTTCACACTGGGCGACCTGCAGCAAACCATCGTCGCTGCCAATGCATCACCCATCGGGGTGGTTGGATTATTGCTGCGCGAACATGGACCGGACGCCGAAATTACCCGCGATGAGTTCATGGCGCACGGGCTGCACGCGGCCACCGGCTACAGTGCGACCTACGCGGGGACGGCAGCACAACTCGCCGATATTCTCGAGGAGCGATTCGAGGCCTCGGGCAGCCGAGGCGGCTTCATGATCGGTCATTCGCAGGACGCCAGCCGCGATCTGTTACTGAACGTGACTGGCCTGTTGATCCCGGAACTGCAGCGGCGCGGGCGCTATCGGACGCGCTACGATGGCAGGAACTTGCGCGAAAACCTCGCAACGTAATTTCCCGGAACATTCCGTTTCCGGTACTCGTGGAAAACATTTCATGTCATCGCGTTAATCTTGCCCACCTGCCGGCCTCGGAACCTTTCTCCACCTCGGACTGTTGTTGTTCACAACTCAGCCCGGAGTGTGGAGAGCGTGGAACCGACACGACGCCATTTCCTGGAAACCGTTGCCGGTATTGGGGTTTTACCGATGCCCTCAGCTCTCAAATTGCCCCCCGGGGCACGGCCTGCTGCTGTGGTCACGCCGGACGCGAACGGACCCACGGAACTGCAGATCAATGGCTGGCGGCTGTCCTTGGCGCTCGCTCGTGACACTACGCTGCTGGACGCGTTGCGCGAGCAAGCCGCCCTGCACAGCAGACCGTGCTGTTTCCCCTGCTGCAAGGCGACGAAGTACTTTATAACGGCCCGCCATGCATTTGGCGCGCAGTTTTGCGAAGTGCGGGTCGATACGGACTTGCGCACGATCAAGGTCAGCCGGTGGGTGGGAGCGTTCGATTGCGGCACGGTGATCAACCAAAAGACCGCCCGCAGCCAGCTGATCGGTGGCATCGTCTTCGGCCTCGGCATGGCTCTGCTGGAGGAAACCCGGGTCGATTCCGAGACCGGCCGCATCGTCAATGCCAACATCGCGGATTACCTGTTGCCGGTGAACGCCGATGTGCCGGAGATTGCAACGATCCTGGTCAGCGCACCGGATCTGGTGACCACCCCACTCGGCGTCAAAGGGATCGGCGAGTTACCCATGGTCGGCGCCGCGGCAGCGATCGCAAACGCCGTGTATCACGCGACCGGCACGCGGGTCCGCGAACTGCCGATCCGGCTGGACAAGCTGACGGTGTGATGCCGCCGTCGTGCCGAGCAAGCGATAGGAGGACTTCGATGCTCCGGGTTATGATCAGTGTCATGTTTGGTATTGGACTGGTTGCACCGGCATACGCCGAGCAGCCACCATCCGCCCCGACCCAGAACCAGCCGGGCAGGCGGGCGGGCTCCGCTGTGCCGCCGAACGGCATCATCCATCCCGCACCAGATGCCAGCCGCGGCAACACGGTCACCCCGCCGAATGTCGATCCGGGCATGGCGGTCAGGCCTCCCGGCACGCCAGGCGGCAACCCAAACGTCGTGCCCAAATAGCCGCTCCTGGGCTGCGACACGGCAACCGCGCTACAGGCTGTTGCCGATCGAGACGAACTTGCTGGACAGGCTGTTCGCCAGTCCCTTGAAGCCCAGGAAAATGACCGCGACGATGACGCCGGCGATCAGGCCGTACTCGAGGGCAGTCACGGCTCGACGGTCGGTCTTCAGTTGCAACCAGGTCAGCAGATAAAGGCTCATCAGTGCCCCTCCTCGGTGCCGCCTGTAGCGGGAGGTAGGTTTCATCTTGCTGTCATGCGGGTGTTTGGCATCCGTATAAGCTCATTACGAGGTATGGCAAAGATCAATTGGATTCAATTTCGGACTGAGTGACTTGCCGTCTCTCCGGCCGCGAGTTCGATGATTTCAGCGGTAATTTCGTCTTGCCGGACGTGTCGTTGTGTGGCGCGAAGTGAGGCCAACTGTCGCTCGATCTGATGGCGTGCGGCTTCCATCGCTGCCATCCGCGCCGCATTCTCCGCCGCGAAAGCATGCAGCGCGGCATTGCAAAGTCGCGCATGTAGGTAATCTGCGGTGAGTTCGCTCAGCAGCATCTGGGCTGGCAGGTTGAGCACGGGCGGGTTGGCATCAACCACCGCGGAAAATTGCGCCATGTCGAGCGGGAACAAACGTATCCGTTCGACATTAACCCCGCCTCCGGTTTGTCCTTTGGCAAACACCGCGTCGAGGCGATCGATCGCTCCGGTGGCGATACGACCGTAGAGCGCGTCCGCGATGCGGTCAGCGAGTTTGGGAATACCTGCCGAATGCGATGCCATTGCGCTTTTCCAGTCGGCGACGATGCCCCGTTCCGCAGCAGCGGCGTTCCCGCGGGTTCCGATCAAGAACAACTCGGCGGTTGCGAGGTCGGTACCGGCTGCGTCGAGAACACGCTCGCTGAATGCTCCGGCAAATCCTTGTTCGGCACAGAACAGCACAATGGCCGGCCGAGCCGATTGCGGCACGGCGTATGTGACGGCGGGAGAGATCAGCGCGACGGCTCGCGCAATCGCGGCGGCGATCGTTGCGGCGTAGTGATCCACCGCGACGAGTTGGCCGCGCGCCTGCTGAACCCGAGCCGCTGCGATACCACGCATCGCATTCACCACCGCACCGAGTTGGCGGACGCCTTCAATGCGTGCA